>JADEYI010000342.1_pt1 | contig 71264 bp, 117 predicted proteins | sample 8542331 | NCBI WGS metagenome assembly JADEYI01 (sample SAMN16510988, study PRJNA670497) | mine drainage metagenome | isolation source: biofilm near Copperflume 1 | place: Germany: Marsberg coppermine Kilianstollen | collected 2018-02 | reverse complement strand
TCTGCAGACGCACCTTGCTTCTGGCAGGAAAAGCGTGTAATAATAATAATAATATTGTGCGAAGCAATTCTATCCAAGTTGCAGGAAGCACTAGTGCGAGTAAATTTGTCGACAGCCAGCATCAATGTTGGCATTACTGTGAGCACACTACATAACTCTCCACGTTCTTATACACAAGTCCTTGATAGAAGCAACAAACGGAAAAGTCAAGACCGGAAGCAAAATCATGCACAGGGTGTCACAAGGTTGCATGTGGCCGGTTTCCTTCAAATTGATATTGTACAAGAACCCCATACTGCATCCCCACCCTACGGCGCAGCACCATTGCAAGACCTCAGAATTGTAGCCAGTGATACAGATTTATAGACACTGTACAAGGATGAAGTTGTCCTCTCTGGGGAATATCCCAGAGAGGTCAAGATACAACAGCTCACTGCAGTTTGGACAGGCACAGTCCAGCCATCATCTGAGGAGGTTGCGCAACCACAATTCCAGAGAGCTGTCATCTGCTGGAGGCCTGACAAACCATTCCAGCACAGGAATGCTTGCCAAAAGCTGGTGGAGATTATCTCCAAGTGCCTTCACATCAGACCTCTCCTGCGACAGAAGCCCATGCTGATTGCACAGTTGACAGGCATCTAGAATTATGTCATCTAGAACACACGGATTAAAGCGTAGCACTTCGTATGCAATAATGTGCAAGGATATAGGGAGAGCCAGTAGAGGTACGACAGCAAGCCAAATTACCAGCATTTTTCAGGCAGGTATAGCCTTACTGCTCTGCTGTGCAAGCATTGCCACATACCTTTAATGTGTTAAATTGCGTGAGCACCGCATCAATCTTCGGCTCTGCTTTCCTGATCAGAGGCCTCACAAATTCTGTATACAATCGCCTTGCACCCTGATACCGCCTCGATTGAAGCCAGAGTAGTAAAAGAAACTTGAGGTGGTAGTAGCCTGGAAAGCGCTGTGTCATGAGGCTCTCAACTGCTGTGACGCCTCCAAATGCAAGCCAGTAGCAAAGCCAGTGTGATTTCTCCGTTGATACTGGTTGGTCAAGCGCCTTGCAGGTGGCATAAGCAGGATATACGACACCCGCTACCTGACTGCACAGCAGTAATATACGTTCAGTGAAGGAAACAGAATGTCGCCCAAGGAAGAGATTGGTAGCTGAGGGTTTTTTTATCTGTCAAGGGAGACAGAAAAGTCTACCAGCCAATATTTGCAACCACAGACGAAGCAGCTGGCTGCAAAAGAAGCTGCAGCCCCACCTACAAGTACACATGACGTGATCAAGCTTTTTCTAGGACGATCGCGCGTAGGTGACGAAACTTTCCTGCATTCCGTTGGCAGACAGTTGATATTCCTCACAAGCAGCAAGTCACGTGCAGATCTCGTTTATCATGCAGCGATGAATCTAATGTACCTGGGCAGCTACAGGAAATATGACAGCCATTTGATCCCTTCAATGAGCACTCATCAGTGGCAGGTGCAAATGTCAACAGCCCAGAGATTTTTCTGAAGCTATTGCAGATGTTGGCTAAGAGTGCCAAGCGTCAAAAGAGCTCGAAAATATGCAAAGCGAAGGATATTAAAAGGTGTTCAAGCTTTGAGAAAGCGAAATTCTTGTGAAGCCATGCGTGGTCAACAACGCCGTTGCAGACGAACCTGCACTGGAAGTTTTTACGAAACGGTGCTGTTCTTGTCCATAGACTCCATGCAGTGGTTCAGCTAAACATTGATTGCTCCAAAGGATTCTCTGTAGCTTCAGGGCATCTGGTTTATATAGGAGTATGTCCTCAAATTCGACGTCTTCTGCTGGTGGAAGCAACGATGAGAATACTACTGCAGTCAACCCTTCAAATGCAAAGGTCGATCATCTCATTATCATTCATACTTCCTTGGAAGATTTATGATGCCAAGCTTTCCATTATGACTTATTCACTTCGTTTATATGTGCACTGATGGTACCCATGCTTAAAGGGGCTGAGACATCGAAAATGTTCTTCATCTAGCTCTCCTTAATCATTTTATTATCCCTACAGGATGACAAGGTCACAGAGTCGCAAGTGACGGAGGTCACAGGTACTTTTTGCAAGGATGATGAGGCTGCAAAGCACTCAAATTCGACAGCGTTGAACGAGGACGATGAAAAGGTGATAGCAGTGGTATCCCCAAAATCTAACACGAGCATCTCTCAATCATGCTTGCAGGACCTTGAAACATTGCTTTCTGGCACTTCTTCAGATCTCTCGTGTTGTGCATGTGCAGAGATTGAAAGAAGCAGAGCTGTTGAAAAAGGAGGGCAACGAGCTCTATGCAAATAACGACATTGACGGTGCCGTCGTAAGTGACCTCCCAGGGCAATGCATTTTCATAGTCTCCTTCATAGAGATCACTGCGCAGGCAAGGTGCCTGTGCCGCACAGGTTTTGCCTGCGATCGGAAACTCTCAGCGCCACATAATTACACATATGCAGCAAACAACTCTGCACTGATGCAGGCCAAGTATGAGAAAGCCCTGCAGAAAGCGCCAGAAGCAAGCACAAAACAGCGTGCTGTGTACTATGCAAATCTGGCCGCGTGCCACTTGAAATGCAGGCAATTTGAGGACGCTGTTCAGGATAGCACAGCTGCTCTGGAGCTGGATCCTGACTATGTGAAAGCCCTCATGCGGCGCAGTGCTGCTTATGAAGAGCTGGATGACATGGAGCATTCCCTTGCAGATAGCCAGAAAGTGAGTCCTTGACATTTCTGGCCCTGAAAAATGCGGTGATCTGAAAGCTTTTCCCTTACTAGAATTTGATCACAGTTGTGCTGTGTGACAGGTGATAGAGCTGGATCCTGACAACGCGCTTGCCAAGAACACAGTGCTGCGGCTGACACCTGTTGTGAAGGAAAGGCAAGAAAAGATGAAGGACGAAATGCTAGGTGAGGGTCGTCGATGCTTCCTGTAGTACTTTGCCTTTTCTGCTTTGACTACCGCGTGTTGTTGAATTTGTGCTTTTGCTGTGGGCGTGCAGGCAAGCTGAAAGACCTGGGAAACACATTGTTGGGCAAGGTCGGGCTGTCGCTGGACAATTTCAAGGCCGAGAAGGACCCCAACACTGGATCATATTCCATCAACTTCAGTCAATGAGCTTTTGCAAAGACGCAATGCATGTCCAGGCCTGATGATCTAGATGAAATACTATGATACTGCGCATGCTCGAATGTCACAGCTTGAAGAAACACCACATGTGCACTGCCAAAAGCTGGGTGCTGGACACTGGCCGATGCCAGTTGTAACATTAGTATATTTGTCTGCATTGAGTAACCCTGGTTGGTTTATAAGCATCAGCTCGAATAATGTAGGTCCCAAATTCTACGAAAGATGTAGTTTTGCAAGGCTGGGTCGTGGGTAGAGAAAGGCTGGCAGCTGCGTTACGGAGTAACCGCACCTGGGGCGTCTCACATGTGTTCTATTATCACGAGAAAAATGGCGCAGTGCTTTTGAGGTAAACTACATATCTGTAAATTACAGTGGTACTTGTCATGGTTCCGTCTCACGGCAATGTCGGGACAGAGAGAGGTCGGTTCACGATGGCAACTCGAAGGAAATGGCTCAGGGTTGATGCTGCAGGCGAACTCAGCTTTGTCGCGGTGCGGGTGTACTGCAATAAAATAAACCACCAAGATACCTTATTTTCAGTATTTGTGGGATTTCATAATTTTCGTGGTTCACTCCGCTGCTGACTCAATCTGCCACAAATCAGGCGGACAAGCACACTCTTGTATCGACTCTCGCCATTCCTCTCAGAGATCTTCGCCTTGGAGAATCTTTGGTAAGAGCGCACGTGTTGGATCACCAGCTCTTGAACCTCCCACCTCTTCTCAGATTACTAGGTACACCAGTTTCTGCAAACTTGAAGATTTTCAAGATTGCTGGCCCAGGTTGCCAGCAGCAACCCTTCAGCGGCCATTTTCGTGAGGGAGAAGGCGCTTGTGGTCAACCTGGAACGCCTGCGGTTGATAATAAGCAAGGATCAATGCATCATCTTGAGTGCACCTCACAGTCTAGTCTTACCTGGAATGCATGCGTCTCCTGAAGCTCCTTTTGTGAAGGACCTGGTCATGCGGCTTCGCCAGGCCAAAACACCATGGTGCGAGTGCTTTGCATGAAATTATCCTAGCATATCAATTGGAGACTTCCAAACCACTCTACTTTGCTACATGAGGTTCACATGTTCAGGGACGACACGACAAAGGATGAGCGGAAGCAGCTCAACATAGATTACAGCCTACCTTATGAGTTGTTGGCTCTGGAGTCAGCACTGGCAGCTTACAACAAGGAGCTTGACACAGAGGCGACTGAGATAGAGAGCCTTGCTGTTCCCTGCTTGGAGCGCTTGGCTGCCAGAGTGAGTCACATCCTAGAAAGGCTTCTATGCTTGGTCGACTGGATGGAGGCAGCAGCACAGGGTGAGAATACAGGCACATCGAGTTGTTGCTCAGCCGGTAGTCCTTTGTACTTAGTAAAGGAATTATGTGTGCAGGTGTCACGGAAAGAGCTAGAGAACATGAGGAACTACAAGAGCACCGTCAACCGCTTGTCGGGCAGAGTCTGCAAACTCATGCAAGTGTGTTAAATACCTATCCCTGGTACCATCCTCAATTTGAAGCTGCCTGTTGAAATTACAACATTGACATTGAATTGTGGGCTTTAACGGCGGTGACAATGCATTTTGCAGGAGATTGAATCCATCCTTGACAACCCCACTGAAATGGCAGACATGTACCTGGGCCGAAGAGATGAAGCCGCAAGAGCAGAATTCCAGCATGTATGCTTTGATACTTTGCAAAACTCCATCAATAAACTCTGCCGCTGCTGCCAAAGATCCAGCTAGGGATGTACATATTCTTTTTTCCTCAAATGCGATTTTTCTGAACCTCCAATAAAGCTTGTTTGCCTTGGGTGCAGATGACTTCAGCTTTGGCAGAAGAAGCAGCAACAGTTTTGGAGCCCTTCCCAGAAGCACCTGAGGCGGAGCAGGATGCTATCAGAGCAAGCGAAAATGCCAGTCCCGGGGTGCCGCAGGCGGACTGCCAGGCAGACACTGCTGAGAATATGGAACCTTATGAAAGCACGGCAGGCGCGGGCTCTAGGGGACCAGATGAATCCCAGCCATTGCTTGCGTCTGGGTGTTCAGCTAATCTGCATGCTGCAGGCCAGAGGGGGATCCGACCACCCACACCTGGAAGTGAAGCAATTGGTGACACAGGTAAGTAATCCATAATATTTACTCCACAAGGATTACCCATGCACATGCACCCGGATGCCAGATCACCTGACGATATTGTATTGACATCATTGTGTGCAGGAGGGGTATCACCCAGCACTCTGCGCCTGAACAGCCTCAAAGCTGCGGTACTTGCGCAGAATCTGCGCACACGCACTCTCAGCACCATGCTGGTGAGACACCTCCTGCTTCTGTTACCTGCATCTGGCAGCGAGCACCCTGTCTTCAATGCATACACTTTCTCTGGTGCTTTTCTTGATACAGCATGTGAGTTCATTGGCAGGCTGCAAGATCAGATCTGACACAGCACTGTGTGCATGCAGAGCTTGAACAGCCACGCAGGAAGTAACCTGTTCCGGCAAAGCACGCAGAGAAGAATGACTGTCGAGCAGATTGGTGACCTGGACAGTGCTGCAGATCTGGGCAATGCAGACGAGATCCAGACAGTGATGTGGACCAGAGAACTGGCCAAGCGGCTGCTGCTGCCGATGGCCGACGTTGAGGCCCTTGAAGATTTGCTGGACACCTATTTCATGCAGGCAGGATGTTCAAAATCTCACTTTAATGGGCTGCAAAAACATCTGAACGCTGCTCTAATTTCAGATGTGCTGCTTTCGTTGGGAAAACCGTGGCAAGAAGCTTTGCAGGTTCCATTTAAACATCATTCCCTTTTCATTCCCTTCAAATTGGAATTTCTCAAGCAGTGTCGGCTGAGAGTTGAGGCATATCGGCATGTGGTGGCAGGTGGATGCTCTCTTGAGTCGGGTGAAGGTATTGAAGGAGCGGATCGAGGCCACAGAGTCCCTGATCACTCTGGACCTTGATCACCGCAGAAACAACATCGTGGAGTTCAACCTGGTAGACATCTCCTCTATCTTATTACTGGAATGATGCACATGTGACCTCAGTCTTTCCTGTCCTTGAGTGGTACAAATGATCATATGCTGCTTCTCATATGCCGCCCTTACATACTCTTCTTGGTCTAGTGATCCCCTTGTGTGCCCTCAGCTGGTCAGCATCATTACTATGTGCATCGCCTGGGTTTCCATGACAGCCGGTCTGTTCGGACAGAACCTGTACTTCAATGTGGCAACCACCCCTCTGGTACGTCACTGGCACACTGCTGATACTTGCTTTGTCTGCACGGCTAACCTTGAAGATCATCCAAATTTCTGAGTGCCTCCATCATGCTCTTTCATGACTCATGTTCTCAGAGAACAGCAGGCTACATCTGATCAAAGTCTATGTCTGCGCCTTGCAGTGGTTTTGGCACGCTGCAACATGGCCCTCAGTTGGAGTCTCCTTAATGTTACTATTTGTAACCCTATTCCACACCAGGAAGAAGGGCCTCCTGTTTGCTCCTTTAAATTGACAAAACCTGTAACATATATATCAGCGCTGGCATGGTGCACCACGTGATCACGTTTCCAAGATGGTATGATCAGGACCTTTCAAAAGTGGGGCTAGACACTTGTAAAAACTTCCTATGGCGTCTCTTTTGCTAGCTATGGTTCGCGCAATGGTTTACACCGCAACATTGGCATGCCATGTGCATGCGCACTGCCGTTGTGACAGTCACTATAATGTCCAATTACTAATATTACATTTACTACCGTCGGACGGTCTAGTAGACGGTCTGCATGTCCACTGGCATGCCATGCAGTGCATGGCTGCCATCGCAAAATTCATCAATGACAGACGGTTCTGCAAGAGTTTGAGTCGAGAAGTGAGCACACGTAACAGCCAACTTTTTTGGAGACTCCATGCCAGCAGCTGCCTGTAGCTGCATGTTCTCTAGCATGCATGACGAGGGCCACGGGCCAATCTAGGCCGACAGCCGCTTTCTGCTTATCAAGCTAAAAATTGAAGTTCAGGAAGCGTTAATCTACTAAGTATACACTGGAATACACTAAAGGAGTGATTTTTGAAAGCTTCAGCTTGGACCTCTAATTATGTTTGTTTCAAGTATAATTATAGTGTTAGAATGCTGACAGCTATAGTCCAAGCGAGGTGTCCTCTGCATCACCGTTGCAAAGGCACCTTGTATTTAACAAACACGCTCTCTAGATCTTCAATTCACTCTAGAAAGGCGTCGTTACGTGCAAAAGTCCAGCGGAAGCACGCCTCAACAAACAACGATCTGAGGTTCCACAGAGCAGGCCATTGCAGCTGGACAAGGCAAAGAACTGTCTCAGAAGCCGGTTCAAGGGCATATGTTTTCAGCAGCGATGCAGAGGATGACGATATTGCCGATCCTGAGGGAGCTGGCGATGGCTTCCTGGATGCTGTAGATGAGGATCTGGACACAGGTGCAGACCTTCTTTCCACAGTATCCAGCACCAACCGCTCTTTACAAAACATGCCACACACCTCAAGCCTGACGGTGGTGCTAGCGCGTGGAAAATATATATTTTCCTGTCTTGGCAGGGTTCGAAGAGGACAGCCTTCTAGCAGGTGCTGATGACGATGAGGACATTATCCGGCCTCTGAGGGCTGGCGCAAGGCCCATCCTAGACGATGACGCCAGCGACGGGCTGGACATGATTGCAGACGAAGAAGAGGACGAGGGGAGGGTAGGCTGCACCCCACAACAGACTCACCACTTGCTGCAATCTGACAGCTCTTTGCAAACAGTCGATGGGCAACAGCGTGTCCCTTAATACTGTGCCAGATGGAGAGATGAAGGATTGAGGGTGTCTGCTGAGGTCTGAAGCTGTGATGCCCGCGCAGCCGCGAAAGAAGAGGGCAGCAGGCATCATCCTGGATGGTGATGTGGACGAGGATGACGAGGATTCAGAGGACACAGAAGCAGTTGTGCCCGGCTTAGTGGGAGGCCTGGACCTGGACAAGATCATTGACAACAGCGAGGCCGCTTTGCTTTCCACATTTGAGGGTGCGCGGCCTCACTGCTGAATGCTGCACCTCGTGGGAACTTGAGCTTCCTGATTGTGCCAAATTGAGCTTCCCAATTGCTGCATGCAGTCTGAAGCAGAGATGCTGATCATAGCGATTGTGTGAGCAGGCCCGGGGGATTTCTTGGACGCTGAAGACGGTGAGGAGCAGGAAGGAGATGAAGACATCGAAGAGCTTCCAGGGCCATCTTATCCAGAGCCCCCACTGCGAGAGTGAGCACCTCTCTGGCATTGACCTGTTGAATGGGGCTGACTACAAATATCCATGCAAGACTTCTGCAGGTTTATCATTACTGGTCGGATTCAGCATGACATTACTGTGCCTGCAGGTATGCACTCGGGGACTTGCTTGAGATGGCTGGGTATGGCATGATGGAAAATTCTGCCAACCAGGTCAGAGTGTCTGGCATGCACACCGACGCCCAGAAGGTGACACACAGCTCATTGGTGCTTGGTGAATGCCCGCTGTGTTCTTTTGAAATAAAAATATTAAAACTATCAAACCTTACATTAAAGTTGTCCTGGCTTCTTTGCTAATCAGTATGGCATTACTTCAGATTGTGCCTGGCGATCTGTACGTTTGCTTGGAGGAAAATTGCGATGACCTCGTAGATGAGGTCGGTAGCTTCCACCCGTATGCTTGTTTGATCCTGCCGACTTGTATGGCTTAGCACGTTTGCATGCATGTGCTGTTGAGTTATGGACTGCAATTGTGATGGCTTCTCCCTTGAAAGGTTTCTCATGTGCGACAGGCAATTGAGAACGGTGCAGTGGTCATCCTGGGGCCGAAGTCCCTTGGCAAGAGGGGCAATACCCCTGTTGTGCAGATAGCAAACCCCCGGGACGGCATGCACCGCATGGCAGCAGCTTTCTACAATGACCCATCACAGAAGATGGCCGTTGTGGGAGTCACAGGTCTGGCTGCTGTTGGCACCTCTCTTTCCCACCGCCCCTGATGCGTGACCTCTCCTGCCATGATCTCCAGAAGGAGCTTTGCGATGCAACAGAGTTGTTTCCCAAGTGCGTGGCAACGGCGTGACTTGTCTGGCATGCACATTTGCGTGCATGATTACTGAGGGTGTTCTTCATGAGCAGGCTCGTCTGGGAAGACAACAACCTCCTGGCTCATACGTGGGATTTTTGAGGAGTGGGGAAAGCTGACGGGCATGGTGGGCAGCATAGAGAACGCGCTCTATGCTGACAAGCTGGACACTGAGGGAGACCTCTGGGCGCCAGATGAGGCTGACCCTACTCTGGACAGGTGCGCCTGAAAAGTGACCCCTTTGAGAGGTACATTTTTAGGTGGATTCAAATTGCTTGACCTTGTGGTCTTGCAGTAGATTTTGTGATCCAATGGACCCTAAGGCCAGCCTGACCTCTGTGGGGCATAAAATTACATGGTAATCATCAGGTATGTGAAGATAGGCCTGGCTCGGTCTAGTTGAAAGTTGAAGGGTGATTGAATCTGGGCCTCAGTGAGATGGTGTCTGTCCTCTTGCAGGGATTGCAGCGCTGCCTTCCATCTGACTCCCTACCAGGGCAAGTACGAGGCCCCCAACGAGGCACCAGACGGCCTGGAGGTGCAGAAGCTACTGGCTGGCATGGCCGACAGGGGAGCAGACGTGGCGGTTGTCGAGTGCAATCCTGAGGGGCTGGACCAGGGCAGGTGAGACACGTAGCATGATCTGCCCTCACATTCATCGATGACTTAGTCTTGAAAGACTTTAGTCCCCTCAGCCTGAGGAAAATTCTCCTAGTATGTGTATGAGCGTCTCCTGATGGGTTTTATCAAACTAAACGAGCACTTTTGTTTGTGAGCAGGATGGACCATGTGGACCTGAACATAGCAGTGTTCACCAACCTGGCCACGGACGCGGCGGAGGAGGGAGACTTTGAGGAGCTGTTGGAAGCTCAGGGCGCCATCTTCAGGCGGCTGACTGACCCAACCATGCAGCGCGCCATCATCAATCTCGATGGTGCGCCAAATGCTGTGATCCCTGAGCATGCTTCTAAGTTTCTAAATTTACTTTTGGAGTGCTATTTAATGAGGCGCTAGAGGCTGTTGGAATTCTGCATGAGCTGCGAAGGCCTGAGAAGCTCGACAGCATGGATGAACCAGTCACCTTCAGCAGCATGAGTCATTTTGCATGCATGCAGACCCTTACGCGGACGACATCCGCGCATTTGCCGCGCAAGTGCCGGTGGTGACGTACGCGATGTACAACAAGAGCGCGGACGTGTGGCCGGAGAAGATGCGCTTCAGCATGTGGGAGACGGAGATCAAGGTGCAGACGCCGGTGGGGCCGCTGCTCATCATCACGCCCCTCATCGGCCGCCACAACGTGTACAACATCCTCGCTGCAGTCGCTGTCGGCCTGGCCGTCACCGTGGACGGCGAGCCCATCCCCCTCAAGGTGTGCAGATTTTCTGTGCACAGCTTCCCAGCCTGCTTGACCTCTCTTACAATGGAGGCCTCTTCCATTGTAATCATGCCAAGTGTCTTTTTGTGCTGAGGTGCCTCCTCATGAAGAGGATCTTCCAGAATTCATGTCCCTCCAACGCAGTGGTGAGAATTCCCCATGCTGAGAGCTCTTCCATGCAACATGCGCTGACTCTGCATTGGCACTTTGCGCAGACGATTGTGCAGGGGATTGAGGCGACAGAGATTGTGCCGGGCCGCTGCGAGGTGATCGATGAGGACCAGCCATTCGGGTGTGTGGTGGATGCGGCAGACACGCCGGCGGCGCTGTCGCGCCTGATGGACGGCCTGCGCGAGTGCCACCCAAAGCGCCTCATCCTCGTCCTGGGCTGCCCGGGTGAACAGGACCAGGGCAAGCGCCCCTTCATGGGCGAGATTGCCCACTACAAGGTGCGCACACAACCTGTTTCCACAGCTCTGTACAACAATTCTTACGCCTCTAGATATACGCTTTTCCACACCACTTCGCTGGCCCTCACCAGGCGTCAAGATCAAATGCAGCCTTTGGCCAAGTAATTATCTTCCTTGTCAGCAACGTCGCTCCCGCAAATTTTGCAGAAACCTATGATTTGGCCGGGAGGGATGCAGTGCATGCTTGGCTCACGAGTAGATCTTGCAAAAGCCATGACGTGGCAGGCAGGCGGCGCGGTGCATGCTTGCCTGATAAACAACTGGTGCACTGTGAAGCAGGCTGACTTGGTCATCATGACAAATGACAGCCCGCGGGGGGAGGCGCCGAACGAGATCATCGCAGACATGGTGGCCGGCTACCCGGACAGCATCCTCAAGCGGAATGCCTCCGTCCCCTACCAGCCTGGCTTCCTGCAGGACCCCGGCCGAGTGGACTACAACGCCCTCGAATTTTTCTGGCACAACTGCTACGAGTGCGCCACCTTCTCTGTGCCTTTAAGTGCCTCTGGGCCTCACGCTTGCACCTTGACTAGGTCCCATGTGTCCAGACTCTAAGGCAAAGCAGCCCTGCTAGGTGAAGCAGTCACCAATATGGGTGCATAAACTGTGGATCAACACTTGAGATGTCTTCCACACAGGTACCGGAGATATGTGGTGGAGGACAGGTGGACGGCGATCCGGTGGGCAATCGGATCAGCACAAACTGATGACTGCGTTGTCATTGCCGGCAGAGGCCACAAGGATTTTGTGGAGTGGGGCATTGATGGCGAGAACTTGCGGGTGCGCCCTGTGCCACACCTCCTCTACACACAGCTGTCAAATCACCATCTGCTGCAGGAAATATCCCTGTTTAATTTGCATGGGTTTGTGCCTTCACATAACATGTACATTCAGAGGATCTCATTTTATGCAGGGTTGGTTTGATGACCGTGTGGAGGCTCGCAACGCTCTGGCCAAGGTGGCGAAGCTGTGGCAGATCAGCGGCTTTGACCATGCAGAGCTGCCGTGGATGGATGTTGGCGAGCGCGAGGGCCGCATTTTCAACAAGCTGCTTGTGTGATGCATGCTAGCGCAGCCCCTGGTGGCCTGAGAAATGTTTGGGGTTTCTGGCGGCTCGGCAGACTGTTGTTTGTCAGTGCAAGCCTACTAGACATCACATGGCCTGTTGGCGGTAACATGCTGCCGTCCGATGGTGCTGTGTCTTGCAATTTTGTAGTCTTGACCCAGTCGACTATAGACATCTAGACCTGTTAGAGATGTAGACAATACGATATCAAGTCCCTGCAATTTTCTGCTAAGGTGTGACGGAGTTGAGCAACTGCATGACAACATTACATGCTCCAGTCCGGTTGCCTGATGAGGCTGGCATTGCTACCTGTAACCCAGTCTGCACATATGAAAGTTCTTCCCACTCACCCAGCCTAGGTGCCAGTGGCTTGTCAAATGTGGTGTTGACATCAACAGCCCCGGGCCATAGAAGTCGCTGAGCGCTTCACATGCATTTCGAAATGATTTCAGGCTTGGCTAGCATTACTTGATACCCGTGCTGTTGCAGGTCTAGAGATCAGAAGTTCTGGGGAGACAGTTAGCTGTCACACCTTGATCTCGGTTGTTTCATTGCACATCAATCTAGCTTCAAAGATGGAATGGAGCATGCAAAGGTTGGAGGGCAGACCAGTCGAGGATGGCGTTCCTGTGGATCCAACAGGTTCACGACGTCCCAGTTTGCAATAATGGGAACCTGCAGAAAGGTACTATGGCTGCTTTTAGCGTATCCTTAGTATCATCTGATAAGTTCAGAGTGGCATGAGATAGTTGCCAGTTGTAAACACCTTCGATCGGGCTCTTACGATGCCAGCTACAGATCTTCTCAAGCAGTTTGGGCTTAGTCGCAATCCTTTCACGGATCGGACAGCCGAGAAGACATCACTTGATACCACTTCTCTATATGTCCACAGTGATCTACAGGGATTTGTACCTTCAGGTACATTTTTGGACTTCTGCTGATGATGCACTTGCTTGTGCGGGCATGCTTCGCTAGTATTTCAAACACGACTGTGGTCTCTTTAATTCCTGTGTGGATTCACAACGCATGTTCTTATGTCCTGCAGAGACCACCTATGTGATCTTTGGAAGGCGGGGCTCTGGGAAGACAACCATCCGTTTGCAGGTGAGCTTTAGATCTTGTAGTCTGTGATCCTTCTTGTGCATTCTTTCTGTTGGTGTTTGAAGGCGCTGCATACGATTTGGATGCAGTCTCGTGTGGTGGTGTCATGCAGATGCAACATGCCTATGATGACTACAATGAACGTGCTCGCGCCACGAACAAGTCCAGAGGGCACTTCATGGTGGACTTGTGTCGGCCTGGACATATGACAGCATGCCTGCGCAATTTCCAAGAAGCCACACGCTGCACAGATGACAACTGGGAGTCACAGTTCGGTGAGCGAAATTCTCTTACTGAGATCAGTGCTCTATGAGTCACTCGCTGCTTCTATCAAGCACTGTGCAATTGGATTATTATGTTGTATCCCACAAAGAGAGCCTGCTGTTCCTTTTCAATATGCTCATGTCAAGGGCGTGTTGCATGTGGCAGGTGAGCTGTGGACCTCTGCAGATATGGTGGACTGCATACTGGCATATGCTGCCACCGTGCTTGTGGACAAGATGACAGATCCCAAGTCAGCAGAGGGCCGTGAGATGCTTGACCTGGTGAAGCTAGATGCTAGAGCATCCAAGCAGTTCCTCCTCCTGGCTCACCTGTACGCTCTTTTCTCAAAGCCCAAGATGGTACCAAAATCTAGCAATGTGTTGTTGTCAACCAGCTCATATCTCAATGCTATTCCAATTTAGGTCGTTGTGCTCTTGATGTAGTTCCCCTCCAAAGTCAGAACAATTGCATGCAGTGGTGAAGGTTTGTCGGGTGCCATGCAGATATGCCAAGACAGACGCCGCAAGCCTTGCGTACCTCAGACGAGAGCTTTTGAGGCCCCGCTACAGTGCCACCGAGACAGCAGTCGGGGTCACAGTTGTTGGCACAGTTGCAGCAGGTTTGTTCCTCCTCCTAGATGTGCCTGTTGCTCCCTCTGAGTCACGGTGCGGTCTTAGGGAGGTATGTGTAAATTACAATGTTTGTGGAGCCATAGGCAAGATGACTGGCCAGAGTTTGTTTTAGAGGGACCACCTCGATTTTTAGCTTCCTTTTAGTCTGCCCGATCTGGAGGAGCACAAGAGAAAAGTGGGACACCGTTAGCCAAGCACTGTATGGACTGCCCAAATGCAAATTGAGGCAAATCAGGTGCTGGGGAGCTGGAAATAGTAGCAAATTCACAACAGGAGAGTAGAGACTGAAAAGTCTTCAAGCATTGCCTTTTTGCGGACTACTCTAGTCTCAAACCTTCCCTGCTTGTCATGAGCAGGGGCCATTGCAGCAGCAAGGGACCCCGGGGTGGCAGATGCGTTGAGCAGCCCCTTTGCGCGCCTGTGGGACGATTTGGGCCGCGCAGCGCCCAGCGTCACCAACCACCCCCGCGTCACTCTGGCTGCCGTCAGCATTGCAAGCGCCGCAGCTGTCTCCTACATGTGGCGGTGTGTGCCACCCCAGCCGCGTTCTTCCTTAATATACCCGATTTTTGCGTGCCCATGAAATGATCTTCAGGCGTCATTCAGTGGTACTGGTGTGCTTGGTATTCGCACAGCACAGCAGGTTGCGAGGCCACCTGTCATGCTCACCGTTAAGGTTTGCGCCAAAATTTCATCGCTGTGTGCTGCAGGAATTCCACAACAAGGGGATTGGAGAGAGCACAGAATCTCATGCGCTCCATCCGGGTCGCCAAGCAGCAGCCGCCCCCTCTCATGGCCGCCCTGCTGGACCGCCTCTTCAGCCCCCAGGTGTGGCACTCTACCTTCTAGCTGAAGCTGTCTGCAATCTTAACGTGCTCAAGGTCACAATGAAGCCCATCGATATAAAAAATCGGCCTGCTGCCATCGGTCACAGAGGGCAAACAGAAGAGTCAGGAAAAGTTCAGCGCAATGTCAGCCGCGCAGGCTTCATCTGAGACATGCTGTGCGCAGGATCGAGTGAGCACCATCAGGAGCCTGTGCATTGGCATCAGCGCCCACCAGAAGCTGGACAACCTCTCCGCCCTGGTGCGCCTGCTCGGCTATGAGTCCCTCGCCGTTTTCGGAGACTGCTTTGACGAGGTGAGCAGCCCTCCCCTACCACCACTACAGCCCTCAACACAATGCTCGCAACCCTACAGTTTTTCCTGCTGAAAACATGAGCAGAGCTTCTGAACTGTGCAGACTACACCAGGCGAAGCCGCATGACCTGGTAAAGTTTTGATTCTTATAGTATTGTCACCTGTGACTAGAGCCGTCGCTTCGGTGCATGTTTTCATTTGGGCTAGACCAGTGAGCATGTTACGCGGGATGGCTGCTTCTAAGCCCACTGGTTCTTTGAACTGTGAGATTGTGAACTGTTGCTCTGGTGCAGGTGAGCCTGCTGGACCCGGTGTCCTACCCGGGCGCCATCAAGGCGTTTGCCAAGGAGGTCTGCCGCAACGACCTGCTCAATTTTGGGCGCCTGCACTTCTTCTTCCCAGACTCCCGCCTCGCCCTCGACCTCAACACAGACAAGACCCTCAAGGTGAGCTTGCCACTCCTGTTAGGCAGCAATTTAAATATTATCCACCGGTGCAGATACAGTGGCCTCTCTCACTGCTTCATTTCCCAAACATCACACGGTCCAGCAGGTTGAACGTCTTAAGATCAGATATTTTCCTTGTTCCTATGCTGCTGCAATGTCACACTAAATGGCACAGCATTGCATGGATCTGATGTGGGGTGAGATAGCTACAGAAATGCTGAACTGATATGACCTTGAGATGCTAAAGTACTGAGAGTCCCAGTGGAGACTAAAAAGAGTAAGAGATAAGCTCCTCCAATGGGAAGCCGAATGGTAAAGGCATCTACCTCCTTTGCAATGGGAGGCAGGCATGAGCATGGCTGCATGCTGGGCGCAGGAGGCGCGCTTTGACCGGCACTTTGTGAGGGACCTGACGTGGAGCCGGCACCAGCTGGAGGAGCTGGCCGAGCGCCGATTTGTGGCGGCCCAGCGAGCGGCCGGCAGCCGCCTCGCCGCACCCTCCCATGACGGCGCCTGGACTGGGGACGCCTCCGACGCCATTCCCACCTCCTTCAACGACCTCTTCAAGCAGGTGCGCCGCCCTGCACTCAGCCGTGCTGCTGGCATTGCACGACTGTGTGCAAACTTTTACTTCACAGTGATCTTTGACATGTTGCAATTTTGCTGACCTTCCTTGCAGATCGGTCTGAGCACCACTTCTGCACCTTGCAAGCATGCATTGAACGAGTTTTCCATGGTTTCAGTGTGTGCTGAGCATTCTATATCAAATATTTTTGTGGAGGTTTGATTTGAAGAGTGTCACTCATCTACTCACCCTTGAGCAACGGTGTGCAGGTCAAGGTGGAGGATTTCAGCAGCTACCTGGCCAAGCTGTCCACACCGCGGGAGCTGATGATCATGATGACGGAGATGCTGGCGCGCATCGAGGCCAATCCAGAGAAGGGCCTTGAGGCGCAGGACATGGAGATTGCCGTGAATAAAGCCTTAGAGCAGGCCGTCTAGTAGACGGTCAAATTTGACAGTAGCTAGCAGTTGTTTGACAGTGCTGTGACAAGGGAAGAACATAGTCATATTCTGTGGTTCTGTTATGAGCCAATGATAGAAAGCAAGTGGAACCACAACGTCATGAAAAAACTTCCTCTCAGGGAGGGACTGTGCAGCTTCTCATCTGTCGGAAGCCAGGCAACACATGGAGAACCCCATCACTTGCCTTGGAGCATCATCTCTACACTCGTTTCTAGAAGGGAATACATCACAAAACAGAGAATTATATTATTAGCGTCGTCCCAAAGAGACGAAGCACCTATCCTTTCGTTGTTGATCTGGGCACTGATGCACGCATCTTCGCTCGTGTCAACCAATCTGCTCAGAAATATCGCCAAGAGAAGCGACAATGAAATGATGGCATGGCTAAATCAGTACATTTGTGGTATTTGGGTGCCATGAGTGTCCTTGTAGTGCTGGCAATTTCCAAAACTGTAAGTGGAAACAAACCAAGGGATCTCTACTTGCATCAGTACATCCCCTTCCCTAGACTTCGCTTGATCAAACAGCAGAGAGAATTTTCATCGTCTCAATGTGGAATACCTCTGGAATTGGAGTGCAGCAGCTTGTTGGGGCCAGACTGTTTCTCCAGAGGTAGATCCTCACCAATAAAAGCCATATGGCCTGTGCACTGGGTTCCGCGTTCCTTCAAATCATATTCTTGTGCTCAAATCACCAAAACCGCGACAATCTTTTCAAAATTTATTCCAGGTGTCCCAGAGAAGCCAGCCTCAGCAGAACACACACAAGGACTTCCTGCTAGGGATGCAGCTGCCAAGGTGCGCCACATCACTAATGCTTGGTCTTGATCTTTGCACAGCAACATTCAATCATTAGCGCGCTGCCCTGTGCAGGCAGTAAAGAGTGCCAGTGGGGGCATCATGGAGCAGTACATGGAGGCCAGCCAGACCTTGCTTGGCAGAGCGCAGAGTGGCAGCTGGGGCTCACCAGAGGAGGGGCAGGGGAGGCAGATAGGTGGCACAGCAGGCCAGCGGTTGGATGACGTGGTTGTTGTAAAGGTTGGGAGGAGCGTCAGGTCAGTGTACGATGATGAAGATGATCGATCTCAAGAAGCTGCAGGGGTAAGCTGCTTGTACAGCTGTACCCAAAACACTGCTGGCACAGCATGACCTGCATGCGGCTTCACCTAAGGAGGGGTCTTTTGAACATAATGGATTGCATGCAGGGGGATGATATGGCTATGGGGTCAGTCAGGGAGCCTGAACCCAGCAGAGGTGAAGATGGGGGAGCGGAGTCTGCTGATGCAGATATTGAGGGCCAATGTGGAAGTGGGTTGGGAGATGGCGGCGAGGGTGAGCAACTAGATGCGGGGCCATTCAGCGCCCTGAAGGACCTAGATACGACTGAACATCTCAAGCAGCATAATGCAGATGATCTGGTACAAGAACACGAGTACTATGATCACTACTTCAACTCGTCTATTATTGACCCAGACGATGAGTACTATGGTGCATATGACGATGCATACTACCTTCCCGCAGAGTGAGCAGCATTGCAAGAGGCTGCCTTCTCACTTGTAAACCATGGCAAAAGCTTGATGAGGTACAAGGTGTTCTGAGGGCAGCCTGCTATATTGGTCTTAAGTCTGGTCTGCTTAAACACGACACTGACGAATTGCTCACCTGGGAGCAGCATGCATGCCAAGACTACATGCCAGGAGTTTCTTTGAGGCGATTCAACACCTTCAACACCCATGCTTGTCGAGAGGGGCAATGGCACCCACGTCTAGGGGCCGGAGCTGTAGGATGAGCCACGCATATGCAGCAGACACTGCCACGCATATATCCTGGTGGGACAGCCAGGCAGCTTCAATCATTGCTCTCATGCCACAAGCATCATGCAAGTCCACTACCGGTTCAACAATGTCCAGGCAATTTTCAAGGAGCATGTCATGATAAGTCATGGCAGCTGTCACGCCGTTGGGAGCAGTTTTGAGTTGCCGGCGCCGCGAGGGTTGTCATCCTTCCAATCGTCCCATGCGCGCTGCCGCAGCGTCTCCGCCTCTCCATCCTTGTCCTCTGCTTTCGCATTGGCTCGCGCGGCCTCTGCTCGCGTCCGCGCCTCCGCCGCCCTCTGCGCACTCGCAATCTCGCGCTCTGCCTGCACAAGATTTTCCTCTTTCATGAAGGGCATCGTTTAGGTCCATGCACAACCACTTGCGCTTGCTTGCACGCAGTGAGACTTGACTGCAGCCGTGCACTGCAAATCTAGCTTGCAAAAGAGTCCTGATCACGACGGTGAGACTTGAGTGGCACGAACCTCATGCATACATGCACTGCTTAACAGGGCGTCTAGTGTCGCTCTATGCTGCGCTGAACAGCCGTGCAATCTCCCTTTTCCGTGATGCATGCAACAGATATATGACAGTGCTGAGTCAGCCTGGCTCACCTGTTGCGCCAGGGTGACGGTTGGCAGGATGTGGCTGGGCCGGAACACGTTTGCGCGCATCTGCTGTGCGTCTGACTTGATGCTGAGCGCCGCGGCTGCCGTGTGCAGCTCCTGCATCAGCGCTGCAGGCGGCGGCTGAGCCGGCCGCTCGCGCAAGTCCTCCGGCAGACTCGCTGCATGACTCAGCAGCTCGATCTCCTGCTTGGCAGACCAGAATCTTCTTGCCGGTTCCAACAAATGCGCGAAGTCACTTTGCGTGCAATTCAAAGAGTGGCATGTAAGGGGCCAGGGGTGTGCCAATATGCCCACCTGCTTCAAAGACCCCAGTAGATTTGCTGCCTTCATGGTGCGCAGCTGTATTTGTGTCGACCAAACGTCCCTCTCCATGTCCTCATCAACGCTGTCTTGCGCCTCCTCTGCCTCCAGCTCGCTCACTCTCTTCCTTCGCAGATCCTGCACAAGAGTTGTAGCAAACTGAAGGTATGCAATGGGTTGTATTGCCGACTGCCGACTGCCATCCAAACGATGTTGATGTCCACACAGGGCACATGCAGGGGTGATGCCTGATGGGTATCAATGCACCTGCATCCTGAGCGCATCCAGCTTTGCCCGAGCAGCCTTCTCCAGCCTGATCCGCGCGATCTTTTGGGTGCGCCGAGTTGCGGGATCAATAGAGCCCTGGCCCTGAGCTTCCATTAGCGCAGCCTTCTCGTCGGGCCCCAGCAGCCCATACTCGCTGCACTGCTCCAAAAACCTGCAACGCCACAGTTTACATTGGCAATTGCTATGCAGGATGTCAACCACGTTTTTGAAGAGCTGCTTGCTCAGTATCCTGGGTGGCTCATCCCATGATGTGTGAGAAAGATTGGCTGCAGGCTCAGTGCCCACCCTCGCAGGAGCTCAGAGGCATTGCTGAGGAGCTGCACGCGCTTGCTGAGGTCTTGCGTCCTGCTGCGTGACAGCAGGTCCCCCCACAGGTACGGCACCAGGAGGTACTTGAGGTCAGCTGTCGCGATGTCCTCGGCCTGCTCGTTGGAGGAGAACAGGCCGAGGGCTGCCACCATTCTACTGCAGGACTGCAGCCATCGCACGGCTTCCTGTGGATGCCCACGGGTTGCTCAGCGATCCTTTCATCGCTTTAAAAACATCCCAAGGTTCGATGCGCAATCAACACGGTGACTCAGACCAAACGGTGACCTGCCTCTCAGTGGGTCAGAACAAAAGATTGGACGACCTTCGGGTTACCGTACCTCTATTTGATCATCTGTGAGGGAATCGCTGTTGTCGTGAGCGTCCCAAGATTTCTGGAAAAGAGCTGGCAGGGACAGGTCCTGCAGCAAGGTTGAAGGAGTCAGCAGGGACTGGTCAACACTGCTCATCAAGCAAGGGAAGTCCATAATAATACATATCCATCGCACCTCGTCAGTCGAGACAGCCATATTCTGACAGGCTTGAGAGGCGCAGAAGGCTTTGACCCAATGGAGCCTGATGTATGTCTTTATTCAGGATCTGCAACAGGCAGCCTTAAAGTTGGTAATGGAGCAAAGACACTGACCCTGAAAATGTTGTTACATCCTTGCATGACGACCGATCGTTTAGGTGTCCTGATCATCAGATTGCCTCGGTTCATGGCTGTCGAGGGGTGCTGACCTGGCAGTGTACTGGAAGGTTTTGAAGGGACAGTACACATTGAGGAATATCAAGGCCAGAATCCCGCCTGATCTTGATTGTCTGCTGGCACGGTAGCTGTCAGAGGTCACCTTAAAGCGAAGATATCAAACAAGCTAGTAAACACGCCCCACCGGCCGGTTCCTGCGTTGACACCTTGCTTTTAATCACCGTCGTTGTCGCTTGAGGGCTGCGGCCATTCGTGCGCCATACCTGTGCTGCACATAGATAGAGTGATTGCAACGGATCGACTGCCCGCTGAAGGTTGCTGGACGAAGATCTGCTGCCTTCTGTCGGGGTGCGTGATGAAGCTGGGAAGGGATTTGTCGGCTCGTGATTTTACAGGCATGTTTTTACACCTAAACTAGCTCGTGAACGTTCAGAACTGCTTTTTGGAATAGTTAATGGGGTACTGCAGGCGTTGAAAGCTGAGCCGCTGCCTGACAGACGCCCGGCATCCGAGTCGGTGACATGGGAAGCCGAGTAAGCGGCGCGTAACGCACAGAAGGAAGGTAACATGGATCATGCATGCCCAAAACGATGCGTAACACTGCAGAAGGCCCCACTGTGCGGAGTACGTCTTTGAGTATTGCGTGGGGGCGGGACCATCAAGCTAAACAGTCTCGAGACGTCCGGGTGCAAGCCCTGCTTCCTCCTCGAAGCCTAGAGCTGGTGTGACGCATCCAGGAGGTGATGCTGACAGCTTTCTATTTTCATGTGCAGGCTGTCAACCCCACAAAAGAAGCAGCAGCGGTCCGCTTCCCTGCGAATGTCCGCGAGGGATACCTCCAGCGAGACTTCACCCGAGCCCGACATCTACCGCACCGATCCCCGGTTGAATTCTCACTTGGATGCCATCAATGCCTTCCATTCCGGAGCGACCGCGCACCAGCAAGCACTGATGCGCCAGGCATGCACCACTCCCTCTGCTGCTACCCGATCTTGATTTTTTGAAGGGGCCTACAATTTTGCACCCGTACAGAATTGGTGCACGCTGTTCTCCATGGGGATGCCCTGTGACACAGCGATGGTGCCGCAGGTGCAGCTGGAAAACGGGCACATGACCCCACCCACGCTGCCTGACAATCCCATGCGTTCCCATGCACATGTCGGTGGCCAGCAGCGAAGCGAGGGCATGGCCTGGGCCGGCATGCAGGGCTTGGATGGCCGCAGGGGCGAGGCATTCGCCAGCCTGGGCTCTCAGAGCTACAACCCCGCGCAGCGCCAGCAGTTCCTGCAGCCGCTGTCCATGCACAACACCGTGACCAGTGGCATGCCCCTCCCAGAGCAGGCCCTGCCGGAGCACCGCCTGGACCTGGGCAGCCTGGAGAGCGCGCAGTTCGCGGGCAATGGCCTCGGCGGCCGCGCCGGCGCGCTGGCCAGCCTGAACTCGGCGACAGGGAACGCCATCTGCCGCACAGCGCTATTCAACCAGCCCAACGGCCGGACGGCTGCGCGCAACATTGTGCTGAAGGTCGCGCCGACGTCGGCCGCTTCGCCGGGGCCGGCGAACCGGGGCTCTAAGGCCTTGGCCGTTGATATGGAGACGATGCCGTCCGCAGAGTCGCAGAAGGCCCCAGAGCCGCCCCCGGCAGCCGCCGCGTATGCGCCGCAGCAGCCGAGCGGCGTTGCCACGCGGGGCCTGCGGCAGGGCGCGCGGCGCAACCCGCCTCGCTACTCCGACTTCACCGACGACCTGTCCGACACCGACAGCCAGGAGCTGTCCTACGACGAGGACGAGGACCTGGGCGCGTTCAGCGAGGAGGAGGACAACAGCAGCCGCCGCTTGGGCCTGCGCTCGCGCGGCAGCAGCCTGCAGAGCGCAGACGCGAGCCAATTCTTCAGCGCCATGTCCGGCGGGGCGGACTCCGGCGGCGGGGGCGCGCGCCGCGGGGGTGTCGCGCCGAAGCGGCCGCGCTCGAAGACGCTGCTGTGCGAGCAGGACCCCGAAGCGCCCGGCCTCACCCTCGACCAGCGCCGCAAGATCCGCAGGTGGTGCCCTGTCACCGTATTGATTGTTTCCTTGAAACACTCAAGTCTGTAAGGAAAGAGAATGTGGGTGAATGATTTGGCCAGGAGCCTTGGACATCTTGCATGGATGGCAAAGCTGGGAGGTGTCTCCTTGCAGCTGTCATCACACCAGGCATGTTTAATTGAGGCTGACTTTCAAATGATGCTTGTTTGCAGGCGCATCAATAACCGAGCATCTGCCAGGCGTGTGCGGCAGAAACGGGAGGAAGAGCTGCACAGGATCTCAGCGCAGGTCAGGCTCCCATCCCCTTTGCTGCAATATATTGCAATTATCTTTGGTGCCCAAAGATGCAAAGTCAGTTCTAGCAATCCACCTTCTTTAGCCCTCTGCAGAGGGCCAGCCGTGCTCACATGCTTCCATGCATGGAAAGAGGCTATTTCAAATTGCTCACATTCATGCAGTGAACTCATCATCAAGGTAAATTTGTTTGAGCTTTTGATTGCGTGCAGGTGGCAAAGTTGGATCAGGAGAAGCAGATGCTGTCGGCCAGGGTGATGCAGTCGCAGACAGGCTGCTCGCAGCTGGCCATGCAGCTCAAGGAGATCCGTGAGCGCTGGCAGCTCACCTGCATCACCAATGCCACCCTCCACAAGGAGCTCATGGGCCTCCGCCAAGTGTGGCAGGTACTCCCACAAACACCCTTCTGCGCTGTTTCAAACGAAGGAAAGCAGTTCTAAGGGCTGTTTTCCTACTAGTCAAAATGCTAAGTTGCACAGTACTGTATGGCAAGAGTACTCCTGTACAAGCGTCTCTGGTCCCAATGGAGGACATGTTTCCTCATGAGCTGTCCAGCTCTTTGCTGCGCTGCCTCATGCATTCCATGCACATGACAGCAGGCAAAGTCATGCATTTCAATGTGGGTTATCAGCTAACGGATGTTGCTAATCGCAGAGGGCGAGAGGTGCGGCCATAGCCGCAAGCCAGCAGCCGCCTGCTTCAAGCATGGGGCCGCCACCGGCAGCAATTGGAGCGTCAACAGCCACCTGCCTACCGGGCAGAATGGGCGGGCGGCCCAGCTTCAGCAATCTGGCTTCCCTGGACCTGGGCACCTTCCTGGCCAACTGAGTGGGCCCCAACTTCCCAGCCTGACGCAGCTTCCTTGTAGCTTCCCTCAAGGCGACCACTAGAAGCTTTGGCCAAGGGTCGTAAAAGCTCATGAGGACAGTAGCTGAGTGGGCAGCTGAAAGCATTCAGGGACCACTAGTGGCTTCTTTGCCAATCTACAGCCTCTTTCTCAGCAGACCGCTGCTGTAAAAATAAGGAACGAAATTTTTTGCACTGCTCTTGCAATCTGAGGTGCTCTGCATGTACTGGCACCCGCAAAATGGCGGGACTCAGCAGTGACGGTGTTGCCTGTACAGCTGTGCCTGTACAAATTCAGCCTGCTGCATACCGTCACAGCAGCACAAGGTGTACATCCTTCATAGGCCTGTTCTTAGCGCTTTGAGCGCGTCTCTTTTGCTCTGCTTCATTCTTGGTGTCAAAATGCGTGTCAAGAGTGTGATGCGACACGATTGAGACACATCTGCAAATTTTATACGGTCTGCTCTCCTGGTTTGTTGCCAGCCTGCTTTCTTTGGATCTTCTGTGGACATATCAAGCCATGCTTTCGTGAGTCATTGCATTGAAGTGCTTTTCCTTGAGCTCTGGCCTGTCTTTGGGCAAGAATGGTCTTTGCAGGCCTCTTTGCTACCCTGGATATGTAGAGTGCAAGGGAGATGATGTGCTCTGGCAGGACAACTATCCTTCTTGATTTTGATTTTATGCAAGATGATTAAGACGGTGAAGAAGTGTGAATAAGGTTTTTCTTGGATCCAGCAACGTTTTCTTGGATCCAGCAACGTTGTGCGTGTGCAACGTGGAGATGTCGCATTGAAATTGGGATGCAAAAGAACATAAATTTGTCCTTCTGTACATCATGCGCGTATCTCTTGTGTGTGCAACATCAAGCTGTTTTAAAAAACTGCTCGTGAAAAGTCAGAACAGATGGAACACATGTGTAGCTGTAGAACAATCAACCCCTTTTGTTGGCAGAGGCAAATGTGGATGCTAGTTATGTTGCCTTGCATGGCTCCTGACAGGCCACAAGACTCTCCACACAGAGAGTGCTGATTCTGGTTTGTGTTCTGCCTCGGTGTTGCCTGGCATGTCGGATGAGAGATTGTGTGTGTAGATATGTAGATATCTGCTCCTCAGCTAGCTTGTAGAGGTCTGATGGTGATCGTGAAATGAGTCTAAAAGTCTGTCTCAGTGATTTCTGCAGAAGGTCACAACCTTCCCAGTCAACTTTCAGCAACTTGCTCTGCAAACATGCATGCAACATTATAAGAGCACATGCTGTTCTGTCAAAGTCAAGTCGACAGTTTAAAAGTCATTGTCATTTATGTCACCCCCACCTGCCTTGGAGCTTGCTACTCGCATCAAATGTCTAAAATGCCTGTACAAGCCCGTTCAGATTTATAATCGAAAGCATCATGCTCTGCATCCTTGTCTGCGCTCTCACTTGTTCTGATCCAACAAATTTGCAAGCTGATCCTGGCACATGTGCTGATTGCCTGTCCCATCACATTCTCATTATTACAAATTTGCCGACTGAATTTCTCATTCCTCTGCCATGCTGTTGTCATCGGTTCTTGCTTTGGCTTGCTGGCATCCTCTGCATTTTGTAGATTGCAGGAACACAGCAATGAGCCCACCTAACGCTGCCAGCATCGTTGGCCCCACAAGGAAAGTGTGCCAGTGATCATTGTTGTACACCAGAAAGACTGGTCATGTATCATCAAAGAAACCATCAGAAAAGCTGTCCGGCAACGCTGCAGTTCGGGCCATACAAATGGCATTTGCAGTCTCTCCGCGCCAGCCATGGGGCTCCCTGCTGAGTCAGTAGGATGATACACCTGCCAAGGGTCCTCGAATGCGCCGCGCCAGCTGCAAATCTTTCGGCACTGTACACACCAGAAAACATTTCAGCAATATTGGCGTGCGTGGGTGTCAATGGAAAGATCAACAACCAAGACTTATGTTGGAAAAGCACAGCAAGATCATGCAGCATGTGGCAGTGACAATCTCGGCCAGGGACTCACTGATGGTCACGCGCTTTGCGTGGATGGCACACAAATTGCAGTCTTCTAGCAGGTGCACCATGAAGTCCTCTGTGGCCTGTGCACAAGACAGACAGCTTCTTGCCCAACAGCATTCAACATACCTGAAAACTGATTGGCGTATAAAGGAATGTGATCAAAGGTAAGGTCATCTCCCCAGCTTCCATACCTCTTGCATGGCAAGCAAAGCCTCTGCTGTCCACCTGAAGGGCTCCGGAGCGAAAATGTTTGTGATCTCGCGGCACTGCAAATTTGAATCGCGCCTTGTCAGACAGCCTGTTCAGCTCTATGTCCTTCAGGCCTTGGCACATGCAACTGAGCAAGTGGTGAGGCACACCCACCAGGCGTGCAAACGGTAGCTTCCTGATGAGAAGCTCTGTACTCCTTTGATATTTTCTGATTTCCCTCAAAGCAACGGTGCCTGGTCGAAATCTGTGCGTCCCTGCAAAGGATGGATTATTGACATTTGATATGCAGGGGTGTCGTCAAAGGCACTTGGTCAACACCACAAAGATTTTCAAATCTCACTGACGCGCTGTCTTGACCCCAGAGGCAGAGCTTACTAGTCACAGTGCCTGCTGCAGCTCCTCTTCCTCCTGGAGAGCGCACTCCTTTGCTTCCCCCTCGATTCTTATTTGGAGTTACTCTAGCCACTGAACGTCTCCCGGTCTCCTGAAATTGCACAGACAGGCCGTCTTGCACGCAGGCACCATAGAGTAACGTTTGCCAGACTCCCAATTTGCCAGAATTAACAACTCACTGGACGCCGCTGCTTCGTCCTCGCCATGCCAGCGTATGTCAGTGCCCTTCGTCGTCAGTCATGGCACTTATTAAAGCACGACCTCTCGCAAGGACGACAATCAACCACACATCCTCCAACGCCAAGACGAGGTTTCGGAGCTCATCTCGTGGCGCGGGAAACCTCCTGCCCTTTAATTCCTAAAAATTAGGGTCGTTGATGTGACGAGGAAAACCCTACCCTAGATTGCACCCAGAAAATCTCGGCCTAATCTTCTTCTGGGAGCCATTGGAGGAGGAGTTGTCCGACGAGTCTGTGAGTGAAATAACCAATTACTGTGCCCCTTTTGCTTCAAGAAGCGAAAGAAAGGGAGAAGCGGCTCGTTGGTCCGGCAGACCGGTCCCCCTCGCCTGATCGTAGCCCACATCGTTCGGGCACGCGCTGCGCTCGTGTGGAGTGCATTGATATATAAAACAATTTGAGACGGATAGACGTGCGCCATCTCTGCTCAAATCACGATAAAATTGAGCGCGCTGCTTGAACAGCGTCTTTTTTATGAACCGGCATCTAGTCATCAAGTCCCTGGGTTGAGAAAGGAGTGGTGTGATGCCACAGGTGCAAACCCCATTACGGTACACGTCGTAAAGTGGTAACCTCCGGGACATCATCAGCAGAGATGCAGAGCTTGTTGCAAGGACGAACGCAGTTAAGGCCTTTCCTGCCAGCGCCATCAAAACAGAAAAGGGGAGCTGTCAGGGCAGCAAGCACATGCAGGTGCAGCTTGGAGAGCTCTACGGCAGATCGTCGTACATTGCTGGTCGCTCTCTTATCCCTAGGCTTTGCAGCTCAGGCTGAGGCCAAGACAGCTGCTGCACCAGCTAAGAGGGATGCGTACGAGGTGAGCTTGAAGAGCTGTTGGTCATTCCACATAATATCAGCAGATCTGCACTTCCAACTGCCCAGCAAGCACTTGAATGAAGGGGGTGTTCACATCCTATGGTGCGCCACAGGAGTTGCAGGAGATTGTCAAGGGCCGTGGCGGGTCAACATCACTCCTGAAGTCCTTCAAGCCGGAAGCTGTCCAGAAGACAGTGCAGAAGGGCATTGTTGCCCCCCTCACGAGCTCGCCACAGAAGGCCGCCCTTGCGAAGCCGGCTGTCGCTGCAGGCTCAGGTGCTCCTTCGGTGCCACTGTCCTAAATTACAATCCTGTTACAAGCACGTCTTGACAAAGCAGCTCATGCTATTTCTCTCTGACAGGCGGACCCAGCGCGGAGGTCTTGGGCGGGCTTGGGCTGCTGGGCCTGATTGGGGCAGTCACAGCCAGCAACAGTGGCAAGTCCAAGGCGCCGGCAGCTGGCAAGGTGGGGGCATCTGCTCGCATCCCTTTGCTCTGCCTGACCTGCAAGTGCAGTAATTGCGTGCGCATCTGGCCGTACTCATCCCTACAGCTCGTTGCTATCATAAGCACTGAATTTGGCAGCAGGAAACAGATCATGCACATCCTCAAGGTACAAGAAGGCCTGATGAATGTCTAAGCTCTTGGCCAGACTCATGAGAGGCTGATGCACTGGGGGCAACAGTGATAGGAACAGTGGTGTTGCTCGTTACATCTGTCCTCCTTCTTGGTGTCAATGCAAAGCAATCTTGCACCGTAATCGATGAGGGGTGTGTGTGTGCTGTAGAAACCTGCACTGGGCACGCAGCGGATCAGCGCGGCACCGGCGCCGGCGAAGCAGGCCGCGCGCAAGGTGGCATCCGCGGGCACCAAGGTGCTGAGAACGCCTGCGCCAGTCAAGCAGGTGAAGAAGGCGGCGTCCAAGGCGCAGGCGGCCGCAAAGCCGTTCGGCGGCCTCTTCGGCACCCGCAAAGTGGGTCCTGCCTCAGGTTGGTTTCCTGCACTCGCTGCCGCAACACATCGTGGGGCAGCACAAAAGATAAGGGGCTCTTGTAACAGAAAGGGCTCTTCCAGGGGATCCTGTTTTCCTCCCCCAACAAGTGTGCAGTCCAGGCAAGACAAACCGTTCAATGGATTGTGCTGGAGGTTGGCATGTTCGTGTTGAAGGGGTAAACAAGCACCGAGCTTGAGGCTTTTGATAGGACCTCAAAATGATCAGTGAGCAGAGTCGCAGAGTCTGCCAAATAGTTCCTCCCCAGTGATGCCACATCGCGCTACATAAGAAAGATGTGAGTCTGGGCTAGACTGACACAAAGTGGGTTGCTTTGACCTGCCAGGCACAACCAAGCTTGCCAACAAGGCCGCGGCACCAGCGCAGAAGGCGAAGCAGACCGCCCAGAAGGCGACCCGGCAGGCGACCAAGCAGGCGACGCGCAAGGTGCAGCAGGGGGCAGGCTCTGTCAAGGAGCTCCTCAATGAGGACACCAGCAGCACCATCGGCGCCGCTGGCGTTTTCGGCCTCGCCGTGGTGGTGGCTGGCGCGCTCGTCCTGGGATGTAAGTCCCTCAGACCCTGCCATTCCCCTTTGATTGTGGGCGCACAATATCAATTTATTCGTATTTGGCTAATGTAATTAGTAGACGGTTGCTGGCAGCCTTGTCCTGGGATGTGAGACTCCAGGCCCTTGCAATATTACATTCCATTATGGGCACACATGGTGATGAAAATATATTGTAACTAATTATGAAGAATCGCTCCCTGGGGCCACAGCCCTCGGTGTTCTCAGAAAATGCCAACAGCTATCTGCTCACTGGCCGGAAAGAGCACCTCATCCATAGGAATTGTAGTTTGCAAGTGAGGCACAGCAACAAAGTGACCCGCATCTTGAGCGCGCAGACAACCAGAATTCTATGTGTGCTGCAGCGCCCAAGCCGGCACCCAAGCCGGCCGTGGCGGCACCGAAGGAATTGGCGCCCCGGCCGGTGAAGCGCGCACAGGAGACTGTACAGGCCGTTTTGAAAGAGGCCCCCAAGGTGGCTGACAAGGTCAAGCCGCCTAGCCTGCCCACTACCCCACCGCCGCCTCCAGTTACGGCTGAAAAGCCCAAGGTGGGAAAATTGGCTCACAGAGCTACCTCTACTCCGTTTGGCTCAGAAACATCATAGAAGCACCTAGGGACAACGATCAAGCGTGAGCTCTGCTGAGGTTCTCTTGACCAGCAGCTTTGTACCAGCAGCGTTGCTCATATTACAGCCATATTGTGACACCCTGTCATACAAATGTCATCTTACATGATTCATTTGAGGAAGTCAACATGCCATGTTTCGCAGAGGTGACTGATTTGATGTGGCCAGGTGCCTTCTGGGCCGGATCTGATCCCGAACGCCGTGAAGAAGCCGCAGACGCCATCCACGCCGCCACCAACCTTCCCTAAGCCGAGCACCCCCTCCGGCCCCACCCTGCGCCCCCCACCCCCGGCATCAACCCAGGCCAAGGCACCCTCCGTAGTGGTACTCCCTGACTTGCTGGACACACTTGTTATCCCCTGCCATTTCAAAAAGGATGCAGTTGCCAAACATACAGCGCTGGCTTTGGCAATGGTACTCATGCGGCCATCAAGCCTGCAAACTCGTGAGTGCAAACGCAAACTTAAAGTATACCAGCTGAACAGTTAGAAACAACAGGTAACAGTACTCATGAGGAGAGAGGGCAATCTGCCCACAAAAGCGTCGTTTCGCTCTTTGAGTCGTTTACAGGACAAAAGACAATTCAATTCAAGTTGCCTGCCAGCTCCAGTGAATAGCCCACACTGTACGGCTGATTTCCATCCAGCCTGAGGGAGCCTTTGCACACCTCCGTTACCTTTTAGGAGGTGACTTCCCCAGTAAAAGCGCCCACCTTGAACTGGCAAGTGTCCTGTTTGATGCAGAATCCGGCAGCGGCGGTGGCAGCGGCGCCCGCAGCGCCCTCGCCTGCAACCTACGGCATCCTGGCTCTCGCGGTGGCGGGCCTCGCAGGAGCCGCAGTGGCCACCTCAAAGAAGGACGGAGAGGAGGCCGCACCGGCCGCACCGGCCACTGCGCCCACCACAGCCGCCAGCTCAGCGCCAGGTCAGCAACCACACCCCCCAGCTCTTTAACTTCGTTTGGCGCAGCTTCAGGTTAGGGAGTATGGATGTAGGGTGCCGGGAAGGGGCTTTTTTATAAATGATTTAGTTTGGGAAATGCCCACAAACGTGTGAAGCTGACTAACGCACACAAAAGCAGGATCAGTGAAAAGCCCACCGTCGGTGCCAGAGCAACCTGTCAAGCAGAAATGCACGCAACAAAGCAGATGACAGATGAAAGTACCTGGCTCGGGCTGTAGGAGTTTATCCACATTCAGAGCAGGCTTGTACAAGAGTTAGGCAAGGAGTGTGAAATCTGCGCAAGGCCAATCTCTAGCACAGCAGACAAACGCCGGTCAGCTCCAGCTGCAATGCAATGGTGGACTTAGGGTTGATGACTCGTAAGACCCTTCTAGGGGATATATCTAAAGACTGTAAATATTAAGGATAGGATCTCTCCCAGGGAGCCATGCAGACGATGCAGGACAACTGCTGCCCAAATTTGCCTGGCATGTAGAACATTGAAATCTGCGCAGTGCAGCCAAAGACGGCAGATTCATGTGCTGAAGCTGAAGTGCTTTGTTGATGTGGTACAGATGAGAACACACCAGAGGCGCTCGCCCAGAGGAAGGCAGAGGCGCGGAAATGGATTGATGACTGGAGGGCGAAGCAGAAGTAGGATTTAAATTTTGCGCAGATACACTCACCCTGATAATAGATAGGCCCTTGTATGTCACGTGCCCAACAAGACTGGGTTTTGAATAAGGGCGACAGCTTGATCTGGAGCCAGGGTTGTTGCCATAAGGCATGCAGATTTATTGGAGGACTTCCTGATCTGACGATTAATCATTTGCTGCATGTTCATAATGTCATTTTTTCTGCATGGCTCAGGACACTGAGCCGAATGCATGTGTGCATGATTCACCAGAGTCAGACGAGAGTGCCCCTTTGGTTTTGTAAGTCAATGACCTCTCTTGTGACCTCTGTTATTGTTGTTTGGAAACCGAGCTCTCAATGCGTCTCCTGACCTATTGTGATTGCATCATTGGGGTGTCAGCTTGTGCTGTCTGCAGTTCCCACATTGGCACTGAATCCAGTTTCAGCCTGTTCATCTTATACGCTTATGAGACTCCGACCAATGCAGCAAAGGCAGCACAAACTTGGCTGGGCCCACTAAATAACAAATCTCAACACCATTCCTTCAAGTCTAGCTTTCACATGGAATCAAACATGAGCAATTCACCTTGAGTCGATCTTTGTTAGTCAGCAGCACTTCATCCTTTGTCTGACTTCAAGCTGCTGTCATGCCCTTCAAGAAGGCAGACATGAATGTGCATGCAGACAAATTTTTGCTTCTGTTCATGCCTGCAAGTAAATACGGTACCAGCAGCAGCAGCAGACCACACTCACTACATCTAAAATAGTGAGTGTAATGTCCTGCTGCACACAACTGAAAAACAAAAACAACCATTACTAAGATCGAGCTCAAGTCGGCAAGGCAGCCGGTCATCGCTGGTGTCTGCTCTTGCCGTTGCTGCCGTTGAGCAAGTGGCTCTCTTCTGTGGCGTCCTGGGGCGCAGATCTGTTCTGGTCCACAGATGCTCTGGAAGAGGATGCCCTGCCATGCTCGCTGGCAGCTGCTCCCGCTGTCTCCTGCGCTAGCATTGCCTCCTCGCGTGCTGCAAACCTCTTGTCCCGTGAATATGTGAAGTGCAGCCCTGCGCATGCAACCCAACCCATGTTCATCACTTGCACCTCCAATCCTGGTGCATTTGGAGTCGAAAACTGTCTCCAGCAGTGGCTGTCGATTATGTGCCCGGCAACAAACGAGACCAGGTATAAAAACAGCATTAAGTCTGCACTTTATTAATCAACAGCCTTGCACCTTTGCTGCACACAACAAATTTGACATCCAATACAGCTTGCATCAGTATGCGTCGATCATTGGCACGATTGGAGGCAGTCTGACCCTTTCCCGGGCCACACGATTGACATTTACAAATATATGCCAAAGCTCTTCCACTGTGCATCTAAAGGAATCCCCTTGTTGGCACGGATGCTGTGAGCCTGCACCTGAGTAGAAGATGAGGCAGAGCGTCCAGGGCACGATGAGGAAAACCAGCAGGGAACTGCCTAATGCCCTCGCCCTCTCCAGATCCTTGTTAACATCACCAGACCGCGTGGCAGCACCGGAGAAGCCAAACATCCTCTCCGCCAATTTTCCCACTAGCGGCGCGGCGCATGCAGCCAGCGCCCCTTCAAAACACCTGGACCCCAGTAAAATTCTCAAACTACCCGCGCCTTCTTCTTTTCTTCCGCTTCTTATGCAGGTTGTCAACAAAGCAGTTCTCTGCATGACACCTTGCGCCACAGCTGGTTTGCCAGGACTCTCGAATGGGAGCACTATGAGGAACGACACGTTACTGCAGGTGCAAATCAAAGGCAGCTTGCACGCCAAATTGGAAGGGGTGGTAGGACAGCATGGGTTGTTCAGAAAGCCGCCGCGCACCTGTCAAAAGCGTAAACCATGTTGCGCATGTGAGCCGGCACGATCTCGGCAAAAATGGGGTTGTTGCAGCATGGCCCGGCCTGCATGGGGTGCACAAGCTTCAGCTATGACCACTGTCATTGCAAGGCAGGAGCAGAGAAGAGAAGCACATGCAGTGCAAAGGGTACGGCTGGGGCACTCACCCAGCTTTTCAAGCAACCAAAAATGACAAGTACAACACCGTACAGATAGGCGGTGTGGGAGGCGCCATTCTCTGGGAGACCCTGCAACACCAGTCCTCCAGTTCAACAACCACTCAAAAAACTACTCCCTGCAAAAGGAAGCAATCCTTTTCTTCTCTTGCACACTTGGAGGTCGGTACGAGGTTGAGCTGGGAAGACAGAAGCACCTTCAAAATGAGCAACGAGAATGGTATGCCAATGGCGACACTGAACTGGCATGCCCAGATGCGGCCGTGATGGGGCCACCTCTGGGCAGCAAAATCGCCCACATAGCCCCCAAGCAGCCCACCCACAGCTGCACACACACATTATTCCCGTCTGTAATTATATGTCGCCCAACTTGCCTTTACTCTTTTCAGGATGTTGCAGGATTGAGTGCCTCATTCCACGCAACGCATGAGGTCATGATGGCACCTGGAGAAGACAAGCACTAGCTTCTGGTGACCAGATAAGACAAAAGCCTTGAAGCAAAAGTATATGCGGACCTGTCGATCCCAGGAACAAGGACATTAGGACGCTGGCCGCAAAGTCAGTCATGCCCAGCAGCTGCAGGTACAGCGTGAAGAACACCAGTGCAGTCCAGGGAATGCTTCCCACAATACCCTGTGCCACATTCAGCAGATTCTCAGGACTCTGAAGGCACCACTGCAATTGAGAGTTGTCTGGAGCTATATGATGTATCATGGACTGTGCCTGACGCGTGCAAAGAGGCACCTTGTGCATGCAAGGAGGCATCATGGGACATTTGTAGTGAGTCACCTGCACGATGATGAGAGCAAAGGTGGGGATGCTCATCATCTTCCAGATCTGCTCCATCAGCTTCTGCATGGTGACGACCTTGGTGCTCTTCTTTGCAGGGCTGTCAAACACTGGGTCCTTCCCAATCAACAGGTTGCAAACGCCTATGAAGAGGCTGCAGCACCCAAAATTAAGAAGTTCAAGTCATACTCTTCATTAGTAATAAGAACTTTCTGCTGCACATGCATGCAGCGCACACGCACCTCACAGCTGCAACGATAAAGAATGTCAGACGCCATCCTGGAATGCCACCAATCTCCAGCTCCCCTGCGCAGCATATAAGGCACATGAAGCAGAGCAGAGTTGCTTATGTTGTTAAGGTCTGTGCTCCAGCTGCCTACACCAACCTAGGCGCACAGTGGATCTTACCCAAGTTTGTCGCGAAGAATGACCCTCCCATTCCCCCGAGTGCGCTTGTGAGGTACAGGGCTCCAAATGCGCTGCCACGGGAGGCGGCAGGATAGTAGTCTGCCACCAGACTCTGGCCGCTGGGAATCACCAGTGCTAGCCCTGCAAACAGCACCTCGCTGTTAGGTAGATTGGCATACTGGAAAACAGGGCAGCTTCATGATTAGTTCTACAAATGAGGAGAATGCTGCGGATCTGCTCACCGATGCCGTTCATCCCCCAGAAGAAGATGCCTTGCGGCACCGAGGAACACAGGCCAAAGCCGGCTGTCATGCAACCCCAGAGCAGGCATCCATATGCCGTCACCTTTATTCTGTTCATGTAGTGACCTGCACGTATCACAGTGCAAAGGGTCCCTGTGCTGCTGGACAAAGCACTTACATGGTAGCAACTCAGCAAGAAAACTGCATCGTGCTCATGAAGATGTGTGACCACACCTGCTACTCCCCCAAGAGGCGAGGCACATGCCTGCACCAGGGCCCTTGACAGAGTCAAATAGCCTAATTCCGTTGGTGAGGCGTCAAACGCTTTGCCCAGGGCGTTATAAAGCGCGGGAAGTATCTGCAATGCAGAGAGAGAGGTCAGCACATCCTACATCCAGTAAAAACTACCGGATGCTTGAGAGAAAAAGGCGTGTCACTACGCCCGAACCTGCTCATCCATACGCTCCATCATTCCAGCAAGATTTATGAGAGCTACTGTCCGAATTCTCTGTGATTTGAAGTCCTTCTCATCGACGGTTGGCTCGCCCTGTGCTCCTGCTGAAGGAGGTGGTGGAGATATGAACCTGACCGCCTCTTCCGCATCGCTATCCATTTTTCGCATCTTCAGACTTCCTTTTAATGAGGCAGATGCACATTCAATATTCATGGCGGAAAACAGGCAGCGTGCAGCAATGCCGAAACATCACAGCACCAACATTCCAAGCCTACGTCATTTGGGAGGTACAAGACGTTGCACAACCCATTCTTGGCACCTTTGAAACTTCTGATCTGCAGAAGAGAGGGGTTTTGTCTCTAGATCGCGATGCGCTGTGGGCTCGAGCCAAAGGCTGTTCGCATTTTCAAGGCACCGAAATGAGTCATCATGCCAGGGTGGAGAGTTTAAAATTACGGTCTCGTCCCGCCGTAGCTGTGTGGCAGAGCCCGACATGGTGGCCGTAGCTGTCGCACCCAGAGCCGATGTCATCTGCCCAGAGCCAACGTCATGTGCTCATTTGTGCATGAAGAGGCAGTCATCGTTTCCGTCAATAACTTATGGTAAGTGTTGAAACTTCCCAAGGAGATCATTTACTGTTCTAGAGCCTTTTCGCACTCTTCTTGCTCTCGCCTGCACTTTCGATACGCACAGGTATCAGCTCATTTCATCAATGCTTAGAGCAGATCTCATGTGATATAGCTACATTAACTCGCCACCAGTTCCGATCAACGCAGCTGTGCGCAAAGCCAATCAGAAAAATCCATCCTTGATCGTTTCTACTTGCGTGCCTTTTGTGTGTGACGAATCCTCGATCTTCTAAGTTTCGTGCTGGGTTGCTAGCATGGGGGCTCGTGTTTCTACTTCTGTCAACCCCTCGGATACTGGGTTTGATGAAGGTGCCCATGAGACCACTGATCTACCGACTGACAGCAGAAACTTGTGGTGGCGCAGTCCGCTCTGGGGCGCGTCAGCGACTGAACTTTACAGCCATGTTCCCTTTGGAAAGTAATTTTCACCTTGTGCCAGACCAGATGGCTGCTTGCTGCTCTTCAGCAGCTGCACCTGAGAGGCCAGACAGAGCATGTAGTCCTCACCTATCCACAAGCTGTCCCAAGATGTGCTCTGTGTGCTAAGCAGGGTGCCGCACCCAAACGCACAACGAAAATCCAACTGTGAAGGAATTGCCAGTGGCATGTGCATGGCACTTCTTGCAAGCTTCACAGATGGCCTGTTGTGACCTGCAGGTGGATGCTCGGCGGGTGTCACCCCTGCCTAAGCCCCATTCCCCCCGCAACAGCTATACCGCTGTAGACATGATGGTAAGCTCCAGCTATCATTGCATGCACACTCTCCCACATCAGTTACATCGGAAGTGCTTCTACCCAGCAATATGTTGCTTTGAAGTATGCAGGTTAAATGGCACAGAGTGAGCAATACTGTCAGATGCCAGAAGGCACCAGGTTGACTTTGGCCGATATCAAGAGATCCAACGTTGAACGCAAAGCGGCCAGGAGAAAAGTAATGGAGGTAATTACTTATAAGTGATGAGTAACCAGGCTCTGACGAAATGCTTTGACCCACTTGGTCAGCCTGAGCTGAGCATGACATCTCATCAAATCATTCCGTTGGTGTTGCAAGCAACCTCTGAGAGGCTCTTGTCTTGCACAAGCCCATAATTTGTGGTTTGCAGGCTCGAGCTCGTCTCCGCATGCCATCTGATGATGCTGACAGACCTGCAGCTATTGGCATCATACCAAAGGCTGCTGCTCCTGGTCAGTGCATGCAGAAGGCCAAACTCTGTGCCAAATCGCTGTTCATGCTTCAATACAGTATTACAGTATCATATTGTTGTGTGTTAGTAGTACGCCCTTTAATATTTTTAAGACTGACTCAGCCTGACCGGCAGTGAGGATCACCACAGCATAAAATTGTTTGCGTGGCGTGGTATGGCAAAAGCGAGTCTGGAAAATTCGAAGATGTGTCAACAACAGATAAGCTGTGTCAAAATCATACGACAATGCATTGACAGAAGCATGCTTTTTGAAATGCTTGCAGGTCTGTGGATTCCGGGCATGCTCTTCTTTCTTCTTGAAGCCTGGATCTCGGCTTCCTAGTACAATGTGCTTTACAATGGCCGCCGAGTAATTAACATCACCGATGGACAGCAGGTCCATGACCATTTTGCTGCGATGCACTGAGGCACTGCCGCAGTGCATTGCCAGTGGATAAGGTCTTAGTTGCAGTCAAGTATTCGCTTGCACCATCAACGAAGGGCCCCAAGTTGGCAAAGGCGCGTGCAGCCCAAGTTTGGTCTCCAAGTCACTCAGGATTGGCCAAGCTGGCACGGCATGCCAGCCTTCAGCTGGCATGCCCGAGCACAGTGAAGACCATGCAGAGTTCGAACGGTATATACATACATGATGGGTTGCAGATTGAGTGGATACTGCCATTTGTTTGCAGAGCACATGTGACAGAAATCCCATAGGACATGTGTGATATGTGTCCAGAAGCTAGCTTCTAGTGGACAGATCCGAACGTTCACTAGCAGCGCTGCAGCTGTTGCTATTATGGCCGGACGGGAGCCTGGTGATATAGACCCAGATTTTGTCTTGCAGTTCAATTCAGGATTGGTGTCTAGCTAGTACAATATGGTGTTGCAGCCTGTCTTAATGATCGTGGGTAACAGAGACATCAATTACACCTTCCTGAACCCCTGCTTTTTTACAGTGAGTCATCATATGCATGATGTCACAAGCACATGAACATGACAATGCACTCTAAACATTTAATCAGACGGGCTTATGGTCTGGTACAGTGCAAGCAAAGACACGAAGTCTTTGTCTTCCAAGAACGAGTACTTTTATTAAGCAGTCACAAGCTTGAGTTGCACTTCAGCTGTTGCGATGCGGTGGTCACAATGCTCTGCCACCGCTTTTCAGAGCCCCCCATCAGCCAGAATGGGTCATGTAACAACTGTGGTAGACGCTCGAGAGTCTTGGGGCGAAGAATTCATGATTGTGCATGGTGGTTTGAGCGAAGAGAAGTATGCAATGGACGATCTGACCGTGCTACAGGCCACTAGCGCAGCCTGGTTCCACCCAGAAGTCCCAAATACCATAAGACCTCCGTCCAGAGCATTCCACTGTGGAGCAGCCCTCGGCAGAAAGGTTTACATCTTTGGTGGGCACGTCTGGGTCAAGGCGATGCGGGGTCTCCAAAAGTTCAACGATCTCTGGACCTTGGACACGGTGAGGAATGTAAGGAGCACTTTAGTGTGACTGTTTGGTGCCTCCCAAGGCCACCTGCTTCATTTCTGCGGACTGCACTGTCTCTATGGGAGCGCAAACTCTTGGGGTTAGACCTTGTCTCTAGTATTGCAAACTTTTCGGTTCCTACGTTGAAGAGGACTCCTTGGGCAGGACACATGGGAGTGGGCACCAGTGGAGCTGCTGCAGAATGCGGTCAGGCCCTCGCCCAGAGACTTTGCCTCGATGGTAGACCTCCCTGGGGGCAAGCTCCTGCTGTTCGGAGGCCTGGACGCCTCAGAGAAGCGCCTGGACGACACCTGGATGTTTGACTCCATCACGTGAGACTTCTGCCTCACCCCTGTACAGAGCAAATTTCACTTGTGCAGCCATGGCCAACCACTTATTTCTAAGTAGGACGAAGAGTATTCACCAGAAGGGCACTAATGCATGCAGGTCATCCTGGACAGAGCTGAAGATTGAGCGCGGCCGCCCAAAAGCACGCTATGCGCACTCCCTGGCTCGCATGGACAACCGGGTGTTTTTGTTTGGCGGCGAGACCAACACAGGTGCCTCCCTCTCCCTTCATTGCACTCTGTCAACCTGCACTCTAAGCAGCGCCTTCTGCCTTTGTGTTCAGGGTCAATGTCACGAAGGTTTCTTACCATCACACCCTTTCGCAATGATGCAGTGTTAGTCACACATGCTAGGTGCTGCGCTTCGTCTGTCAAGGACAAGCTGTAATTCCTGGAGATTATCCTTAGAGACTAAGATTTCTATTTATAGAACATGACTGGGGGATGAGTGGCCATACACAGGGCTGGTGGCGGACCTGTGGACGCTGAGAGGGGCCACTACTGACCCTGAGGAGGGTGCAACTGCCTGGATCCCGCTGGAGCTGCCCGGCCCCAGTCCTGCGCCGCGCAAGGGCGCCGCCATGGCAGGTAGGCATGTATGGCACTATTCATAGGATAGTGACGAGTACGGGGCATTAGACTGTAGAGCTTGTCTTATGGACAAGCTCCAGTGAGCTTGTCCTTGCCAGTTGCAAGGAACATGCAACTGGCGTGGCATGTTCCGATCAACACTATGTGTATTGACAGTTTGCAGCACACATGCGGTAACACATTCACCCCTGCACATTCTCCCAATGGTCTGCTGCTACAAACTCTGCCGCGCCGGCCTTCATGCCTTTCATGGTGCAGAAATACTTTGCAGAAGAGACAACTGCTTGTAATTTACTCATCGTGCATGAAACAAGCTTAGCTATCGCTTACGGGGGGCTGTAGTGCATTGCTCCCCCTTGGCAGGCCACTGCAGTATTTGGCCACTATCAGTGCAGACACACTTGAGATGGCAGGCTGGAGCGCAGGCTCTCAACATTTAGGACCCGGATTTCTATCCAGCTATCACTGACAACAATGTCCCAGGCTTTATTTTTTCATTTAAAAATTCCCCAATGCAGCACATTGCCCATGATGATGGAGATGCTTTAATTGTTACTGCGGCCCTGGGCAGGCGCGGGCAACTCTCTGGTATTGTCAGGTGGCTCCCAACATGTCTCTGCATGTACTTATTAGTAAGGTCATTAGGAAAACGAGTAATAATTTTACTAGTAACATCTCACTATTGAAACTGTGGCCCTGGCCAGGCGTGAGCAAATGGCTGGTGGTGTCAGGTGGCTACCAACATGTCTCTGCATGTAATCATAAGTCAGCATCAGGTATGACTAGTAGTTCATATCATTGTTACTGTGGCCCTGCGCAGGCGTGAGCAACTGGCTGGTGGTGATGGGCGGGCGCACGGCGGAGCTAGGCTGGTTCCGGACGCGCACCGACACCTTCCACAATGACGTGGCGCTGGTGGACTGCGAGGCCGGAGCGCTCCAATGGCGCGCGCCCCCCGTCGCGGGGGAGGCCCCCACCCCGCGCGAATTCCACACCCTTGCCGCCCTCTCCGGCGGCCGCCTCCTGCTCTTCGGCGGTGAAATCCCGCTTCCTTGAAACAGATTCACTGTCACTTCTGCTCCCTTCTAGCATTCTCCTGTGCTGTGCATTGCTAGCTCTTCAACAGTAATTTCTCCCCATTTCCTTCATGAAAGTGTGACTGTCATGAGTTGTTCTCCATCGTCCTGCTTCCTTCTGGCATTCTCCTGTGCTGTGTATCTCTAGGTGTTCGATGATCCCCCTGCTCCCTTCTTTCTTTCACCCCTCTGTGAGTATCAGATGGAGGGGACCGATCAAGGACCCACATTGTGGGAATGCCCGCAGACGTTTTCTCTGTCCTGTCAGATCTCATGCCCTGCCAGAGGAATCTTGAACATGTCTTGGGGTGAAATTTGAAGCCGACTTCTTGCAACACATGGATCGCTGTAATGGTTGATAGCAGTAGGAAAATCTTCAATAAATCGCTAATTAGCAACACATAGCGAACCATATATCTTAAGATGTAAGCGATTACGTTGTCTTGCCTGATCTCCACCAGTGCGAGCTTGCAGCCTGAACGTTTAAGGCTGCTCGCAGGCATTCCTGAGGTTATGTGATGGGGTGCAGGCGGCAATGGCAAGCAGATATTTGGGGATGCCTGGTGGCTGGAGCCCGAGCGAGCGTCCGGTATTCCCGGAGCACTGGCTGCCGAGGCATCCAATGCCTCAGCCGTTGCTCCTTTCGCCCAGCTGAGTGGCTTTGCAGGTATTGAACCCTTGTCTTTTCTCCAGTATTCGGTTGCACATGGCCGGTACACTTCATGTGAACTTGGTAGCATCAAGGCCTTCTCTGCACGCCCACTTGGTCATCATGAATCCTGGTCAAAGGAATCGCTGTTGGTGATGCAGGCGGCACTGGGACCCCGCTGAGCGCTGTGTCACTGGATGGCAATTTTGATGATGTGGCGCGCAGCAGCAGCATGCACGATGCTGACTCAGTGGAGGCTGCCCAAGCTGCCGAGGTAAGCAAGCATCCTGAGGTCTCTTCAGACCAATGCTGAGAGCGTTTATCAAGAGCGCGTGCATGTTTCCGGCCATTCGTTCTCTTGCCATGTCATGCTGTATGGAGAGCGCATGCATGTCTGGCGAAGTTTCTTCTTGCCATGTCATGCTATACAGAGGGTATGACGCAAAGAAGACCTTGCAGTCTGGTGAACTACTTAGAAAATTTTCGTTTGATGCTGCTGTAGATTGCCAGTGCCACCGCCGCCAGAGTTAATTCCAGCGCACAGGCAAGCAGCTCCCGGCCCTCAGCCACATGGTGGGAAGGTGAGTTCCTTTTTTCTGCAGTGCTTGCCATGTGTATCCATTGAGAATACTCTGCCGAGTGAAAAGGTGAGGAAGCTCCACCGGATGATCAGCGGGAATTCTGCATCTGATGGAGCGCTGGTAGATGGTGAGGGTGGACTCATGAGGGTCCGCCTTTGTCGCTTGACGCCAAAAGTTGCGCCGGCAGGTACCCAGGATGCAGATGGCTTTGTTCGTCTGAGGAGCAGCTTGGGGCTTCCGCGTGACTCGAGCGCTGCAGCCGTCTCTCAAATCAGCAGCAATCATGCTCCTGGAATGCTTGAAACACAGAGTCTGGTCCCAGTGAGCTCCTGGCAACAGGTCTCCCCTGCGGTGAGGCTTACAACCCTTTGCATGCTCTCAGATGCTTGGAAACCAGCTGTCTCTTCTGCGGTTCAGGTAATTAGTGTCCTGATAAAACATCTGCTGATTTGTCCATGACCAGCAACGCATAATTCTTCTGGATGCGCAGGCTCTGCGGATCAAGGATGTGGGTCCTCTGCTGAACGAATACCAACAGCTGAGGCCACTGGCGTTGGCAAGGGCAGCAGCAGATGTTGGAGCCCTGCAAGCAGCGCCTTTCCTTTGGGGCAAGGCTGCACTTGATGCTGAGTCCATGGGCCGCTACAGCCACTTCAGAGCACAGGACCTCAGAGTCGGGGATATTCCTGGCCTGCAATTTGACTTCATCCATCTTTCAGCATCCAGTGCAAACCTATAGGTATCATGCGGTGCCCTGAAAAATGAAGGTATCAGTAGGATTTTTTAATGATGAGATGGAGTTGCGTTTATCAGGGCAGATCAATTCCAGATGAGGGCCTGCGTGCAAGTTGGGGATGACTCATCCATGGCTTATGGTCTGTCGAGTTTGAATTCATAATGTGAATTGAAAACAAGAGAAAGCGTTTCGAGAAGAACAACCCTGGCCAAATTCATAAAAGTTTATCTCAGAAAACAGTGTGAGGTATTCACCAGAAGCCCAATTTGCAAAGAGCATGGCCATGCCAGATCCTCATCAGCAGATTGGACTTGAATGCAAAAGCTATTGGTGCGACAAGATCCTTTGTAACGCGAAAAGTATCGAGCTCAGGCAGTACCCCCTGCCAAGTGAATTCTTCGGTAAGATTTGACGATTCCCCTGACTGATGGTTCCGCTGCTGAAGAAGCGATGCTGAACGCCATACTTGGACGTAGCCTAGGTAAGTATGACTTCTGATAACTGCGAAAAATCAATTATAAATTCTTGTGCTGCAGATCACGACATTTGGCTTTTGGCCTCGGGAGGTGAGGATGGTGTGGCATCCCTTGGTGATAGTGTAGAAGCTGGTTCCAGTGCGGCAACCGTGGTAAGATCCAGCACATTGTACAGCAATCACGCAATCAATTGTATCATCAAGGAGTGCTGATGCCACTTGGGCCCAGCAGGTGGGATGGGTGAGGTTCTCAGGCAACAAGGAATACCACTACTCAGCAGAGTGGGAGGCCGATGAACAATACCACCATGTCCCAAAGGGCTCTCCATATGGCTGGGAGCATGGTGAGTCCATGATGCTTTCCGTGCGCTTAAGGTCAGGTCTCTAAAGGACAATGCATGCAAGACAAATTGAGACCGAGGTTTGCCGCTGTGTGCAGGCAAAACCAGCGTGATCTATGGCTGGGTGATAAAAGCAGCAGAGCGTTTGCCAAGCCCAGTGCAGATGCCAGCAGCGACACGGATGAAGAGATCGTTGTTTTTGCTGCATGGAGACCCAAGGCAGACACCACCAGGTGCATAAAATGTGTATGTTACCAACATTCTGTTTCCTTTATAACGCACGGATCGCTTACAATTTCTCATGAGTACTGGAAATTAATTCAATTATCTGTGTAAAAGTTCTGTGGATCATCGTCACGGGCAGTTTAATCCATCCACATGTGACTTGTGAAGAAGCCTGATCCAGTGCGCGTTCAACCATAGCAGCAGCATGAAGTCAACTGTTGATGGCAACATCAGAAAGATTGGATCATCTGGATCGGGACAAACTGCACAACTGCATGCATGCAACGAGTAAAATTATTTTCAGGCATCCTTGGACACAGAGGCATCACTGTTGGCTTCGTTATGAGGTCCATCACTACTGGTGCCATTGTCTGTCGGCAGCGGCCGCTCCTCCTTGAGACCTGAGAAAGACAGGAAAACACACGACGTATCATTTCGACCGCCTAAAACCAATGGGAAGTACCGGCAACATCCAAAGTAATAGGAGCTTCTTGGGATACTTCTAAATCAGCAGAATGCATACTTGAAATTCAGTGCGACCGCCAAAGCAGGGAGGAAGGCTGCACTGCAATGTGAACAGAGTGCATCGGACAAACAAACATCTCCCGGCCCAAGAGCTCTACTGATCACATTTTGTACTGACTGAATATAGTGCACATTGGCAGCGAATGACATTGCAGAGAACTGCAGAGAGTTGTCAGCCTCATGGACCCCTTCAGAGCCAAACAATTTTGCAAGAGTGAGAATGTGCGATTGGCACATGAAGTGCTGCTTGTGCTACCTGAGGCTTCGCTGCGCATGCTGCCCACGCTTGCCAGCCGTGCGATGTCTGCAGGCGTTCCCTCCTCCTGCGCCGCCATCATCTGCAGCGTGCTGGCAATCCACGAGAACGTCCGCGCAAAGTCCCTGTGACGCACACAGGCGGCACATGTCAAGAAATGACATCATCCCACGTACGGTGCCGTACAATATCTCACACAGCGAGGCAGCACTTTCACCTTACCCTGGCGCTCAGACTCCCTTTCATGTCTTCATTATGATAATACGGATTTAACCTCTGATTCAGCTCTCCTGGCGCTGACGCTCAGGGGAGCTAAATTAGCCCCGGGAGACTGAGCCTCACAAAGCCTGACATGCTATCATTCAAGATGCATTCAGATCTGTTCAGCTGATGTTACCTTCTTGTGAGATTCCCATGCTTTATGGCTGCTGTTACATGTGTATCACACTTTTGCAGAGTCAAATCTCATGGCCAAAACAGGAAGTTGAGGAGGTACCTGAAACTGAGCACAGCCAGCGTCCCCTTCCCGAGCGCATCTTTGAGCCCATCGCGGATGCATGCCACGTCTGCCTCGCTTCTGCCATTCCGCATCAGCCAATCCTGCACACCAGCGCAAGCGTCAGAGCTGCCGTCACCATCTCATGTTTCTTTTGTGCCAGGTTAAAACACGTCCGTGCCCAGTAGGAGCTTTGGCTCAGTATGGCAGAGCCTTCGGCATCACTTTTGAAGGTAGTCCAGGTGTAAATTGAGGGAGCTTCGACCGTTCAATCGGAGTGACAGCTACGTCGACATGTCCATTATTCTGATCATGATGGGACGAGCTCATAAATACAAGAGAATGGGATTGACGATGATGAAGAATGAAGGGCATGCTGGCAAACCTGGAGCTCCAGGAATGTGACATCCCCCTTGCCGGGTCTCCGCATCATGCTGTTGAACAGCTTGAACGCCGCTTGCACATTCCGAAGCTTCTTTGCCTGCGTCCCAAGCACCACTTATCAGTCATCCCTTATGTGAAAATTATAGCAGCTAGACCGGATTTGAAGCGAATAATACCTTCATCCTCTGTGAACGCGAGCTTTGCCATATAAAATGCACTTCGCAATGCAAAATGCGCTTCCCAGCAAAGTGTAATACACTATCAGCAGGATGGGTTGCGCACTTGCAGGTGGGACAGTCTGAGCTCGTCACGCATTTCCTGATCTGAGAGGTCCAGTATGTCGCCGCCATTCAGGCCATGCGCGGTGATGCAGTCTGTGTCCCGGAACCCAATGCTGCTCAGAAGCTCCACCGTCTCCTCCACTGTGTACCTGCGCAAAGTACAGATTTCAGCAGCGGCATCATGCAGCCAGACATCGTAAGTCACACAAAACCCAATTCCGATCACCCTCTGCAGATACGCATCTCACGGTGTCCAATAGCTTTGGCAATACTAGGCAGGTGCAGTATTGCATGCTGCCAGAAGGGGCTTCTTACTACTGCCCCACATGCTCTATCCAGAAGGAAAAGTGTTAGTAACCGCAGCTGATATGACGGCCGTTCTACTGAACCCAAAGGTCAGAAAGGATAGACGAAGATAAATAAATGAAGCTGTGGTGCGGCACCTAGTGAAAGGCTTGGATTCGGTCTTCTCCGAGGTGCTGGCGGGCGCACTCTTCTGTCGTTCAGCGGCCTCGGCGGCGGCCGCGTCCCGGCCGCGCGCGTCGGCGTCGGCCGCGGCTGAGCGCTGCGCCTCGAGCCCGTCCACATAGCGCAGCGTGTCCAGGATCGCGTTGCGCTCCGCGCCCGACACGTTCAACCGCCGCAGCGCTCCCTCCGCCGCTGACAGCACCTGCCGGAGACAGAAAGCGTAATTTTAGACGTCATGCTCGCAAATCAGCGCAATTCTCTGACGGGAATTGTTGAGAGAAGCCCAAGAATATGAGCCAGACCAAGGATAGATGGTGTAACATATTACACGGACAAATGGCTACGGCTGAAATTCTGTCCATGCCAATGCTTGTTGACGGGTGATTGTTGCAACTTGGCCACCTCCATATTAGACCTTCGCCAAAAATTTCCAAGATCTGATTTCTGCGGTCATTGCAATGGCATGGCAAATCTCCTCCCATGAAGAGCCACATCCAAAGCCGCACCTGGTCTGTGGGCTTGAGCGTGAGCAGCCGCATGAGCGGAGGGATGCCGCCCGACAGCCGGATGGCCGTCTGGTTGGATTCATGCACCGCAAGATTGGACAGCGTTTTGGCGGCGATTTCTGTCACGCGCGATTGCGGCCCGGCTTCGAGTAGATCCACCAGCCGCTGAGTTGTGCCGGCCTCGCGGATGGCCGGGAAGAAGTCCTGCGTGCTCGACAAATTGCCAACCACCGCTGCCGCCCTCTCTATGATAACCTGCCCGCATGGCATAATCCCCTTTGAGTCACGCATTGAAGAGAGCACTGACTCAATGCATTGCAGCAGACCGCCTGTGTGATGCAAACGGCCCTTCTATGCCACTGCGTAGTGGACACAAGCTCTTTGAGAGCTTGGTATCATATACAGAATCACTTTGAGAAGCCAATTAAAGAGCGGCAGCGCGGCTTATGCGCAGTGAGCATGATTGATGCTTCCCGACATGCTCGCTTGTAGTGCCCAGAGCCACAGAAGCACGCACCGAGGGCTGCCTGCTGTCCATGAGGCGCACGAGGGAGGACATGGCGGAGGGCGTGCTGAAGAGGGCCGCCTTGTTGGCCTCGTTGCCAGTCGTCAGTATCCTGAGGCAATCCACAGCCTTGCCTACCAGGACTGGGTCCACCTAAACGGGCACAAACACACAATAGTAATTTTAGACAAGGTTCGTGCATGCAGTGCACGACATGCTCTCAGATACATGTGGCTTTCAACATACCACTGCAGGCTAGCCGCATTTAATGCCAATTCTCAATGCTCAAAAGGACAAGCAGCACTTCAGGCTGTTAAAAAAGTACTCAAGCAGTCTGCATGGAGATATCTTAATGCAGCTGCCTACATAATGCCTGCCTAGTACAAGTCTGGATAAGAGACCAAAACTGCAAAAAATGAGGACTCACCTCGGGTCCTAGAAGCTTGACGAGCTGCGGCACAGCCCACGCCTCGCGCACGGCAATCTTGTTGGCATCATTATTCAGCGCCACAGCGCGCACCAGGTCCGCAGCCGCCGACGTCATCGGCGCCTCCTTTGGCCCCTCCAGCATCTTCACAATGGGCGCAATCCCATACCCATCCCTGTACACATGAGATTTTCATGAAAAATAAGCCCCTTCTGCGCATGTGCCTCTGTGTCCAGAACGAGGTTCTCTCGGACCTAAATCTGTCCTCTCGGACCTAAATCTGTCCCATCCTGCCAAGCTGCCTATCAAATTTCATCAGAACAGCGTTGTACTCTGCCGCATCCCAGATTGTCTTTGCCCAGTGCATATGCACACCGTCGAGCAGGAGTTCACGTGCCCTGTGCTGCACACAGCAGCTGGGGTGGTGCACAGTAGTACAGTAGCCCATTTTGTACAGCTCCGTGCTGCTTCCTGCTGCATTGCTGCAAATAAGAAAGCTATGTCATGCATGCAGTGGGGGATGCTTGCCTGATGGCATCCTGGTTGAGCTCGTTGTTGACGGCGAGCACGGTGAGGGACACAGCCACAGTCTCGGCCAGCCGGGGTTCCAGCTTAGACCCCTGCCCCGGCTGCAGCAGCTTGAGCAGCGCTGTGATGCCGTGCGCATCTCGCACCGAGTCCTTTATCGTGCGGTTGTACGCCAGCCGCCCTATCAGCTTCGCCGCCTGCTCCACCGTCGCCTGCAGCACATGTTTCGTCGTTTCATCGAACAATTCGGCGTTTTGATGAATAATTCATTGCTCTGCCGGACGGGTTTGAAGGCCATGCATTGCAATGCAACCCGGCCAACAAGGGCCGCCCCGTAAACCAACTACAGCCTTCGGCCCCATTCGGCGTTTCAATAACAAGCCGATCACGAAGTGGTGGTCCACCGACAAAAATATTCAAACATCACGTACATGAGGCACCGCTTTTCAGGTGCAATTTCCTTATCCTCCTCATGCCCCTCATGCCTCCGAGACAGACAGTATCCTCTGTGGCAACATGCCAGAAGATTGACCGAACACGGATCATGGCAAGCTTACCCAGGACCAATGTGACACATGCAGTCATCTAGGGCCAAGAGAAAGTCACCATAATCTGTGCTGAGGTGCTCTGAATTAAATTTCTTTCTACACCAATTGTGCCAATTTCAATTCTGTAGAGCCTTGTCATGAAAGTGTGCACCCACCGGATCGCCCTTGGTGCCCAGGAGCTGCACGAGGACTGGCACGACACCAGCGGAGTAGGCCACCACTCTGTTGGGCTCATCCACCGCCAGCGCCAGCAGCACTGACAGCAGGATGGACCGCAGGCTGCGCGCTGCGTCCGATGCTGTGGCCGCATTCAGGGCCTTTAGCAAGCTCACCAGATTCTCAATCCCGCCAGCCGCCCTGCAAATTGAACGTCTTTGATTCCAATTTATTTGATATTGGACAACGTACAACAACTATGTTGAGATCAGGTGAGACGCATGGCACAAGAGATACAGAATGACTTTCATGCATTTCTCTGCCTGCATGCAATGGGACACTGCTGTTGTCATGTCCACATGCATGCAACGATTGAGCCTCTGCACCTGATGGAGTCTCTGTTGGTGTCGCATTCAGAGAGCAAACCCAGTGCTTGGGTGGCGGTCTGTGTAAGGGCGAGCGTGGCTGGGCTCGGGGGGACTGCACTGTCAAGAAGGCCCAGAAGAGGGGTGACAGCACTCGCAAAGGCAGGCCGGTACTCTTCCTTTTCGGCACATAGATCCCTGTACCATGATCATTGCAAGTTATGCAAGTGTAGCGGTCCAAATCAATCTCGATGCAGATATCTATAGTACTCTGAGGCTCACACAAGAGAATGACAATGTACCTGATGTGAGTTGCAGCAGAGGCCTGCTGCTCTTTGTCTCCAGTCAGGAGCTGATCGATCAAGTCTTTCACCACTCCTTGCTCGATCATGATGGACTACCTTGGAACAAGAAAAGCTGATGCAACTGGCTCCCGGCCTTTATGCAACAACAAACTACCTGGATAGCTCAACTCTGGAAGATCCCTTAACTCAAATCTTTAAAGTTCTTAGTGACAGATTTTTATGATCAATACGACAGTGCTCTAGTAAGACGTTGTTGTACAGATCATCTAGCTTTTGTCAAAGATGAAAGTGCCGTACAGACACCTTTGATATTAAGAAACAACTCGATACGCATCGTTCTTTGTGCTACTTATTTTTGTTCGCGCAATCGAAGTGCGGAAGAAGTTGAATGCTTGTTTGAAGGAGATTCTACTGTCCCCTTGGACTGCTTAGTCAACCTTGTCAAACCTTGGAGCAGATTATTCATCGTCAGAGCAGTGATCACTTCATTGAAGACTGCACAGGACATAACTCTTTATATTTGTTGTAAGAGCGATCGTTGTTAATCTGTATTTATTCGAGACATGGTGCTGGAAATTGGCACTCTGCTCCTTGTTGCTATTTGGATGCCATCACTTATGAAATCAAATCATAGTCTTCTGTGAAAGCAATCCACAAAATAAGTTGTATCGGCGTTACTTTCTAGTGGCTTGTGCTGTTAGAATGCCGATCTGATCCTCTTCTAAGAAGGAGATGACAGGATCTTGCACTCCAGGATGCCTACAAAAAATTACAATTCTGACTTTAATTTGCACCAGCAGCCGTATAAGCGCGGAGAAAAATGATATGTTGCACTGCAAATCACAAGTGCGTATGAACGCTGCCCTATAGAACTAGTGTGCAGAGGTCTTCACAGTGGCAAGCGGTCAGTAAGAAGCATCTTGAGACGCAAGCTTGACGTCAATACCGAGCGGTATTCAACGATCTGGGCGCTTGTAGGGGCCCTTGAAAGTCCAGGAGGGCAAATTTCCCTCTTCAGTGCGTCTTCCCTTCTGCCAGCAGTACAGCAACTGCACCTGCTGCGAAAGAAGGCACGCCCAAGCATTTGGACTTAAAACCCAATCAAGTCTGGACGCCGGCTCTTTGTCCAAGGGATGCAAGGAGATGACGGCAAAGCTGGCCTGCAGGTATGTGCAGGGGCACTTGTAGTTGGGACAGAATTGCTGGAGCTTGTATAATTCTGCCAACGTCTTGATTGTTGATCCTCAAGGGCTGCACAGATCCAAATCCAGATAACAAGTTTGAATTGATCATGTCCTGGATCAAGGTCGAAGCTGTTTTGCAATGCAGGCTGTGCGATCCAGAGGTTGGCGTGGGACTGAAAGGGGGAGTGTGCAAAGAGACATGTGACGCATGGCATGAGCTCTGCCGCGATGATTTCTTTGAGTACCACTCCCTCTCGAAGGAGCTCATGCCTTGCAGCGACAACTCGCTGGTCTGCAGCCAGTTGAGAGAGCTTGCAGCCGACGGCGCAGACCTGTGCAGGAAAGCCGGCCTGAGAGTGTCGGGCAGCGGGTCAGGAAAGAAGTGCTTTGACGGCAGCGTGCCTGACTTGTTGGAGACATGCAAGGCAAAACCGAAGCCCAGGCCTGACAGATGGAAGGCGATTATGAGCAAAACCCAGCCTTTGTTGCTTCTTTTGATGGTTTTGGCTGTATGTGGGGGCATCCTGGCGCTGTTCTTCAGTGCCCATAACGTGCAATCCACAGCACTTGAGAGGACACAGCAGCCAGCTGACTTGCCACCCGCCAAGGCTGCAGGCATTGCAGCCATTGAGCGCCACAATAGAAAACAGTCGTGATGACAGCACGCAAGCCCGGTGTCTTTTACCTTGTTCTTCATTATCAGTGTGTTACATTGCAGATTGAAAGCATGAGCGTGAACTTCTTAAAACAACCTTATTGAATCGTCTGAGACAAAGCAGCTACCTATGAGCCAAGAATCAGATAGGTACAAGAAGATCTTTGTAGTAGCGCAGTGAATAAAGCAGGGACTATCTGGCCCATTGGGGAGGCAAGCTACTCATGTTGGACAGTTTCGCATGCGACCATTGTCGAGCCATGGCAATGCGGCTGTTCTGTGTGGGCACCAATTTTGGCAAAGGTGTGGGTGACAGTGCCGTTTCAGGGGACATGGGTCCGCTGTAAACGCTCTGAGGTGATTCTGTAATGACCACATCGTCCGCCTGTTTTGGCGCCTGATAGCTGGCTGCTGGCTGCACCCCATGCTGAGGCATGCTTTGCGCCTGCAAACCACAGACCTCTGTCATGATTTCTTGCCAAACCTTCCTTCTGTGCAAGTCCTGAGCGCCATACTCGGAATCACTGTGAATCATACAGTCTAGCTCTCATGCAGACTTTCACTGAGCGCATAAATCTGTGCGAAATTAGATGCGCATTTCATGCATATTTCGTGCAATAATGGCTCACTTCAAGCTCACATGCATATTGATCCCCGCACCTGCTGCTTCGTCGCCTGGTGCGTGTCCACACGTTCTTGCTGGAAGGGCCTTGTGTCAAGGCTGGCTGCAGCAGAGTTGCCGCCCGGCCTGCGTGTGGGCTGCAGGGGAGCACTGCCTTCTGACCTGCTGTTTGGCGCCGGCTGCTTGGCTGCTCTACCCTGCCCTGTGCGGCACAAATTCCCTTTCTTGCAGATGTACATCTGGAGTTTACACCTCGGGCCCAGTCACTGCTGATGTATTTAGCTTGATGCTTAGCTCACGGCAGCGCATTGTGTGGCATGACATTGCAGGGTAGGTGAAAAGAGCCTCACAGGTCATCTCCTGTCGGCGATCATTACTGTGATAGACACTCTGCACTCCGCTAGCTCTGTCAAGCATGGCCCGACTCTCCAAGCCAGCGGCTTCCAGACCATTCTGCTGATGCACATGTGCTTTGGGCTCGGGCTCTTGTTGGATGCCCCTCTGTGACACCCCTGTCACCAGAAAGTAGATTCAGGTCAGGTCAGCATCCCCATAAAAGCTTCTTAAGACATGCATATGGCTCAATTGTGCTGCTCTGGGCCGCATGGCATGTGTGGCACCTGAAGACTAGAGGTTGAGGAAGAGATGCACCTTCTAATGCGCTGTAGTGCTGCCCAAGAAAGCTGTCAACCCTCGCCATTGCTTCTGAAGCGCGCATGCCCACATCTTGGAAGACTGCGCCATCAGCACGAGAGATCTCAAACATGCATATCCATGTGCTGTCCGGGTTTTGTTGCGTTCCATTGGCGCTCAAATCATTGCATTTGTGGTGTGGGAGCTCTGCAAATCTATTCCACATGGATTTGTCTACCTTTGACGGCCAGGCACAGCTGCTCCAAACCCGCCCTGGCCAGCAGCAGATCCGCCTCCACACTCTGGCACAAATCTGTCACATTCTGTGGGCCGTTCTGCAAGAGAGGGACAGCACTGCCATTAAACTGCTGCCGCTCTGGGGCTAACACCTGCTTGTGTGCTTGCCGCGCAGATGCCAGTCTCGCCTCAGCCTCCACTCTTGCAGCCTTCTCTTCCTGCTTGGCAGCACACAGGAGTCTAAGAGCCTGAAGAGCGACTCATTTTTTGCCAGATTGCACCATCAATTTGCATCTAGATCTCAGGGTCCAGATGTACTAATCTTTGCATTGGAAATAGGAAGCTGTGTCTGCTTGGCCATGCCAGAATTGGCTTGGGAGTGGCATGCCTGAAAGTGATGCTCGATGCGGCTGAGCATGCTCTCAAGCTCCAGGCGAGCCAAGATGCCCGGCTGTCGCTGTGCTTGCTCCTGCTGACAAGGCTCCTGCGCACATAAGCTTGGTTTTACAACGCCGCGGTTTGTGACTGCCTTTTGTTGCATTCATGCTTCCCAAACTGCTTCAGTCAGTCAGTCAGAGCAGAAATCTTTTTGATCCAAGCACAAGTGCACGTGCCCTACATTGGAAGAGCATACCGCTGGTGACATGCTTGGTTTATCAGAACTGGTCTGCTGGTTGCTGCATTGCTTTGCAGCTGCATCTGCGCTTAAATCTTGTGACATCTTTATGCCTGATGCGCTGCGCTGCCCATTGTGGCTATTCCCGTTTTGATCCACAATCCAAGCTGATGTGCTGGGAAGAGCGATGCTGTCCACCAGTGGATGGTTTGGTGTCACTTCTGTTGGGATGGAATGACTTTCAGCTGAATTTGCTACAGCAGCTGCGCTGCGATCCGATCTGCTGGAGGGTATCTGGGGCCACAGTGTGGCACCATTGCTCTGGGTCTCAGCTGCATTTGCACAATTGACACCTGACTCAGAGCCTGAGGGCCCATTGTTCGCATCTTTCACGCCCAATATTGACGATCTCCTCCTTTCCCGCAGTGACTGAAGCTTCTGCAAGGCAGCATCCGCAATCGAATTCCTGTTATATTCGCTGTTAGTTTGTTGGCTGACGATGGGCATAAGATGCTCGGCAGACGCTCTGCTGACATCCTCGATACGCTTGTGGTTTCTGGGGCTTTCGATCTCGGGATAGCCTCCTTCCGGAGGATTAGATTCTGTATCACTGCTTTCTGATGCACTGTCTGAGTACTCACTCCCCGAACTGCTCTCACTATCACTATCACTGAATCGATCACCGTCGGCGCGGTGTTCCGTCCTTCGCATAACGTTCAGGGACACTCCAAAAGAGTGATGCAGGAGGATGGGGACTTGAGATGAAGAAGAACAATATCTTAAGGAGATGATTTGAGAAGCAACAATGACTTTAAAAGGTAGCGAGAGCTGTCGGAGACAAGTAACGCCGCCAGCAATGCAGCTACCCAGCCGAAGGAAGTTTGGATGTTCAGACAAGGCGATCTTGTATTCATTGCACAGATTTAGGCTGGCCTCTTTGGTTGACGATACAAAGTACGCATCTCGAATGTCCCTGTAAAGCGGTCTTCACACCCAAGGGCAGTTGTGTGCCTCTAGGTGTTTAAAGCTGCTTGCAAGCCCGGTCTACACACATTCTTGCAAGCCAAGGGCAGACAGATCTTAAAAGTCATCCATGAAAAAGCTTTTTCATGGATGACTCTGCAATGGGCAATCAACAAAGTCATGTCCTGAGCACTTTGCTACAAAGAACAGGGTGCACGCTGCTTATGATATTGGCAGAAACGCTGTTCCCACCCCTTGCCTGCCAGTGGGATCTGCATGCAGAGAAATTTGTGGTACATTGCTTCCCGGCTCAATCATAGGTCCTGGCCACAAAGCAGATTTTCCAATCATCTGCCTGAACAGTGTCATTCAAGCCTCTAGTACCAGCAATGCTGACACCAACAGGATTATGCACCGACACTGTCAATTCCTGTGTATCAAACACTGGCCGAAATGAGCATCAACGAACAACGTACCAAGTGCAGCGCCACAAAATTACATACAGGAATTCGCCAGCAGGCATAAGCATAGCACAGTGATTCAAACACATGGCGTGCAAGCATGCACCAGCCCTTTTGGCCTGGTCAGCCCTCACAGTTTCAGGCTCACGCTTTCACACCCAACCTCACCACATCACTCAGCCCCAGCATTACCCTCTCCCTCACCCTCAACATTTCCCTCGCCCTGCTCATTTACCACCCCCTCTCCATCGCCATCATCCCCCTCTCCATCGCCATCATCTCCCTCGTCCTCCCCATCATCCCCCTCATCATCGCTATCCTCACCCTCGCCGCCGCCGCCGGCATGCCCGGTCTCGTAATTCTCCTGGTATTCCGCCGACAGAGTGAAGTCGAGGGAGCGCAGCACCCGCTCAATCGCCTCTGCCTCCGGCCCGGGAGCCCCCATGCAGCGCCAGCGTGAGTCATCAATCTCATGCCCCGGCGCCTCAAGTGCAGTCACCCGCACGCCAGCCTCTTCAGCCCCCGAAAGTCTCTCATCCAGGCTTCCGACGTACATGTGCACAATGTTCGGCGTCGGCTCTGCGGCTTCGGTTGCAGCGTCGACGCCGGCCGGGATGTCTTGCACCGGGTACAGCCACACCTGCAATATAGTGGAAGGCATATCAGATTATGATGGTGTTGAATTGACACTGGCTGGGCTCCACAGAGCGCTCACTCATGCCGCTTAGTCACTGGTACAGGTGCAGTCCAGTCAGCAGTCTACTGTGACCGTTGCATGCATGCCCAATGACACAGCTCTGCACTGTCTCCAGACATCCCTGCCCTGAGTGTCATGTGATAGATTGCCCCACCTAGAGTCATCTGTGGCCTTAGTGTCCAGAGGAATACACATTGTGTGAAGGATGCAATGCGCAGAGTTCTGGACCACTGGCTGTAAGTATTTCTGGACCCAGGAATTGCTGGGGATATGCTCATCCGGGAACTTGCCGCCGCATGCACAGATTGATAGGAAAGGGAATTTGGGAGGATATTTATAGAAGTGCTGCTGAAGCGCACCTAGCCTTGGAAGGCTGAGTAAGCGTGTGTAATGATTATACTGCACAGATCGACATTCTGCAAGTTCTGAGAGACTCAAGGAGCACCGGAACAGTTCACTTTTTTTTTATATAAAATTTCATTTTCACATTTTGCATTTTTTTTGGCAGCAGCTCACCTGGGACAGCTGTGGGAAGGTCTGGTTCTGCTTGAAGATTTTGAGGGGCCTCCAGATCTGGGATCTCAAGTCAATTGCCTCCGATTCGGATTCTGCTGTCAGCTGAAAGTGCGGCCAGCGGCTGCAGCAGTTGCAGGAGGTCAGGTAGAGGCCAACTTCCTGCAGCTTTGGCCATGCGCAGTCCGCCTCGTCAGCACCGATCAGAAATCGCCCCACCTGCAAGGAAGATTGGCGTATGTTGGCATGATTTGGGTGGGCACGCGCATCTGATCTCGCTGGCCAATGTGCAGATAAACTCCCTGGCTGTTCCAGCCTCCTTATTGGGTGTTGTAGCTGTCTTTTAGATCTTAGCTCCCTAATAAAGGCCCGCAATACCCTTCCAGAAAGGAAGCCAAGGTTTGGCGCATGCCATGTATTCCTGCCGAGACAGCTGGCACAAGGGATGTAGTATGCCAACTGCATCGTCAAGTTGCAAGGTAAAGCGCTGCTCAGCAGAATCTTGGTGGCCAAAGAAGGCCAGGAAACGTAATGGCAAAGTTTGCTCAGCCATATTGGTGTTCACCACGTGCATTGAAGGCCTGTCGCCTCGAGATGTCAGGATGCGTACAATGACAAGGCAAACGCTTCAGCATAATGATTAGCTGCAAGAGAGGTAGCCACAAGCTCCGGGAAGGCCTGGCAAGACTGGCAAAAGCCTTGCACATTTGAAACCCGGCTGGCTACGGCTGGCGGGGGCCGGTGTAAATACTGAGCACCGTGCCCATGGTTGATTGGGGTCTAGGTTGGATCTGGTGAGTCCATCAAAGGGTAGGATTACGGTAGCCTTTACATGCAATTTGTCTGCAGACGCACCTTGGTTCCGGCAGGAAAATATTAGGGATATGAAGCCTGCTGAAACAAAGGGCGCAGAATGTGAACTTTGGGGCAGAGGTGTCACCGTTCCGTGGATGTGTTCTGTCTGGAACGCTGAGAAGATGATCTTGAGGGTGGTCAGCCCCTGAGCAGCTTTCAGGCCCTGCCAGAATTTCGTTGCCTGCTCCATTTCCGGCATTCCAGCCTGGATCTTTATCTGCACATTGGCCAGCAAGGCCGACATGGGCAGCTGCGCAAACTGCTGTCCCCACATGTGGCCCCCATTGCCGTTCATCACCAAGGTTTTCAGCTGAGGGCACCTGTGCATGTAGCCCTCAGTCAGCCCCTTTTGCCTTTTGTGCCACATTGACTCATTGTCCAGATGACTCTGTCTCCATGTGCATGTAAAATTGGGCACTGCAGGTCCAGCAAAAGGGTATATATTTGTAATATACCTCAAGCCGAGTGGTACCATGGTTGCTGACAGGTCCTCAACTCCCAAAATCTCCAAATTTGGCAGCTCCAACATGCTCATTGCATCCTGCAAGAAAGCATCTCACATGTTGACTGAAGCCCCTCCGCTAATTCCCTCTCCCACTGTGCATAATATGTATTCACCAGCAGTGACGTGGACATGTTCATAAATGTGTGACAAGCGAACTTATTATTTCAGTTTTCATCGCTATAGTGAGTTCGCTGGTGCTGCTATCTGCCCAGCAACAGTATCTACATTTTGATTTGGATTTGGGCAGGCTACAAAACGTGCACGCACATTGGCGAGCACCTCTGCAGGGTTGGGCATATTTACCATGCAGAGTGACTATAAAGGGGAGATAAGCTGTGAAGCAGGTAAGGTCTACCGCTTCTTTCTCAACCCTTTTGCCTTAGGCAATCCTATACTTAGCCAAGCCTCAACCGCTTCTGCACCGGCTACATTGTCCGCTCAACAGATAGCCCAACCTGCTCGAGAAGTTTCGCAGGCTGCGCAAGAGGTTTCAACAGCTCTTGGGGGGGTGTGAGGGAAAGGGGCTCACCGGGGAGACAAAGCCACTGGGGCTGATGAGGTCCAGAACCAGGATGCGAAGGTTCTGGAGGCAGGGCCACATCTGGACAAAATTCATGGGCTTCTCAGCAGGAACTCTGAAGGGCGCCAGGTACAGCTCCTCCAGATGTGGGCACCCAGCAAGCACGGACACCAGCTCCCCATCAAAGTGCCTTGAGAAGTTATGCAGCGCCAGGATGCGCAGAGACTTCCCAGCTGCCAGGATCCCTGACAGCGCATGCATGCCTCAGGTCTGTAAATTAGTCACCTTCATCAAAGCTGTCACAACGCTGACAGATGGCCAGACTGGGAACAGGGATGTACACATGCACTTGAACAGGCAGCATCTTCAAAGACCAGACCAAAAACGGAAAAGAACAGATGGGTTGTAACAGAAATTGCAATAGTCGGGTCCACAATAATCGGGTCCACAAGTGTGAGGCAACAGACAACCAAGCAGAAAGTCCCACCTGGGGTCTTTGGGGGCTCAGAGGGTGGGTAGAAATCGTAATCATCGAGCTGCAAAAGCTGCAGACCGGCTGATGGGCTCGCGGCAATCTCTGCCAGAAACTCATCACTGCATGCCACAAACTCAACATGTTAGAGCAGAGATAACAAAGCTTTATTTCATCTGGCACCAAGTGACTATTGAGAGATTGGGACGCTTGATACTTGAAGAGGTCGGCCAGTGCTAGCTCGAGCAAGTGTAGAGTGCTGATACAAGCCACAGAATTCCAAGAAGAGCATGCAAGGGTAAAGGTCAAGGCAAGGGAATTTTTGATCACCTGAAAAAGAGGGGGCCCGGTGCGACATTTAAGCCAATCTCCTTCCATTGCAGTATGGCCAAACTGGGCATCGAATCAATCACGAGGTCAACAACCTTGTCGCAGACTTCGCAGTGTTGCTCCTGTACAACTTGGACCTTGAAGTGGAGATGCCTCAGCTGCTCGCAGCATACTGTCATGGTCTGGAAAGGAGACATCCACAGGTTGACTTTAGTCCAAGACTTTTGTGTAACGGTCACAGAGGACTGCTGACTGACTGCACCTCCACCAGTGACTAAGCAGCAGGAGTAAACAAAGTGTGGAGCCCAACCGGTGTGATTTAAACACCAACACATGGAACTTACATTTCACTGGATTAATAAGAGACCTTTACAAAGTGTCTGATAATTTCTGTCAACTTGCAAAAAGTCGAAAAAGAGATAACCATATCAATATCATAGGTTCGAGCTCTTCAGATGGAAGTCTTGAAGTTGATGACTCACCAGGATGGGCGTGATCTCTTGTCGGCTCTTCAGAGCGCCAGGCAGTAAGTCAGGGAAGTAAATATTCTCCAGCTTCAGCGTAGTCAGTGTGCGATAACAAGCACTGACTGCCAGGCTGATGGAGCAGAGCAGCTTTAGTGGCGCTGCAGCTGGGGATGCTTCATCTGCAATGTTTGCAACAGATACGGCTCGCTTCGAAATTGTTTAGGCACAATTAGACTGCTGGCAGGCACATATCGGCTCTAATAAAGGCGTCCTTGCACAATGTTCGGGAGGTGCAGAAGATCACCTGATATATGCAGGCACAATGCCAGGCGTTTCACCTGCAGTGATACGTCTGCTCAGCATGGTGTATAGCAGCACTAGGATCACCTTCACTTGTGAAAAAGTACAGGATGTGATCTTCAGGCAGTAGTAGTTAGTCACCTTCATGCCATCGTTGGTGTGGGCAAGCATGAATTTGGCCAGGGAAAAAGCGTGCTGTTCCCCATGAAGAACGGTTTCCACTGTCTCAACAGCAGATGCGTACTTCCAGAAATCCTTGCAGGTGCTGGCAGCACTACAGAGATCCGCCCCTCCCAGTTGTCGGAAAATCTTATTCGTCATATCAACGGATAAATCTTCAAATGTTCCACGAGGTGAGTCCATTGTTGCACCTAAACAACGCACGCATCAATCAGGAAGAGCAGTAGAACAGGACTGCGCAATAGAAATCGCCGGTGTGCAGTCACGAATACAACCCTCACTTTCATCTGAGGTCCTAAGCATGTGCAATCACACTCGCAGGAATGCACAATCGACCCGATGAAAGGAAAAGCGCTTGACCTGCTTGTTCCGAATATGCCTTGGAAGCAACACTAGCGCCCACCTTATCGTAGCAACAACATCACAACTTCAATGTTTCGAGCCAGTAATCGAAAACTTTTTCATCCGTAATGTTTTCGACGATTGCTTTCCTGACTCACGAATGAGATGACGGGCCCCTACAGAAATGTGGGGGCCTTTAGCAAAAGTTGGGAGCTGCCTGGGAGCTGCCAAATCTGAAACTGCCAGGATGCATGAGATAACGAGGAATTGGGAACACGACCTTACGGATGATGTGTACAAGAGCATTAGACACCTCTTTATGCATGCAACCACCGAAGTTGCAGTGACTGCAAGTGGGACTGGCATGGCAACAGCCATGCCGCACGCGGCGTCTTGGCAGACTGGCTGATTATCCCTGCTTGACTGGTCTGCGTCTCTTCCTACACACAATTGCAGTTGATGAGAGGCTTGGTTGCATGGCTTATAAGATTAGGTAAGAAGGCAGATGAATTTCAGTGATCACTTTCATGAAGCATGCCGCAGCGGTTGCACCGGAGTTGTGCCAAGCGCAGTCGCTACACATAGGAGCCCCAGTCATGCACACTTCAAAAGGTAGATTGTCTTGAAGAGTCCATCTGGCTGTTGACTGTGGACATGATTTGTCAGCCTGCTCTTATGCTTCACAAGACTGTGAGACAAGGTGTATCTCCTACTGGAAGTCGAGGACAGCTCTAGCACAAAACTGCTTTTCCGGCGGCAACCTGTGCAGCCAGCCTTGCTGACTCACTAGGCCCCAACATCACCCTCTGCAATCCCCTCACCGCCCTCGTCAACCGCATCATGACCCCCCTCACCCTCATCATTCCCCTGCCCCCCCTCCTCCACCGCATCATCAACCCCCTGACCCTCTTCATTCCCCTCGCCCGCATCATCACCCCCTTCACCATCTTCACCATCAGAGCCGCCTTGATCAGGATCCGCCTGAGGCATGTCCAGGCAGCGCAGCGCGCGGCCGACGGATTCGGCCTCCGGCCCGGGGGCGCCCATGCAGCGCCAGCCGCAGTCCCCGATCTCATGCCCCGGCGCCTCGAGCGCAGTCACCCGCACGCCAATGAGGTTCAGCGATTCGACCATCAGTGTCCCAGTTTCGGGCGCCACTTCCCCCTCGCCGGTGAAGGGCTCCCACAGCACCGGATACAAATTCACCTGCGAGAGAACAGCGCAGCCGCGCATCAGCTTGTAGCTGTTTTTTACAGGCAGAAAACGAACAAGAGAAATGTGTTCCGCATGCTTCCTTTGAGCCTCCACGGCATCTGTTTGAGGAGACAGCTGCTTGCTTGAACTGAGGCACTCTGGGATCTAAGGAGACTGCAGCTACTTGCTTGAGGAAGCCGGTCTGGTAAGAAGGAGACCAGGAAAGGTACAGGTGATAATGAGCTGATTTTCTTTTCAATTGAAGGCATTCCTTGAAGGTAACCTGAGACAGCGCCGGGAAGAAGCCGTACTGCTTGAGGATTTGTATCGATGACCAAACATGTCCGGTGTCCAGCAAATCCGGTTTGCATATGTCAGATTGCATGAAATGCGGCTGCATGCTGGTGTACTTGCAGGGGGCCAAATAGAGGCCCAGCTCCTGGAGGTTTGGCCATCTGAAATTTTGAAACGAAGCGTTCCTGAGAAATGCCTCCACCTACGCGTCAGCACACACCGGCTTCTACATCTGATCCGGAACACAGCATGCATTTGTGCCCTTCCTAAGATAGCTAAGAGCCATCATGTTGGCTTAGTTAAGGGCCTTTCAGTCTGGCATAATTTTTTTGCACAATGACAGGCCAGTCTTTGTTATTATATATGTGGCAAAGAGGATCTAAGTAACTTGCATTGCAGAATTTCCATTCTATTTGGCGTCTTTCCCGGGGGCCAGCTTTGGGGAAGCCTTCATGATTATTCACCACCCAGTGACGGGTCTTGCATATGAAATCATTTAGGGCAAAGATTACCATGCAAGGAGCCTATTAATTTGTGCAACAAGCGACATGAAAGAGTGCAGAGGCACATGTGTTCTGCTGAGATTGCACCTGATTGTGAATGCCCTCCTGCTGGAACGCTGAGAAGACGAGTTTGAGCGTGGACAAGTTGCGAGCAGCACCCAGCACTTGCCAGAACTCAGGAATGTGGTGCAACTCAGGGTGGTAGGTTGTACCCTGGATCATCAGCTGCACGTTCACCAGGGTGGATGACAAGGGCAGCTGCGCAAACTGCTGCACCCAATCATAGCTCCCGCTGCAGTTGAAGGCCGATGTTTTGAGCTGAGGGCACCTGTGCATGCAGCGGCAGTTCTCAATTTTCCTGCTTGTTGGTATGTGCTCTGACAGGAATTGCTCTTGACCCAAGTGCACTTTGCAGCTCATTCAGCGACAAAATAAGAGGTGGAGGGATAGGGCATAGGTATAAGTACCTTATGCCAAGAGGTGGCAAGCTTGCGTACAGGTCATCAATCGCCAGGATCTCCAAGTTTGGCAATTCCAACATGCCGCCTGCATCCTGCGAGGTTGTGAAACCACATCTGGCCTTCAGCATGTGGCATGTATGAAGGGCAGAATGAAACTCCATCAAATTGTCCTGCAGTTCAGCGCTGCTTCTTTGAGCAAAAAGAAGCCTTGGGACCTCACCGGGGAAACAAATCCGGTGGGGTTGAAGAGGTTGAGAGCGAGCAAGCGAAGGCTCTGTAGGCAGGGCTGCAAGAGCTGGCTGAAGACAAATGGCTTGTCCTGACCGGATGTCTGAAAAGGCGCCAAATAGAGTTCCTCCAGATTTGGGTACCCAGCTAGAAGTTGCCCCAAGTCTTGATTAAACTCCACATCATTGTTGTGCAGCGCCAAGTACCGCATGGACTGCCCAGCTAACTCTTTAGAGATCCCTGGCGCATCATTTTTTTCTTCTCATTCTTGTAGATGACTTGGGCAGCCACTTCTTTGCACAAGGCCACAGTTTCCCCGAAAGCGGGCAAGAGGTGAACAGAGTGCCACACCTGAAGGTCTTCTATAATTTTCTATCAAGGTAGAGCTGTAGTTGTCGGTCTGCAGCAGCTGAAGGCCGTTTGGTGGGCCGGCTACTAGATCAGCCAGGAAGTCCTCGCTACAGATACATAGGGCAACCATGCCTTCGTTCAAGCACCTTCTGGAATGGCTTTGCAGGGATGCTGACAAGTACAGAATGCAAAGGAGTCTTAAGTATCCCTTGGACTTGAGAAGTCTGTTTCAAACTTATTGAAGGGACAAATCACCTGAAGAACAGTGGCCCTGGGCGTATATCGCTCCCTGCTGCCTTCCATTGCAAAATGGTGAGCTTGGGCATGTTGTCCTGTATGATGGTGATTAAACTGTCGTACATATTGCTTGGAGTTTCCCACACTTCAATGCAAATGTGAAGATGCCTCAGCTCTTGGCAGGCCATGATGGCAACCTGTAAGGAGGCACACAAGATACCTCACTGCACTCAGAGCAATCTAGAATACAGTGTCTGCAACCGACTTAGCAGACTATCAAAAAATTATGTTGCTTTTGTGAGGACTGGCTCATGAAAATGGGTTGTGTGCTGCTCACCAGTATGTTGCACACTCTCTTTCCACGTCTGAGCGTTTCTGGCAGTAGATCGGGGCAGTAGATGTTCTCCAGCTTCAGCGTGGTAAGGGTGAACATACAGGGGACCAGAGCCAAACTGACGGACCCAACCAGTTTGGGATTTCTTGGCGCGCATTTTTCTTGTGGAGTACCGAGCGGTTCATCTGCAACCATTATGACCCATGTCATGCTCAGTTTGGAACATTGCCATGCATGTAGCAGTACGGTGTGTCCCGCCGGCTGACAAACAAATTACTTGCATGTGCGCCAAGGACTGGCGCTCCTTGCCAGTGTCATCAAGATTGGGCTGCGCTGGATTCCGCACCTGATGGTTTGAGGGTCATGCGCAAGTGCTTGACCTGCATACAGAACTTGTCCTCTCAATCTGCTGATAGAAGGAGCAGCAGCAAGAGTAATCATTGCATGGGTCGTGGGCTCAGCTTTGTCCAGCTTAGAGAGATAGGAGAGCAATTGTATATGAGCGAATTACCCTCATGCCATGGTTGACGGAGTGCCTCCTTATGAAGTTTTCCAGGGACAAAGCATGGGACTCGTCACGCAGAAAGGCCTCGAGTCTGTCAGTAGCGGAAGCACACTTCCAGAGTTCCTTGCAGGTGCTGGTTGCGTTACAAAGGTCCTGATGATCCAGATGACGGAAAATTTTCCTTGTCACATCCAGGGGCAGTAGGCTGAAGATGCTCTTGCGCGGGCCCATTCTAGTGCCTGATCACCATGTTCTGGTTAGCACTTTGTGAAAAAAGCAGTGCCGAAGACTTTGCTATAATGGCGGACGATGGCATCATTCAATCGAAGAGTGGATAACGATATATTTGTTATCGGGCTTCAACATTACCCACTTGCTCTCGAATCGGTTTCAGTCTCAAGTTGCCAAAGGGGATCTCCGTAAGCTAGGTCCAACATGGACACCAATTCTTGCTCTTCACTCATGCTGCCACACGTCAGATAGTCCCTCAGTGATCAAATGCTCGGCCTTAGATATACTACGTGAAGCTACAAAGGACTATGAAATTCTGAAACTCACGAATGGAGTCAGCAAGCGACCCCTACAAAAGCTTGGGGGACCGTTCTGGGCCTCGTTCTCGCCCGATTTAATCGGTTTGGAACCCCTTCACCAAGAAGAATTGCGGCGAAGTAGTAAGCACGCTTGATAAAGGCACAGTATGAACTGCCAGTCTGCTACAAAAGCACCTAAGTGTGCAGGGAGCCTGGGCTGATCTCGGCAGATCTGCGCGAGATTGATCCTTGCTGGCAGTAGAATTGTGGCTCGCTCGCTGGTGTGACACAAAAAAACTTGTTGAGGCGTCTAAAACTCCCTCTCCAATCTTCAAAGCAGGTGTTCATAGAATACAGAGCAGGCGTTACAAACCCTATTAGCCCTAATAAATTTGTCCTTTGCGATATTCCCTCCTCTGCGTAGGGAAAGAATGTCATGATACAGCACTCAAATTGATTATTATTTGATTATGATTCGCATCTGAAGAGGACGGTGAAGGGCATGTGTGCACTTAGAGCATGAGTTGTTTGGGCACGCTCGATCAACCTTTGATCAACTGACGGAATGACGGTCGATATAACGGACCCCACAGTCGCCAGTGAGACTCAATTGAAAGACATAGAAAGGTTCCATGGGGCTTCCTTGCACGAGACTCCGACCGAGCTGTTGCAATTCGTTGTCGATCAGTCCAAAACCGCTGGCAACCAGGCATTCCGGGACAAGCGATACCAGGGTGAGCCTATAACAACCGGTATTGATTGTAATTTGCTGGTTGTACAAGCTATGTGGCTTAATTTATAAATCCTTTACCAAGAATTCGTCAATGCATTGTTGCAGAGGCTATAAAACTGTACAGCCAAGCCATCGCTGGAGCACCGAAAGACGCATCGCTGTTTGCGAATCGCTCAGCAGCCTATTTGATGTTGGCTGCGAAGCAAGAAGCCCAGAACGACGCTGTGAAGGCCACGAGCTTGAAGCCGGACTGGCCAAAGGGCTTCTTCAGGTATCCCCTTTGTCCATCCTCCCAGCTGAACTCCTCAACTTGTCAACTTGATTCTCAGGCCCAGAATTCACACTGCTCAGTCACACTCACAGATCCAACAGCCAGCCTTCAAGCAACGCAGGCTTCAGTATTCGTCAGAACAGGTGCTCTGGTTTGTTTGGAATGGGTCTCTAAACCAGCAGTGTCATCTAGAATTGTGATGGATCTGTGTTGCAGGTTAGGCATGGCATGCCTGGCTATGTATCAGTATGGCCCAGCTGCCGCTGCTTTTGCCAGGGGGCTTTCCTTGGACCCCAACAACAAGGAATTGGCTGCCAGAAAGGCCACAGCGGAGGCGCACAAATTGTACGAGGACGCCTGTCTCAAGGCTCAGCTGGGCGCGCATCGCCGCAACCTCGTCCTGAAGCTCCGAGCGGTGCGATCTCTGATTTCAATTCCAAATTCTGAATATGTACATCTTTGCGCTGACCCCCGCTGGCGGAGGAATGAGATAAAACGCTGAGCACCGTGCCCGCGGTTGATTGGGTCTTGCTTAGATTTGGGGAGTCCATCAAGGGGTAGGATGTGCGGCAGCCTTTACCTGCAGCTCGTCTGCAGACGCACCTTGGCTCTTGCAGGAACAGCCTGTGACAATATAGTCCTTGTGCTGTGCTCTTGCCATGCCAGCATGGTGGCTTCGGTTTGGCTGCCATAAATGTCTCCTCCACTGTGCATGGGAGAATGATAGGGATGACCTGCCCACCCTTCAGGTGGAAGTCAATGCTCCTTTTCAATCCAGCGATGCATTTCTCAATGCTGCCATCGAGATTTGCAGGGTCAAAAAAGTAGTACTGCGTCATGCGGGTTGTGTTGGGCAGCTTCAAGCTGTGGTGTGAGCAGGGCAGCTGCTGTTGCAGGTCAGGCGGCGCGAGCTGCAGGAGGGAATGGAGCGGCAGTTCAAGCAGAGCATGACCGCTCCAGACTGGGACATGGAGGACTATGAATGGCAAGTCCCTCGATTCACATGCATTCCTGCTTTGCATGCTGTGATAGGTGGCTGCAGATAGAGGTCATCTGCTTGCTCAAGACCGGAGCCTGCTGTGATGGCCCTCGTTGGACAGTCATGTGCAATGTAAAAGATATTGTGAACTTCTGGTTGAAATATGGAAAGTCTATTTATGCTGGCACCTGTCTTGCTTCGAGCGGCCTGCCTGCCTGTTGTGGCATAAGTGTGCATCGCTTGCATAGCCTAGAGGCACAGAACTGACCTTCTGCTTGAAACAACATATTCTGCTCGTAAAGTGCAAAGTGCCCATAATTGCAGATGGGAGAGACAAATTAACAACAGGATGAAATGTATCGTTTTGCATGTGACCACTGTGCAGGCGCCCGACCTTCTTCCCAGGCAGCAAGCTGAAGCGACTGGACAAGGCGCGGTTCATGGCGGATCCCAGGGCGCGCATGCTCATGGGGTGCGCATGCCTTTCCATAATTGCAGCCCCTTGAACTGAATAATACAATATAAAAATAACGGAAAAAAGAATAAGCACACACAAGACTGTGCAAGGCAGTGCGCATTTGAATCAGAAGTGCAGTTTGCCACCAGCTTGCTGCACCTGTCGCACAGCAGTGTAACATACAGCATTGTGGTATTATTCCCACATTGTTTTGGTAGCAAAGCATGCCCAAGTGGAGTCAAGATGTGAAGAAATGATGGGGAATACTCAGCACTGTCCCTATTGCGCTGCGGTGGTCTGCAGGTATGTAAGTGCTCTGGCGGACCTAGCAAATCCAAAGGCGGCGCTGCCGCTGCTTGCTGATGAGCGCCGGCTGGCCGCCTATGAAGCCGCCATTGCTGCAGCCCTGATCGAGCAGCCAGGTGCGGGCAGGCGCCTTGTACTTGACTTCTGAGGACAAATTTGACAGCGAGGAAAAGATGCATGCCAGTGCCCAGGAGGCAGTACCTTCACGCTGCGACAAAGATCCAATGCCTGGGCAATTAAGGCATGGCCTACTTTATATTGGACTGCTTCCTGAGCAGCAGCGTCTTGTTGTCACTGGTTTCCTCGCCACTCAAACCATCGCCACTTAGTTGGTGCAAGCATGATGAATGAGCTTGTCAGTGATGCTCTAGCATGTGATGCTCTAGCACTCACACACTGTTGCTGGGCGCTGGCAGGAGGTTTCTTTTTCCTAGCTTCAGCTTCGTATCACTGACGTCAGTAGTATTTTTCCTGCCGTGGAATACTCTACACAGGAGATTTGCTTTCGAACGTCATGCAATGAGATTTGTTATGCTCTGCAGGCGCACACGTTTTGGTGTTGGGAGCTGGCAGCGGCCTTCTGGCATTGATGGCGGCTCGCGCCGGTGCCGGCTGGGTGACGGCCGTGGAGCGCAGCCGCATGCTCTACAGAATGGCAAGGCAGGCACTGGACGCCAATTCAGATGCCCCGGGAGCAGCGCATGTGCGCATCGTGGACTGCCCGCTGCGCTGCATCGGCGTGGAAGGTGTGCATTGCATAATCTGCAGTCCGCTGGACAATAATTTTTGCATTGGGGGACTCTCCCTGTGAATGCTGTGTGCTGCATGGGGATGGAATGTTGTTCAACAAGTTGGGGAGAACGCAAGTGCTTGCAAAGCTGGATGAAGGTGCTTGCTGGTCACAGGCCTGGATTCAAACTGTGTTCCTCTTAGTCCACGCAGTGACTTAATCAGGCTTGCACTATCTGTGCATGAGAAATCACATCATTGGGGACAGCAGCATGTGGTTGCTGGTATTTGCAGGCGAGGACCTCCCTCCAGATGTGCAGAAAGCTCTGGACGAGGAGATGAAGCATCATTCCAGCCAGGATGCAGGTGCAGACAGCGCAAGTGCACCAGGTCCCCCCGCTGCAGCTGGGGCGGCTGCGGCTGCGGCGGCTAAGATCAAAGATGCAGCCGTCCTGCTGCCAGAGCGCGCAGACGTGCTTGTCACTGACCTGCTAGACCACAGGTGTACTGCAACCCTTCCACTGCTGCATGGGGAATCTTCATGCTATTTGCTCTGTACCGACCAGGCTTATCCGTCTTTGAGTTTCCGGGTGCAATGGCATGCATTCTTGGAGCACGTTATGATGGCTCTGAATTTCCTTTAAGAGTCAAGAAAGAGCCGAGAAAGACCAGCTCTGCATTGGAAAGGCCTGCAGACTCAATAAAGTTCTGCTTAGGCAGATCCTGACCAATCCAAGATATTTCACCAGCTTGTCCAAAGTCACCAAAGTCATTAGCTGACTTTGGACAATGCTGTTTTGCTGCAGCGTGCTGGGCATGGGGTTGCTGAATGCACTGGACTATGCCAGCACCCATCTGCTGAAAAGGGGCGCGCGAGTGACTCCCACATTCCTGAGGGTGAGCAGAGCTGTTCTGCCATGTAGATGCTGAGAAAATGCAACGCAAAGTACCATTACTATTTTTATTATTACACGCCTTTCCTGCCAAAAGGCAAGGTACGTCCTGCAGACAAGCTGCAGCTAATGGCTGCCACAAACCTACCCCTTGTTGGACTCGCCAGATCCAAGCAAGCCCCAATCAGCCGTGGGCACGGTGCTCAGTATTTGTACCATCCCCCGAAAGCCGGGGCCATTATATACGTAAAAAAGAAACCCCCCAGTGACTGTCCAATTCTGACTGACAGTTTTGCCCAATTGCTGCTCACAGCATCCTGACTTGCTGCTCATGCAGTGTGAAGGTTGGATGAAGTCATTTTCTTGTGTTCAGCTGCATCACTATTCCTGGCGTGCTGTGCGCAGGTGAGGGCCATGTTGGTGGAGATGCGAATCAGTGATGTGTCAGGCTTTGACCTGTCGGGCCTCAACCGCTACCGCTGGAATCCAGGCCACGAGAAGGTTGACCTCAGCAGGTCCGACCTACTGTTTCCCCCCTTCTCACACGTAATGACAGGGGACTAAAGTCTACCCCTGTAGTCTATAGTATCCCAAGGTCATGAGCACTTCTGAATCAAATACTCACAACTCTTGATGAGCGCCATGATAGGCATCCGGCGTTGAACAAGAGATTCAAGAATGCAAGTAGAGAGCTGCCAGTAGCGCGCACTTACCAAATGGCGCAAGGAAAACAATGGCAATTCCAACTTGACTACAGGATTTCAAAGGTTTGTACTTTTGCAGGGTGCCGCACAAACAGCTGTCCAGTGCTTTCACAGCGTTTGACTTGGACGTTCAGAGGCGCGTTGACTCGCTCTCAGGAGGCTGCTTGGGAGATGATGCCCTGCCCGACATTCTGTGGGAGTCTGACCGTACGCTCAAAGTCCCAGCAACTTGCAGCGGCCGGTGGAACGCTGTTGTCTTCTGGTTCAAGGTGGGATGCTCGCATGTGAGGGATGCCACTTGCATGCTCCATTTCCTTTTCTTCTAGGCAGGCAAAGCAAGGAATGAGACCCTGAGGTAACTGCACAGATGTCCCAGGAAGGGGGCACCCACTGAGAAAAAGTTGCATGACACGGGGCATGCAGATTTTGTCATGCCCAACACTTTGCACTTTGCAACTTATGGAGGCTTCAGGCTGAGTGATATTGCGTGATGTGATTCGCAGGTGACAACGCATGGAGACAGTGTGATCAGCTCATGGAGCGAGGAGGGCGCGTCTGCAAAGGCGTGCACATCCTGGCAGCAGTGCGTGCAGTACCTTGACGAGACGCCCGTGACAAAGGTGCCGCTCCGTCTCCCCCTGAATATTGCAGCGTTCTCACCTATAAAACACACTTGTTTGTTGAACGGCTCTTCCTGACCTGTTGCCATATTTTGAACCCCTTCTCTGCAAGTGCTATTTTGGCAGTGTACTCATCTTGGCAGCCATGACATATGATAATTGCAGGAAATGAAGGGAAGCCTGCATCCCTCAGGGGCGTTTGTTTGTCCCAAAGAGCATCACATCGGCGTAATGGTACAGGTCGGGTGAGTTTTATATTTTGTGGCAGGGATCAAAGGTGCCCGTGCGAGTGCGGCAGGACACAGGGCAGCTGCATTTCGCGGCAGAGGGCGGAGCAAAACGGCCTCGCCATGCTTGGGTGCCCCGCTGGCACTTTGACATGGTCCTGGACGGGTGAGTCATCTCTTTCTTCATGCAACCAATGCAGCTCTCAATCTGCCTGCATATTCGTGATCATAAAAAATTTAGGTTCCCTCTTGTCGCTCTCTCAAAGAGGATCTCTTCATAGCTGGCTGGCGTAGTCTGCCAAGATGCATCGCGCCATAATAATATGTGCCACTTGGCAACTTAAGAGCTGCATAGCAGATCCCTACAAGTCAGCACCATGTAGTATTCACACGCTGCACACGTCTGTGGCATTGTTACGATCTCGTGGATACTGTTGTGCAGGATGAGAAATGGTGCGTATGAGAGGGCCATCAGGCGGGCGATTGAGATCAAGCGCGGGCTCGGGGCCAAAAATGTGATTGTGCTCGACATCGGCGCTGGATCCGGCATCCTCTCACTCATGGCCGCCAGGTGATGCATTTTACTCTATTATGAACAGCATACAATTGTTTCCCTTCTTTTACATGCTGGAGATGCTGGCCCCGGCTGGCGCGGGGCGGTACAAATACTGAGCCCGTGCCCACAGTTGATTGGGTCTTGCTTGGATCTGGCGAGTTCAACAAGGGGTAGGATTGTGGCAGCCTTTGACTGCAGCTTGTCTGCAGGACGCAC
>JADEYI010000341.1_pt1 | contig 71330 bp, 52 predicted proteins | sample 8542331 | NCBI WGS metagenome assembly JADEYI01 (sample SAMN16510988, study PRJNA670497) | mine drainage metagenome | isolation source: biofilm near Copperflume 1 | place: Germany: Marsberg coppermine Kilianstollen | collected 2018-02 | reverse complement strand
ACGTGATGTTCGTCGGCAACGGCGATTTCATTCCGGGCAAGCGCGGCGCGATCCAGCGCACGCGCGACGGCGGCAAAAGCTGGGCGCCGGTCGATCTGCCGCTCGAGCCCAACTCGGTGGTCTACTGGCTCGCGACCAATCCGGCCAATCCCGACGTGGTCGTCGCCAACAGCCTGCACGGCTACGTCTATGTGAGCACCAACGCCGGTGACACGTGGACCAAGTCGCGCCGCGAGTTCGGCGAGATCCGCGCCGTCGCCTGGGTGCCGAACTAAGCGCGCACCGGCGCGGCTGTGTGCCACTCAATCCAAGCGCCCGGCGCGGCGATCGCGCGCCTGCGATCGTCCGCCGGCGCCTGATTCCCTCCGGCTCCAGCGCGTGCGAACTACGCGCGCGCGAGCTTAAGATTTTGTTGCACCCGACCGCGCCCATACCCTCGCTCACGCCCGCCGCGTAAGCTCATGCTCATGGACCAGACCGCGCTACAGAACCACGTCAACCGGCTGTGGGACGAATCGATCGTCGCCGAGCTAATCGAATATATCCGCATCCCGAACAAATCGGTCGCCTTTGATCCCGAATGGGCCGCGCACGGCCACATGGATCGGGTCGTCGCGCGTTTCACGGACTGGGCGCGCCGCCAGCCGATCGCCGGCCTGAAGCTCGAGGTCGTGCGCCTCGCGGGCCGCACACCGCTCATCTTCATCGATATTCCGGGCGACGCGCGCGGCACGATTCTGCTTTACGGCCATATGGACAAACAGCCCGAGATGGCGGGATGGCGCGCGGGCCTCGATCCGTGGACTCCCGTGCTCGAGGGCGATCGGCTCTACGGCCGCGGCGCCGCCGACGACGGCTATGCGATGTTCGCCGGCCTCGGCGCGATCGGCGCGTTGCAGGCGCAGGGCGTCGCGCACGCGCGATGCGTGATGCTGATCGAGGCGTGCGAAGAGAGCGGCAGCTTCGACCTGCCCTTCTATATCGACCATCTCGGCGATCGCATCGGGCGTCCCGACCTGGTTATCGCGCTCGACTCCGGATGCGCCAGCTACGATCAACTCTGGTGCACGACCTCGCTCCGCGGTCTGGCGGGCGGCACGCTGACGGTCGCAATGCTCACCGAGGGAGTCCATTCGGGCGACGCCGGCGGCATCGTGCCGTCGACCTTTCGCATCGCGCGCCAGCTCTTGAGCCGCATCGAGGACGAGCAGACCGGGCGCATCCTGCCGCTCGAATTTTATACGCATATTCCCGACCCGCGGCGCACGCAGGCCGAAGCCGCCGCCGCCGCGCTCGGCGCGGTTACCTGGTCGCGCTTTCCGTTCGTCGAGGGCGCCAGCGCGCTCGATGACGACCCGGTCGAACTGATCCTCAACCGCACTTGGCGGCCGGCGCTCGAAATCGTCGGCGCCGACGGTCTGCCCGCGGCCGGCAACGCCGGCAACGTGCTGCGTCCGCAGACCACGCTCAAGCTGTCGCTGCGCCTGCCACCGGATTGCGACCCGCGGAGCGCGACCGAAAAAATGAAATCGATTCTCGAAGCCGATCCGCCGCATGGCGCGCGCGTGACGTTCGAATCCAACTGGGCGGCCAGCGGATGGGACGCGCCGGAACTGGCGCCGTGGCTCGAACGATCGCTCGAGCAGGCCTCGCAGAGTTGCTTCGGCAAGCCCGCGGCTTACGTCGGCGAAGGCGGCACGATTCCGTTTATGGGGATGCTCGGCGAGCGTTTTCCTGAGGCGCAGTTCCTCATCACTGGCGTGCTCGGGCCGCACTCCAACGCGCACGGCCCCAATGAGTTCCTGAATCTGCCGACGGCCCGGCGGCTGACCGCCTGCGTCGCCCGCGTGATCGCGGATCAGCTGGTCGCGACCGCGCGTTGATCGCGCGCCATGACTGTACAGCCGCGGCATTGACTGGGATGCGGACGAATCCGCGAAGTCGCGCTTTTGGTGTCTCGCCCGCACCCCATGCCCGCGCACCCCAGGCCCATCGCGGCGCTGTCTGTCACCCTGAGCGCAGCGAATGGGTCCCGGATCCGGGATTCTTCGCTGCGCGCAGAGTGACAAAATGGGCCTGATGCAGAGGTTCTCTAGTTTTCGCCCTCGACCAGGATCTTCGCGGCGCGCAGCTCCTCGATCTCCTTAGCGCTGCGTCCCAGCCAATCGCTCAGGATCTCGCCGTTGTGCTGGCCGAGCGTGGCGGCCTCCAGCGGCAGGTCATTGGGAAATTCCGAAAAGCGCAGCGGCATCCCGGGGATTTGGAATTTGCCCGCAATGCGATCCTCGATCGTCCGCACCGTGCCACGCGCCAGCAGATGCGGATGCTTGGTGGTCTCTTCGATCGACAGCACCGGCGCCGCAGGCACGTGATGCTTTTGCATCATGTCGACCGCGCTGTCGCGATCCGGAAACGTCGCGAGCCAGTCCTCGATCAGCTTGATCACTTCGCCGCGATTCGCAAGGCGCCCGGCGTCGGTGCCGAGCCGCGCGTCGTCGATCAGGTCGGGACGGTTCATCGCGGTGCACAGGTCTTTCCAATGATGCAGGAAGGCCATCACCACGACCCATCCGCCGTTGGCCTTGAAGACCCCCGCCGGGCATACGTAGTTGAGATGCGGTCCCTGCCGCGTCGGCTTGATTTCGCCCTTGCTGCCGCTGAATTGATGCACGCTGACTTCGTGGCAATGGTAGTAGGCGTCGAGCAGGCCGACATCGAGATGCTGGCCCTTGCCGGTGCGATCGCGATAGCGCAAGGCCGCCAGGATCGCCAGCGCCCCGTGCACGCCCGTGCTCACGTCGCCCAGCGCGACCAGCGGGATGTACGGTGTTCCGCCAGCCTCGCCGATCATCGAGGTAACGCCCGAATAGGCCTGCGCAATGAAGTCGTAGCCGGGGAGCGTGGCCAGCGGACCGCTCTGGCCCAGCGCGGAAATCGAGCACAGGATAATGTCCGGTTTGATCTCGCGCAGGCGATCGTAGCCGAGGCCCATCTCGGCCAGCGTGCCCGGCTTGAAGTTCTCGACCACCACGTCGACCTTGGCCACCAACCCGGTCAGAATCGCCATCCCACGCGGATCGCGCGCGTCGATGCACAGGCTCTTTTTGCCCAGGTTCTGCTGGATGTAATAGAGGCTGCGCTCGTTGCGGATTTTCGACATCCGCCGCACCATGTCGCCGGCCGGCGCCGACTCGACCTTGATGACCTCGGCGCCCATCTCGGCGAACATCCGGGTACACGTCGGTCCCGCCAAGGCACGCGAAAAATCCAGCACGCGGATGCCGCTGAGCACGTGATCAAATGCGCTGGCCATAATTTCTCCTTGAACTGAATGCGAACAGATTAGATATTGTGCCTGACGATGATTACTGGCGATTGCGCGGCGCGCGTCAACGGCTCAGCCACTTGGGATTGTTGATCGCCAGCGCGTCGCTCAACGATTGGCGAATATGCGCGCGCAGCGCCTCATCGTCAAGCGCAAGCGCACCCGCGCGAATCCGATCGGCCAGCTCGGAGTTCAGCGCCTCGACCTCGCCGTCGTGGCCGAGCAGAGCCGCCAGCCGCATCCGCTCCGCCGCCGCCTGCCCCGCGCGCAGGCCGATCTCCCGGCCCACGGTCCTGATCACATTGGCCGCCACCCGGCTCTGAAAACGATGGTACCCGGCGAGCGTCGGGATCAGCTCCTCGTCCAGGTACTTGACCACGGCTTCGAGCAGCGTCGCCGCATCGGGTTTGCTATTCGGCATGATCGCTCCCGCGGCGGTCCCTCATCGCGTTTTTTTCCACATATTCATTATGCTGATTCGTCATTAGTCATTCGCGCGAATAGCTATATTGGCGGCCCGGATCGCCACGCCGGTTTCAGCCGCACCGCGCCGCGATTCAGTCGCGCCCCTCGATCAGGTTGAGGAAATCCAGCAGCGGCTCTTCGATGCGCCGCCCGATCGCCGCCTGCTCGAGGCTGAGCGGCTCCGTGCCATCGCTGAAGGCCATCGCCTTGAACAGGCACATGATCGCCCACTTCACGTCGCCGAAGGCCTCCCAGAAAAGCACCTGCGCGGGATCGACCGTCACGCCGCTGGCCTTTTCATACGCGGCAAACAGATCCTCGCGCCCGCCGAAGCCGCCCACCGGATTGCGCCCGCCAAAGCGCCAGGTCTTGACGCAGAGCCATCCCAGGTCCTGCATCGGATCGCCGATCTGCGCGATTTCCCAGTCGAGCACACAGCGCACGCCCTCCTCGCCGACGATTATATTGCCCATGCGAAAGTCGCCATGTAGTACCGCACGGCGCGGCCTACTGGGTATTCGATCGGCCGCCCAGCGCAGGCCCATTTCCACCGCCGGCAGCCGCAAGCGGTAATGATCGACATACGTGCGATAGGCCGCGACCTGCGCCGCCGCATCCTGATCCTTCAGGAACGGCACCTCCTGCGCGTCGATTGTATGCACCGCGGCGAGGATCGTTCCGCATTGCGACGCCATTGCGCCGCGCGCCGCCGCATAACGCTCCTCGCGCAGGATGCGCGTGCCGATCGTCTCGCCCGGCACCCGCCCGGTGATATAGCCGTGGCCGAGTCCGTCCGCCGGTTCGAGCAGCGCATGCACATGCGGCGCCGGTACCCCGGCGCGCTCCGCCGCGCGCATTACCTGCGCGTCCTCTTCGGCCGTCAGATGCGGCGTCAGTCCGTCGATCGCCGGCGGGATCGATGCCGCGCCCGCATTGGTGGTCTGCATAATCAGCGGCATCCGCGTGCCGCCGCACTCGGCGTCAAACGACCACGTCGCCTTGGTCGCGCCGCCCGTCAGGCGCTGCAGATCGTGCAGCGTGCCGGGCGCGCCGAGATGCCGCGCGACGGCTGCCTGCAGCAGGCTCGCGAACGAGTCCTGATCGCCCGGCGCGGCGCTCGCGCCGTGTGCAATTGTGTCAGCCGTCGCCACGTCCCTTGCCGCCGAAGCCAAATAGTATTTGCGCCACCCGCCGAATCTGGATCTCTTCCGCGCCCTCCGTGATGCGGTAGCGGCGATGATGCCGGTAGATATGCTCGAACGGCTTGTGCCGCGAATAGCCAATTCCCCCGTGCACCTGCATCGCGCGATCGGCCGCCTCGCAGACCAGCCGGTTGGCGCGGTAGTTACACATCGCGACCTTGTCGGAAAGTTTTTCGGCGACCTCGGGCTTCGACATCTGATCCATCTCCCACGCGGTCTTATGGATCAACCCCCGAATCATCGCGGCTTCGGTATGCAGTTCGACCAGCGGCCATTGGATCGCCTGGTTGCCCGCCAGCGGCTTGCCGAACGGCTTGCGATCCTTGGCGTAATGCACGCTTTCATTGATGCAGTATTGCGCCGCGCCCACCGACGACGCCGCCTGCCGAATGCGATTCTCATGCACGAAATGCTGCGCCACCGCGAGCCCGTTTTCAGGGTCGCCCAGCACCGCCCCGGCCGGTACATAGACCTCGGTCAGCGAGATGCGCGGATGGTCGGTCGGCATGTTGAACGTCCACAGATATTCCTCGACCTTGAAGCCTGGGCTGTCGGTCGGCACGATGAAACATCCGATCCCCCGCGCGGCGCCGTCGCGTCCGCTGATGCGCGCGAAGATCAGATCGTGCGTCGCGACGTTGACGCCGGTGTTCCACATCTTCGCGCCGGTGATACGCCAGCCATCGCCCTCGCGCACCGCCCGCGTCTCCATCCAGGTCGCGTCGGAGCCATGATTGGGCTCCGTCAGCCCGAACGCGATGCGAATCTGGTCGTCGAGGATGCCGGGTATATAGGTGCTCTTTTGCTCGGCGGTGCCGAAGTCGCGGAACATCAGCACGATCGGCATATTACCGACGATCGAGCTTTCGTTCTGCAAATCGTTATGCAGGCCGAGGCCCTTGGCCGCGAGATGCTCGCGAATCACCGCCATCGCCAGGTTCGAGCCGTCCTTGCCGCCATATTCGCGCGGCAACCCGTAGCGGAAATGGCCCGCGCGATCGGCCCGCCGGCGCATCTCGCCGAGCAGCGCCTCCCATTCGTGGCGCGGCAGGCCGCCGCCCTCGAAATCGGTCCGCGCCCATTCGCGGCGATGATCGAAGAAGCGGATATTGTCGTTTTCGCGCTCCAGCGGCTTGATTTCGCGCTCGATGAAGACGTCGAGCTCGGCCAGGTACGCGGTTATTTCGGCGGGTATCGTGAAATCCACTCAACTAGCTCCCGAATTCTCCAATTGGCGCGCCGCCGCAATCCCAATCCCTGATTTGCGCTGATGCCTGGCGATCGCGGTCGAGGGCCGAGCGTAATTTCTAGCATATGCACGGGCGCTTGTGCGCGTTCCGGCCGCGGCCGCGCGCCTCGGCTCTCGATCCGCCAGGCGGCACTCCGCTACTGCATGATTTGATTCAGCCCGCTCGCGGTACTGAAACGCGTCAGATCATTGAATTCGGCCGGCGCCTGTTGATTTACATACAGCGGATGATTCAAGGCCGGATCGGAAAAAAAGCTGGAATGCTGGTTGTGCATATCCCACATCATCTCGACCGCGGCGCCGTTGCAATTCACCGGCCCGACCCCGGGCACATCGATGGTCTTCAGCACGAATCCACCGAATTTCCAGTAGTTCATTTCGGTGTCATACAGGTCGAGCCACAAAACCCCGCCGGACGCCTTGTCCACGTACATGACGCGTTTGCCATAGCAATATCCTTCGGCCTGCGACGCCACCTTGCTCGCGCTGATTACATAAGCGTCCCGCACCTGCCATTTCCCCCACGAAGGCTTGGGCCATCCCAACGGCATATCGAACCCGTCGGGAAATGCTCCGGTGGGCAAATCGGCGTCGACCAGCGCCAGGATTTTCTTATCGCCAAGGTCCGCGACCTGCATTTGCGTCAGGTTGGCGTTGAAGCCGTAGCGATAATCATCGGACGTATAGTCAGTCCCGGAATACTGCGAGCAGCGCGCGCTGGTAGCGACCGGCTGAGCGCGCCGCAATGACGGTACGAAAGCATAGACCGCCTGTGCTTTGGTCAGATCGGTATAAGAAATGACCACGCTCGCATTGTATCGCTCATTCTCGGGCTCCACCGTCATGAACCATTCGGTCGAGAACGTGTCGCCGGCCCCGGGAATCGTGGCTGAAATACCGGGGTCGGTGTTAAAGCTCAATTGTTTCAATACCAGTTCATCCGCGCTGCAACTGACATTGCCAAGATTGTTCTGGCTACATGACGTGCCATAGGTATCGACGATCAGATGCGGCAGGTACCGGTACCACACGTCGGCGAGAATCTTCCATCCGCGATGCGGTTCGGCCGGATCCGGGAATGGCATGCCACCCTGGTAGCCCTGCATACTCAGTCCGCCCGTGGGCAGGTCCACGATCCGTATCTGCGAGGCATACTTCTCGGTCGCCGCCACGTAATTCCGGGGCAGCGGATGGATAATCGTCGGGCCAATAGTCATTTGGACATCGGCCGGCATCTTCCAATAGTATTCACCCTGGAACAACCCGATCATCCCCGCTGGCATATACTGTTGGTAATCCCGCCAGTTTTGCGCAGTGATCGTCGTCCCGACCGGAATTCCCGCAGCCGTCTTGCCCGATGAATCGGCCGCCGGCGCCGGCGCGGAAGCCGCCCCAGCCGGAGCGGCACTGGACGACACGGCCGGCTTGCCCGCCGATGACCCATCCTGTGCCAGCACGGGCCTCGCGAATGGAATTAAAAAGAGCAGCCCGACGGCAATCGCGATGATCTTCATAGAGACTATATCCTTTGCGCTGAAATTACTCAGCCTGCCCGGCCGGAGTGGCCGTTGTTACACTCACCGCAGCGCCATTGGCGCGATTGACCCAGAGACCTGCCGCCGCGGCGGACTGCGCCCCCCACGCGGGCACCAACTATGCCGCTCTCATCCTTCGCCACCGCACCCCGTTGTGAGGCACGCCCGAGCGTCGTCACGGTGATGGATCGAGCGTGATGTACTCGCGCGGATCGCGATGCCTGAAGGGCGCAGCCGAGCGGAATTAAAGCCGGTTCGCCTGGGGTCGTCGTTCTTCCTGGCCAACCCCCGCGCGCAATCTCCCAATCGATTTTGCGACCCTAGGATGCTTCACGCGAAGTGTCAAACGCCGCCGCACCGATACGTGAATGGCGCGCCCGGAGGGATTTGAACCCCCAACCCTCGGATCCGAAGTCCGATGCTCTGTCCAGTTGAGCTACGGGCGCGCAGGTCGACACCCCTCAATCATCTAAAGGAATTATCGCTCGATTCCAAGGCGTCATTCGGCGCGTCGCCGAGCGAATGCCGTGTTGCGCTCGAAAAACGCAGTCGTGATTCCGTCGATCCGGCGACGAAACGATGCGCTGTCGCCATAATCCGGGCAATCTGGCACGATTGACAAACATGGCTGCTAGCGTTGAAAAGCAAACTCACGTCGTCGCAGCGCGCCCGGACTGCGCATCCGCGATTGTCGTGCCGCGATATGATCGTTTGCGGCGCGCGATGCCTGCGCTGGCGGTTCTGCTTTCCTTTGGCGTGCTGTCGGTGGCGTTGTTCGGGCGCAACCTGATCGGCCACTGGTCCGATCGCTATATCGGCATGGGCTCCGATCCAGCAGCAGCGATGTTTTTCTTCGCATGGTGGCGCCACGCACTGGCGAATCATCTAAATCCATTCAAAATGAACATTGTTTGGGCCCCCGGCGGCTCCAATCTGACCTGGGCTACGCCAATTCCATTAGCGGCGCTCTCAATGTTACCGCTCGAAGTAGCCTGCGGACCGATCGCGGCATATAACGTCGCGATCCTGCTTTGTCCTGCACTTTCGGCGTTTACGGCCTTTATCCTCTGTCGGAAACTCACAAATTCATTTTGGCCGTCTGCTATCGGTGGCTACATATTTGGCTTTTCTTCCTTCATGTCTTCCCATCTTTTGGGCCATCTGACATTAACCATGATTTTTCTTTTGCCGCTCGCGGTATATTTAGTACTGCTATGGTTCGGCAATGAAGTATCGAGTCGAAAGTTCGTGTGCCTTCTCGGGCTGCTCCTGTCGGCTCAACTCCTGGCTTCCCCTGAACTACTAGCCACTTTGACTGGAACCGGCGGAGTATTCCTCGGTTTGGTATGGTTATTCCATCCCACCACGCGAAAGCAGATACGAGATCTCTTACCTCTATTAGTCGCGAGCTATCTCGCCACCGCAATCCTGGCGAGCCCATACCTGTATTATTTTTTTGCTTCCGGTCCCGTCCCGTTTGCAAAGAATTGGCCGGAGTTGTTCTCGGCTTCGCCGACCAGCCTGATCATTCCGGTAGCGACCAATATCTTCGGCGAATGGAAGGTCTTTCGAACTACCGCAATGGCACTGAACCTGTGGGAAGCGAGCGAATACATCGGCTTGCCGCTTTTGCTCGTCTTGTGGAATCTCGGGCGCCGAAGGTGGAATGAGTCGGCGATCCGAACGCTGCTGGTATTCATTATTCTCATTTCCGTCGCAACCTTCGGACCGGTCCTGCACCTCGGAAGAATCTCCCTTCCATTGCCCTGGAAGGCGATCATGCCGTTGCCGCTTGTACGGATGATTTTACCGGCGCGCCTCGCTGTCTATATGTTTCTGGCTCTAACAGTCGCGTTGGCTCTCTGGCTCTCCGACCGTACGATTGATGTTCGCTGGCGCACCGCTGCCGCTGCACTCGTTGCGATATCGCTCCTGCCTAATCTCAATGCATCATTCTGGACGACTACGCTCAATACGCCGGCGTTTTTCAAGAACGGGATGTACCGGCAATATATATCTTATGGTGCAAATGTTTTGATTTTGCCTTATGGCGTAAGGGGCGACAGCGACTTCTGGCAGGCGAGTACCAATTTCTACTTTACCATGCCAGAAGGTTACGTGGCTATTTCGCCCCCGGTGCCTCCCAATTTTGTGAAGTATCCCATCGTGAGTTCGCTATACAATCTCGTAAACATCCCCGACCAGGACGAACAGTTCAAAGCGTTTCTGGTCAACAAGAACGTCGAATATATCATCGTCGCGAACGACTGGGGTCAATGGCTGCCTGATCGACAGTTTCCCGTCCTCACATTTGACCGCGATCCGTTCTCCTCTGGCGACCAACGGGTTATTCAATCGCTCGTTGGGAATCTCGATCCTGCGCCTTTGAAAGTCGGCGGGATTACTCTCTACCGGGTGCCGCTGGACGATTTACAAAAGTATGCAGCTTTAAGCCCGGACCTTTTGGAGAAACGGGTCACGGTCGCCCGCATGACGACGCTGATTCGTGCCGCAAGCGAGTACGTGTCCAAGGGTCAGGAACTGGATCAATTGACGCCATTGCGAGTGGAGCAGGCTGGTTTACTTCCACCAATGTGGATCGGGGGGGACTACTTGTTCGGACCGGGGCGATATCTAAACGTTCAGGATGGTCTGTTTCTTGGCTATTTTTCAGGCGGGATTATCGGCGTCGGCCTGTTTGGCGACCATGAAAGTCTGCTCGAGCTTGCCAAGGCGTTCGGTCCATACGCCGAGATCCCCGTTGGTTCGTTTGAATTGGCGACTCGCGTCGGACGAGCCGTCCTGCTTGGTCCGGAAGTGCGTACGGAGAACCTGGCCGAGAGCATGCAGTGGTTACTAATTCTCGAATTTCATCCGGCCGGACTGGCGCGCGCCGCCGCCGCCGCCAACGATATCGCCGCGCGCGAACTCGCCCATTAGGGAACCTCTGCACAAGGCGCTGCTGTCACCCTGAGTGCAGCGCAGGGGTCCCGGATCCGGGATTCTTCGCTGCGCTCAGAATGACAACCTGACTTGTGCAGAGGTTCTTTAGCGCGGTCTCAGTTCTAATCCTTCAACCGCCGCGGGCGCCGCGGATGAGCGCATGCGACGGGGCTGCGCCGATGCCTGCACTGCCGCGCGCGGCGCGATGGACAAGGTTGCCAGGTGGCCCTTTGCTCGGCTAAAACCAGCGCGAGAGGAAGCAAATGAAAGTAGACAATCTTCAGTACAAAGACGGCGACCTGAATCTGCACGGGCTGGTGGCCTACGACGAGGGCACTTCGGGCAAACGCCCCGGCGTTGTAATCATGCCTGACGCATTCGGAATTGCTCCATTCGTCAGGGAGCGGGCCGAGCGGCTGGCCAGGTTGGGCTATGTCGGATTCGGCGCTGATCCATATGGCAACGGCTTCACCGCGAAGGACTTGCAGGAAGGGATCAAGTACGCGATGGCGCTGCTGGAGAATCCGGCCGTCGTCCGCGCGCGCGTCCAGGCAGCGCTCGATAAGCTCGCCTCGCTGCCCCAGGTCGATTCGAGTCGGCTGGCGGTAATGGGCTATTGCATGGGCGGAACCTGTTCCCTCGAGATTGCGCGCTCCGGCGCCGCGGTTCGCGGGGTGGTCTCCTTCCATGGCGGACTGGCGACCAAACAGCCGGCGGTGGCGGGCCAGGTCAAGGCGAAAGTTCTGGTATGCAACGGTGCGGACGATCCGTTTGTGCCGGCTGCGCAAATCGCGGAATTCAATGAGGAGATGACCAAGGCTGGCGTCGACTGGCAGATGATCAACTACGGCGGCACGGTCCATAGCTTTACCAATCCGGACGCCGCGTCGATTGGCGCGGCGGGTATCGCCTATAACAAATCGGCTGACGAGCGCTCATGGCATGCGATGGCGTCGTTCCTCGCCGAGGTTTTTGCCGCATAGGAGAAGGGGTCCGTCCGCGGACAGATAGTCACTGGAAGGCGCGTCGCGGCGTGAAGGGGCCGCGGCGCGCCACTCCGCCTTCACATTACAATTCTGGTAATGGCTATGAAGGAAAGCGGCTTCGACTCACTGCTTACCGGCACATCCCGTCGCTTCCAAGTTGGGTTCCGTTCGGGCACGAAGTGGTAGTCGTGGTCGAGGTCTGCTGCTGCGGGTAAGATTCAAAAGGGGCGCAACTCGCCAGCAACATAGCTTCGACAATAAACAGCAATAGGCTGAGCTTTTTAATCATGATCAGGTTCCACCGTCCGTCTTTATCCGTCCGACGACTCGCGCGAAAGAGTCAACACGCCGATTCTTTCAGTTCTTCGACCGCAAACTTGCAGCGCTGAAATACACCTTTCTGCCGCGTTGCGACGTGCCTGGCGTGGCGAATGAGTATCACGCGCTTTCTTCTTTTTGCCTCAACTCATTCCAGCACGACTGACCTCTCCAGTGTAACTCATTGACGCAGGGAAACACCTCGTGCGAGAGTCGGACTACGTTCTATGGAGAACCCAAAAGAGATTTCTTAGTCGAGAGATATTCAGATATTGAAAAGGTATTCGCGAAATACGCGCGAGACCAGGGCGGGCCGCCACGCGCGCGTGAAGGAGAGTCGACGATGCGTCTTTCGGGGAAGACCGCACTGGTGACGGGTTCGAGTTCGGGTATCGGCCGCGCGATCGCGCTGCGCTTTGCGCGCGAGGGCGCCGACGTGGCCATCAATGGCCGCGACGAAGGGAAAATCGCGAGCGTGGTGAAGGAAGCCGAGGCGTTCGGACGCCGCGCACTCGGAATCCGCGCTAATGTCGGCAGCTTCGCCGAATCCAGATCGATGGTCGAACGGACACAGTCCGAGTTCGGCCATCTCGACATCCTGGTATGCAGCGCTGGCGTATTCCATCACACGCCCTTTCTGAAATTGAGCGAAGAAGAGTGGGACGAGGTTCTGACCGTCGACCTCAAAGGACTTTTCAATTGCACGCGGACGGCGATCGCGCGGATGGCCGAGCGCAGATGGGGCCGCATCGTCTACATCACGGCGACCTCGGGTATCAATCCGCCACCACAGATGGCGCATATTGCGGCGGCGAAGACCGGCGCGCACGGCTTCGCGCGATCGATCGCGGCGGAGTTCGCCTCGGCGGGAGTGACGGTAAATGTAATTGCGCCGGGGTTGGTCGATACGCCGATCCTGGGCAACTTCACCGAGGAGGCGCTCAAGGAGTTCAGCCGCAGAGTTCCAATCGGCCGGATTGGGCGGCCGGAGGAGATCGCTGAGGCCGCGCTCTATTTCGCTTCAGACGAATCGGCCTACGTGACCGGACAGATCCTCAACATGAGCGGCGGAACGGTTATCTGAGGCCGATGCGCAGCGATCCGCATCCGCCATCGCACAGATCGGGCGACCCAGCATTGTCAAATAGACGTATTTTCATACTCTAAGTTGATGCCCGTCCAGACGCGTTCCGCCGAATCAATTTCGCCCAGCGGGCCGCGGCGGGTCAGGGTTTGCGCGGCGCCAGCGCGAAGGCTTGCGCGAGCAGCTCGTACGATCGCATCCGCGCGCGATGGTCATGGACGATCGTGACGATCATCAACTCGTCGGCGTTGAGCACGCTCGCCATATCGATTAGCTGATCGCGCAGCCGCTCGGGCTCGCCGGTAAAATAGCGGGGCCATTCGCCGTCGCCCGGCGGGCTCGCCGTGACACTGGATCCCAACTCGATCCGCGCCTCCTCGGGCGTGGGAATCGTGCGCAGGTCGCCCTGCATGATGCGCCGGCGGAACAGGCGCGCGCTGCCCAGCAGCCACGCCGCCTCCTCGTCGCTCGCCGCACAGATCGCGCCCAACGCCAGAATCACGCGCGGACGGTCGCCGGCCTCGGCCGCCACGAAATGCGATCGGTAATGCTCGATCGCGGTGCGCGTCGATCGCTGATCGATAAAGTGCGCGAAGGCGTACGGCAGTCCCAGTTGGGCCGCCGCCGACGCGCTCCACGGACTCGATCCGAGCAGCCACACGGCGGGAGCCCCGGGCATCGCGGGCGAAATCCGGATCCGGCTGAAGGCATGCTCGGGCGGAAAGCCGCCGTGCAGCCAGGCCAGCAATTCGACCAGTTGCTGGCCGAAATCGTCGGGCATCGCGCGGCTGCGATCGCGCCGCAGCGCCATCGCGTCGAGCTGCGTGCCGCCCGGCGCGCGGCCCAGGCCCAGGTCGATCCGATCGGGATAGAGCGCGTGCAACACGCGAAAAGTCTCGGCCACCTTGAAGGGGCTGTAGTGCGGCAGCAGCACCGCGCCCGAGCCAATTCTGATAGCCGAGGTTTCGGCGCCCACCCGCGCCATCAGGATTTCCGGCGCCGGGCTGGCCAGCGCCTCGATCCCGTGATGCTCGGCGATCCAGTAGCGCTCGTAGCCCAGCCGATCGGCGAGGCGCGCCAGCTCAATCGTATTGCGCAGTGCGTCGGCCGGCGTAAAGCCTTCCGCAACCGGCGATTGATCGATAATCGAGAGCTTCACGATGCTATCTCACCGGGCGGCTGCGGCGATCGACACCGCGGCGGCGCCGTCGATTAGTCATTCGAGCGACAGGGCGACCCGCGTGGCCGGCCCTTTATCCGTAATCCCTGCGGCGGTGAGATTCGGCGCGGCCACCGCCAGCCGCGCGGGATCGATCCGCTTGCTCATATATTTGCGCACCGCCGCCGCGCGCGCATCGGCCAGCGTCGCCAGATCCTTGTCGCTCACCTGCATATTTTTAATCAGCAGCTTTTTCATCTCGTCGGGCGGCAGCGATTTGTTCATCCCGAGCACGTCGAGCGGCTTGTCAAACTTGGCCGCCTTGTAGACCCGCTTGAGGTACTTGGCGTAATCGTCGGGACCGACCGATACGGTGTCGGGATCGATGCCCGCCGCCGCGCCGCCCAGGTCGTGGATCTTCGCCGCCTTGATCAGATCGTAGAGTTTCGCGTCATGCAGTCCCGGCCGATCGAGGGCCGGGTCGGCCACGCCCGCGATACTCAGCTTGAGCGACGGTCGTTGCTTCAGCGCCGCGGCCACCGAATCGAGCTTTTGCCGGCTGGCCGGCGGCAGCGTCGCAAACCCTGGAGTGAATTCCACATAGGACAGATCCTGGCCGCTGTTGCCGCCGCCCGGCAACGCCGCCGCCAGCAACCGGAATGGCGACGTTACCGCCTTGAGCAGCAGGCTTACCATCGCGTGCCAGATGATCCCGCCGAGGCTGAATTGCGGATCCGCGAGCGATCCCGAGACCGGCAGATCCAGGCTAATCTGGCCCTTGGAGTCTTTGAGAATCGCCACGGCCAGGCGCAGCGGCAGATTCATCGCGCCCGGCGTCTCGACCTTGTCGCCGAAGGTCAACTGGTCGAGCAGGATATGATTCTGCGCGGTCAGCAGGTCGTGATCGAGCACGTAATGCACGTCGACCGAGAGCTTGCCCCTGGTAATCGGATAGCCGGTGTACTTGCTCGAGTAGGCCGTCAGGTCGGTCAACTCGATCTGGGTGGCCTTGGCCTTGATGTCGACCGCAGCCATCGGCGCGAGCGGATTGATCGATCCCTGGATGCTGATTGGCGCGTTGCCGTTGATCAGGCCGTCGAGGTTGACGTCGGCCGGCGCCGTCGAGCGCGTGCCGAACTCACCGACGTGCCCGGCAATCGCGGTCAAATCGGCGGTGTAGTTCGGCTTGATAAAATTGTCGGTGTAGTTGACGTGGCCGCCGCGCAGCCCAATCTGCCCAATCGCGATATCGGCGGCGATCGGATGCGGTGTCGGCGGCGGTAGCGCAGCCGCCGGAGTTGCCGTCGCCGAGGTCTGCGCGGAGGGCGCCCCCGCCTCGGATGGCCCCGGCGCCGGCGCGCTAGGTGCGGATGGCGCGGGCAGTGGCTTGGCCCCCGGACGGGTCAGCGAAGTCGGCGCCTGGCGTGCCGACGACGTGATATCGCTCACGTTCAGATGGCCGTCGGCATTCAGAATCAGCCGGGTGTAGAAATCGTCGAGCGCGATCGCCCCGATATGAATCCTGGGCTGACCCTCGCCCATCCGGAAATCGATTCGATGGACGCTCAGCGCGTTCCAGCGCAGGAACAGATCGCTGGTCAGCTTGTCGAGCACGCGCACGTTGGTTAGCGTCGCGTCGCCGCGATAGCTCACGCGCAACTTGCCACCCGGGTCGGCGAGCGCCACCGCACCCTTGGTGGTCAGTGCGGCGCTGGTGATCGTCGCGTTTAGATTGCTCTGCGCATAGAGCGTGGCCGGCGCCACGTCGAGCCGCCGCGTGGTCACCCGCAGGTCGGCCTTGAGCGGCTCGATCGCGGCGGTGCCGTCGATCGCGAAAGTGCCGGTCTTGTCCGCCGTGCCGTCGAGCTCAAGCGAAAACGGCTTGGCGAAATCGCTGGTGACATCCTTGAGCCGGATATTGAGCGGCGCGACGCCGATCTTGACCGGCCGCGCCACGGTATGATCTTCAATCGCGATCGCGGATTTCTCCAGCGTGACCGCCGCAATCTTGTACTGCCATCCGCCCGCCGGCGGCGTGGGCGAGACCACCGGTGTGGCCGGCTTGGCGGCTGCGCGAATACCGCCGTGCGTCCGCGCCGCAAGCCTGCGCTCCTCCTGCGTCCGATACGCCGCGCGCTCCGCTGCCCGGCGCGCCCGCTCGGCCCGTGCCATTTCAGCGCGCGAATGTGCCTCACGCGCCGGCCGTCGCGCGGGGCGGTTCTCCGGTGCGGAAGCGGCGCCCGGCGGTTCGCCCGGCTTGCGGATTAACGACGCGAGCGACAATGCCCCTTTGCGATCGCGCAGCACCGACAGATGGATACTGTCGGTGCGCAGCTCCGTGACGGTCGCCTGATGCGACGCGAGATCGACCTGGCCGATCGTCGCCGCGATCGTCTTCCAGGTGATCGGCGGCTGATGTGCGCCCGGCGGCCGGATATCGAAATCGTCGAGCGCAAGGGTCGCCGGCTCAACGTGAACATTGAACTTGCCGGCCGCGAATTGCGTCGCGACGCTGGCCTGCACGTTCAGCTTGCCGGTCGCGATTTTCGCCGCGAGGAAAGTCTGCGCGAAGCCCTGCAAGGCCGGCACATCGATTTGCGCCAGCGTGAGGTCGGTCGTGACCTGCGATTGCAGCAAGTTCAGCACACCCTTGATCGCGACGCTGCCGCCACCGCTCAGCGTGCCAGCGACCGCGAAGGGGGCCGGTGGCGATTGCGGCGCCGTGCGCAAGTTGGTCAGCGTCGCGTGGATCGCCTGCAGGTTGGCCGTGGTCGCCACCGCCGCGCTGTGGTCCGTCAGATGCACCGCGCCGTTGGTCAGCGCGAACGAATCGAGAATCAGATTGAACGCGCCGCTCGTCCCGCTAGTCGCCGTGCCACCGCTCGCCGTCTTTGTGGGAGCCGTCTCCATGATTGACGGTGCTAAGCTCGCCGCGGTTGACGCTGCGGCCGGGGTCATCGACGCACTCGCCGACGCGATTGGCATGGCCGCACTGACCGTCGCGACGGGTGACGGCGGCGCAATTACCGGTGTCGCGATCGCCGGTGCCGGGCGCGCCGACGGGGCCACCTTCGCCGCGACGATGGCGGCCTTCACCGGCGGCGCTGGCGCGGCCGTCGTGCCCTGCGGAATGGGCGAAGCCTGTGGCGAAGATGCGCGAGCCGGCACTGACGTGGCGGCGGGCGGATTAGCGGCGGTCAATGGCGTCAGGTTGGTGGTGCCGTCCGCATTGCGCACCACGTAGGTCTCGAGACCGTCGAGCGTGATCGCGCCGACGTGGGCGAAGTTCTGAAGCGTATCGACGTCGTCGAGGTTCACCACCGCGCTCTTGAGCGCGAGCAGAGGTGCGTCGGCGGCGTCGCGCAGATCGATCTGATCGAGCGTCACCGCGCCACCAATCCGAATCGCCGGTCCAGCAAACGCGTTGACGAAATGGACCAGCAGGTGCGCCGACAGCGTCCCCTGCGGGAGCTTGACCGGGAGCTTGCGCGGCACATAGGCAAGATACTGCGAAAGTTTCAGGTCGCGCAGATTTACCTGCATGATCGACTCGGGTTCGGCGTTGAACGGGCGCCCCTTGCCCGCCACCCGCAGCGGACTGCCGTCGATCACCATCGCGAGCAACGGCTGCACGTAGATATTGACGTCGGCCGGCAAGTTGGCCACGAACGGCACGTCGAGTTCGATTTTCTCGATCTTGTGCTGCTGGCCGGTGACCTGGTCGTCGAATAGCACCGACCCCTGGTGGAGTTGAATGTTCGATACCGCAAATCGCGTCGGCTTGCCCGGCGGCGGCTTCGGCGATGCGGATGGGGCGATTAAATCGGAGAAGTTGAAGCGGTTCTCCGCGACCCGCACGACATGCACCTGCGGACGCTCGAGCTTGACTTCACCGATGACCGGGGCCAGCCGAAACAGCGACGTCCATGAGACCTTGACGTCCAGATGCCCCAGGCCAGCGAACGCTTGCGCTCCCTCGCGCTCGCCCACCCGCAGATCGTCTACCTGAAGCCGCAAGGTGTACGGATTGAAGACAATTTTGCCGACGCTCACCGGTCGGTGCAGGCTGGTCGCGACCTGCCCGGTCACGACATGCCGCAGAATCATCGGCAAGGCGATAAATCCCAGCAAACCATAGACCACGATCGTGATGGCCACGCCGATCGCCACGCGGCGCGTGCGGCGGGCGTGGGCGATGGCCGAGGCGCGCGCGTTGATGCGGTCGAGCCGCGCTCTGATCTTCAGGCGAGTCATCAGGTGAGACGAACGGCGATGCGCGGCGACGCGTGAATGGAAGTGCTTCCCCTTGTTCTCGCGACCGATCGAACGAAAAGCCGCTCAGTCGATATCCGCGAGATGCGCATTGCTGCTGGCGCATCCTCGGTATAGCAGAACGAAACATCGTCAATCCATGCCGGAACCACCTCGGCTATAATTTGCGCTCCGGCCCGTAGCCAGGCTGCCCGCGCGATGCGCGCACGCCGCGACCGCAAAAGAATTCGTTTTTTCGGCGCGCGCCAAGCGCCATCCGCAGTTGATGAATTTTCGTAATCCGCCTGCGATGAATAATTTTGAACGGCCTTCGTCGAATAGTATTGAACGCGATAATCCAAGCCACCCCGGATGCGTCCTCCTCCCAGCAGCCGGGGACCGTGCGTCGCAAGACGTACGGCTGAAGGCGGGCGTTAGGGAACTCCCCCTCCCTCAACGTCCCGCCTTCTTTTTTTACCCTCGACCGCCAAAGTGCGCCGGCCGTTGCTTGACAGCGCGTCGATGCGCCGTCATAGGTCATTGCTTGATGAATTGGTGGCGACGATGCTTGGTGCTGGTGCCGGTGCTGTCCTTTCTGGCAGCGGCACTAATGTTGAGTTGCGGTGGCGGCGGCGGCTTTCCGGTGACCACCGTGCCCCAGTTCTTTAACGGGATTATCGCGGTCGCGATTTGCTCCGGGTCACCGCCCGTGCCTACCCCTACCCCCACGCCGACCAGTGTGCCGACGCCCAAGCCGTCGCCAACCCCACAATGCAGTCCGGTCGCGGCAGCGGCGGTGTGTGTGCCGGGTAGCACCAATGTCTTCTGCACCACCGTGATCCCGTCGCCGATACCAACCACGGTGCCAAACACCGTGCAATTCAATGCGCAGGGCTCGTTCAGCAGGAAGTCCAAGACGGTGGCGCAGACCTATCACGACGTGACCAATCACGGCAGCACCAGCTGGAATACCTTTCCGCCGAGCACCAACTTTACTGGCGTCATCAACTACCTGGGTAATGGCGAATTCGTCGCCGTAACGCCCGGATGCACCTGTGTGACGGTCACCGATGCCGGCCTCATCAGTCAAACGGTGGAGATCGGCGTCGATCAGGACCCTGCGACCTGTCCGGCGGCGTGTCCCTAGCGCTGGGCGACGCGACGGCCCGCTCGAGCCTCCGGAATCGGCCGGCCGATCGGGAACTGTTGATTGACGGTTGATAATTTGTGGATAGCGGCGCATGGCAGGTTTGACTCCTAAACTTCCCGCCGCTACTGTCCGGCCACGCGGAGGATGCATGGAGCGACAGGCCCGGCGCGCGCAGGTTCTGCGCCACGCCAAGCGGCTGTTTGCCCGTAAGGGCTATCACCGCACCAATATCGCCGACATCATCGCGCAGGCGCGCATCGCCCGCGGCACGTTCTATCTTTACTTCCAGAACAAACGTGACATCTTTGCGGAATTGCTTGAACAGGCGCTCGGCGAATTGCGCAGCCGCATCCGCCGGCTCAAGATCGGTCCCGGCGAGCCCGACCCGGTTGAGCAGTTGCGCTCGAACCTCAAGCGCGTCCTGACCTTCGTGCTGGCCGAGCGCGAGTTGACCGATATTCTGCTCAACCATTCGACCGGCTTCGACCGTGACCTCGACGCACGCATCCACGACTTTTACGAGCGCGTGACGGATCAGATCCAGCGCTCGCTGGACCTCGGTATCGAGATGAACCTGGTGCGCGAATGCGACACGCGCCCGGTCGCCTATTGCATCCTGGGCGGGGTCAAAGAAATCGTCGGCCAGTTGTCGCGCGATCAGCGGCGCGACGTTGGCGCGCTGGCCGAAGAGGTGCTCGATTTCGGCCTGCGCGGCGTCGCCCGGCCCGAATTACTCGAAGCCGCCGGTCTCGGCGCTGCGACGCCTGCACAGGATCAAATTTTTTATGGCCCGAAAATAGACTGACATGTCAGTTCAGCCAAAAACCAGAACTCCCAGGTCGCGTGCGCGCGCCGCGCGCGGCGTGCCCAAAGCCGCGGCGTTTTACGATCTCGACGGCACCCTGATGGATCTCAACCTGGTACATGCAGCGTTCTTTATATTCGCCAATCTCGGCGAATGGAGCGGGCGGGTCAGCTATCTCGCCGCCTTCGTCGCACGCCTGCCGATGCTCTACATGGCCGAGCGGCGCGATCGCCATCTGCTCAACGTCGCCCTCTACGAGACCTTCAAAGGCCTCTCGCAGGACCGCCTCGAGGCGCTGGGCGAAGAGTATTGCGAGCGCATCCTGATGGCCCATCTGTATCCGCGCGCGCTCGACATTATCGAGGCCAACCGCGCCGCCGGCTTCGCGCCCGTGCTGGTCACCGGTTCGCCCGACTTCATCGTTGCGCCGTTGGCCAGCCGCCTGCGTATCGACACCTTCGTCGCCAACCGTCTCATCTACAGCCGCGGCCGCGCGACCGGCCGCCTGCGCGAGCCGGTGATGGCGGGTGAAGCCAAAGCCGCCTGGTGTGCGACCTACGCCGCCGAACACCGCGTCGACCTGGCCAAATGCTGGGGTTATGCCGATTCGCGCTATGACCTGCCTTTCCTGATCGCCCTGGGCCATCCGGTCGCGGTCAATCCCGACCGGCGCCTGCGAGCGATCGCGCAGAGCCGCCAATGGCCCGTGCTGCGCTTTGCCAAGGCGCAGGCGCGCCGAGGCGCGGCCGGCGATCTCGATCCGCGCACTGCGGCGCAAGATTGGACCGAGGAGAAGCTCGATGGCGCGGCCCGAAGCTAAGCTCAAAGAGCTCAAGCAGGCTGAGCTCAAGCATGAGGTTGGCGCGCGCCGCGACCTGGTCGTGACCCTTAACCGCCGCTCCGCGCCGCGCCTGATTCCCTACGGCGACGAGTTCATGTTCGAGAAGTTGCCGGCCGGCACCCGGGTGATCTATCCGCCGCCGCCGCTCGACGCCCTGCCCGACCCCGACGCCGCGATTCGCTATGCGCTGCTGCGTCCGCTCAACGCCGACCCGCTCTTCGCGCAACTCAACCCCAACATGCGCGTGACGATCGCGCTGGACGACATCAGCCTGCCGCTGCCGCCGATGCGCCGGCCCGATATCCGCGAGCGCCTGCTCAACCAGGTGCTCCAGACGCTGGCCGATTACGGCGTCGACGACGTTCATCTGATCGTCGCCACCGCGCTCCATCGGCGGATGACCGAGAGCGAGATTCGCCGGATGGTCGGCGAGCGCGCCTTCAAGCAGTACTGGCCCGACCGGCTCTACAACTTCGACGGCGAAAACCGCGCCGAACTCGCGATGCTCGGCAAGACCGATCATGGCGAAGAGGTCTGGCTCTCGCGGCGCGCCGCCGAATCCGACCTGGTCATCTATCTCAACTTGAATCTGGTGCCGATGGATGGCGGGCACAAATCGGTCGCCGTCGGTCTCGCGCCCTACCAGAGCCTGCGCCATCATCATAATCCGGCGACTCTGCGCGACAGCCACTCCTACATGGATCCCAAGCGCTCGGCACTGCACAGCTCGGCCAACCGGATGGGCCGGCTGGTCAATGCGCAGCTCAACGTTTTTTCCATCGAGACCGCCGTCAATACCCAGATGTACGGCGGGATGCTCGACTTTCTGCAAAAGAACGAAGACCAGTTCAACGACTGGGATCGCGCGCGGCTCAAGGGTTTCCGCTGGACGCTCGGCAATCTCTCCAACGACACCCGCCGCCAGATGATGCATCAGTACGCCGCACCTTATGGTTTGACGGGCGTGTGGGCGGGCGAGACCGAAGCGGTGCATCGGCAGGCCCTGGCGCGGGTCTTCCAGCAATACGCGGTGCCGGTCAAAGGCCAGTCTGACATCCTGATTGTCGGCGTGCCGTACATCTGTCCGTACAACGTCAACTCGATCATGAATCCGGTCCTCGTACAGTGCACCGGGCTGGGCTACCTGTTCAACATGTATCGCAATCAGCCGCTGGTGAAGCCGGGCGGCACGATGATCATCTGTCATCCGCTGCGCGACGAATTTCACCCCGAGCATCATCCGAGCTACATCGAGTTTTTCCATCGCTGCCTGGCCGAGACCACCGACGCGATGCAACTGGAGAAGCGCTTCGAGGCCGAGTTCGCGATCAATCCGACCTACAAGCATATGTATCGCTTCGGCCATGCCTACCACGGCGTGCATCCGTTCTACATGTGGTATTGGGGCGAGCCCGCGCGCCAGCACGTCGGCCGCGTGATCGCAGCCGGCTGCGAAGAGCCGCAGGTCGCCGCGCGGATGGGCTGGGAGGCGGCCGATACGCTCGACGAGGCGATCGCGATGGCCACCGCCGATCACGGCCGTTCGGCGAGCATCACCTATCTTCATCTACCCCCGCTGGTGATCGCGGATGTCGAATAGGCCCGCTCCGCGTCGCGCCCGTGTACGCAAACCCGCGGCCGCCGCGGGCGCGATGCCGCCGCTCGAGCAGGTACTGCGCAAGCGCCGTCTGCTGATTACCGGTGCGACCGGCTTTCTCGGCAAAGTGCTGCTCGCGATCCTGCTCGAACATCACCCCGAACTCGATCGCATCTATCTGCTGATTCGCGGCGATCGCCGCTCGAGCCTCAATCGCTTGCGCCGCGAGATTCTCGACTCGGCCGCGCTGGCTCCTCTGCGCGAGCGCCTGGGCACGCGCTTCGACCAGTATGTCGAGGGTAAGGTCGCGGTGATCGCGGGCGATATCACGGAGCCCGGCCTCGCCGCCGACGGCGCCGGGATGCCGCGTACCGGATCGATCGACGCCGTAATCCATTGCGCGGGGCTGGTCAACTTCGAGGCCTCGCTGGCCAAGGCGATCGCAATCAACGCCGACGGCGTGAGCAACGTCGTCGAGTTCTGCCGCACCCACGGCGCCGCCCTCCTTCACGTCTCGACCTGCTATGCCGCGGGCGTTGCCGACGGCCAGCGCTACGAAGACGACCTGCCGACCGACTGGTGTCCCAACGGACGGCGCAACTTCAATCTGCGCCGCGAACTGCGCGACGCGCAGGCCGCGATCGATCGCGTCGAAGCCGAATCGCACGACGAGTCGCACCTGGCCGAGTTCCATCTCGGCGCGGCCGGCGATCGCGAGAGCGACGCCGCCGGCGACCATCACGACCGCGCGGACCATCATGATCGTTCGATCGAGGCGCGGCGCAAAAGCTGGGTCGAGGATCGGCTCAAGGCGATCGGCCGCCGCCGCGCGCTCAGTTGGGGATGGCCCAACACCTACAGCTATACCAAGAGCCTCGGCGAGCAGATCGTGATGACCGCGCGCGGCGCGGTCGCGGCGACCGTGGTCCGTCCGTCGGTGATCGAGAGCGCGCTTTGCGACCCGCTTCCGGGATGGAACCAGGGCGTTAACACCAGCGCGCCGCTGACTTATCTGGCGGGCCGCGGCTATCGATTTTATCCGGCGCGCGGCGACCTGGTGCTCGACGTCATCCCGGTCGATCTCGCGGCCCACGCGATCGTCCCGATCCTGGCCGCACTCCTGCTCGGCCGCCATCAGCCCATCTATCAGCTCTGCACCTCCGACGTTAATCCGTTGCCGATGCGCCGGCTGGTGGAGCTGACCGCGCTCAGCAACCGCCGCGAGCATCGGCGGCGCGGCGGTCCGATGGGCAAGCTCGCACCGCATCTCGAAGCCGTTGTGGTGTCCCATCGCACCTACGAGATGTTCAGCTCGACGCTGCCCGCGATGCTCAAGCAGGCCGCCGCGCTGGCCCGCACGGTGATGGGCGAGGAGTCGGCGCCGGCGCGCAAGTTCGAGGATCGGATCGCCAAGCTAGCCGACAACACCGCGATGGCGCGATCGCTGGTCGAGGTCTACCGGCCCTATATCCAGGATCTGGTCTACACCTTTCACGGCAAAAATATCCGCGCGCTTTACGCCACGCTCGAACCCGCCGACGCCGCGCGCCATCCCTATCATCCGGAAAAGATCGACTGGGCCCGCTACTGGATCGACGTCCATCTGCCGGGCCTGCGCCGCCATATCTTCGGCCAGCTCGAATTGCATACGCGGGCGCGCCCGCGCGGCGTCCCGCGCCATCGCACGTTGATCGAAATGCTCGACAGCGCGGCCCATCGATTCGGCGCCGCACCCGCGCTCGAGGCGCGCGAACTCGCCGGCCAACGCACGCCGATCAGCTATCGCGAGCTGCGCGACCGCGCCCATCGCGGCGGCCTGATGCTCGGTGGACGCGCGATCAAGCCGGGCGATCGCGTCCTGCTGATCGCGGAGAACTCGCCCGACTGGGTCATCGCCTACTTCGCGATTCTCTACGCGGGCGCGGTCGCCGTGCCGCTCGACCATCTGATCGCCCCCGACGAACTCGCCGCCATCGGCCGCATCGCCGCGCCGCGGGCCGCGCTGATTTCGTCCGCCTGCCGCAAGCGGCTCGGCAAGGCGGTCCGCACCGCCGCTCCTGGAGCCGTCGAAATTGAAATCGGCGAATTGCAGCGCCCCTTCGTATTGCGCACCGCGCCGGGCGCGCCGGTCGCCGCCGAGCGTAAGACGCTCGCGTCAATCGTCTTCACCTCCGGCACCACCGGCACGCCCAAGGGCGTGATGCTCTCGCACGGCAATTTCACCGCGGAAGTCGCGATGCTCGCGCGAGTCTTCGCGCTCGGCGCCGACGACACGGTGCTCTCGATCCTGCCGCTCCATCACACGCTCGAATTCACCTGCGGCCTGCTGCTGCCGATTGCCAGCGGCGCGCGCATCGTCTACCCGCTGGGCATAGATGCCGCCAATTTGTCGCGCACGCTGGCCGACGTGCGGCCGACCGCGCTGATCGGCGTGCCGGCGCTATGGGAAGCGGTGCACCGGCGGATCGTCGACGAAGTCGAGGGGCGTGGCCCGCTGTTCGCGGCGGCCTTCGATCGCCTGCGCAACCTCAATCGGCGCCTCGACCGGGACTATCACGTCAACTTTGGCGCAATGCTCTTTCGGCCGGCGCACAACGCGCTCGGCGGCCATCTGCGGCTCGCCGTCAGCGGCGGCGCGGCCTTGCCGCAGCGCGTCGCCACCTTTTTCCACGACCTCGGCATCAAGCTGCTCGAAGGCTACGGCCTGACCGAGGCCGCGCCCGTGCTGAGCGTCGCGCGGCCCGACGAGCCGCTAATTGCGGGCTCGGTCGGCCAGCCGCTCGGCAAGCTCGAGGTGCGCATCGACAGCCCCGCCGATGCGGGCGGCATCGGCGAAATCATCGCGCGCGGCCCCAACGTGATGAGCGGCTATTACCGCAATCCGGCCGCGACCGCCGAAGTGCTCAAGGACGGCTGGCTGCATACCGGCGACCTCGGCCGCTTCGATGACGCCGGCCGGCTCTACATCGTGGGCCGCGCCAAGGACGTCATCGTCGACGCCGGCGGCAACAATATCTATATCGACGAGATCGAACAGGCCTACGGCCACAGCCATTTTATCAAAGAGATCGCGGTCGCCGGACTGACTATCGGCGCGGGCGAGCAGGTGGCCGCGCTGGTCGTGCCGGCCTACGCGCGCGGCGAGAGCCGCCGCACGATCGAAGACCGCGTGCGCGCGCACTTCGCGATCGTCGGCGCCGGGCTCAACCCGCACAGCCGCGTGCGCATCCTGCGCTTCAGCGAGACCGAATTGCCACGCACCCGCACACGCAAGATCAAGCGCGCGGAAGTCGCCGCGCGGCTGCGCGAGATCCTCGATCGTCCGCTCGACAATCGCGGCGGCGAGGCCGCGGTAACCGGCGACGAAATCGTCCCGTGGCTCGCGCAGGCGTTGGCGCAAGTCGCGATCGGCACGGTACCAATCGGCACCGGCACGCGGCTCATCGAGGATCTCGGACTCGACTCGCTCGCACTGGCCGAACTCGCCGAACAGATCGCCGTCAAGGCGGGCCGCGAGCTCACCGCCGACGAGCTTTCCGCGGCCGCGACGGTCGGCGATCTGCAACGCCTGGCCGGCGACGGCACCGTACGGCCTCGCCTACCCTCTTACGCGCGCTTCGCCGAGCCCTTCACCGTCGAACTCCCGGCCCCGCTCCGGCGCATCGGTGAGTTCGCGCTGCGGCGCTCGATCGGCGCGGCGTTCGATTCGTGGCTCAAGCCGCGCGTGATGGGCCGCGGCAATATCCCGGCGAACCGCAACGTGATCGTCGTCGCCAATCACGCCAGCCATCTCGACTTCGGCCTGATCGCATATGCGCTCGGCACCGCCGGCCGCGATCTGGTGGTGCTCGCCGCGAAGGATTATTTCTTCAAGACGCCGCTGCGCCGCTTCGTCGCGCGCAACTTTACCCACCTGCTTGCGATCGATCGCGAGCGCTCGCAACTCGACTCGCTCGACGGCGCGCTCGCCGAACTCGCCGCCGGCCGCAGCGTCCTGATGTTTCCCGAAGGCACCCGTTCACCCGACGGCGCGATCCACGAATTCAAGAGCGGCGCCGGCTTCCTCGCGATGCAATCGCGATGCGACGTGCTTCCGATCCATATTCGCGGCTCCTTTGAGGTGCTGGGCAAAGGCGCGCTCGTGCCACGCCATGCGCCAGTCGAGGTGCGCATCGGCCGCGTAATCGGCGCGGCGGAACTGCTCGACGTTGCGCAAGGCACCACCGGCGCGGCGGCCTATCGGCGGCTCGCCGAGCATCTGCGCGCCGCCATCGTCGAACTCGCCGGGGATCGACCGCGCGCCGCGCGCCGCTCGTTGGCCACCCAAGCCAACGTCCACGATCCCAAGCATGCCGCCGCGATCGCCGCCGGCGCTGCTGATGGCGCCGCGATCGAACATGCGACCGATCATTCGGACGATCACGTAATTGATCACGCGGCCGAAGCGCCGCCGCGCCACCGCACTCCGCATGCGGCCAAAGGCGCCGAAGGTTGATCGCGCCAAAGGCAGAGCACGCCGCGCACGCCGGGCCGCGCGCTCGTTTCCCCCGCCCAAAGCGCATAAATAATTTATAACCATGGAATGGTTTAGCCCACGACGCGATAACGGACCGCGCCCCACGCGCGGCGACGTGCGGCCGACCGTCAGCGAGATCACCCCGCATCTGCTGGTCGGCGAATACCCGCGTGTCGACGATATCGAATGGCTCGCGCGCGAGCATCGCGTGACCGCGATTCATAATCTGCAGGACGATGAGGACCTGCGCATCAACGCGATCGATATCGACGCGCTGCGCGAGGTCTGCGCGCGCCATCGGATCAGTCTGGTGCGCACGCCGATCCAGGACGGCAGTGCCGACGACATGGCTGATCGGCTGGTCGCCGCGCTCGACGATCTGGCGGCGCTGCTCGGCGCGGGCCATCGCGTATTTCTCCATTGCAACGCCGGCCTCAACCGCGCGCCCACGCTCGCGATCGCCTACCTGCGCGCGCACGGCGGACTTTCGCTCGACGAGGCGATGGCGCTGGTCAAACAGCGGCGCGCCTGCGGTCCCTTCATGACCGTGCTCGAAGATCACTTCGGGCCGCGCGGCTTCAAGCCGGATCGCTGATCGCGGGCAGGCAGGCGGCGACGATGGCGCGCGACCGCATCCTCCTCGCATTCGCCTGGACGGTGCATCTTTACACCGCACTCGGTGCGGTCGCCGGACTCTTCGCCCTCAATTGCATCGCCGACCGCGAATGGCGCACCGCGTTCGCCGCGATGGGCGTGGCGATCGCGATCGACGCGACCGACGGCACACTCGCCCGCGCGCTGCGCGTGCGCGATCGCATCCCGCAATTCGATGGCGCGCTGCTCGACAACGTCGTCGACTATCTGACTTACGTCGCCGCACCGGCGCTGTTGATGCTGCGCGCGGGCATTCTGCCGCAAGGGCCAAGCGGTTTTGCAATCACCGCGAGCGTGATGGTCGCGAGCGGCTACGGCTTTTGCCACCGCGACGCCAAGACCCCCGACCACTACTTCCGCGGCTTCCCGTCGTACTGGAATATCGTCGCGCTCTATCTGTTTTGTCTCGGTCTCGTGCCCGCGCTCAATGGCGTCATCGTCGCGATTCTGGCCGCGATGGTCTTCGTGCCGATCGGCTATATCTATCCGAGCCGCACGGCCGCGATGCGCCCGCTCACGCTGACACTGGCTGTCATCTGGGCGATTGCCACCGCCGTCGTGATCGCGACGCTCCCCGCATACAGCCGCGTGGCGCTTTACACGTCGCTCGCCTTCGTCGTTTACTACTTTGTGATGTCGTTCGTCCTCTATGCCGACCCGGCGCGCCGCGCCGCGCACCGGGTGCCCTGAATGCCGATGGATGCGATCGCCGCGCCCGGCAGCGGACCCGAACCCTGGCTCGAGATCATCGACGGCGACGCGCCGCTCCTGCTGATCGCGCCACACGGCGGACGGGCCGGCGCAGCCGCCCGCGCCACGCTCCATCCCAAGGTCAACGATCTCGAGACCGCCGCGATCACGCGGGAACTCGCGCGCCGGCTTGGCGCGCCGGCCTTGATCAACGCCGCGATGGATCGCAATGAACTCGACTGCAACCGCCTGGCGCAGCTCGCCCAGCGCGCGCCCTGGCTGATCGATCTGATCGTGGGGCGCGTCGCCGCGATCACCCGCCGTTATGGCCGGGCGACCGTGCTCTTGATTCACGGATGGAACGTGATCGAGCCGCGCGTCGATCTGGGACTCGGCCTGCGCGAAGCCGGCGGCCGTCTGCGGCCACCCGCGGGCGCCCACGTTTCGGCCAGCGACGGATTCATCAACGGACCGGTCGCCGCGCTCGCCGCGCGCCTCACGACCGCCGGCATCATCCCGACCTTTGGCCTGCGCTATCCCGGCGGCGCGAGTCAGAACCTGCTCCAGGCTTTCACCCAGCGCCATTGCGCGAGTGAGCTTGCCGCGCTGCGCGAGCTTGCCGCGCTCGCCGCGCACGGCGCGATCGATGCGCTGCAACTCGAAATGTCGGTCGCCGTGCGGATGCCCGGGGCGTTGCGCGCGTCCAATCTCGACGCGATCGCCGAGGCCTTCGCACCCGCCACCGCATCTTCGTCATCGGCGACGTCGGCGTCATCGATGGGGTCGCCTGCGGCGGCGCCGGCGATGATCGTCGTGCGCGACGCGCGGCCGCGTCCCGCCCGCGTCGTGTCAGCCACACCGGCGGGCGCCGCGATGCGCATCGGTGTGGAGTTTTACGACCCCGATGCGCGCGTAGGCGGGATGGCGAGTTTCGACTTCGGCGCGGGCGCCGCGGGCGCGCGGATCATGGTGATGTTCGACGGATGCCACGCAGCGCTGTTCACCGGTGAAGGCAAGAGCGAATTTGCCGGTGCGCAGATTCATCTCGGTCCGCTGAGCATGACCCTGGCGGGCGGCCGCGGCGGACTCAGCTTTCGCGGCCCGGCGATGGTGGTCGACGACGGCGCGGCCTACTTGAGCGTCGAGCGCGCGCTGGCCGGCGGGCAACTCGACACCGCGATGGAGCTTGCGGCAACGATTGAACTCGACGATTGCGGCGCGCCTGCGTGCGACGCTTCCGCGGACGATAGCGCGCCGGGCGACAGCGATCTCGCCACGGCAGCCCGTGCCGGCACGGCGCGGTTCGGCCGCCTGCGCGGCGCGTTGACGGTCGGCGGCGTGCGCCGTGAGATCGACGCAGTCGCCCGCGTCGGCACCTCATGCCTGGGACTCGGAGCTCAGCGCTTCACCACGCGCCGGATGCTCTGGGCATGCTTTTCCAGCGGAGGCGCGGCGCAATCCGCGCTCGAGGCCCGCACCATGACCTTCGACGGCGCCCCGCAAGCCTGCACCGCGCGCATCCTCGACGCCGGCGCCTGGCGCGAATGCGAGCTTGGCGCGATCGATCTGGACACGCCTGTGCCCGGCGCGCGTCCCGGCCCAATTCACGCCGCGATCACATTGCATGACGGTGTGGCCACGACGCTCAGCGGGCGCGCCGACAACTTCATGACGCTCTCGCGGCCCGGCCTCGACGCCACCCGCATCCACACCTCGCTCGGCTTCGCGACCTACCAGATGGGCGACGCGCGGGGCGCCGGGATGTTCGAGTATTCGCGCGTGGTCGGCGTATTGCCCTCCGCCGCCGGCGATAGCGACGACGCCGACAGCGACTGACGCCGCCGCCCTCGCGCTCGACGCGGATTACTACTTCGCAGGATGGAGAAAAATCGCGCGGAACGAGGCCGCGCAGGGTTCAGACCGGTGATGCGAGCGGCGCGTGATTGATCGCGATCAGCGCCTGGTCGATGCTCTGCGCGATCGCCGTCAGATTGAGCGCCAGCGGCGTCGCCGCGTATTCGCGCACGAACAGCACGCCGCGATCGGAACTCTCCGCCAACCGCGGATCGAACGGCAGCCGTCCCAGAATCGTGGAACCGGCGATGCGCGCAATCGCCGCCAGATCGCCCTGCGGCATCAGCGGACGCACCGTATGGCATCCGTCGCAACTGAAGCCGACCATGTTTTCGACGATCCCGATCACGCGGGTCGCGCAATGCGCCGCAATCTCGAGCGCGTGCCTGGCCGCGGTCACCGAGCTATCCGACGGATGGGTCACGATCACCGCGCCGCTCAACGGCGCGATGCGCGCGATCCGGTAGAGCTCGTCGAGTCCGGGCGCCAGATCGATCAACAGCATATCGAGTGCGCCGAAGCGGGTCTCCGTGAGTAATCGCCGCAAGGTGCCGCTGTAGCTCAGCTCCACCGCACCGTTGCCATTGGCCGAAACTTCACGACTCGCCGCGACTTCACGTCCTTCGGTAACTTCGCCGTTGACCGAAACCTCGCCGTCAGCCGGAAAATCGGCGCGGGCCGAATGCTCTTCAGTGATCACGATCCCGGCCACCGGCTCCTCGTCGAGAAAGTTCATCGGCGGCGGCTCACCGTCGGGCAGCAGATTGCTTGAGGCGACCCGCAGACCGAGCGGACCGGCGCCCGGCTCCGCCCCTTCGAAGGCAAAGATACGGCGCGGCGCCTTCATGCCCAGCATCGGCAGAACGCTGGGTGAATTCAGATCGGCGTCGAGAATCCCGACCTTGCGGCCGGCAATCGCCAGCGCCGCCGCGATATTGATTGTGATCGCGCTCTTGCCAGTACCGCCTTTGGCGCTGGAGACCGCGACGATCGACTTGATCCCGGACAGGTTGGCTCGCAGATGCGCCAGGTCCGGCGCGGAATACGCGCCGTCGGCGCCCGGCAGCGCCTCGATTTCCCTGAAAATTCTCATTACCTACCGTTACGCATCAACTTTCCTGCGCGGCCTCAACGCCATCTGCGAGCGCCGCGAAACGCGCGGGGACTCCCGTTAAGATGCCCTGTTGACGCCCCGGCGTAAAGCGGGTGGATGAATCAAGTGTATCGGCGAAATGTAGGACCGTCGCACATCACCACGTTCCCCTCAATGCGCGGCTACGCGGCAACCGGGTAAGCCGGTCAAAGACGCAATGACTAACGCCGCAAGCGCGCGCGCCGGTCGGCCGCGCGACAACCAGCACTCAACGCCCCGCGTCATCCAGTGCGGCGGTCCGCATGCCGATCGATCCGCCGCCGGCGGCGCTAGATATTATCTTCGTCCGCGTCGGTCGATCCGATCTTGCGATAGGAATTGCGCTCGTCGTCGAAGCGGCGCTGCGACTTGGCTTCGCGCTCCTGGTCCTGCTGGCAGTCGCGGCACAGCCGCGTAAACGGCATCGCAAGCAAGCGCTCCTCCGCGATCTCCAGTCCGCACGATTCGCACGCCCCGTAGGTGCCCTCGTTCATCCGCGCGAGCGCGTCGTCGATCTGCTTGATCTTGACCCGTTCACGATCCGACAGGATGAAGTTGATTTCACGGTCGCGCTCTTCGGAGGCGAGGTCATAGGTATCCATGCCCTCGTCCTTGTTGCCTTCGCGTTCGGCTTTGAGCTCGGAACTGATTTCGGCGAGCAGCTTGGCCTTCATCGCTTCGAGATTCGCGTGCTGGTCGGCCAGAAACTTCTTGCGGGTTGCCGCCGGTGATTTTTTAGCCATCGTTCGCCACCCTTTAATTTACGATCGCGCCGCTGATGACCGCGTGCAGGTCATAACTCAGCGCCCGCTCGACGCGCGCGCGCACGAACTCCCCGGGCTCGGCTTCCCCCTTGAGGATCACCATCCCGTCGATTTCGGGCGCCTGTGCGGCGGTGCGTCCGCGCCGCCGCGTACCACGCCCGGGCGTCGAGCCTTCGATCATCACTTCAATTTCCTGTCCCACCAGGCCGCGGTTCCGGCGCAGCGAAATCTCCGCCTGGGTCTCCATCAACTCCGACCGCCGCGCCCGCTTGAGCCGCTCGGGCACCTGCCCACCGAATGCGTAGGCCGTCGTATTCTCTTCGCGCGAGTAGGTGAATACTCCCACCCGGTCAAATTGTTCCGTACGGACGAAATCCATCAGCCGCGCAAACGCCGCGTCATCCTCGCCCGGAAAGCCCACGATAAACGAAGTGCGCAGCGCCACTCCTGGCACCTTGCGGCGAATCCGTTCGAGCAGCTTGCGCAGGGCGTCGCCCGACCGCTCGCGCTTCATCGCGCGCAGGATCGCGTCGTCGGCATGCTGCAAGGGCATATCAATATATTTAACCACTCGCGGCAACTCTGCGATGGTCTCGAGCAATTCGTCGGTAACAAAGTTTGGGTAACAGTAGAGCAGCCGGATCCAGCGGATCCCGTCGACCTGCGCGATCCGCCGGATCAGCGCGGCCAGGCTCGACGGCGGCTTAAGGTCGCGGCCATAGGCGGTCAAGTCCTGCGCAATCAGATTGATCTCGCGCACGCCGACCGCCGCCAGCGACGCGGCCTCGGCGATCACGTCGTCGGCCGTGCGGCTCTCATGCAGGCCGCGAATCTTGGGGATTATGCAGAAGGCGCACTGGTGATTGCAGCCTTCGGAAATCTTGAGGTACGCGGTAAAGAAATCGCCCGTCTTGACCCGCGGTGCCGCCATCGTGGGCAGCAGATGGGCCGCGCCGGCGTATGGCACCGGGCGCGATTCGGGAGCTTCCGTGCGGCGCAGCAGTTCGGGAAGATCGAGGAAATTACCCGTGCCGACAAAGATATCGACTTCCGGCAGCTCGGCGCGCAACTCCGCGCCGTAGCGCTGGGCCAAACATCCAGCTACCACCAGCCTGCGCCCCGCCGCGCGCTTTTTTACCTCGGACGCCTCAAGAATCGCGCCGATCGATTCCTTTTTCGCGGATTCGATAAACGCGCAGGTGTTGATTATCAGCACTTGCGCGTCGCCGGGATCGAGTGTCACTTCGAAGCCCGCGCCCATCAGCGCACCCAGCATCAATTCGCTATCGGCCAGGTTCTTGGGGCATCCCAAGGTCAGAAGATGAACCTTTTCCATGACTGGTTCGCCAAGCACCCAAGGGCATATATGTCTACTCGCGTGGGCGTCGTGGTGCAATCCGCCCCGCGAATGAGACCGTACGATTTATTGCGCCGCGCCCGAATTTACGATGTCGGCGCCGGCCGGCGTGTTGAACACGAACATTGCGGGCGCGATCGGCGCGTTGATCCGCAAGTCGCTGAAAAGAAAGACCGTCGTGTTGCCCAGCGCGTCGGCGATGGTCAGGGACGCGATATTCAGCGTGGCCGGGTCGATGCCGATTTCGATCGGATCGCCGCCGCCGCGCGGCGCCAGGACGACGTGGCTCAGCCCATCGGAGGCCGCCGTAGCCGGTAGCGACGCCTTGAAATCGCGCTCGACGTTGCCCACGCCGAGCAGAAACGCCGCCGCCGCCTGGGTTTTGATCGCCGACTTCACGGGCGTCTGCAAGACCTGGTTGAGACCCGGATCGTAGTCGTAAAACAGTTCGCCGTCGCTGACAATCGTCTCGGGTTGCGGATCGCCGAACTCGAGGCGAATCCGCCCCGGCCGGCTGTACGCGATCGTTCCGACGCGAATCCGCGGTGCCATCCCGACCCGCGTAACCGTCTGGGTGAATTTGCCGGTGAACGAATGGGTCGCCTGGTAATGCTGTTGCAAGCGCTCGAGCAGCGTCCGCAGCGCGGCCGCACCGCTCGCGACGGTGGTGGCGGCCTCGACCACCTCGGTCCCGCCAGCATAGCGATGGGTCGCGATGACGGGCGCCAGAACGATCGCCGCCGCGAATCCCGCGGCCCATCGCGCCGGACAGATTTTCCCAATTCTCATATCGATTTTCGTTGCATCACGCTCGCGCTATCACTTTAGACGAAATCCCGAGCCCCGCGCTTCATCGCATCATGCTACGCCGGCTCCGCCTAACTCGCGCCGCGCATGCGGACTTCGCGCGGGCGCGCACCGTCGGCCGGCAGCACCAGCCCCTCACGCTCCATCTGCTCGACCATCCGGGCGGCGCGGTTGTAGCCGATCCGTAAGCGCCGCTGGATCATCGAGATCGACGCCTGATTGGTCTCCATCACGATGCGCACGGCTTCGTCGTAATGCTCGTCGCGATCGCCGTCGGGACCGCCGCCGTCGGCTTCGCCCGCCACCGCCGTTTCGAGAATCTCCATCTGGTAGTCGGGAGCGCCCTGTGCCCGGATGAACTCGCAGACCTTGCGAATCTCGATCTCGGAGACGAACGGCCCGTGCAGGCGGCGCAGCTTGGCGGTGCCTGGCGGCATAAACAGCATATCGCCCGCGCCGAGCAGGCGCTCGGCGCCGATCGAATCCAGAATCGTGCGCGAATCGACGCGCGATGTCACCTGCAGCGAGATGCGCGCCGGCAGGTTCGCCTTGATCAGGCCGGTCAGCACGTCGACCGACGGCCGCTGGGTCGCGAGGATCAGGTGGATTCCGGCGGCGCGCGCCTTTTGCGCCAACCGCGTGATATCGCGTTCGACGGTCTTGCCCTCCGCGAGCAGCAGGTCGGCCAGCTCGTCGATCACGATCACGATCTTGGGCAGCTTGCGATGCTTGACCGGGGTGTCCTGCCAATCCTCGCTGTCGCCCTGGTTGTCGGCGATCGTCCCGCGCTTGAGCTCGACCAGCTCGCCGCCCTGTCCGATCGTGCGGTTGTAGCCGTCGATATTGCGCACGCCGAGCTCGCGCATCACGCGATAGCGCCCCTCCATTTCCTGGGTCGCCCAGAGCAGCGCGGCGGCGGCCTTTTCCGGATCGACCACCACCGGCACCAGCAGATGCGGCAGCGCGTCGTAGACCGAAAGCTCGAGCATCTTGGGGTCGATCAGGATAAAGCGCACGTCGTCGGCCGTCGCGCTGAACAGGATCGACGCGATCATCGTATGGATCGATACCGACTTGCCGGTGCCGGTCGCGCCCGCGATCAGCAGATGGGGCATCGTCGCCAGGTCGGCGGCTGCCGGATGCCCCGCGATATCCTTGCCCAGCGCGATGGTGAGATGGCTCTGTGCGGCGACGAATTCGTCGGCCTCCAGGATTTCGCGCAGATAGACCTTTTCGCGCTTGCGGTTGGGCACTTCGATCCCGACGACTGCCTCGCCCGGCACCGGCGCCTGAATCCGCACCGTGGCCGCCCGCAGCGCCATCGAGAGATCGTCGGCCAGGTTCACGATCTGGCTGACCTTGATCCCGGAGCCCGGCTCGAATTTGTACATCGTAACGACCGGGCCGGGCTGCACCTCGACCACCCGCCCCGCGACGCCGAAATCGGCCAGCTTCTGTTCGAGCACGCGCGCACTGCCCGCGAGCGCCGACTCGTCGACGTGGCTATGTTCAAGCGGCGGCGTATCGAGCAGTGCGAGCGGCGGGAGCTTGAAGCCGCCGGCACTGCGCGCGCTCGGCTTGGGTGGCTTGTCGGACTTCTCGCGCGCGGCCGGCTTGGCGATCTCGGCGCGCCGCACCAGCGGCGGATCGCCGCGCCCGCCATTAATTCCCGCCGCATGCGGATTGAGATCGCGCGCCGCTGCCCGCGTGACGATCGCATGGTCGAGCCTTGGCGCTGCGGCCCCATCGCCCCAGAGCCCGGCGGCTGCTGCGCTATCGTCCGCACGATCGCCCGCCCGGCGCCCGCCGCGCCATGCCGCTCCGGCCAGCGCCGCGAGCAGATCGGTTGGCGCCCGGCGCAGCATCAGCGCCAGCCCGCCCACCAGTGCGAGCATCGCGACGATATAGCCGCCCCCGACGTTGACGTAGGCGCCCAGCGCCGCGGCTAATGCCGATCCCACCGCGCCGCCCATCGCTACGCCGGGCGAATCGATGAAGCCGGCCATCGCGCTCAGCGCGGCGACCACGATCGCGCCGCCAGCCGCCTCGCGGACCAGCGCGATCGATCCCGGCGCCGCCCGCGCGCGCCAGCCCAGAATCGCAGCCAGGATCACGACCACCGCCGCCTGGTAGCCGAACCATTCGGTGAGACTTTGCGCGAGGATTTCGCCGAGCGGACCGCCCAGGTTGGGCCGCCACGCAAGGCTCGACGAAGTCAGGCTCAGGATTGCCCACGCCGCCGCGGCCAGGATCGCCAGCGAAAACAGCTCGCGCACGATCCGTCCGTCGCGCGGCGGCGCCACGGCCGTCGGCATCAATTCGATTGGCGGCGCTTTCGGTTGGCGCGCGATAGCGCTCAGACCTCCACGACGTAGGGCACGATCATCGGGCGCTTGCGAATCGCGTCGGAGAAGTACCGGCGCAGCATCCGCACCATCTCCTCCTTGAGCCGCTCCGGATCGTCGCGCACGAAGCCGTTGAGTCCGCGGATGCGCAGCGCGAGTTCGGTGCGCGCGCGGGTCAGATGGGGTGAGCTGCCGTCGCCGCTGACAACGCCGCGCGAGAGCAGGTCCGGTCCCGCGACGATTTTGCCGTCGCGCGCCGAGATTGCGACGATTGCGATCACCGTGCCGTCATGCGCCAGCGTGCGCCGCTCACGCATCAGTTCCGGCCCGCCCAGATCTTCGCCGTCGGCGACGATCCGCCCGGCCGGCGCCGTCCGCCCGCGCCGCGCAGCTCCATCTTCGAGCACCAGGGTCTCGCCATTCTCGAGCAGGAAACAATTGCGCTCCGTGACGCCGGCCGCGATCGCCAGTTTGCGATGGCCCGTCAGATGCCGGTATTCGCCGTGGATCGGAATGAAATGCTTCGGCCGCACCAGCCGGATCAGTTCGGCCAATTCGTCGCGGCAGGCATGGCCCGAGACGTGGACCGGCGCGACCGCGTCGTAATAGACCTCGGCGCCGCGCTTGCACAGATGATTGACCAGCGTATTGATCGTGCGCTCGTTGCCCGGAATGAAACGCGACGAGAGCACCACCGCATCGTCCGCCGCGATGCGCACTCGCGGATGGCCATCGACGGCGAGCTTGGCCAGCGCCGAGAGCGGCTCGCCCTGGCTGCCGCTGGCCAGAAACGCCAGCCGCCGCGGCTCGAGGAAATCGGCCTCGGCCTGCTCGATAAAGGTGCCGGGCGGCAGCTCGAGCTGCCCGGTCTCGATCCCCAGGCGCACGCTCTGCGCCATCCGCCGCCCCAGCGGCACGACGTAACGCCCGGCCTCATGGGCGGCTTCGGCGAGCTGGCGGATACGATGGAGATGCGAGGAAAACGACGACAGGAAAAAGCGGCCGCGCGTGCGCGCGATCAGATCCTTGATCACCGGCTTGAGCGAACTCTCGGAGCCGCTGCGCCCCGGACGCTCGACGTTGGTCGAATCCGACAGCAGGAGCGTCACCCCTTCCTCGCCCAGGCGGGCAAAGCGATCGGTGTCGAAAAGCTGCCCGTCAACCGGCGACGGATCGATCTTGAAGTCGCCCGAATGCACGATCAGGCCGGCCGGCGTGCGAATCGCGAGCGCGACCGAATCGGGCGTCGAATGGGTCACGCGCACCGGCTCGACCCGAAACGGTCCCAGCTCCAATTCGTGGCCGGGCGCAAACTTGCGCAAATCGGCCCCGGCCAGACCGTCTTCGGCCAGCCCGCGGCGCGCAAATGCAAGTGTTACTTCAGTTCCGAATACCGGCGCGGGCCAGCTCCGCAACAGATACGGCAGCGCGCCGAGATGATCCTCGTGCGCATGGGTCAGGATGATGCCCTCGATTTTGAGGCGGCTCTGCTCGAGATACGCAAGGTCGGGCAGCAGCAGGCCGCCGCCCAGTTCGCGCTCCTCGGCAAACATCACGCCGGCGTCAATTATCAGGGCGCTGCCGGCGCATTCGATCACCATCAGGTTGAGCCCGATCTCGCCGAGGCCGCCCAATGGCACAATTTTTACCGCTACAGGTTTGATTGCCGCCATCAGCCCCTCTCAGCCACCGCCGCGCGCAGACGCTGGAAGTATATAAAGCCGCCGCCCGATGCGAAAGGCTCCGCCGGCCGGCGCCGTCGGCGGTCAACAGATCGCCCGGCCGTCACCAGCGATTCGCGGCACTTGTGCACAACCGCACCGCATCGCGACTTGCGTTGCGGTATTATGGGGTTTAGCTTTTCTCTCAAGAGGTGGCACACGATGTCGGTCAATAAGGTGATTCTGGTTGGTAATCTTGGACGCGACCCCGAATTGCGCTACCTCCCGTCGGGACAGACCGTGGCCAAGTTCACGCTCGCGACCAGCGACTCGTTTAACGATCGCGCCGGGGCGCGCCAGGAGCGCACCGAGTGGCACAACATCGTGGTCTGGGGCAAACAGGCCGAATTGTGCGGCCAGTACCTCAAGAAAGGCCGCCAGGCGTACATCGAGGGGCGCATCTCGAATCAGCAGTACGAGGCCAAGGACGGCAGCGGCAAGCGCTATCGCACCGAGATCATCGCCCAGCGCGTCCAGTTCCTCGGCGGACGCGCCGGAGCCGGCGCGGGCGGCACGATGGACGATCCGATCGAGATGTCGCCCGGTGGTGGTGGCGGCGGCGCCCCGATGGACGACGAGGACATCCCCTTTTAGTCCACGCCGCTTAATCCGCTCGCGATCCTGTTAGTCCTTTAGTCGGCGCGAAGATCAACTCGCTCGCGCCGCCTGACCGCCGCACACCGCGCCCGCTCGCGTCGCAGCGCTATTGCGCGGCGTATCCGCCATCCACCGGCATCGGCAGCCCGGTCACAAACGACGAGGCGTCCGAGCACAGCCACAGCACCGACTCCGCGATCTCCTCGGGCTTGCCCATGCGATGCATCGGCTCGGCGGCGAAGATCTGCTCCTCGCTGAAAACCCCGCGATCGAGCACCCGCTCGACCATCGGCGTGCGGATAAAGCCTGGGCAGACCGCGTTTACGCGAATCCCCTTTTGGGCAAATTCGAGCGCCGCGGTCTTGGTCAGCCCGGCCACGCCATGCTTGGCGGCGACGTAGGCGGGCGCACTGGCGAGGCCCAGCAGCCCGGCGACCGAGGCGGTGTTGACGATACTACCGCCGCCCGTCTTGACCATCTGGGCCAGCTCGTACTTCATGCACAGGAAGACGCTGGTCAGATCGATCGCGATCACGCGGTTCCAGTTCTCGATCGTGCATTCGGCGGTATTCGCCATCTGGCCTTCGATACCCGCGTTGTTGAACGCGCAATCGATCCGTCCGTAGGTCTCAACGACCTTGGCGATGAGCGCCTCGACGTCATGCGGAAGCGAGACGTCGGCGGCGTGAAAGGCGGCCACGCCACCGGCCTCGCGAATCGCCTTGGCCGTACGCTCGCCGCCCTCGGCGTTGTAATCGGCGACCATCACCTTGGCGCCTTCGCGCCCGAACAGCATTGCCGCCGCTTGTCCGATTCCCGAGCTGCCTCCGGTGATCAATGCGACCTTGCCTGCGACTCGTCCTGCCATGTGCGACCTCCTGAAATCCTGAATCCGGTTATCCGTGCTTATGACGGCTTCGCGCGCAACTTACAAATCCGATCGCGGGGCGAGCCGGCGGATTTGCGGACGCGGCGGCAGGACGCCGCCGCCAAGCGCGATCGCAAAGAATCGCGCCAGCGCCGCGCGCAGGTCGCCCAGCGCGATTGCGCCATAGTCGTCGGCCAGCGGGTCGAGCCGCGCGCAGGCCTTGCGCCAGGTCGAGGCGGCGCCGTTCAGATTGCCGCGCTCGACGTGCAGAATCGCCGCAGCCGCCTGAATCAAGCCCTGGACGAATTGCCGATCGAGCCCGTCGCTGCGCTTCCAGCTCGCCTCCCACACCTCATGGCAGGCGAAGAACTGTCCGCCATTGAACAGTTCGAGGCCGCGCGCAAAATCGCCGCCGCTATCCATCCCGCGCGTGTCCATCGCGAACGAGCATAGCGCCATCGAACATCCCAAGGGTCTCGTTCTGTCGATACCGGATGCGCACCCGAAGTCGCGATCGATCCCGAGGGCTACTGGGGCCTGGCGACGAAATTTCTGCGCAACATCCGCTGCCACTTAAGGGCTGCCGCTTAAGGCCTCGGCGGTGATTGGCGCCGTGGCGCGGCCGTTCATACGCCGCCGGACTCAGGCTTAAGCGGCGCGCTTCATGACGGCATCGCGGTCTGCGGCGCACGGATCGCGCGAGCCGGGACCGGACCCGGCAGGCCGTCATAGACCAGCGCGCGGCCGTCGGAATGGAATCCCATCGCGGCCATCGCCACCACCCGATCCGACTCCAGCGCGGGCCGCTCCGCGATCGTCTCGATATAGAGTTTGGGGCGCAATGCGATCAGCGCGCCGAGCGCCGCCGCGAAGGCCGCATCGTCGAGCGCGCCGCCGCCGACCAGCGCGCGGCCGGCGAGTCCCAGGATCATCCGGCCGCCCTGCATGACGAGCAGATTTCCCGCCTCGCGCGCCACCCCGCACGCCGGCAGAAGCGCGCCGTAGGGATTGGCCGGATCGGCCGCGCTGATCGCGACCGCGCGCTCGCCGCCGCCATTGCGCACACGCCCCGCCCGAAGCATCTCGAGCGCCTCGGGCAAGGCGTATTGCTCGCCCGCCAGCGCACGAACGAAATAGCCGCGCCGAATTGTGCCGCCATACTCCATCCGCCGCAGCGCGAAGACCAGGTCGGACCAGGCGATCGGCTGCGACTCGAGCGTGAGCATCTCGCGCGTCAGCACACCATTGCGGGCGAGCAACGCGAGCGCCCGCTCGCGCGTCTCATCGAATCCCGCCGTGTCGCTCGCGACCGCCGGAGACTCCCCGCCGAGCGCCGACCAGCGTCCGCTCAGGCTCGATTTCAGGCGCGCCCGCAAGGCCGCGTCGTGACGGTTCGCCGGTCTCGCGCCGGGCACGCTGATGACGGCGCGCGAAGCATCGTGGTCGGACGCGAGCAGCCGCAGCGGCGCGAAGCTGTCGTTGGAGGCGAGTCCGGCGGCGGCCAGCCGCCAGAGCGCCGCCAGCGTGTCGCGCTCGGAGAGCCCGGCACGTTCGGCAATCTCGTCGAGGTACTGGGCGCCGCGCGTCCGCAACGCGCCGTAAACCGCGTGCGCGCCAGGATCCCGATCGGGCGCCGGCGGGGATGCGATCGCGAGGCGCGCGCGCCGTGGCATAAACGCAACACGTCCGGGAAATTCGGCAGTTGCATTGGCGCCATCAACGCTCTCCGGCGAGGCGATCCAGCGCAGATCGCCGCTCAGGCAGAGCAGATCGAGGTCCTCGGGACGATAGCCCGGGATGCGCGCGGGCAAAATTGCACGCTCCCAGAACTCCGGCGTGAAGGCGAGTCCGGCCAATTGCTCGACGATCAATTCGACGCTCTCGCGATTTGGCGCGAGTCCGGCTCCGACGTTGAGCCACTTCAGACGAAACGCGGCAAATTCGCGATCGTCGACCGGCGCGATTTCGGCGCGCAGCCGCGCCAGGGTCTGCCGATGGATCCGCTCGAGCACATAGCGATCGCACCATTGCTCGGCCGTGCCGGCCGCCGCGCCGCGAATCTCAAGCGCGTCCGATGCGTCCTGGCCAGGGCCTTGCGCCACATCGTGCAGATTTCCAAGAGCGGACGGACGAGGCGTGGTGAAATAGCCACGAAAGACGGTGCCCTGCCCTTCGAGCGCGGCCAGAATCCGCTCGACGACCGCCGTCGGCAGCGCCAGCCGCGCGGCAAATTCGCGAGCGCTCGCGGGAATCGAGGTGGCTAGCGCCCGCCGCACGATCTCGTGACGCGCCGCATCCGCGTCGGGCGCCGGCGCATCGTCCAAATCAGGCGCTCGCGCGCCCTCCGAAGCGGACGCTTGCGTGCCTTGGACAAACGGCATGATCGATTGCGCGAAGCGCGCGTCGGGATAGGCGGCGGCATACCGCCCGCGGTCCTCCGCCGCGATATAGACTTCGGGCATCGCCGGGGCTACGCGGGCGCGGACGATCCGTCCCTCCCGTTCCAGCCGCCCGGCAAGCGCATCGGCCTGGGCGCCCGCGCGCCGCGCGATCGCCGCGACCTCGATCGCGCCGTGAGCGTAGATCAATTCATAGAGTTCGTCGCCGGTGCGCGGCTGCGACCCGGGGATGCCCCCGCCGAGTTCGGCCGCCACCCGCTCGACCGCGTCGGCCGAGAGCATCGCGCTCAGGTCTTCCTCGCGCAGCACCTCGGCGGCCATCTCACGGTTCATCGTGACCGAACGGCTGCGGCGATTGGCGCGTTCACCGTCGTCGAGAAACGAGTAGTCCCAGGCCAGCAGGATCCGTTGCGCGAAGACCGACGGCGCGACGTTATCGACATAGACCGCGCGCACCGCGCCGCTCTCGAAGCCCTCGAGCAGCGCGACCATGCGCGTCGCGTCGGTCGACTCCTCGAGGCATTCGCGGACCGTTTCGCCGACCACGAAATGGCCGGGGATCTCGATGGCCGGCGGCCGATTCTCGAAGCAGGCGTTGCGGCGCGGAAAGAGCGCGGTGATCAGGTCCTGCGTGCGCAGCCGCTGAATCCAGGCCGGCACGCGCCGGCCGCCCATCGCGCGCATCACCGCGAGCGCGCGCGTCGCGACGTGGCGAAAGCGCACCTCGAACATCGGCGCGTCGAGCAGCGCCTGCACCAGCGTCGCGCGGGCGGTGCGCGCGGGGAGCATCGCCATGACCTGTTCGAGCGCAAAGCTGTGACGCGAGTTGAGCGCGAGCAGCACGGCGTCGTCGATCGCCGAAGCCTGGATTTCAAAATCGAACGATTGGCACAGGCGCTTGCGCAGCGCGAGTCCGAGGCCGCGGTTGACGCGCATCCCAAAGGGCGAGTGGATGACGATCTGGGTGCCGCCCAGGCCGTCGAAGAAGCGCTCGACCACGATGGTGCGCGGGCCGGGGACCACGCCGAGCGCGGCGAGCCCGCGCGCGATCCACGCGACCGCCTGCGCGGCGGCGCCCTCGTCCATCGCGCACTCGTCGGCCAGCCATTTGGCCGCCGACCTCGCCGCGCGCTCCTTCGCGGCGCCATCACCGGCGCCGTTGCTCGCCACGCGCCGGCCGGCCGCAAGCAGCATCGCCGCCACCCGCTCGCGCAGATCCGAAACCTCGGCCGAGAGCGCGGGCGAGCGCCCCGCCGCTTCGGTCTGCCAGAACGGCAGCGTGGGCGCCATGCCGGGGGCCGGCTCGACCATCAGGCGGTTCTTCGCGATGCCGAGAATCTTCCATGGCATCGAGCCGAGCGAAAAGACGTCGCCGCGCGCCGACTCCTGCGCGAAATCCTCCTCGACGTCGCCGATTTTGCGGCCGGCCGACGCGATCACCACGTCGTAGTTGCCGCTTTCCGGAATGGTCCCGCCCGAGGTGATCGCGGCGAGCCGCGCGCCGCGGCGCGGGCGGACGCGGCGGGCCGCGCGATCGTGGAAAATCTTGGGCGCGGCGCCCTGAATCCGATCGGCCAGCGGCGCCGCCATCTGTTCCAGCAGGATGCGCAGTTCGGCCGCGCCGAGCGCGCCGTAATTGCACGAGGAGCGCAGCAGAGCCAGCAGATCGTGCTCGGCGATATCCTCCTCTTCGGCAGTAATCGCGACAATTTGTTGGGCGGCGACGTCGAGGCAGCCGAGCGGCACTTCGACTTCGTCGAGATGGCCGGCGCGGATCGCGCGCACCGCCGCGGCGCATTCGAGCAGATCGTCGACGGTGAGCGCGAACAGCCGCCCCTTGGGCGTCGCACCAAGGCTATGGCCCGAACGGCCGACGCGCTGGATCGCCGCGGAAATCGATTTGGGCGAGTCGATCTGGCATACCAGGTCGACCGCGCCAACGTCGATGCCGAGTTCGAGCGACGCGGTGGCGACGATCGCCTTGAGATCGCCGCGCTTGAGCCGCTGCTCGGCGACCAACCGCTCGGCGCGGGCCAGACTGCCATGATGCGCCATCACGGCGTCGGCGCCGACGCGCTTTTGCAGGGCGAGCGCGACCCGCTCCGCCCAGCGCCGGCTCAGCGTGAAGACCAGCGTCGTACGATGCGCGCGAATCAGCTCGGCGATCGCGTCGTACATCGCGTCCCAATGCCGATGCGTCGCGAGCGCGCCAAGGTCGGGGCCGGGCGCAATAACCTTGAGGTCAAGCGCGCGCGGCAGGTCGTCGGCGCGGACGATGCGCACCGGGCGCGGCGTGCGCGTGCCGTCGGCGGCGACCTCGGCGCCGGCCAGAAAGGCCGCCAGCGCCGCGATCGGATTGAGCGTGGCCGAGAGCCCGATGCGCACCGGGCGCGGCGCGCCGGCCCGCCGGACCATGCGCTCGAGCCGCTCGAGCGTGAGCGCCAGATGCGCGCCGCGCTTGTCGCCGGCGACCGCGTGGAGTTCGTCCACGATTACGTAGCGGACGGCACGCAGCTTGGCGCGAAAGCGTGGCGAGGTCAGCAGGATGAAGAGCGATTCCGGCGTCGTGACGAGAATTTGCGGCGGCCGCCGGAGCATCGCCGCACGCTCGGCGACCGGCGTGTCGCCGGTGCGCAGGCCGGCGCGCACCGGCGCGAGCTCGAGGCCCATTGCGCCGGCGACTTCGCGCACCCCGATGAGCGGCTCTTCGAGGTTGAGGCGGATATCGTTGGCCAGCGCCTTAAGCGGCGAGACGTAGAGCACCGCGACTTCGTCGGCCAGCGGGCCGGCCGCCGCCTGGGTGATCAGCCGATCGATCGCCCACATGAAGGCGGCCAGCGTCTTGCCGCTGCCGGTCGGCGCGCACAGCAGGACGTCGTGGCCGGGCGGCTTAAGCGCGCCGGCGATTACCGGCCAGCCGAGTTGCTGCGCGCGCGACGGCGCGGCGAAGCGCCGCCGGAACCATTCGCGGACCGCGGGATGGAACGCGTCCAGGATGCCGTCGGTACCTGATGAAGTGACCGGTTTCACATTCGCCGCCGCGGGCCGCGGACGAGCGCCGCGGCCCCGCGTATCCTAGCACGGCCAGAGCCGCGACGGAGCGGAAAGACGCGCGTGCGTGCCAGCGTAGAATGATATGCCACGGCGCAGGCCGCGCATCCGCTTTCAGGGTTTGAGCAGCTCGGGCAGGCGCGCGGTGAATTCGCTGCGCGAGAGCGTCAGGTCGAAGCCGGCCGCGCGCGCGGCGGCCAGCGATTTCAGGTCGACGTGCGAGGCGAAGCCGACCAGCCGCGCGCCGGGCGCCGCCGCCCGCAGGTCGCGCGCCGTGGCGACGGCGGGAAAGTTCGCGTCGGAGAGATCGGCGAAGACGATCGCCGGGGCGACCGCGGCGGCGCGCGCGGTGGCCTGGTCGAGCGATGCGGCCGTCGCCATTTCGGCGCCGAGCGTCGCGGCGACCGCTTCGATCCGCGAGCGCAGCAGCAGGTCGCGCACCAGGGCGAGAACTTTGATTGGCGTCATGGTAGTCATCCCGGCAGCGCGTTCAGGCGCCACATAGCGGTCCCGGCCAAGGGCTCATTGATTGGCAAAGCGCGCGGCGGAAAAGGGCGCAAGATCGATCGCCGGACGCCGCCCCATCGCGACGTCGGCGATCACTTCGCCGGTCAGCATCGAGAGCAATATCCCGCTGCGGAAATGGCCGGTCGCCCAGATTACGCCGGCGACCGAGGGCGACGCGCCCAGCACCGGCAGCAGATCGCGGGTGGCCGGACGCAGGCCCGCCCAAGCCTCGCGCAGCGGCAATTCGCCGAGACCCGGCACCATCGCGAGCGCGCCGCGCGCGATCTTGTCGAGGCCGGCCAGCGTGACGGACTTGTTGTAGCCCGCCTCTTCCATCGTCGAACCGGACAGGATCCGCCCGTCGCGCCGCGGCACCAGGTAGCCACGCATCGAGAAAATGGCCGGCGCGATCAGCTGCGGACGTGCCTCGAAACAGACCATCTGCCCGCGTACCGGATGCAGCTTGACGCGGTCAGCCTCCAGCCCGCGAAGCTCATGCGACCACGCCCCCGCGGCGACCACGATCAGGTCGGCCTCGAGGATCGCGCCGTCGTGGATCAGCACCCCGGTCGCTCTGCCGTTGGCGGCGACGATCGAATCGACGCGCACGCCCTCGCGGAAATCGGCGCCGGCCTTAATCGCGGCGGCGGCGTAGGCGTGAGTGAGCTTGCGATTGTCGACCCGGCGATTGTCGGCCAGATGCAGCGCGTAAACCGTATCCGGCGAGATCGCCGGCTCGACCTTGCGCGCCGCCGCCGGCGTCAGCTCCTCGACCAGCGCGCCGGCCTCGCGATGCCAGCGGGCGCGGCCTTGCAGTTCCGCCTGCTCGGCGGCGTCGAGCGCGAGGTAGAGGATGCCGTGCGGATCGTATTCGGGATCGACGCCGGATTCCGCGATCAGGCGATCGATCGACGCGTCGAAGCTGCGGCGCGCCGCCAGGCACAGGTCGAAGAACAGGCCCGAGCCCTGCGCTTCGGCCTGCGGCGCGATCATCCCGGCGGCGGCCCACGAGGCCTCCTGCCCAATCCGGGCGCGCTCGAGCACGATAGCCGCGACGCCTTCGCGGGCCAGCCGCCAGGCAATCGAACTGCCGATAATTCCGCCGCCTATAATGATCGCTTTCACGCTGCGCGCTCCATTCGCACGGGCGGGCGCGCCGAGCGCCCATCCACGCTAAGATTATCCGCGCGCCTGGCGCATTGCCACGGCCCGGCCGGATCACGGCGTTGGACCGCGGCCCGACCCGCAACCACGAGGGGAATAGCGATGGAAAAAATCATGCGCGGCATCGACACGCGGCTGATTCATGCGGGCGAGCCCGATCCGCCGATCGAGGGCGCGGTCGCGATGCCGATATTTCAGTCGTCGACCTTTGCCTATCGCGGCGAAACCAGCTACCACGCGCTGCGCTACATCCGGCTCAACAATACGCCCAATCATGTCGCGCTCCATCGCAAGCTCGCCGCGCTCGAAGGCGCCGAGGCGGCGCTGGTGCTGGCCAGCGGGATGGCCGCGGTGAGCACCACTCTGATCACCGTCGCGGGCGCCGACGAGCGCGTGATGGCGCAGGAATGCCTGTACGGCGGCACGCACGATCTGATGCGCGACGAATTTCCGCGCATGAAAATTGGCGTCGACTTCATCGACGGCGCGAACGCCGCCGGATGGCGCGAAGCGCTCACCCCGCAGACCCGCGCGATCTACGTCGAGACCATCTCGAATCCGCTGATGCAGGTGGCGGATCTGCGCGCGGCGGCGGCCTTTGCGCGCGCGCACGGACTGATCTCGATCGTCGACAACACCTTCGCCAGCCCGATCAATTTCCGGCCGGCCGAGCACGGCTTCGACCTCTCGATTCATAGCGGAACGAAATACCTGAACGGCCATTCGGACATCGTCGCGGGCGCGATCATCGGACGCGCCGACCTGATCGAAAAGATCAATCGCACGGCGAGCCATTTTGGCGGCTCGCTCGATCCCCACGCCTGCTTTCTGCTCCATCGCGGGATCAAGACCCTGGGCGTGCGGATGCGCTATCAGAACGCGAGCGCGCTTGAGGTCGCGCATTTCCTCGCGGCGCATCCCAAGATCGCGGCGGTCAACTATCCCGGCCTGCCGTCGCATCCGGAACATCAGCGGGCGCGCGAGCTGTTCGACGGCTTCGGCGGGATGCTGAGCTTTGAGCTGCGCGACGGACTCGCGGCAGCCGATCGCTTCATCGACGGCGTCACGATTCCAATCAGTGCGCCGAGCCTGGGCGGAGTCGAGAGCCTGATCACGCGGCCCGCCACCACGTCGCATTCCGGGATGCCGCCGGCCGAGCGCGAGCGTGTGGGAATCCGTGACGGGCTGATCCGGCTGTCGGTCGGACTCGAGGCCACCGGCGATCTGATCGAGGACTTTACGCGCTCGCTGGAATCCTGCTGAACGCCGCACGCACCAACGCACGAACGCTCCGAGCGCCCGGCGCTTGCCACTGCGATTGAGGCGGCCAGCCGGCCGCGGCGTTCGGCGAGGCGGCGATACGCGTTCGTTGCAAATATGAACGGGGTCGTCACGATGACCTATTTTGGATCGCTCAGAGAGAAAATAACTTGGAAGCAGGCGACGGTTTCGCGGTGCGGCGTACCAAAAGCGCCCATAAATCAGGCATCACTCTTGCTTCTAGTTTAGATGGCATTCTGCGTCCGATCAGCCGAACCTCGGCGGTCGCGCCGCCGCATCGTATCATGCAGCCAACTCTTACCGATGAATCCACCGCACCGATCGCGTCAGAGACGCGCGGGCCGCAGCTTCCCGATGCGGGCGTCAGCGATGCGGGTGGCGATCGATCGAGCGACCGCCCGGGCGATCTCGCGATGGCCAAAGAAGCCTCGGCCGAAGAATCCGCCGCTGACGATTCGACGCCTGACGATTCGACGCCTGACGATTCAATGATCGATCGATCCGACGATTTCCGGCAAATGCGCGTCCTGCGTGCGAGTGCGGTGATCGTACTGGCCTTTCAGGTGCTATATCTGGCGGCCGATTGGAAATGGAGTAACGCACCATCCGCGGCGTATTTACCGCCGCACCTCTTCAGTATTCTGACCGCCGCGATTTTCCTGCGCCTGACCTATCTCCCGGTTTTCCGCCGCCGCATGGAACTCTTTATCCTGGCCGGATGCGCACTGCTGTTTGCGGCCACTACCGTAGCGTCGGTGGTCACCGCAAATAGCGCGCCGCTGACCCTGACGGTGATCCTTACGCTGGTCGGCGCCGCCGCACTGGTGCCATGGGATTGGCGCTGGCAGGCCGTCCTCGCCACCGCCGGCGTCGTTGCGATGGCGGCGATGACCGCTATTCGCCCGGGTCTCGATGCTCATCTGGGCAACGATTGGCTGGCGATCGCGGCGGCCGCCGCCGTAGCCCATTACGCGGCGCTCCAGGGCCAGCTCTATCGGCGCGAGATCGCCCAACGCATCATGGCCTTCGAGATTGCTCATCGCCATCTGCTCGCCGAGATCGCGCAGCGCGAGTCGGTGGTGGCGGCCAGCGAGCAGGTCCATCGGCAACTGGCCGAGAGCGAGGCGAAACTGCGCAAGATCTTCGAGACCAGCAGCGACGCTATCACCATCAATCGAATGAGTGACGGACGCTACCTCGAGGTCAATGAGGCCTTCAGCGTGTTTGGCTATACCCGCGAGCAGGCGCTGTCGGGATCGTCCGGCGCCCTGGGCATCTGGACGGACCAGGCGGCATTGCGCAGGCTATTGAAGGCCCTCAAGACCACCGGCGGCGTGGTTAACCAGGAAGTCATCCTTCGGGCCCGGGACGGCGGTATCCTGCCTTTTCTGATCTCGGCCAAAGTAATCGACCTGGGCGGCGAGCAGTGCGTGGTTACGATCGGTCGCGATATCCGGTCGATCAAGCAGACCGAAGCCGACTTGATCGGAGTGCGCGAAGAGTTACGCGAGCAGATCGCGGCCTTGCGCCTGAGCGATACGCAGCTGCGCGCCGAGATCGCCCAGCGCGAGCGCGTGATGGCCGATTATGTCGACGCGCTGCGGCGCCTCGGCGAAAGCGAGGCCAAGCTGCGCAAGGTCTTCGAGGCAAGTCTCGATACCATCGCGATTGCCAGCCTGGTCGACGGACGCTGTATCGAGGTCAACCAAAGCTTCCTCGAGATGAGCGGTCTGACTCTCGCCGAGGTGATCGGCCGGCCGGGGCGGGAACTCGGCATATGGGCGGATCTCGCTCAGCTGGCCGAATACGTCCGGCGGCTGCGCCGGCACGGTTTCGTGCGCAACATGGAGGTGACGCTGCGCCATCGCGACGGCCGCCTGATGCCCTATCTGGCCTCGGCGGTGGTCACCGAGATCGGCGGCGAACCATGCATCGTGACGATCGCGCGCGATAACGGCGAGCGCAAAACCGCCGAGATCGCGCTGATTGCCGCGCGCGAAGAGCTCTCGCTGCAGGTTCGCGCCCTGCGCGACAGCCAGCGGCGGCTGCGCGCCGAGGTCTCGGAGCGCGAGCGCGTCATGGCCGAGCGCGCGCGCGCCCAGCGCAAACTCACCGAGAGCGAGACCCGGCTGCGGAAAATTTTCGACTCGAGCTTCGACACGATCACGGTTCATCGGATGAGCGAGGGCAACTTTATCGACGCCAATACCGAATTCACGCGGGCCTTCGGCTACACCCGCGACGAAGTCCTGGGCCAAACTCCGGCGGCCATCGGGAGCTGGCTCGAGACCGGGGATTTCCGCCAATTCATCGCCGAAGTCCAGCAGGTCCAGACCATCCGCAACCGCGAAGTGAAACTGCGCGCCAAGAACGGACGAATCATGCTGGCGCAAATCTCGGCGACCATGGTCGAGATCGACGGCGAGCCCTGCATGGTCGTCCACACCCGCGACATCACCGAGAGCAAGCGGGTCGAACGCGAGCTGATTGCCGCGCGCGAGAGCGCGCTCGCCGCCTCGCAGGCCAAGTCGGAGTTTCTCTCGAGCATGTCGCACGAAATCCGCACCCCGATGAACGCCGTGCTCGGGATGGCCGACCTGCTGTGGGAGAGTCCGCTGGATAGCGAGCAGCGCCGCTACCTTGAGACGATGCGCAATAACGGCAACGCCTTGCTCGATCTGATCAACGGCATCCTTGACCTGGCCAAGGTCGAAAGCGGGCGCATCAGCCTCGAGCGCACGCCCTTCGCGATCGTCGAGACGGTCGAAAAGGTGCTCGAAACTCTCGCCATCCGCGCCCATGAAAAGCGGCTCGAGTTGAGTGGACGAATCGCGCCCGGCGTCGCGCCCGGCGTCATCGGCGATCCGCTGCGCCTGCGCCAGATTCTGATCAACCTGATCGGCAACGCGATCAAATTCACCACCCGCGGCGCAATCACGGTGACGGTCGAGACCGTCGCCCCGCCCGCCGACGCGCTGCGCCTCGACTCCGCGAATTACAACGATGCGCTCGCCCGCACCGACGGCGCGCCCGCCAATGACGACGCGGCGTGGATCCGCTTCGCCGTAACCGACACCGGCATCGGAATCGCCGCTGACCAGTTGGCGAGCATTTTCTCGAGCTTCACGCAGGCCGATTCGTCGACCGCGCGCCGCTACGGCGGCAGCGGGCTGGGGCTCTCCATCGCCAAGCGTCTGGTCGAGCTGATGCGCGGGAAATTGACCGTGATCAGCGAAGCGGGCCGCGGCAGCACCTTCAGCTTTACCATTCCGCTCACGCCCGGCGACCCCGGCGACGCTCCGTCCGTGCCGCGTCTTGAGGGTGTGCGTGTGCTGATCGCCGACGGCCGCGCGGCGCGCGCCGCGGCAACCATCGAAATGCTCACGGCGGCGGGCGCAACCGCGGTCGCGGTCGCCGACCCCACAGCGGCGCTTGCCGCAGCGGATCGGGCGCGCGCCGATGGCTTTCCCTACGACGTCATCATCGTCGATCACCATCCGCCCCTATTTGACGGAATTGAAGCCGCCCAGCAGCTCCTGCACTGGCGCGCGGCCCTGGATCTTCACGATCCCCACGGCGCGATCATCCTGATGCTCGCGACCGACACGCTACAGTTGACGCGCGCGCATCTGGAATTGGTCGGGCTCGACCCGGCACGCGGATGCCGCTATCTGGTCAAGCCGGCCAAACGCTCCGAACTGCTCCATATGATCGCGGAACTGACCGATCGATCAGCGGCCGCCAACGCGGCGTTCAGGCCGGCCGCGCAAACCGCGGCCATGATCGCCGCCGCGGCCACGATGCGCGGCGCAGGATCCGCTGCGGCAATTGATCGCGACGAGCGTCCGCTGCACATCCTGCTGGCCGACGATTCACCCGACAACCGGCTTTTGATCGACGCGTACCTCAAAAATATGCCCTATCGGATCGACCACGCCGAGAATGGCGCGATCGCGATCGAGATGGCCGGACGCAACGCCTACGACCTGGTGCTGATGGATATCCAGATGCCGGTGGTCGATGGCTATACGGCGACCACCACGATTCGTAATTGCGAAGCCGCCGAGGGCCGCCGCCGCGTGCCGATAATCGCGCTGACGGCGTCGGCCCTTGACGATGCGGTGCGCCGCAGCGTTGCAGCTGGATGCGATGCGCATGTCTCGAAACCGGTCAAGAAAGCGACCTTGCTCGAAGCGATTTACAACGCGACGGCGACGGCCGGCCGCCTCGCCACCAATGGCGCATCGCCCGACGCCGCCGCGTCAGGAGGAGAATTCATGACCGCAGGAGCCATCGTCAAACGTCCCAGCGTGCAGGTCGACGCGGATCTGAGCGATCTGATTCCCGGCTTCCTCGAACACAAGCGCGCCGACGTGGTCACGCTGCGCGCCGCACTCGACCGCGGAGACTACACGGCGCTGGCCGCCCTCGCGCACAAGATTAAGGGCGAAGGCGGCAGCTACGGATTCGACGCCGTAACCGAGCTGGGCGCCGCGCTCGAACCGGCCATTGCCGCGCGCCAGCCAGACGCGGTGCGCGTGGTGATCGAGCAACTCGCCGGCTATCTCGAAGCGGTCGAAGTGATTTATGAACCGGATTGAAAATCGTCAACGGGCCGTGGCGAAATGATTACGGACAAGGGCGAAGTGGCTGACGAATAAGCCGCAATTGCCCATCGCGCTCCGCCGCGCCTCCCGCAGCACGCGTCGCATAGCCGGCGCGCGTCAGGTCGTCGGTGCCGCGCCGTAGCGCAGCACCTGGACCTTCTCGATCGTCACGAGGCCGGAGCCGACCCCGGCGCCCATCATGATCTCGAGCTGCGGCAGAAACTGATCGATATGCTCTTTGCTGTCGACAATTTCGATCACTATCGGCAGGTCGTCCGACAGCCGCAGAATCTTGGCCGAATGCAGCCGGCTGCTCAATCCAAAGCTCATTGGACCGCGCAGTACCGTCGCGCCCGCCAGATGCAACTCGCGCGCCTTGAGCACGATTGCCTCGTACAGCGGGCTACCCTGGTAGCGGTCGCTTTCCCCCATGAACACTCTAAGCAATACCGCGTCGCGTGGGACTTGCATCGCCGTTAGCCTCCTCGAACGCGATTTAGAAACAGCGCCCCCGCGTGCCCGGCCATCACCGCGATCAGGCACAGCACGACTGAGCCGATCACGTTGGCCGCGGCCCGCATCCAATCGCCTTCGCGCATCAGATTGACGGTTTCGAGGCTGAAGGTTGAGAAGGTCGTGTAACCGCCGCAGATGCCGGTCATCATGAAGATACGCGCGGCCGTCGGAATAATGAAACGGCTGTCGGGACCGCTGATCGTGGCGAGAAATCCGATCAGGATGCCGCCCGTCACGTTGACGAAGAGCGTGCCGTAGGGAAACACGCCGCCGGTCAGGTTGGCGATCACACCGCTCATCCCGTAGCGCGCGGCGCTGCCCAGCGCACCGCCGATCGCGACCCACACGTAAGCCATCGCAGCGGTCCCGCTACCGGGCCGGGCGGCCGATCGCCGCCGCCCGCTCCCGCGCCGCTAGAATCTCGCGAACCACGGCGTTTCGCGCGGATCCTGGACCTGGAAGTCGATATTGAACGCCTGCAGCAGCGTGCCCTCGGCGGCCCATAACGCCAGCCGCGCGTTTTCCAGATCGATATCGGCCGAGACCTCATTGCCCTGCGCGGTCACCAGTTCGCTCTGGAATTGCAGCAGGTCGTGCGTCGTCGCCATCCCGACGCGAAAGCGCACCTGCTCATCGCGCAACGATTTCTCGGCATAGAAGGTCGCCTCCTTGGTCGCCTCGGCGCGCTTGAAGTCGGCATGCAGGTTGGCCAGCCCCGATTCGATCGCGGTGACCGACTGCGACAGCGTCGCGCGGTAAGTGAGCCGCGCCTGCTCGTAGGATACGCGGGCCTGCGCGAGGGCCGCCTTGGCCGAGGCGTTGTCGAGCGGCATCTCGAAGGTCAGCACGCCGGCGTAGTTGTAGAACTGCGCGTTGAGCATGCGATTGAGCGCGTCGCCGTAGATCCCGCCAAAGGGCAGGCGCGTGCCGTTGTCGGGCGGCTTCAGCGAGCTGCCGGGAGCGGTGCAATTGTTGAACGGGCTCGCGCTAAAGGCGCCGACGCATTTCGCCGTGCCAGACAGCGCGGTGACGCCAAATTGCGTACCCAGATTGAGCTGCGGCAGGGTCTGGTTCTCCTGGAACTTGACCTGCAGCAGCGCGGTGCGGATCGCCTCGCGCAGACCGCCCAGGCTCGGGCTGTACTCGACCATCTTTTCCAGCGCGACCTCTTCGCTGTCGTTGATCTCGATGCTTGGATTGGGCTCCTCGGCGGGCTCGATATTTTCAGGCAGGAAAGTCCCGGCCGGATTGAGCATCACGTCCTGGCGCAATTGCGCGCGCGATCCCTTGACCGCCGCCTCGGCGGCATAGACGTTGGCCTCGGCCGTGGCTGCGGCGGATTGCGCCTCCTGCAGGTCGATGGGCGCGAGCGTGCCGACCTGTTCGCTGATCCGGTTGACCCGCACCAGGTCGGAGTTGAACTTGAGCGCGGCCTCGGCGACCTGCAGATTTTCATTGGAGCCGACCACCGACCAGTAGTCGCCGCCGATCCGCTCGACGAACTGGTTGAGCGCGGCCCCGTAGTTCCATTGCGCGGAGCGCTGTGCCGACTCGGACAGGCGCACATTGATGGTCGCGAAGTTCCAGCCGAAATTGCGCAGCAGCGGCTGCACCAGCGACGCCTCGAGCGTCGGCTGATAGGCCGGATTCACCGACGAGAAGCTCGAGTTGGTGAGCAGGCGGTTGTTGTCGAAGGTGAGGGCAAAGGTGCCGTTGGTGATCGCCGAAACCTTGGTCACCCCGAAGTTCCAGTCGTAGTTCTTCTGGGTGAAGGCGTCCGAGCCGATCGCCTGAAATGCGTTGGTGACCGGACTTACGTCCTTGCTGACGTCAAGCTGCGAAGTCAAATCCGGATCGAAGGCCGCGTTGGCCTGGCGCACGCTTTCGGTCGCGGCGATCGGATCGAGCTCGCTGGCCTCGAGCGCCGGATTGTTATGGATCGCGATATAGATCGCCTCTTTGAGCGTGATCTTCCGCGCCGTGTCGTCCGCCGTGCGCAGGTAGCGTTCGCTGATCAGTTCCTCGGGCGCGACTTCTTTCGACGGCGACCATTGGCGGCCGAAGATGTCGGGCAGCGAGAGCACCGGATTGCGCTCGAACTGGTTCGCCGCTGACGCCGGCACGCTGACCCGCGGCAGCGCCATCTCGCCCTGCGGAATCGTCGCCGGCACCGCCTGGCCGCTCAACGACGGGGCCTGCAGGCCGCTCGCCCCGTACATCGAGGAGGATTTGTACTGGGCCCGCGCCGGCCCGGCATCAACGCACATGAGCGGCCCGAGCAAGAGCGCCAGCAGAGCGTATTTCGTCCGTAACATCGTTCGGGAGCCTCCTTACTACACCAGACCGCCGGCGGGAAGCGGAACTTCGTCGCCCGAACCATCTAGCGCAATGCGGGCAAGGAAGGAACTGGCGGGCCTCGAAGCACCGTCGCATCGCCACCGCTTCCATCGCGTCGAGGGCGCTTGCAACGCGCCAGTCGCGCGATTATAGCCAAAGGCTCCGACAGGCTCTACCGGATGAACCCTTCAGTTGAACGCATGGCGCGGCGGATGCGCTGGATCAAATTTAGTGCAAGCGCCGCGCTCGCGACGCTGTTCGTGCTCGCGCTTGGATCGCGCGCCGTCGCGCCGCTATGGGCGCAGGTCGCGGCGACCAATCCGCTCATCGCGCCGGTGCCCGCGCCGAGCGCGCCCGCGCAATTGCCCGCGCCGGTCAGCACCGCGATCGCGCCGGTGCTGATACCGGTGCCGGGACTCCCGACGCCGTCCCCCACGCCCGTGCAGCGCGCCTTTAATTGCAGTTGCTTCGGCCGCGGCACGGGCACCCAATGGATGGGCCGGGTCACGGCGCTGAGCTACTTCAATGCGCGCCAGCAGGCGATCGGCGCATGCCTCGCCTACAACGTCAATCGTGAACCCGCGGCGCCCTTGATAAGTTCGGGCGTCCCGGGCGGATTGAACGTCCCGCCGCTGGCCGGCACTGCGGTGACCGGACTGGCCGCCGAGCAGGGGCTGATCCTGCCCGGCACGATCAATTATTATTCCGCCGGGCAATTCGAAGTTTGCTCGGATTGCACATGCGATTGAAACCGCGCGCGATCTCGATCGCCGCCTCGATCAGCGGGCGGACGCGGCGCGGCGCCAGATGCCGCCGGGTTAACCGCTGACTCCCCTATCCGCATCCATGGGCAAGCTCATCATGGTCCGTCACGGCGAGAGCGAGGGTAATCGCGATCGCCGCTTCACCATCTCGCCCGAGGTTCCGCTGACCGAACTCGGACGCGAGCAGGCCCGCGCGGCCGCCGCGCGCATCGCGCGGCGCTTTGCTCCGGTGCGCGTGATCTCGAGTCCCTTTCGGCGCGCGCGCCAGACCAGCGAGATTATCGCCGGCGAACTCGGCCTGCCAATCGAGGTCGTCCACGATCTCCACGAACGCGATCTCGGCGCGCTCAAGGGCGAGTCCTACGATCTGCTGCGCGAGCTGGTCAAACAGGATCCGCGCTATGACCCGACCCGGGGATGGCTCTGGCGGCCGGAGCGCGGCGAGAGCTACGAGGACGTCCGGCGGCGGGTGGCCGCCGCGATCGAGGACCTCCGCGCGCGCTATCCCGCCGAGGAGCTGGTCGTCGTCAGCCACGGCGGCGTGATGCTTTCGATGTGGGCGCACGTGATGGGCAAATGGGAGAAGGCGCATCTGCCGGCCAATTGCGAGATCGTGCTGATCGAGCATGAAGCCGATCGCTTCCATCCGCCGCTGATCGTCCACGACTAGGCCGGCGTCAGTGCGCCCCCCGCGCGTGAGCGTCCGCCCCAATCGCGTCGCGTGCGCCGTTGCTTCGATTATTCTTTTGTGGACGAACTTGAGCGATGAGCGCGCGCGATCAACCGCCCGCATCATGGGTGTTTTCACTACACGTCTTTCAGCAAGCGTCGGTCGTTTGTCAAAGGAGTCATCGTGGAACAACGCAAGCTCGGCAGTCAGGGACTAATCGTCTCCAATCAGGGACTCGGATGCATGGGGATGTCCGAATTCTACGGCCCGCGCGACGACCATGAATCGATCGCGACGATCGATCGCGCGCTCGAACTGGGCATCGATTTTCTCGATACCGCCGACATGTACGGACCGTTCATCAACGAGGAACTGGTCGGCAGGGCGCTCAAGGGGCGCCGCGCCCGCGTGATCCTCGCGACCAAATTCGGCATCGTCCGCCTGCCCGGCGGCCAGCGCACGATCAGCGGGCGCCCGGAATACGTCAAGGCGTCATGCGAGGGATCGCTCAAGCGCCTGGGCGTCGATCATATCGACCTCTACTACCAGCATCGCGTCGACCCGGCCGTGCCGATCGAAGACACGGTCGGCGCGATGGGCGATCTGGTGCGCGCCGGCAAGGTCCGCTTTATCGGCCTGTCGGAGGCCGCCGCCAAAACTATCCGCCGCGCGCACGCGGTCCATCCGCTGAGCGCCGTGCAATCGGAATATTCGCTCTGGAGCCGCGACCTCGAGGACGACATTCTGCCGGCGCTGCGCGAACTCGGCATCGGGCTGGTCGCCTACAGCCCGCTCGGCCGCGGGTTTTTAAGCGGCGTATTCAAGTCGTTCGACGATCTTCCGGCCGACGATTTCCGCCGCTTCAACCCGCGCTTTCAGGGCGCGAACTTCGCCCGCAATCTCGCCGTGGTCGCGCGCGTCAACGCGATCGCGGCGGACAAGGGCGTGACGCCGAGCCAGCTCGCGCTCGCCTGGGTGATGGCGCGCGGCGCCGACATCGTGCCGATACCGGGCACCAAGCGGCGCAAGTATCTCGAAGAGAACGTCGCGGCCAGCGCGGTCCATCTGACGCCGGCCGAGATCGCGCGCATCGAGGAGGTCGCACCGAAAGGCTTCGCGGCCGGCGACCGCTATCCCGACATGAGCGCGATCAATCGATGATCGGACGGCGACCGGTGCTGACGGAAATTCCTGGCGCCATCGCCGCACGCCCATCGAACCGCGATCGGCGCGGGTGGCGCCGGCGCGATCAAATCATCTTGTCGAGAAATTCGACCGAACGTAGCTTGCGATCGATTATCGAGGCCAGAAAGCGCGCGATCGCCAGCGCCCCGTCGGCCCCGCTATGGCTGAGCGCGGCCGCCTCCGGCCACGGCGCGGCGGCAATCCGCGCCAGCGCGATCGCGCTCGCCGCGGCCATCCGCACCGCGCCCTCGGGCGCCTGCGGACGGCATCGCGTGCAGACCACGCCGCCGCGCGCGACGACGAAGTAGACCGCGCCGCCGCGCTCTGTGCCGGTCGTGGCGCAGAGCCGGCAATGGGCGAACTCGAGTCCGAACCCGGCCGCGCGCAGCAGCCGCATCTCGTACGCCTGGCGCATCGCGAGCGTCGCCGGGCCGCGCCCCAAGGCGCCGAGCGCATCGAGCAGAACGTGATATGCGTCGGCCGCTTCGGCCTCTTCGGAGGTCAGCGCCTCGGCCAGTTCGAGCATGTAGCTGCCCAGTGCGATTTTCGCAAGATCGTCTTCGATCACTGGCGCGTCGGTCTCGCCGCGTTCGGCGCGCGTGATAAAGACCAACTGGCCGTGCGGGCGGCGGCGAAAGTAGAGCGCGACCTGCGAGAACGGCTCGAGTTTGCGCTCGAAGCGCCGGCGCGAAGCCTTGGCGCCCTTGGCGATTCCGCTGAGCTTGCCGAAATGGCGCGTGAGCAGGGTCACGATGCGATCGGATTCGGAATAGTCGCGCGCACGCAGCACGATCGCGGGCGTCGATTCCTCGGCCGGCATCGGCCTAGAGCGCCGCTCGCAGCATCGCCTGCTGAATCGCTTTAACCTGGACGCGCATCGCTTCGAGGCCGCCGGTATCGCGGCCGTTGGCGGTGGCTTCGCCGACCAGCTTCTCGAATTTGACCAGGATATTGGCGAGCTTGGTATGCGCCTCGATCACCGCGCGCCGGCGCAGTTCGTCGCTCTCCCACACGCCGTCGGACGCCCGCTCGCGCTGCTCCTCGGCCTCGATCAGCAGCTCGCGCGCCTCGTCCTCGAAGCCCTTGACCAGCCGGCGAATCGCGTCGCGCACCTTGGGCAGTTCCTCGGGATCCTTCCACAGCACGTGTTCGAGAAACGGCAGATCGTCCTCGGCCACCTGCGCGCGGCCGCAGATCAGCGCATGGGCGCGCAGCACGCCCAGCGCGTTGCGCCAGCGCCGATCCGAGACCACGATCTGCTGCGCGGCCAGGATCCGCCGCAGTTCCGCGATCGCGCGCAGGATCGCTCCCGGCACCTTGATTGCCTCAGTGCGCGCGCGCAGCGCCGTCAGGTCGGCAAGCGTGATCGCGGTGCGCGCGGCCGGCGCGATGCCCTCGAGCATTTTGAGGAAACGAAAATCCTCGCCGATATAGTCGACCGTAAAGCGCAGCATGAAGCGGTCGTAGAGCGCCGTCAGATCTTCCTCGTCCGGCAACTCGTTGGACGCGCCGAACATCGTGACCAGCGGAACGGCTACGCGCTGGCGGCCGTTATGATAGACGCGCTCGTTGATCACGGTGAGCAGCGCGTTGAGGATCGAGGAGTTGGCCTTGAAGATCTCGTCGAGAAAAGCGATATGCGCCTCAGGCAGCTTGTGATCGGTGACGCGGCGATAGTCGTCCTGCTCGAGTCCCTTGAGGCTCACCGCGCCAAAAATCTCCTCGGGCGTGCTGAAGCGGGTCAGCAGCCATTGGAAGTAATCGGCCCCTTCGACCCGCCGGCACAGTTCGTCGGCCAGCATCGATTTGGCGGTGCCCGGCGGCCCGATTACCAGGATATGGCTGGCCGAGAGCAGCGCGCATAGCGCCCCGTCGACCAGATCGGCGCGCTCGAGGAAGAGCTGATTCAACTCGGTGCGGATTGCCGCCAGATTGACCAGTGCGTCAGGCATCGTGGATAACGCGGCGCGGACGAGAGCGCGGCACACGTTTGATCAATCTAGCATCGCGCACCGCGCGGCTTAAACGGCAACGGCCGGCGCCAATTCATCGAATGACAAATTACCACCCGCGGGCTATGCTGAAAGAGTGCCAAAGTCGAGAACCTTCGCTGAATATCTGGAGGCGGCGATGCGCAAGGCGCAATTCGAGCCAATGGAATCTGGGGAATGGTTCGCCTCTATCCCGGGATTTTTCGGTTTGTGGGCAACCGGCTCGACCGAGGATGCCGCGCGTCAAGAGCTGATCGCTACGCTGTACGAATGGTTAAGATTCCCCCAGCCGACTGGCGAGCCGCAACACGTACCGATTGTCGACGGCTTCACTCTTTCTGAAAGCCCCAAAAAAACCCCCTAGAACGTCACGCAAGGAGCGGCAATTGTGGCCGGGCTGTCTCCCTGCTCGCACCGTGAACTTGTCCGTACGTTCAAGGCATTGGGTTACGACGGGCCGTTTTCTGGTGGCAAGCATCTTTTTATGACTGGTCCGCGAGGGACCGTAACGATTCCGAACCCGCATCGGGGAGACGTGAGCGTCGATTTGCTCAAGCGGATATTGCGCACCGCCAACATCAGTGACGACGAATGGAATAATGCATGAATGCCTGATGCACGCTTGCCAGAAAATCGCAGGACATCCCTGATACTCACTCAGGCGGCGATCGCCTTGCCGCGCGCGAACTTCGGCGCTACAACGATGAGAAGTTATCTGCAAGCTAACGAGAAATCATTGGCCCGCGTTGACGATGGATGTGCGCTGGCACGCGCGGCCGCGGCCGGTTCAGGCCGCTGGAGAATCTTCGATGGAAAAAGCCCTGGCTGGTGTAAAAGTCCTCGACCTGACGCAGTTTGAAGCCGGCACCTCGTGCACCGAGATGCTGGCCTGGCTCGGCGCCAACGTGATCAAGATGGAGCCGCCCAAGATGGGCGAGCAGGGGCGCTGGCTGCTGAGCGAAAAGCCGGGCGTCGATTCGCACTACTTCATGCTGCTCAATGCCAACAAGCGCAGCATCACGCTCAACACCAAGTCCGAGCGCGGCAAACAGATGTTCATCGATCTGGTCAAGCAGGTCGATATCCTGGCCGAGAACTACTCGCTCGGCACGCTCGAAAGCTGGGGGCTCGGCTACGACCATCTGCGCGAGATCAACCCGCGCCTGATCTACCTGACGATCAAGGGCTTTGGCACCTACGGACCGAACAGCAAGTACAAGAGCTTCGACATGATCGCGCAGGCCGCCGGCGGCGCGATGTCGCTGACTGGCTTCCCCGGCTCGCCGCCGCTCAAACCCGGCCCGACCATCGGCGACACCGGCACCGGCATCCACGCGGCATGCGGCGTGCTCGCGGCCTATATTCAGCGCGAGCGCACCGGCAAGGGGCAGAAGGTCGAAGTCGCGATGCAGGAGGCGGTGTTCAATTTCGTACGCGTGCCGATGATGGGCACCTACATCACGGGGCAGCCGACTCCGCGCGCCGGCAACCGCCTGGCCAGCGGCGCAATCGGCGACATCTACAAATGCGCTCCCGGCGGCGACAACGATTACGTTTACATGCTGTGCACCACGCCCGAGATGTTCCACGCGCTGTGCACGACCATCGGACGGCCCGACGTGCCCGACGATCCACGCTTCAAGGAACGCAAGGAACGGATCAAATACATCGAGGATCTGACGCAGATTATCGAGGCGTGGACCACCCAGCATTCCAAGCACGACGTGATGCGCATGATGGGCGAGGCCGGCGTGCCCTGCGGTGCGATTCTCGACAGCGTCGAGCTGCTCAACGATCCGCACATGCGCGAGCGCGGCATGGTGGTGACTGTCGACCATCCGGTGCGCGGCAAATTCACGATGCCCGGATGTCCGGTGAAGCTCGAGGACTCGCCCGCCGAGGTCACCGCCGCGCCGCTGCTCGGACAGCATAACGGCGAGGTCTATGGCGAGATGCTCGGGCTTTCGGCGGCCGACTTGGACCGTCTCAAGCAAGAGGGTATCGTCTAGGGGCCGGCGCATGACCGGCACCGGGTGTCGCGCCGCGAGGGCACGAGCCCGCAGGTGACAATGGCCTCAGGGCAGCGCAGGATCGGATCAACTATCGCTTGGGCGAGACGATGCGGGCGGGCAACCGCCACGCTCGCCGCCGTACTGATCCTTGCGGCCCAGTTGCTCGCCGTCGCCCATTACCATCAGAGCGACCCGGTCCGCAGGATAGATTCGCAGGCGCAGGTCGTCGCCGACGACGGTCTGTGCGCGCTCTGTATCCTGGCCTTTCATGTGCCGCTGAATCCGGCGGCCGTTGCGGCCGTCGAACAGCCGCACGCCGACGCCCAGCCGATCGCCGCGGTCACCGTACGCGCGGTGATTACGTGCGCGCTCTCCTCATGCCAGACGCGGGCCCCGCCCCGCCTCGCGGTCTGACGATTTCCCGCTGACATAACGGAATTTCGTTTGACGAAGGTCGCGTGGCGCTTTGCCACGTGCGCATCTGCCCGTGCCGATCCGGCATCGGCCAGGCACCCCGCGACTTCCCCTGGGGGAGCACATGACCATGCGCATACGCGCGCTGATATTGATCGTGGCGGTTGCATTCGCATTCGGCAAGCCGGCCGTTGCGGCGGACAATTCCACCGACTCGGGTTACGAGAGCAACGCTCAACTACGCAAAGAAATGCGCGCAATGGCTGCGCAGATGAAGCAGATGCAGAATCGCATGTCGGCGCTCGAAGCGCGCCTGGCGGCAACCGGCGCGGGCGCACAATCCGGTGCGGACGCACAATCCGGCGCCGGCACGCCGGCGAGCGCCAGGGCGGAAGCGAACATCGGCGCGACCGCCGCGAGCAACGCCGAGGGCGCGCCGCCGCCGGGCGTTACGCCCGCGGGCCAACCATCTCCGGGCGTCACCGTCGGCGAATCCCTCAAACAGTTGCTGCCCGGCCCGGTCAACGAGCCGCAAGCGCCGCGGATGGCGGGTGCATCGGGCGAAGTCTCGCCCAGCGGTGAGGGCGTGATTATCCCGAGTATCCCGGGCGTGCCACAGATGTTTATTCCGGATATCAGCGCGGTCGGCGACTTTGCCCTGCAACAGGACGATTACAAGAAGGCCGATCCGCGCTATAACCCGTCGGCCGACAAGTTCACCGCGCGCGACACGCAGATCATCCTGTTCTCGCCGATCGACCCGTACACCAATGCGCAGATCTCGATCGACAAGCCCAACAACGGCCCGTTCGATATCGAGGAAGCCTTCGTGGTCTTCAACAAGCTGCCCTACAACCTGCAGTTGCGGGTGGGCCAGTTCCGGCCGGTCTTCGGCCTGCTCAACGCGACCGACACCTTTCAGCTCCCGATCGTCAATCGCCCGAACGCGCTCGCCAACTTCACGACCCAGGACGGCTTCGTCGAGCCCGGCATCAATCTGACCGCCTACATCCCGAATCCGTGGGACGCCGACATCAAGCTGGACACCGACATGCTGAGCGGCGTAAATCCGCTGGCCTTCAATCACCGTAACGGCGCGAACTTCGACTTCGCGTACATGGGCACGCTGACCTACTCGCGCGACCTGTTCACCTCGGGCTACATGCAAGCCGGCGGCAGCGTGGCGGGCGGACCGGGACCGGGCGGCCAGGCTTACTATGGGGATCCGTTCGTGCAGTTTCAGTACGCGCCCGATCAGCGCGATATCTGGACGCTGAATCTCGAAGGGCTGCTCACGGAGCGCCAGGCAGTCGGCGAGCACGGGCTCAAGCGCGGCTTCTACACCATGCTCGATTACAATTTCTGGCTACGCTACCACGCGGGATTCCTGGTCGATATCGCCGATCGGCCGCTGGTAATGAGCGGCACTACCGCCGGCTTCTCGCCGGTCTTCACCTATTTTGTATCCGACAACACGCGCCTGCGCGGCCAATACACTTATACGACGGGCAGCGGTCCGGAACGCGCGGCGAACGAATTTTTTCTGCAGATGACCTTTTCGCTCGGCAATCTTAAACCCCTGGACTAACTACATGATTAGAAAACTATACAATATATTTTTGCGGGAGGCGGTGCCGCTGGCGTTTATGCTGGCGATCGCGTGGCCGGCCGCGGCGCACGCCGAAGTGATCAAGGTGGTTACCACGACGACCGACCTGGCGTCGCTGTCCAAGTCGATTGGCGGCGACAAGGTCGATGCCGAGTCGCTGGTGCCGCCCGGCTTCAACGCCGACCTCTATTCGCCGCGCCCGAGCGACCTCTTCAAAATTCATCGGGCGCGGCTCTTTATCCAGGTCGGCCTCGGGCTCGAGGATTGGGCGCGCGATTTGGTCGCCGAGGCCAACAACTCGAACCTGGTGAAAGCGCAGGTCTCCTACGGGATCACGCTGATGGATATTCCGACTGGCCACGTCGATTACAGCTTCGGCGACATCCATCCGTTCGGTAATCCGCACTACCAGCTCGACCCCGAATCGGGCCGCGTGATGGCGCGCAATATCTTCAACGCGCTGGCCTACGTCGATCCGGCCGACAAAGCCTACTTCGGCGCCAATCTGGCCACGTTCGAGGCGCAACTGACGGCCGCGGAGAAGAAATGGAGCGCCGAGATGGCGCCGTACGCCGGCGACAAGATCATTCCGTATCACGAGTCGTGGGACTACTTCGCGCGGTTTTTCAAGCTCAAGATTCCCGAGACGATCGAGAGCAAGCCCGGCTTCGTACCGTCGCCGGCCCGCGTCGAGCAGGTGATCGAGACCTGCAAAACCGACGGCGTCAGGCTGATCGTGACCGAGCCCTACTACGACGTTTCGATCGCACAACTGATCTCCAGGCAGGCGGGCATCCCTTACGTCAATCTTTACATCGACGTGGACGGCACCCCGGAGCAGAAGGATTACATCTCGATGGTCGACTATGTCGTGACCCACGTCGCTCAGGCGCTGGCCAGCCATGGCAAATGAACTCGTAAGCGTCCGCAGCGTTACGGTCGGCTACCACGGCCGGGCGATTTTGCGCAACCTCAACTTCGCGATCGAGCGCGGCGACTTCATGGGCGTAATGGGACCTAACGGATCGGGCAAGACCACGCTGCTGAAGACCCTGCTCGGCCTGCTCGATCCGCTCGAAGGTACGATCGAGATGCGGCCGGCCAACGGGGTGCCGCTCAGGATCGGCTACGTGACCCAGCGTGAGCGGCTCGACGCGCACTTCCCGCTCTCCGCGCTCGAGGTCGCGATCATGGGCCGCTTCGGGATGATCCGCGCGCTGCGCCGCCCGCGCCGCGAGGATAACGAAATCGCACGCGGATGCCTGCGGCGGGTCGGAATGGAGAACCGCGCGGCGCGCCCCTATCGAGAACTGTCGGGCGGGCAGCAGCAGCGCGTATTGATCGCGCGGGCACTGGCCGGCGAGCCCGATTTGCTGCTGCTCGACGAACCGACCAACGGGATGGACGTTGAGGCCGAGCGCGCGATCATGGAGTTGCTGCTCGGCCTGCAGCAGGAAAAATCGACGACCATCGTCTTCGTGACGCATCTGCTGAGCGCGATCGAGCATTTCGCGCGGCGCGTGGCGCTGATCACGCGCGACGGCACCGTGGTAATCGGCGACAAGGCGGCGATGCTCGCGCCCGACAATATGGCGCGCGCCTACGCGGCGACCGAGACCTGAGCGGAGGTCGGCACCTACATCATGCTCGAAATTCTGACGATTGAGTTCATGCGCAACACGCTGCTGGCCGGCGTGCTGGTCGCGCTCGGGCTGGCACCGCTCAGCGTTTACGTGGTGCTGCGGCGGATCGTGTTCGTTGGTGCGGCGGTCGCCGAGATTTCCTCGGCCGGCGTCGCACTGGCGGTGCTGTTCCAGGTCGAGCCGTTCGCCGTCGCGCTGGTGCTGACGCTGCTGACCTTCCTCGGCTTCTCGCGCGCGGCCGACTCGCCGCGGCTGCCGCTGGAGGCGCTGATCGGGATGCTCTACGCGGGCGGCTCAGCCGCCGCCGTGCTGCTAATCGTCAAGGCGCCGCGGGGCGAAGGCGAGATCCTGAATGTGCTGTTCGGCAATATCCTGACGGTGCCGCAGCCGTTGCTGTGGGCGATGGCGGCGACCTTCGCGGTCGTCGCGCTACTGCAATTCGTCGCGTCCAAGGAGTTCCTGATCGCGGCCTACGACCCGGACATGGCGCGCGCGCTCGGCATCAGCGTGAACCTGTGGAACACCATCTTTTACGTCGCGCTGGGCGTGGCCGTGGCGATCGCGATTCGCGCGGTGGGCGCGCTGATGACGTTTACCATGCTGGTGGCGCCGGGCGCGTCGGCGCTCTGTTTTGTGCGCGGGCTGAGCGGCGCGTTCACGATCGCCACGGTGATCGGAGTGGTGGCGACGGTGGCCGGGGTGTTCGCCTCGTTCTGGCTCGATTTTCCAACCGGGCCGACGATCGTCGCAATCCTCGCCGCAACCTTCGCACTGAGCTATGGTTACGCCGCGATGCGAGGCGCCTGAGGCTTGGCGGTAAAGCGATCACGGTTTGCGGCGGCGAGTGCGCACGACGGCTTTGCGGCGGTCGACTTCCTCAAGCGCGAGGGCGCGGCGGCTCTGCGCCGCTTCATGCGCGCGCATCGCGGCGCGCTCTACGCGGAGTTGCGTTTCGAGGCGGTCTTGCATCGCTCGGCCGCGGCCAGCGACGGCGCAAATCGCGAAAGCACGGAGAACGAGAGCGCCGCGCTGGGCGTCGCGGTGCAATGCGGCGATCGCCACGGCCTGGCCGCGCAAGGCCAGACCGGCGTCGAGATCGGCCGGCTCGCGCTGAGCCGCCCGCATCTGCTCGCCGCGCTCGATCGCGCGCTGGGCGAGGCTCACGAGCGGGCGCGCTGCAATCTGCGCGAGAAGGCCGCCATGCTCCGAACGCTCGGCGCGGCAGCCAATGCGCTGACGCGGGCGGCCGAGTACGCGCCGTCGAGCGCACGCGACGAAATCGCCGCGGTCTACGATCGCGATCCGCGCACGCTCGATCCGGGCGAGATGCAGCGCCTGTGCCATGACGCCTCGGCGGCGATCGCGGGACTCGGCACGGACATCGCGTTCAACGCGGTCGCGGCGCTGAGCGAGTTGCGCCACGAACTGTTTATCAACACCGCCGGCGCGCTCATCTCGCAGGCCTTCGCGTTTGTGCAGGGCGATTGCTACGTGGTTGCGCAGACCGCCAACGGGCATCAGGAGAACTACGATACGATCGGCCAGCAGCGCGGCTTCGAGGCGCTGGCCGAGGGCTGGCGCGACGAGTTGATGCCCAACCCGGACCTGCATCGGTTCGCGCTGGACCTGGCGCGCGAGACGCGCGAACTGGCCGCCGCGCCGGTGCTGAAGCCGCCCGATGGCGAAGTCACCGTGGTCACCGATCCGCATTTCAACGCGCTGGTCGCGCACGAAATCATCGGCCATCCGAGCGAAGCCGATCGCGCGCTCAAGATGGAGGCGGCGTATGCCGGACGGAGCTGGTTTCTGCAATCGCTCGACCACAACGAGATCGGCCGTCCGGTCGGCTCGCCGCTGCTGTGGGCCTGCTCGGATCCGACGCTCAACGGCTTTGGCCATTACCGCTACGATCACGAGGGCACGGCCGGCCGGCGCGTGACGCATATCGAGGGCGGCGTGTTCCGCGGCTTTTTGAATTCGCGCGCGACCGCCGCCGCGCTCGGCGTCGAGCCCAATGGATCGGCGCGGGCGAGCGAGGCCTGGCACGTGCCGCTGATCCGGATGTCCAACACCTTTTTCATGCCCGGGGCGAGCGACCCGCAGCGGATGATCGCAGAGGTCGATCGCGGCTACTACGTATGCGGCAGCCTGACCCCGTCGATCGCCGAATCGCGCGAGAACTTCCGCATCTCGGCGCGCCGGGTCTATGAAATCGAGCATGGGCGGCTGGGGCGGCTCTATCGATCGGGCAGCGTGATGGGCGACTCGAAAAGCTTCTTCACGCATATCGACGCGGTGGGCAACGATCTGCGGATGATCGCGATTCCCAACTGCGGCAAGGGGCAGCCGATGCAGGTCAAGCGGATGTCGAACGGCGGACCGACCCTGCGATCGCGCGCGCGGATGGGCGGCGGCTAGACCGCGATGCGTGCGGAGCGCGAACTCAAGCAGTTTGTGCGCGCGGCACTGGCGCTCCTCGCGCGCGAGGCCGACGTGGCGGCGTGCGAGGTCTATTGCTCGTCGAGTGAGCATCGCGTGGCGCGGCTCAACTATACCTCCGACATCGCGTCGCGCGGGGTCGAGGAGTTCAAATCGCTCAACGCCGACGGCTTCGCCCTGCGCATCGTGATGCGCCGCGACGCGCAGGAGACGGCGACCGCCGCGATCGCCGGCGACTTGAGCCTCGAGGCGGTGCGCGCCGCGCTGGAGCGCGCGCGTCATACCACAGTCGCCGATCCGCATTTTCCGGGACTGCCCGCCGCGCCGCGGATACTGCCCCGCAGTATCCGCGCCGCCGTGGCGAGCGATCTGATGCGCACGCCCGACCGGGCGATCGCGCAGGCGGCGTGGCGGATCGTCGGCGGCGCAATCGGCGCGTACCGGGCCGGCGCGCCGCTCAAGCTGGCCCGTCCGGGGCTGGTGATTGGCGGCGACCTGTCGCTGATTCGCGATCGCATCGCGATCGGCAGTTCGGCCTTCACCGATCTCCGTGCCGATCAGAGTGCGCACTTCGTCGCGTCGGTCACGGCGCTGGTCGAGTCGCTCGCGGCCAAGGGCACGGCGACGGCGGTCGGCGGATCGCGTGACGCGATGAGCCGGGAGGGCGCGCGCCTGGGACGCGCGGCGGTAACGCGGGCGCTCGCGCTGCGCCACGGCGAACGGCCGGCGGCGGGCGCCTGGCGCGTCGTGCTGGGGCCGCAACCGATCGCCGAAATCCTCAACTACATGGTCATGCCGTCGCTGACGGCCGGCGCGTTTCACGCGGCGACCTCGGCCTATCACGGGCGCTTCGGCACGCCGGTCATCGATGCGCGCCTGAGCCTCGCCGACGATCCGCACGCCAGTACCGGGCCGGTGCGCCGGCGCATAACGTGCGAAGGGCTTCCGGCCGCCGCGACCGAACTGATTCGCGCGGGCCGGCTGGTCGGCCTGCTCTCGAATGTCTACGATTCGCATCGCCTGGCCACCGACGAGCATCGCGCGGAAAAGCTCGGCGCCGGAGCGAATCCGGACACCGCGTTCCCCGCGCGCAACGGCTATCGGATGGGCGAGAGTCCGGCGCGCCGCTATGACGGCCATCCGGGGTCGACGGGGACCAACGTGATGATGCGCACGCGCGCCGGCGTGGGCGATCGCGAACTGATTGGCGCGGTCGGCGATGGACTCTACATCGGGCGCATCTGGTACACCTATCCGATCAACGGGCAGCGGGCCGGCGACTTTACCTGCACGGTGAGCGGCGACTCATACGTGATTCGCGACGGCAAGCTGGCCGCGCCGCTGGCGCCCAACTGCTTGCGCATCAATGCGAATATCGAGCAGGTCTTCGCGCGGCCAATTGCGGTGGGCAAACGATCGTCGCCGGCGGTGGTATGGGGAGCGCCCGAGGCTTACTTCGTGCCGGCGCTTGCGCTGGAGGCGATCACGCTCGCGCGGATTGGCGACGACACCGCCGGCTAGCGTGGCGTCCCATTAATCAGTTTACCGTTGTCACCCGCACGGGATTCTTCGCTGCGGCGGGCTACGCTCAGAATGACAGCAATAATCTGCACTGTCATTCTGAGCGCGGCGAAAGGTCGCGGAATTTTTCACGTCGCGGACTCCATTCGGATTGGCAACCTGACTTGCGAGGACACTCACCAAGCGCGCCTTTTAGTTAGTTTTTGCGATCGTTTGAGTAGGTTTCCTGCTTACTGGTGAGGCCGGTCGGATCCCATCGCGTCCACACGCCGTCGCGTTTGCCGCCGCGATAGTTGCCTTCGATCGCCTTGACCCCGTTGGCGTACCAACTCGTGTGCAGACCGTCGTGCACGCCGGCGCGGTAATGGTCAAGCGAGGCGCGCACGCCGTTCTCGTACCACAGCGTCCACGCGCCGTCCTGCAGGCCGTCGCGATAGGCGCCCTGAATGGTAGGTTTGCCGTCGTCGCCGTAGGCGATAAAGAGGCCGTCTTTGAGCGGCCGGCCGGCGACAATCTTCTGGCACCATACCTCATCGCCCTTGGGCGGCGGCGCGCCCATCAGCGTGGCGCCGGGCGGACAGACGAGCGGCAGGTCGAGCGCGTTGCGACGGCATCCGGCGGAGGCGAGGGCGATTGCCGCGATCGCCACAGCGCGCACGAATCGCCCGCGGCGCGCGACCGGTTCGCGGCGCACGCGCCAGGACGACGGTATCCGCGAGAAAATAGCCGGGGCCATTCGCAATAGCATTACCCGAGAGCCTAGCGATGAAAAGTGTGACGAGCGGCTCGTGGGCCATCTGCTCGGGGGAAAAAGATTCGGGCGGGAACGCTGAGGTCGCGCCCCCGCCCGTTTCATTCATTCAATCACTTCGCGCGCTGCTACCGTGATGCGCCGCGCATTGGCCCGATCGGCTCAGGACGATCCGGTCGAGCCGAGCAGATTGCCGCCAAGCGTCGGATGGCCGACGGTCTTGTCGCCGATCACGTTGATCATCGACGGCTTGC
>JADEYI010000340.1_pt1 | contig 71382 bp, 72 predicted proteins | sample 8542331 | NCBI WGS metagenome assembly JADEYI01 (sample SAMN16510988, study PRJNA670497) | mine drainage metagenome | isolation source: biofilm near Copperflume 1 | place: Germany: Marsberg coppermine Kilianstollen | collected 2018-02 | reverse complement strand
TTCATCGAAAAATTAGCTGAGAACATTGCCTCCACCATATTAAGCGTAAAGATTACAGAGAGAACTACTTTGCTTTTGCATCAAAGTCAACAGCAAACTGAAGAAATGAAATCCCAGGAAGAAGAAATGAGGCAGAATTTAGAAGAACTTTCTGCAACCCAAGAGGAAATGACGCGAAAAGAAAAAGAATATTTAAACATTATTAAGTCATTGGAGGAAAAAAATCATCAGCCTATCAATGAATTAGAAGAAATACAAAAGAAAGCCGCGCTAATCTGATTTAGAATTGGCTTAATTGTGATAGGATTAGTTACACTGCGCATATCGGTTCCTGATAACAACGTTCTATTATCCACTGTCAAAGGTATTTGATTAGTTACGCAATTGCTACCGCTATTTGAAATTTTGAGGGGTTAGGTCCGTCCTATTTGTCACTAAATCTTTTTAGCATCCACTGGAATAAGGTCTGTCTTTTATTTGGCAAAATATTCATCATTTATCTCCATGAATTTTAATCTATCGAAACGTATTGACCTTGGGTACATCGTCATTGTTGCAATCTCACTCGTATCTTTGGGCTACAGTATTCTTGCAATCCAACATAATAGGGAACTGGATATGAAGATTCAAACTTCCTACTTGCCGCTCTACTTTTATTTGAACGAACTCAAGACAGCTAATGAAAAGATTCAAAAAATCGCGACACAATGTATATACTTACCCAATAGAGATGGACATGAGAAGATATTGAAATTCATATACGAGCAATACCCCAAACTCAAAGAAAGCACAAAAAAAAACATTACCTGGCCTGCTCACATTAACCATTCCATTTTAGAGGTTTTTGTTAAGTTTGATCAAGTAATCTTATACGACATTGAATTAGTCGCCATCCTTGATAACAATGCCTACAGCAGAGAGGAAAGACAGCAAAAAGTAAAAAATATCTTGATTACTAAAATTGATCCCTTGGCAGACAACATAAATAAAAGTTTACTGAAAATACTCGAGTATTACAGGATCAAATTTAATCGCGCACAGGAAGAAAAAGAAAATTCTGATACCATGCTTTCTCTCGTGCTTTCTGTACTATTTATATGCATCATCATCATTGGGTTATTGGGACACCGTTACGTTCAAAAAACAATTGTAAAGCCTATTATTGAGATAAAAGATTTGATTGTTACTCTTGGAATTGGTAAAGCAATACCCATCAAGGAAAACAATAGAAAAGATGAGATCGGTGAAATTCTTTGCGCCATAAATTGCCTGGCTCAAAATCTAACCAGAAAGGTAGAGTTTGCCCATGAGATCGGTAAAGGAAATTATGAAGTTAAGTTCAAATTATTGAGTGAAGTAGACGTCATGGGCATTGCTCTTTTAAGTATGCGTAATAGTCTTAAATATAGAACGGAAATAGAAAAAATAAGGACATTAGAAAACAAACGATTAGCAATGGTCGCCAATAGAACGACTAATTTAGTAATCTTAACTAAGGAAAATGGAGAAATCGAATGGGTAAACCCCGCATTCTCATCAATTACAGGATACACACAAGAAGGAGCAATCGGAAGGAACCTAGAAATACTTGTACCTGGCTCATTGAAAATGTTTCAGAAGACACATGGTTTTAATAACATAGAACTCATTAGCCAGGCAATAGATGGAAGAACTTTCTACTTGTCGTTAGAAATTCAACCCGTGGTAGATGATTTGGGTAATTTAATACAATATATTGTAATGGGTACTGATATAACTGAACGTAAGGCGGTTCAAAAAGCCTTAGAGGATCAGAATGAAGAGCTAAAAAAGGTCAATAGTGAACTGGATCGTTTCGTGTATAGTGCCTCACATGATTTACGAGCTCCCATCGCTTCATTACTTGGTCTTATTGAGGTGGCGCGCATGGAAAATAGCTTAACGGTGATGGAAGATCTGCTTAACAAACAGAAACGAACATTGCTACGTCTGGATAAGTTTATTAAAGATATTGTCAATTATTCCTATAATTCTCGCCTTGAAGTCGAAATAGTTAAAATAGACTTTAACAAAATCATCCAAGAAATACTTGACCAACTTCAGTACATGGAAAGTTTTGAAAAAATCAACAAAATCATTACAATAAATGACGATGGCAAATTTTATTCTAGCGAAATTCGTATCAATATGGCAATAAATAACTTGATTGTGAATAGTATAAAATACGCTAACCTTAATAGCACAAATCCTTTCCTTAATATTTTTATACAGTCTGATTCACTAGGTGCAACTATAAAAATATCCGACAATGGAGAAGGCATTCCTGATCATTCACAAGGTAAAATATTTGACATGTTTTATCGTGCTTCCGCGAGAAGCTCTGGTTCTGGTTTAGGGCTCTATATCACAAAAGAGGCCGTTCAAAAAATGAATGGAGCCATTTCTGTAGTTTCGCGATTGGGTTATGGCACTGAATTTACTATCAATATCCCCGGTAATTATGTCAATTAAAAATAATATTTACTTAATGACTATATTATGCGATCATTTATACTCTATAATCTATTTCTCGTATGAATCATCCATTCCTCATTATAACTATTTTTCTCCTTACTGGCATAAGTTCTTTTTCTCAAATCACGGGAAGGTGGACCACCATTGATGATACCTCCGGACAGCCTCGATCTGTTGTTGAAATCACTGAAAGAGCAGGAAAGTTCTTCGGCAAAGTGGTAAAGACGCACCCCAAGCCAGGCGAAGACCCCGATCCGGTTTGCGACAAATGTTTAGATGACGATCCCCGTTTTAGTAGGAAAATTATTGGAATGGAGATTCTAAAAGATCTAATTAAGGAAGGAAATGAATTTACCAATGGCAACATTCTTGATCCGGAGAATGGGAAAGTTTATCGCTGTAAAATCTGGATGGAGGGAAAAGTTTTAAGAGTCAGGGGTTACTGGGGACCGTTTTTTCGTACCCAGACATGGCAGCCGGAGTTGGTTCGTCCTTAGAATAGTGAATTTTATCTACTAATCTTACATCTCAACAACCAAATCATAAATTAAAGGTTACTTATCGTGGCACTTCGAGTATTTAAAATCGGTTCGCAATGGGATGAGGAAGAGATTTTCGATCGCATTCAAAAAGGAGATGAGAAAGCGCTAGAAGCCGTCTATAAAAAGTACTATAGGATGATGACCAAATTGGTGATCACCAATAGTGGAAGTGAAGATGAGGCTCGGGATGTTTATCAGGATGCCCTGGTTGTTTTCTGGCAGAAGGCGCGGTCGGGAAACTTGGTGCTTACATCAAAAATGAGCACCTACATATATAGTATCTGCCAAAACCTATGGAGAAAGGAGCTAGATCGGAAAAAACGGCTATCCAATGAAGAGAAAGACTCGTCTGAGTCGATCGACATGGACAAACCAGAGCGCGAAAAAATAATCGCCCAATGCATGAACCAGCTGGACGAAACATGCCGGAGAGTACTGATGTATTACTATTTTGATGAAATGTCGATGCAGGAGATCGCAGACAAGCTAGGATTTGCGAACACCGATACCGCAAAGACAAAAAAATACAAGTGTAAACAGAAATTAGACGAATTGGTGAAGGGTCAATATTCAGAGCAAGACTTTTTAGATTAGGAAATGGAAAATTTTGAGTTGATAGATAAGTTTATCGGAGGCCATCTAAATGACCTTGAAAAGCAGGAATTTGAGCAACAACTGCTTTCTGACCCTGTATTGCAAAATGATGTTGCTTTCCAAAAACAAATCGTTGAAGGAATTAAAAAAGCTAGAATTTCAGAAATCAAAGCGATGCTTAATCAGGTTCCTGTTGGCGGGGCCGTTCAGTTGGGTTTAGCGACAGGGAAAATCATTACCGGAATTATAGCCGTGGGGACGATTACGGCCTCGTTATTGTATTTCAAACCTTGGGAAACAACATTGCCTCCAAATGAAAAATTGGAAATCCCAAAAGCGAAGAGCAAAAAAGAGGACCCCTCCCTTAACCTGGGTAAGGCGATCATCGCTCCAAAAGAAAATAAAATAACCTTAACGCCAATAGAATCTAAGGCTAAAAAAGAGGTAAGCATTCCAAAATCCCGAGCCGTGCAACCTAAGATCGAGGTCATTGATCCCACTGAAGAGATCAACAATTCGGATGTAAAAGCAAAAAGCCATAGCGATAATGCCAGGGCGCATGTTGAGGCCTCTCACATTGCTGTAGAAACAAACAGTTCGAATTCCAAATATCCTTTCCATTATCAATTTAAGGAGGGGAAACTTATTCTTTATGGAAATTTTGATAAAGACCTGTATGAAATTTTAGAAGTTCATGGCGATTCACATGCGGTCTTCTTATTTTTTGGCGGGAACTATTATTCTTTGAAAGACAAACAGTCCACCATCCTTCCTTTAATTGTTATTAGCGATCCCCAATTGATCAAAAAACTTAACGAATACCGATCGAGGTAACAAAGCCGATCGAGATAAACCCTCCCCTTTTCCTCCCCTTTGGAAGGGTTTATCTTTTTAACTTCATTCCACTATCTTTGCGCCCATGAGTGGCGAGGCGAAATTCAATAAACGAAAGAAAAAACTAGGGAGCTATCCTTACCTAAGCGTAGTAGCCAGCATCACGTTAGCGCTTTTTGCAATAGGCGTTTTTGGTACACTCGTCATCTACTCAAAAGAATTGGAAAAGGTCATTAAGGAGAACATAAAGCTCCAGGTTTATTTAAATAGTCACATCACAGAAAAGGAACGACAAGCCGTTGAAAAAAAAATTTCCGCCCAATATTTTATTTCTAAAAATACAACAACTTCATTTCAATTTATTTCGAAAGAAGATGCAGCAAAACAGTTTATTAAAGAGACGGGCGAGAACTTCATTAAGTTTTTAGGGGAAAATCCGCTGCACGATTCTTATCTGGTAAAAATTAATGAAGGGTATCAAAGCAAACAAAGTCTGGCAAGAATTAAAACCGAATTGGAGAAAATACAGGGAGTTTTCCAAGTGGATTATAAAGAAAATGTAATCGAATCCATCAACCGCAACATCACCGAAATCGGTCTGGTCATAATGGGATTGGTAGCTGTTTTGCTTTTAATCGTTGTACTCTTGATTAATAACACCTTGAGACTGGCGCTTTTTTCTCAACGTTTTCTTATTCGAAGCATGCAATTGGTTGGCGCTAAACGCTGGTTTATACAAGGTCCTTTTTTAATTCGTGCCTCCTGGCATGGATTTCTCGCAGGCCTACTTGCCTCTGCCCTATTGGTGGGACTAATTTCTTTGGCCACCAAAAAAATTGATGACCTGAAGTTGATCCAAAACAACGACAGGCTTCTGATTTTGATGGGGTCGCTGCTTTTACTTGGCGTCATCGTGGCGTTGGTTAGTTCCTATCGTGCGGTGAACAAATATTTAAAACTATCTTTGGACGAACTTTACTAATCATTATGAACAAACTTCCCTTTGGAAAAAAGAATTATCAGTGGATGATCTCGGGCGTAGTTACTCTTATCATTGGCTTCACAATTATGACCATGGACAAAAACCCACATGGGTTTGGTTTTATTGGGCTTACCCTTGGCCCAATCATCGTGCTGATCGGTTTCGTTATTGGGATCTTTGCTATTCTACATACACCTGAAAAGGAAAATAAATAATGACAGTCTTTGAGGCCATCGCATTGGCTGTGGTGGAGGGAGTCACCGAATTCCTGCCTGTATCTTCTACCGGACACATGATCATTGTGTCTTCCTGGCTCGGCATCGCCTCCGATCCTTTTGTGAAAACTTATACCGTGGCCATTCAATTAGGTGCAATTGCCTCGGTTGTCCTCCTTTATTGGAAACGATTTTTTCAAACCATCGATTTTTACGTAAAACTCTTTATTGCCTTTCTTCCGGCAGCAGTAATTGGTTTCCTGCTAAACGATTTTATTGATCAACTATTAGAAAGTGTTCTGGTCGTTGCGATAATGCTTATCCTTGGGGGAATCGTTTTTCTTTTTATTGACAAACTATTTAAAGAGGATAAGGAATATCCACAGGAGCCTTCCAACACGTCCGCACTAAAAATTGGTTTTTTTCAATGCCTTGCTATGGTGCCAGGCGTTTCGCGTTCGGCAGCCACTATCATTGGAGGGCTAACTCAAAAACTGACTAAAAAGACAGCCGCTGAATTTTCCTTTTTTCTCGCAGTACCCACGATGTTTGCGGCTACAGCCTATAAACTTTTAAAATATTATATGGCGGGTGGCAGTTTTGGAGAGCATGAGATTTTATTATTGGCCATCGGCAATGTGGTGGCCTTTGGCGTGGCCCTTCTGGCAATCAAATCATTGATCTATCTCGTTTCGAAACGAGGCTTTAAAGAGTTTGGCTACTATCGTATTGCGCTTGGATTGATCATTCTTTTCTTACTCTATTCCGGAAAAAGTCTTACCCTATTTTAAATGGAAGCAGGTGCCGACAAAGTGCTGCTGATTAACAAGCCGCTTCGTTGGACTTCGTTTGATGTGGTTAACAAGCTGCGTTACAAGCTTAAGATTAAAAAAATAGGACACGCAGGAACGTTGGATCCGCTCGCCACCGGTTTGCTGATTATCTGCACTGGTAAAATGACCAAACGCATTGATGAATTTCAAGCCCAAGAAAAAGAGTATACCGGGAAATTTGTGCTCGGCCAGACTACCCCCTCTTTTGATCTGGAGACTGAAGTTAGCAAGCCCGTTGATATTTCTTACCTCAACCCGGAAATGATCAGGGCGGCCACAAAAAAATTTATTGGAACAATCCAACAAATCCCTCCTATCCATTCGGCTATTCGAATCAATGGACAGCGCGCCTACGAATTGGCTAGAAATGGAAAGAACCCTGAATTAAAATCAAGAGAAGTTGTCATTGCCGATTTTGAAATTACTAGCTTCGATCTGCCTGTGGTCGGTTTCAGAGTAGTCTGTTCGAAGGGAACTTATATCAGAAGCCTTGCGCGCGATTTTGGCGAAGCCCTTGGCACGGTGGCCTATCTTGCCGAACTTTGTCGCACGCGTATTGGGGGATTTAAGTTAGAAGACGCATCCTCATTGGAAGAAATCCCACAATTGTAATTATCTTTGGGTATGAGTAGTATTGATCTTGCACGACAGATTGAATCTTTACCTGATCGGTTAAAAAAAGAAATGGAAGACCACCTCCAAAAACTTTTGTTCCAAGAAAAAAAGAAGAAGGTAGGCATGGAGGACCTTTGCGGCATCTTCGAAGGCAAAATTAAGATGTCAGATGATTTTGACGAGCCGTTAGAAGACTTTAAAGAATATATGGAATGAGATTCCTTCTGGATACTCATAGTTTGATTTGGTTCTTGACTAACTACAATCGCCTTCCAAAATATATAAAATCTCAAATCAAAGACGGTGCCAACCAGTCATTAGTAAGTATTGCTTCACTATGGGAAATTGAAATTGGCTTAGAAAATTTATTTGAGAAAGTTAATTCTTCTGCAATAGAAATTAAGCCCATTCTTCCTGACGAAATTCTTCTTTTATCTCAATTGCCCTTTTATCATCGAGACCCATTTGATCGTATCCTTATTGCAAAGGCACAATCAAATGACCTACCCATTATCACCAAAGACAACCCTTTCCGCAAGGATCCGGTAACTACGCTTTGGGATTAAATTTCCTTGAATGAAAATCTATCACACCCTCGAAGACTTTAACCGTTTACCAAATGCTGTCGTGACCAGTGGCACTTTTGATGGGGTGCACGTGGGGCACCAAAAAGTACTGCATCGATTGAAAGAAATTTCAGCGAAACACAATGGAGAAACGGTGGTAATCACTTTCTGGCCACATCCTCAAATGGTTTTGCATCCGGAAAATAATTCGTTAAAATTATTAAACACGTTTGAAGAAAAGGCCGCTTTACTTAAGGCCGAAGGAATTCAACACCTATTAAGAATCCCATTTACAAGAGAATTTTCATTGCTTAGTTCGATCGATTTTATTCAAAAAATACTCGTCACAACAATCGGTACAAAAAAATTAGCGATCGGTTACGACCATCGATTTGGGCACAACCGCGAAGGAAGCTTTGATCAATTAAAATTGAATGCACCTAATTACGGCTTTGAGGTAGAAGAGATTTCTAGACAGGATGTAGATCATATTGGGGTTAGTTCATCGAAAATAAGGCAAGCACTTGATATTGGCGATTTAACTACGGCCACGCACTTGTTAGGCCGGCCTTATTCACTAACCGGTCAAGTAGTGAAAGGTGATAAGCTAGGCAGGGTATTGGGGTTTCCAACAGCAAACATTGAGCTGGATTCGAGGTACAAAAAAATTCCGGCAGATGGTATTTACGCAGTGACCGTCCTCTACGAAAACCAGTTGCTAAAAGGCATGCTCTATATCGGATCAAGGCCTACCGTAAATGGAACCAAGCACGTAATTGAGGTCAACCTGTTCGATTTTGAAAAAGATATTTATGGGGAATCTTTGACACTTTTTTTTCATGATTTACTTCGTGGCGACAAGAAATTTAATGACTTAGAAGCCCTTAAAGTGCAATTGCATCTTGATAAGCAGGAAACCCTTAAAACACTAGAAAGATTTAACTTTACAAAGCTATGATTGATAAAAGAGTAAAGAATGCCGATGATGCCGTTCGGGATATCCCTGACAATGCAACGCTAATGCTTGGTGGATTTGGTTTGTGTGGAATCCCCGAAAACACTATTGCCGCACTGTTGAAGAAGGGGGTTAAAGGATTGACGTGTATATCCAACAATGCTGGAGTGGACGACTTCGGGATTGGATTATTGTTAAAGACACGTCAGGTAAAAAAAATGATCTCTTCCTATGTAGGCGAGAACGCAGAATTCGAAAGGCAACTGTTAGAAGGAGAACTCGAAGTGGAACTACTCCCGCAAGGAACGTTAGCGGAACGTGTCCGTGCTGGTGGCGCAGGAATTCCGGCCTTCTTTACACCCGCGGGTGTAGGCACGGAAGTGGCCGAAGGAAAAGAAACTCGTGAATTTGAAGGGAAGACCTACTTGATGGAAAGCTGGCTACGGGCCGATTTTGCCATTGTGAAAGCTTGGAAAGGCGACACTTCAGGTAATTTAATTTTTAAAGGCACCGCAAGAAATTTCAATCCCGTGATGGCCACTGCAGGAACAATTACCATAGCGGAAGTAGAAGAGCTTGTGCCTATTGGCCAACTCGATCCAAATGAAATTCATACTCCTGGAATTTTTGTGCATCGAATTTTTCAGGGAAGCAATTATGAGAAGCGAATTGAACAGCGAACTGTAAGTAGTTAATAGCTATTCGTTGATGGTGAGTACGCTCAACCATTAACAGATAACGGATAACATTAAAAAGTGAAGATATGATTGACAAAATAGGTATCGCCAAACGCATCGCCCAAGAAGTTAAGGATGGTATGTACATCAATTTAGGGATTGGCATCCCAACGCTGGTGGCTAATTATATTCCATCCACCATGAAGGTGGTGCTTCAATCTGAGAATGGTTTATTGGGCATCGGACCCTTTCCAAAAGAAAATGAAATAGATGCAGATTTAATCAATGCCGGAAAGCAAACCATCACCATGATGCCGGGCAGTGCGCTGTTTTCATCAGCCGATAGCTTTGGGATGATCCGCAGTGGCAAAGTGGACCTCACTATTTTAGGCGCCATGGAAGTTTCTGAGGAGGGAGATATTGCAAATTGGAAAGTTCCTGGGAAAATGGTGAAGGGAATGGGGGGTGCGATGGATCTGGTGGCCTCGGCCAAGCACATTATCGTGGCGATGCAGCATTGCAGCAAAGATGGATCGTCAAAACTTTTAAAGAAATGCACACTGCCTATTACAGGGCTGCGCTGCGTGAAAAGGATCGTCAGTGACATGGCCGTATTGGATGTTATTCCGGGTATTGGCTTCAAACTAATCGAACACGCCCCTGGCGTTTCAGTGGAACAAATCAAAAATGTAACCGAAGGGAAACTTGTCGTTGAAGGTGATATTCCTGAGATGAAATTGAATTGATTCCTTAATTTTGGAGCATGATTAAAGTTGTCAAAACTACTTTTGAGGAAGAACAAAAAGAGAAGGATGATGCCTTCCTAAGACTTTCGTCTATCGAAAGACTTGATCGCATGCGTAGAGTGCGCGAGCGAATGAAGAAAGAGGGGGTAGATTATTCGTTTAAAGGCATGGTTGTGAAGGTGAGAAAAACTTTATGAGACCATTTGACAAAGAACACCTTACCTTTTTAAAAGCCCTTAATAAACAATTGGTAAAATATGTGATCATCGGTGGTCATGCCTCCATATACCACGGAGTGAACAGAAACACTGGCGATTTGGATATCCTTATCGAACCTTCCATTCAAAATGGGCATCTTCTAGTAAAAGCACTTAAAAGTTTAAAGCTTGAAATACCGGAGATCAACGACAATGAGTGGACTTCCCAATTAATCCTTTCGTTTGGGTTTGAGCCAGATGCTATTGATATTTTGAACTTTTCACCAGGCCTTACTTTTAGCGATGTGTTTAGGAATTCAATCAAAACCAAGCATGGAGGAGTCGAGACCTTTATCATTGACATCCGTGATCTGATCCGAAATAAAGAATCGCTCAACAGGCCGGGCGAGAAAGCATTGCTGGATAAATATGATGTGGAAGTGTTGAAGAAGATAATCAAAACGAAAAAGTAAATTTTATAGAGAAGTAGCATGAAAAAATCTGAAATCCATTTTAAAATCGAGCTTGATGAAAATAACATTCCCGAAAAAATATTGTGGGATGCTACCGATAAACCCGAAACCGGGTTCTCCGAGTCTAAATCCATTAGTCTCTCACTTTGGGACCATCAGCAAAAGAACACTTTACGCATCGACCTGTGGACCAAGGAGATGCCCGTTAATGAAATGAGAAGATTTTACATCGACTGTCTGGGTGGTTTAGCTCAGAGTGTTCTTACCGCCACAGGGGATGAAAAGATGTCGAGCGAAATCAATGCGCTCTGCGAACGACTTGCCACCCAGGTTCAAAAAAGCGAATAATATCGCAAACAAACGATTTCTTAAAATTTGAAGTTCAAACGTTTGTTTTAATACAATTTCTTGTAGATTTAGGGTTATTAATAAATCCTAAACTATGAATATATTCTACAGGAAAATGCTGCTACCCGTACTCCTCCTTACAGGAACAGTTCAGCTATTCGCACAATCCGTTGTTTCCGGGACCGTCAAGGATGGCGGCACGAATGAGACCCTTGCCGGGGTAAATGTGGTAGTAAAGGGCAAAGCGTTGGGTACCGTTACAGATTCCAACGGAAAATATAGTCTCTCGGTAAACCAAAACCCACCCTTCAAAATCACCTTCTCCTTCATTGGATTTCATACCGAAGAGGTGGAAATCAAAGATGCCAACACAACCTATGATTTGACTTTGCAAGAAGAAACACTGCTCGGACAGGAGATCGTAGTTTCTGCATCCCGGGTTGGTGAAAATATTTTACGAGCTCCGGTAACCATCGAAAAGATGGATATTTTGGCTATCAAGCAGGCTGCCACCCCCGACTTTTTTGATGCTTTGGCCAACATGAAAGGCGTACAAGTAAACAATGGCAGTCTGAATTTCACGGCCGTAAATACGCGTGGGTTTGCTACCATTGCCAACACGCGGTTTGTTCAATTGGTTGATGGCATGGACACCCAAGCACCACTCTTGAATTTCCCGACCGGTTCCATTATGGGCTTAACAAACCTTGACGCAGAAAGTCTCGAATTAGTGCCAGGTGCATCCTCTGCCCTGTACGGCCCCAATGCTTTCAACGGTATTATGATTATGAAAAGCAAAAGCCCTTTTGAGTATCAGGGACTTAGTGCCGAAGTTAAGCAAGGATTTACTAACTCGAATGCAGGTGGATCGCATCCTTATGGCATGTACACCATCCGGTATGCACAGGCTTTCAACGACAAGTTCGCTTACAAAGTCAACTTCTCGTACATGGGCGCTACCGACTGGACTGCCAACGATTATAAAACAGATAGAAACAACCCAAATTCTACCGTAGATTTAAGCAAGACTCCAAATTTTGATGGCTTAAATCTTTATGGCGATGAAAGTGCCATCCCAACAGGCGTGCCAAGCATCGGAACTATCAGGCGCACGGGTATTAAGGAACAGACCTTATTAGACAACCGTGATGCAACTACCATTAAAGGCGATGTTGCCCTGCATTACCGTATCAATGATAAAATGGAGTTGATAGGAGCGTACCGTTATGGAGGGGGCAATAGCCTTTATCAAGGACAGGCGAAATACGCCCTTAGAAATTTCAGCCAACAATTTTTTAAATTGGAATTGCGTGGAAACAACTTTTTTGTCCGAAGCTATATGTCAGAGACAAACGCTGGAAAATCCTATAATATGGACGCGTTGGGTGCCTATGTCAATGAGGCCTTCAATCCCACCCAAAGGGCGAATGGCACTGGCTGGGCACAAGACTACGTGTTGGCATCCCAAGGCTATATTCCGGGCTTCGCAGCAGGCAACCCCGCAGCAGCCAGAGCGTATGCCGACCGCAATATGATCGATCCATCCACCGGAGCTTATGTTCCTAGTTTTCAGAGCACCATCAATAAGATCAGGGGTCAATTCTTTCAGAAAAATCCGGCTGGTGCTTCATTTTATGATAATTCAAAATTGTGGCACAGTGAATTCTATTACAACTTTAATAAAATCAAATGGGCCGATATAATTGTAGGGGGAAATTTCAGGCAGTACAGTTTGTTCTCCAATGCCACCATTTTCGATGAAGCCCCGGTAGACGCCAATAACCCAAAAAGGATATTTGTAAACTGGTGGGGGGCTTATACCCAAGTTTCAAAAACTATTGCCGATAAGTTGAAGCTCACCGCCTCTATTCGTTACGACAAAATGGATAATTTTGATGGCCACTTCACACCACGGTTTTCGGCAGTCTATTCTGTGAATGATAACCATAACTTCAGGGCCAGCTTCCAAACCGGTTTCCGCTTGCCCGACATGCAAGCGCAACATATCTTCTTTAACAACCCTACGGGAATCCTTTTAGGAGGCGTTCCTTCAACCGCTTCCCGGTATGGGATTTATGACGGTGGCGCCTACACGCAAACTTCCTACAACAACTTTGTTAAGCAAGGCGGTGTTTTGGATCCCAACACCGGAGCTGTTACTGCAGGAAATTCAGCGCTTTTGCAAACTGCTAATGTCCAATACGTGAAACCCGAACAATTGTGGTCGTATGAAGTTGGTTATAAAGGAGTTATTATCTCCAAACTTTTGGTGGACTTGAATTATTACTATTCATCGTACACTAACTTTTTGGGTGAACAATATGTGGTAAGTAAAGCTTCTACACTCCATCAAGGAAAACAGATCAATGCCGGATCACTTTGGTATCCCTATACGAATTCACCTTTCACCCTTACTTCGTATGGAATAGGTGCAGGACTGACATACAATCTTCCTCGGAACTTCGTGGTTTCTGGAAATTACAATTACACCACTTTCTCAGGACAATCAACCCCAGATTTTCAGGCCAACTTCAACACGCCAACTAATCGTTACAATTTTGGGTTTGCCAATAGAAAGATAGCAAAGAATTTTGGTTTCAACATGAACTTCCGCTATCAGGATGCTTTCTTGTGGCAGTCATCCTATGGCGTGGCTACAATCCCTGCCTATGGTGTGCTTGATGCCCAGATCAACTACAAAGTTACTTCCATGAAGACCGTCTTCAAGCTTGGAGGCACCAACTTGGGCGGCAACGACTACCGCACCAACTTTGGCGCACCTTTCATTGGCCAAATGTATTACTTAGCAATCACCTTTGACGAACTTTTGAAATAAGATGACTATGAAAAATATCAATAAAATAGTTGCTTTTGCTCTTTTAATGGGGCTGGCAATTTCTTGTAAACAAGATGTAATTAAGCTAACCGAGCCAAATACGCCAACTCCAGTTGCACCAACCAAGGGAAATGCCGATTTTACAAAATACGTTGCCCTCGGAAATTCATTGACTTCTGGATATCAGGCTGGTGCTTTATTTACCCAAGGTCAACAAAACTCGTTTCCTAAAATGTTGGCGGGACAATTTGCTTTGGTTGGTGGCGGAGAGTTTAACCAACCTGACATCAATTCTACTAATGGCTTTTTCACTGGAGGAACAAATCCAATTTCAGTAGGTGGGCAACCATTGTATCTTGGGAGATTGCTTTTGCAAGGAACTCCGCCAGCACCATCTCCGACTCTCTCAGATGCAGCTTCTGCACCGAGTCCCTACAATCCTGCCTTTTCATATTCAGGAGACACTACTAAGCTTAATAATTTTGGTGTCCCTGGTATTATTGTTGCTTCAATTCTTTATCCTCAGACTGGGGATTGGTCACAATATGGAGTTTCTCCACTTTTCAATCCCTTCTATGCCCGATTCGCATCGAAGCCTGGAACATCTACGATACTCGGGGACGCTATTAGGAAAAAGCCGACCTTTTTCACCTTTGATCTTGGGAATAATGATGTGCTGGGGTACGCAATTAGTGGAGGAGATGGATCAACTCCTATAACCTCACAAGGTAACTTTGCTACTGCCTACAATACCTCCATCAGTTATTTAATGAACCTCACTGCCGCAAAAGGTGTAGTCAGTACCATTCCAAATGTAACCACAATTCCATATTTCTTTACTGTTCAATGGAACGCAATTCCGCTTGATGCAGCAACTGCAAGTGAAGTCACATCCGCATTAGCAAACAACTACAATGCCTTTCTTGCCGGCATGCAGCAAGCTGGAGTAATTTCTGCTTCGGAAGTCGCCCAGCGCACTTTAACCTATCAAGCCGGACAAAATCCTGTATTAATCGTTGATGAAACGTTAACAAATCTATTCCCTTATATGCAGGGTTCTTATGCGGGGCTACAGCCTTATGCTCAAGCGAGACAGACAACATCGACTGATTTAGTCTTGTTAAGTGCAGGTGCGGTGTTAGGTACTTTGGCGAATCCGAATGACCCAACCACAGTCTATGGCGTTACCGTGCCTTTAGGTGACAAATACATTTTAATCCCCTCAGAGACAACGGCTATACTAACAGCTACAGCGGGTTTTAATGCAACGATAACTAGTGCTGCCGCTGGAAGTGGAGGACGTATTGCTGTTGCTGATGTTAACGCAGCATTTGCCACGTTTGTTCAATCACGATTTTTGGTTTCAAATGGTGTTATGATCACTCCAAGTATTGTTCCCCCATTCGCTGGATTTTCAGAGGATGCGGTTCATCCAAATACTAGAGGGTATGCTTACTTAGCTAATATTTTTATTGACGCTATTAATAGTCAATTTAGTTCAACGATACCTTTAGTTGATCTATCTCTTTATCCTGGAACCGCATTGCCAATTAATCCTTAAGAATTGGATTGAGATTTGTGAAAAAGGGCTTCGGCCCTTTTTTTATTTAGAACAGTTGCTTGACTATTTTATAATCGGGTCTGATTTACCCCTGGAATAAAAGTGCATGGTCGGAACAAAGAATTGAATGAGTTCCTTTGATTGTTTTTCATCTGCATCACAATGCGTTTCCTTGCCTTCAAAGAATAATTGCCATCCCTCAATTTATTGAGTGATTCTACTCAATACACAACACTCCTCCCGAAGTGTCATTCCGGCTGAGGGTCTCCCGAATGCCGGAATCCCGCTGAACCTGCTCCGCACAACGGGATACCGGAACGTGTTTTGGGTTCTGGTGTCAGGTATGAAGACATAGGCCATTCGTCCGGCATAACAGTACTCCCTCTTGCGTACAACTTTAGAATAATTGCTTCGCGATCTTATAAATCGGATCTGATTTACCCATTGAATAAAAGTGCATGGTCGGAACTCCAAACGCCATAAGCTCCTTGGATTGCTTTACGGCCCACTCTATGCCTACCTGTTTTACCGCTGCGTTGTCTTTGCATTTCTCCACTTCGTCAGCCAACTCTTCAGGGATATCAATATGAAAGATAGTCGGTAAAATATTGGCTTGTGATTTTGTGGTAATCGGTTTGATCCCCGGAATGATAGGCACGTTGATACCTGCCTCGCGGCACTTCTCTACAAATTCAAAATATTTTTGATTATTAAAAAACATCTGTGTCACAATGTATTCAGCACCAAGGTCTACTTTCAATTTCAAATATTTCAAATCTGTTTTTAAGTTCGGAGCAGAAAAGTGTTTTTCAGGATAACCGGAAACGCCAATGCAGAAATTGGTAGGTGCTGCGTTCTCTAAATCTTCATCAATAAATTTTCCGCTGTTCATATCCACAATCTGCTTTGTCAGCTCTGATGCGTACTTATGCCCGTCCGGCTCAGGGACAAAACGCGCCTCCGTTTTTATCGCATCGCCTTGTAAAGCAAGCACATTATCAATACCCAAAAAGTGTAGATCAATAAGTGCATTTTCTGTTTCCTCCTGGCTAAATCCCCCACAGATAATATGCGGCACCGTATCTACTTTATATCGGTTTTGAATCGCAGCACAGATGCCAACCGTTCCGGGGCGCTTTCGTGTCGATCGTTTTTCCAATAATCCATTTTCCTTTTTCTTGTACACATACTCTTCGCGATGGTAGGTCACGTCAATAAAGGGAGGTTTGAATTCCATTAAGGGATCGATATTGTCAAAAAGTGATTTAATATTCTCTCCTTTCAAAGGGGGGAGTATTTCAATACTAAACAGTGTTTTGCCGTTAGCGTTTTTGATGTGGTCGGTTACTTTCATTAGAAATGTGTCAACGTGTTTAAGTGTGTAGGTGTTTATGCTGTGGGTTTCTTGTTCTTAAGGTATCGAATGAGGCCGAGGTTTAAAGCTTTTACCTCTTCCGCTTTGCCTTGTATTTGATTGGCGTTTTCCTCGGTCAGGTAAGTAATGTCAATGGCTGCATAGCAAATGCTCTTTACCTCATTGGCAGAAGTGAATGACATTTCCAAAAATCGAATAAATTCTTTTCTAGAATATCTTCCAAATCCCTCTGCGATGTTATTCATGGTGGATATGGCTGCCCTTCTAATCTGACTCCTCATGTCGTAGTCTTTGGCAAATGCTCCCTCATTCGTGGCCTGATATACCATTTTCACAAGCTTGCGAGCCTCTTGCCAGCACTTCAAATCTTCAAATCGCTCAATCTTTGCCATTCGTAAAATCTAACCTAAATACGTAAACACTTAGGCACGTAAACACATTAATTGTAAGCTAAATTCGGTGCCAGCCATCGCTCCATTTCAGTCAGGCTCATCCCCTTCCGCTGCGCGTACTCTGTCACTTGATCTTTTTCTATTTTACCCAATCCAAAATATTTTGATTCGGGATGTGAAAAATAATAACCACTTACGGAAGAGGCAGGAAACATAGCATAAGATTCAGTCAGTATAATACCCATTTCTTCTGCCTGCAGGAGTTCGAAAATAATTTTCTTTTCGGTATGATCCGGACAGGCCGGATAACCTGGCGCAGGCCGGATACCTTGGTATTTTTCGTCAATCAATTCTTCCTCGGATAGATGTTCCTCCGTATTATAACCCCACAACTCTTTCCTTACTTTTTTGTGAAGAAGTTCTGTGAAAGCTTCTGCCAGGCGGTCAGCTAAGGCCTTGGCCATGATTTCAGAATAGTCATCGTGATCGGCCTTGAATTTCTCGATGAGTTTTTCCAGCCCAATCCCTGTGGTCACTGCGAACATGCCGATATAGTCCCGCTGCCCCAAAGTTTCTGGTGCAATGAAATCAGCCAGGCAAAAGTTAGGCAAGTTTTGAGCTTTCTTGTTTTGTTGCCGGAGGAAATGAAAGGTAGTCAACTCGTTTTGATCGGTCTCATCAAATAAAATAACATCATCTGTTTCATTCCTATGACAAGGATAAAAGGCGATAACGCCATTGGCTTGTAAACTGTTTTCTTTAATAATTTGATGAAGCATCGTCTGGGCATCGTCAAATAATTTCTTGGCTTCTTTCCCCACTACGCTGTCTTCAAATATCTTTGGATATCGTCCTGCTAGCATCCATGTTTGAAAGAATGGAGTCCAGTCAATGTATTTCGCGATTTCTGCCAGTGAATAATTCAAAAAATGCCGTTTGCCTAAGAATGAAGGTTTTACAAGATTGCTTTTATCCCAATCAATTTTCACTTTGTTTTTTCGCGCTTCAGCAAGGGAGATATAGCTTTTTAGTTCTTGCCTGCTAGCATGATCCTTTCGCATCGCCTCATATTCCTGTTTCGTCTTCTCTTGGAATGCTTTACGCGTATCGGGACTAATCAATTCACTTGCTACCGGCACGGAACGGGAAGCATCAAGTACATAAACAACTGGCCCACTATACATCGGATCAATTTTTACAGCCGTATGGATTCGTGAGGTCGTTGCTCCTCCAATCAATAACGGCAGATCCATCTTTTCATGTTCCATCTCTTTCGCCACATGAACCATCTCGTCCAAGGAAGGCGTGATCAAACCGCTCAAGCCAACCACGTCTACCTTTAAGCGTTTGGCCGCTTCAATGATTTTCTCCGGGGGCACCATCACCCCTAAATCAATCACTTCGTAATTGTTGCACGCCAACACAACCCCCACAATGTTTTTTCCAATATCGTGCACATCGCCCTTTACAGTGGCCAACAAAATTTTTGCATTGGGCTTGCCAACTACTCCAGATAATCTCTTTTCCTCTTCCAAGAAAGGAGTAAGATACGCCACTGATTTTTTCATCACCCGCGCACTCTTCACAACCTGTGGCAAGAACATTTTGCCCGCGCCAAAAAGGTCGCCAACAATGTTCATTCCCTTCATCAAAGGACCTTCGATCACAAACAACGGACGGCCATATTTAAGGCGGGCTTCCTCAGTATCTACCTCTACAAAATCCACAATGCCTTTTACCAAAGCATGGTTTAGTCGTTCTTCCACTGTGCCACTTCGCCATTCATCATCGGCCTCTTTTTTCTTGACCGATCCTTTTACCGTTTCAGCAAATTCCAGTAACCTTTCGGTTGAATCTTCCCTTCGGTTCAACAGTACATCTTCAACCCGTTCCAACAAGTCTTTTGGGATTTCATCATACACTTCTAGCATCGAAGGATTCACAATCCCCATGTCCATACCATTTTTGATGGCATGAAAAAGGAAAACGGAATGCATCGCTTCACGCACTAGCTGATTTCCGCGAAAACTAAACGAAACGTTACTTACCCCTCCACTGACATGGGCATTGGGAAGGTTCTCTTTGATCCATTTCGTGGCCCTGAAAAAATCAAGGGCATAGTTTCTATGCTCATCGATCCCTGTTGCAACAGGAAATATATTGGGATCGAAAATAATATCTTCTGACGGGAAATTAATTTGTTGAGTTAGAATATCGTACGCCCGTTTGCAAATTGAAATTCTCCTTTCGTAAGTGTCCGCCTGACCGTCTTCATCAAACGCCATAACCACAGTAGCAGCACCGTACCGTTTCACCAGCTTAGCCTGACGAATGAATTCCTCCTCCCCTCCTTTTAAACTGATTGAATTGACAATACCTTTCCCTTGCAAACATTTCAAGCCTGCTTCGATAACTTCCCATTTCGATGAATCGATCATCACCGGAACAGCCGCAATTTCAGGTTCGGACGCCATCAGATTAAGAAACCTCACCATGGCACTTTTGGAATCAAGCATACCTTCATCCATGTTCACATCGATCACTTGAGCTCCTCCACGTACTTGATCCAAAGCCACCTCTAAAGCCGTATCAAATTTATCCTCTTTAATAAGCTTAAGGAATTTAGCCGAACCCGTTACGTTAGTTCGTTCTCCAATGTTTACAAAATTTGATGCTGGCGTAATCGTCACTGCTTCAAATCCGCTCAACTTTAAAGGCCGATGGCTAGTATTTAATAATTGATCTTGCATTGTGGAAATTAAAAGTTTTCAACCACTGCCATATTCTTAATTTTTCTTGGCTGATATTTCTTAGCGGCTTCAGCTATTTTTTGGATATGGTCAGGTGTGGAACCACAGCAACCCCCTACGATATTAACCAATCCCTCTTTCAAATATTCTTCGACTTGAAAAGCCATCTCATCGGGAGTTTGATCATATTGTCCAAACTCATTGGGCAAGCCAGCATTCGGATGAGCACTTACCATGAAAGGGGCTTTCTCATCGAGAACCTGCAAATAAGGCCGTAAAGCCGAAGCGCCCAGGGCGCAATTCAACCCAATGCTAAGTAAAGGAACGTGGGAAACTGAGATAAGAAAGGCTTCCGTAGTTTGACCCGACAAAATCCTTCCGCTGGCATCCGTTATGGTCCCTGAAATCATAATGGGAATTGACTTGCCTCGCTCTTCAAATAATTCTTGAATCGCAAAAAGTGCCGCTTTCGCGTTAAGGGTATCGGTGATGGTTTCGATAAGCAAAAGGTCAGCCCCTCCATCCATTAACCCCTTGGCCTGTTCTTTAAAGGCTACTACTAATTGATCGAATGTAATGGCGCGGAATCCTGGATTGTTCACATCTGGCGACATGGATGCCAACTTTGTGGTCGGGCCCATGGAGCCAGCAACAAAGCGAGGTTTATTGGGTTCTTTTTGCGAGAACTCATCGGCCACTTCTCTAGCAATCTTCGCACCAGCAAAGTTGAGGTCATAAACGAGATGTTCTAAATGGTAATCGGCTTGAGCCACAGTTGTACTGCCAAAAGTATTAGTCTCTGCGATGTCAGCACCAGCCTCGAAATATTGGCGATGGATGTCTTTAATAATGTCCGGCCGCGTAATCGAAAGCAAGTCATTATTTCCTTTTAAGGGATGTGGATGATCTTTTAAGCTTTCGTTGCGGAAATCTTTTTCTTCCAACTTATGGCGTTGGATCATTGTGCCCATAGCACCATCCAACACAAGGATTCTTTCTTTTAAAATTTCATTGATGTTCACGCTCTCTGAATTAAGTTTTGCTTCCAGAAAGCCTTTGTGAGATTGGCCGCCTATCTTCTTCCATTCTGATCAAGATAAGAATTGGAAAGGGAGTTAGCACCAATCCCGCTGTTAACGTTAAGGTTGCTAAGACTTCATCGGGCCCTGTCCCTCAGTCTTTCTGGATAAGCCCTGCAAAGAAACAACAATTACTTTATAAAAGAAAAGCTAAAACGCTTATTTTGCAGTCAAACCATTTGCCTTTGAAACTTGCCGCTATCGATATCGGGTCGAACGCCATCCGTCTTCAAATCTCCACCATTTTGGAACGCGAGAAAAAAATCTTATTTAAAAAACTAGAGTACGTACGTTTTCCCTTGCGGCTCGGGCATGATGTTTTCTCAACTAACCATATCAGCAAGGCGAGCATGGAGAAGTTTAAAAAATTGATGCGCGTGTATAAACTTTTGTTGGAGCTTTATGAAGTAGATGATTACATGTTTTGTGCCACCAGTGCGATGCGCGAATCGGAGAATGGCGATGAACTGGCACGACAAGTTAAAGAAGAATTAGGGATAACAATTAATATCATTGATGGCCACCTGGAAGCTGATTTCATTAATAAGGCCATAGCCTCTTACCTGCACGATGAAACGTATTTACATATTGATGTGGGAGGCGGTAGTACCGAACTGAATCTTTTTGTCAATGGAAAGAAAATTAAGACTCGATCCTTTAAAGTAGGATCGGTAAGAATTTTAGAGCATAATGATTCGCCCATCATGTGGACAGACATGGAGAAATGGGTAAAGGATAATGTAAAAAAAGAATACGGCAAAGTAACTGCAGTTGGTACGGGGGGGAACATCAGTAAGATTTTTGAGCTTGCCAAAAAGAAGGCCGGTCAGGCGGTATCCCTTAAGAAAGTAAAAGAGACAAAAAAAATGATTGAAGGACTCTCTATTGAACAACGGATATATGAACTGATGATGAACCCCGACCGTGCTGATGTGATCGTTCCCGCAAGTGATATCTACATCAAAGTAATGGAATGGGCACACGCACACAGCATCATTGTGCCTGATGTAGGCCTAAAGGACGGGATTTTACTTCACTTGCTGGAAAAAAATATTAAGCAGAAGAAGATAGAATTTAAGATCAGTAGATTTTGAGGCTATTGCGAGATATAACTCTCCAAATGTTGAATGATTGATTTTTGTTCTTGGATAACATGCCCCACAACATCACCAATAGAAATCATTCCTACGATCTTATCCCCATCTGTTACGGGTAAATGACGAATGTGTTTATCGGTCATTAGCTGCATGCACTGTTCGATTGAACTTTCAGGGGAAACCGTGAAAGGATTAGCGGTCATCAATTCGCGGATGGGTGTCTCTTTAGAGGATTTTCCTTTGAGTATAAGTTTACGAGCGTAGTCTCGTTCCGTAAATATGCCTAGCAATTTTCCATCTTCGACTATCAGCACGCCTCCAATGTTGCGTGCGCACATCTGTTCGATGGCTACATAAACCGTAGTAGGAGGTTCTACCGTATAGGCTCCATAGCCTTTACTGTCCAATATGTCTTTTACTTTTCCCATGGTGCTAAAATTTTATGGAAGGTAAAACGATTTAAGCGAAAAAACAATCGTTGGCGAAGCCTAATTTAGCGGGTTTTTTATTTTTTTACCGCAGACCACAAAACCGAAAAAAATACTGAGTTTTCTACACTATCCGAATCAGGTCTGGAAAAATACCAATGAGTAGATTGAGAAAAATTAGAATGATTAATAGTGCTTTCTGAGAATTGGAAATAGAAATTGGCTGTCCTTCTGACTGGCACATCACCACAATTGGCTTGAAATAATAGTAAACCCCAATAAGCGAAGTGATCACCGCCACGGCAGTAAGTCCAACAAAGCCTTTGCTTACCGAGAGCGTAAACACTAAATACTTTCCAAAGAAACCCGCCAAGGGAGGGATCCCAGCCAGCGATAACATGGCGATGGTCATGGCAATAGCCATAAGGGGACTACCTTTTAACAAGCCCTGAAAGTGAGAGATGTTAGCGCTTCCTTTTGCGTTTTCTATAATTTGCACAACGGTAAAAGCCAGGATGGAAGCAAGTGCATAGGCCGTGAGGTAATAAAAAATAGTGCCTGAGGAATGTGCATTATCTGAGCTGAAGGCGAGAAGCAAGTATCCTACTTGTGCCACACTCGAATACGCCAACATTCGTTTTAAATTGCTTTGAAATACCGCGGTAACATTGGCAATAACCAACGTGAGTACCATAAGTCCCTGTTCAAACAAGAGCAGCGAAAAACTAAAACGAATAAAGCTAACCGAAAATATTTTCACAAAAGCCGCAAAGGCGCCAATTTTCACCACCGTTGACATTAAAGCCGTAATGGGTGTAGGCGCGCCCTGATAAACGTCTGGCGCCCAAAGGTGAAATGGAACGGCCGAAATCTTAAAGGCAAGCCCCACCATAATTAATAAAACACCGATATAAACAAAACGAGGTAAATCTTTACTGGAAGAAATGACGTCAGCAATGGAAACGATATTGAACGATCCGGTAGCGCCATACACAAGGGTGATCCCAAAAAGCAAAAATCCAGTGGCAAACGACCCCATCAAGAAATACTTGAAGGAGGCTTCTGTTGAAAATAAATTCTCCTTATCGCTTCCCGCCAATACATACAATGAGATTGACAATATTTCAATTCCTAAAAAAAGAACCGCCATATTGTTGAAGGAAACCATCATAATCGCACCAGCGATCACAAAAAATACCAATGCCGATTTGTCCGTTCGATGAGCCACCCCTTTGAAAAAATCAACCGACATCCAATACCAAAAAACAGAAATAACCAGGATAAGGCCCGTGAAAGCCATCGCAAATCGATCGAAAAACAACATGCCATGATAGTAGTAACTCACTGATCGCCAGTCCAATAAAAGCACACCGATTGCAACGCAAATTCCTATAAATGAAATCAGTGTAACCCACTTCTTCCAATTAAAGACCTCTGCAAGCAGCGAGAAAACCCCAATTCCACAAATGACAAAAAGTGCGTTCATGTTATTTTACAGAAGCTGATAAATCAGAATAAATTGAAAGTAAATTATTAACTGCCGCCTCCGAAATGTTGAGGAGAGGACCAGGATAAACACCAATAACTAAAACCAAGATAACTACAGGATAAAGAACTAGGCGCTCGTGATAATTAAGGTCGGGCACCAGAGCCGTAACCGGATTAGATTCACCCGACATCACTTTCTGAAAAGTACGCAGCATGTAGACTGCCCCTAAAATGATCGTGAGTCCTGCCACCGCACCAATCCAAACTTGATATTGCACCAGTGAGTTGATCAACAAAAATTCACCTATGAATCCGCTGGTAAGCGGGAGCGCCACACTGCCTAACATGATCACAATGAAAACGCTGGATAGAAGTGGGGCAACATTGCGGATACCACCCAATTGAGAAAGGTCTCGGGTTTTGGTACGTTCAAAAATTATTTCCACAATGTAGAACATTCCAAATACTACGATGCCGTGACTGAGCATTTGTATCATGGCCCCTTGCATACCAATACGATTGAGCGTAAACAATCCAGCCGCGATCAAGCCCACGTGGGCGATAGACGAATACGCTATAAGTCGTTTAAAGTCTTTTTGCACAATGGCGATGCACGAAGCATACACAATGCCAATGACGGCAAGTATCATCGCCACTTCGCCCCATTTATTTACAGCAACCGGTACTACAGGAATTAGCCACCTGATAACGCCATAAATTCCCATCTTTAACATGATTGCGCTGAGCAACATTGTTCCTTGCAAAGGGGCTACCGTATACGTATCCGGTTGCCAGGTGTGAAATGGAAATACCGGCATCTTAATAGCGAAGGCTAGGAAGAAGGCACAAAAAACAAAAACCTGCTGCGATTCACCCAAACCTCTGCCCGCAAGATATAAGGATTGAATATCAAATGAGTGTTTTCCTGCCGTGTGAAAATAAAGGAAAATCAACGCCACTAGCATGAACAAACTTCCGGTGAGTGTATAGATAAAGAATTTAAGGGTAATCCTTCCTCGGTTTTCTCCGCCCCAGACAAGGCAAATAAAATAGACCGGAATAAGTGCGACTTCCCAAAAAATGTAGAAAAGAAATCCGTCCATGGCTGTAAAAACTCCAATCAATGCCGATTGCATCAATAACATCAGAGCATAAAACGAAGGAGGTTTGGTTGTATTATTTAAGGAAGAAAGGATAATACCCGGCATCAATACCGTAGTAAGCAAAACTAAAAGCATACTAATGCCGTCAATGCCGACTGAAAAATTAACGCCCAAGGAACTTATCCACTGCCAATGAACACTGAACTGGGCTGCCGTTTGTGTTTTATCAAAACCAAATGCCATGATTATCGAAATCACGAGTTCCGCCAGCGCCACGACAAAAGCCAGAAACTTAGATAGGGGTTGTTTTACTAGGAGAACCGTTGCGGAAGCAAGTAAGGGAAGAAATATCAAGAGTACGGTTAGCATAAGATCAAATCAACGAGTGTAAGAAAATGCTATAATTAAAATCACACCAATCACCATCACAAAAATGTAATATCCTAAGCTTCCATTTTGCAGTAATCTGAAAATTTTGCTCCAGTCTGTGACGACATCGCCTGCCAAGTTGACCATCTTATCAATCCCTGACTTTTCAACTACGATGTCAAACAACTTAGATACCCAGTACAATGGCTTCACAATCACCGCCTCATACAGCTCATCAATATAATACTTATGATAAAGGGTCTGGTTCAATCCACTTAACTCTACCCCTTCTGCCACAGGCACTTCGGCTTTGCTCACATATTTGGCATAAGCCCATGCAATAACCACTAGCGTAAAACCAACGATCGTAGCCATCAGTACATATTCAGTACCATGACTTAGATGGTGTTCAGATTTTAATTCAAGTGATTTTGAAAACACAGGTTCCAAGAATCTTCCAAGCCAATTGCCCCCAGAAAAGATTTCAGGGACGCCCATAAAGCCACCGACCGCGCTGAAACCTGCAAGAATGATCAAAGGAATGGTGATACTTGAAGGGGATTCGTGGATGTGATGCATTTTGTCTTCCGTGGCCCTTTCTTTTCCAAAGAATACAAGGAATAACAAGCGAAACATATAAAATACGGTAAGTAATGATGCGATGACCGCAATCGCCCAGGCTGTAGGGCTAATTTCAAATGCACTGGAGAGAATAGCATCTTTGGAAAAAAATCCAGCAAATGGCGGGATACCCGAAATGGCCAACACACCAATGAAGAAAGTGAGATAGGTAATGGGAATATATTTTTTAAGGCCGCCCATTCGCCTCATATCCTGCTCACCATGCAACGCATGAATCACACTACCTGCTCCCAAGAATAACAACGCCTTGAAGAAGGCGTGCGTAGCCATGTGAAAGATACCTGTGGCATAAGCACCCACGCCCAGCGCCACGAACATCAACCCGAGCTGGCTCACCGTAGAATAGGCCAACACCTTCTTAATATCATTTTGGGTGATCGCAATTGTTGCCGCAAACAAAGCGGTTGCTGATCCGATAATCAAAACTAGTTCCTGCGAAACTGGGGAAAGGGTATATAGAATATTATTACGTGCGACCATATACACGCCAGCCGTAACCATGGTGGCCGCGTGGATCAATGCCGATACCGGAGTTGGGCCGGCCATCGCATCAGGAAGCCAGGTATAGAGGGGAATCTGTGCGCTCTTGCCCATGGCACCAATAAATAGTAAGATGGTAATAAAGGTTAAAGTAGAAGTTCCAACCGTATCAGCCTTTGCGAATACATCCATGTAGTTGACACTTCCAAAATGAGCAAATATCAAAATCACACCGATAATCAAGCCTAGGTCGCCAATACGATTCATGATAAATGCTTTATTGGCGGCATCGTTGTAATCTTGATTTTTAAACCAGAAGCCAATTAACAAATAAGAGCATAAGCCTACACCTTCCCAACCTACAAACATGAGCAGATAATTGTTTCCCATGACCAAAAGCAACATGAAGAACACGAACAAATTCAGGTAGGAGAAAAAACGGTTGTAACCAGCATCGTCATGCATGTAGCCTATTGAATAAACGTGGATCAGAAAACCAACGCCCGTTATAATCAGCAACATCAGCGAAGAAAGTGGGTCAATTAAAAATCCAATGGTAGCATTGAAATTCCCTGCACTGATCCAATTAAATAACACAACATTAAAAGCATCTCCGCCATTCACTAATTTAATAAACAGGGCCAGTGAAAAACAGAAAGAAACAAACACAGATCCACAGGCTACCAAAGAGGCAAACCCCCGCACTAACCGTTTTCCAGTAAGGGCAATGAGAACAAATCCCAGTAAGGGAAGTATTGGAATCAGGCTTATAATTAAACTATAACTCATCCTTTCAAACGATTCAAAATATCAATATCAACCGATTTTGTGTTTCGATACATCATTACCAAAATAGCCAACCCAACGGCCACTTCGGCCGCTGCTACTGCCATGATAAAAAACACAAAAACTTGGCCTGTCGCATCATTGAGGTAACTCGAGAAAGCAACCATCAATAAATTCACTGCGTTCAGCATCAATTCAATGCAAGCAAAAACAATAATTGCATTTCTGCGGAAAAGCACACCTAACACTCCAATCGTAAAAAGGGCTGTGCTTAACCAAATATAATTTTCAATAGGAATCATCTTTTCGTTATCGGTTAATCCGTTATCAGTTGTTTGTGCATATAATTAATTCCCGTCATCAGCAATTACCAATAGGGCTAATCATTGGCATTTTTCTCTTCGTCTTTCCCCACCATCACCACCCCTACCATGGCCGCCAAAAGCAAAATCGAAGCTACTTCAAAAGGAAATAAAAATTCACCAAAAAGCACCTGACCTAAATTCTGTACCAATCCAATTTCGCCTCCTGTCTTATGAACAAGCTGAGAAGCCCCGCGCAATGAACCAATTAAAACCAATAATAGAAGTCCAGAAGAGAATACCGCGGCAATCTTAACCATTGTGTTTTTATGGGGCTCACTTTCTTCATTAAGGTTTAGCAACATGATGACATAGAGGAAGAGCACCATAATTGCCCCTGCATAAACAATCACATGAACTACTGCGAGAAATTGGGCATTTAACAATATGTAATGCCCAGCGATTGCAAAAAAGGTAATGATCAAATACAAAACACTGTATACCGGATTTTTCGAAAAGACCACCAATAAGGCAGAAAAAATGGCGACAAAAGAGAGAAAATAGAAGGCGTAAAGTGTCACGGCTTATCGGTTATGGCTAAATGATTTATGTTGCTTAAATTCTTGCACAGCTTGAGTTTGCCGCACCGTTACATCAATGCGATTATCCACAGGCTCCACCAGTTTGTCTTTTCCATAGATAAAACTCTCACGGTCATAATCGGTAGTTACAATCCGGTTTGTTAAGAAAATCGCTTCTTTCGGGCAGGCCTCTTCGCACAGTCCGCAAAAAATACAACGCAACATGTTGATTTCATAAACCGAAGCATATTTCTCTTCGCGATACAATCCTTCCTCTCCCTTCTTTCGTTCAGCGGCCGTCATCGTAATAGCTTCGGCCGGACAAGCAACTGCGCATAAACCACAAGCCGTGCAGCGTTCCGCTCCGTGTTCATCGCGCTTAAGGACATGTTCGCCACGCCAAATATCGCTAATGTACCTTTTTGTCTCAGGGTATCGAACGGTTGCTTTTCTTCGAAACAAATGTTTTATCGTAATAATGATCCCGCCCAAAATCGCTGGAAGATATATCCGCTCCCAGAAATTCATTTCCTTCTTGACAACAACCTTGGATCTATTCGTTAGCATTTATTTAATTCAAAATTAAATATCAAAAATTCAAAATACAGTATTCACTTACCTACTAAAAAGCAAAGACACAAGTCCGGTCAAGGCAATATTAAAAATTGCCAGCGGCAAAAGTATCTTCCATCCCAAATTCATTAGCTGATCATAGCGGAATCGTGGAATGGTCCATCGAATCCACATGAAGAAGAAGATAAAAAATACCACTTTACCAAAGAAAAATGCCGACCCTAACACGGTAATCCAGTTGTGGCTTAATCCAACATTATTCATGAACGGAAAATTAAACCCTCCAAAATAGAGTGTGGAAATAACGGCAGACGAAATAAACATATTGATATATTCGGAAAAAAGATACAGACCCAGTTTCATACTGCTGTATTCCGTGTGGTATCCGCCCACCAATTCAGTTTCGCATTCAGGTAGATCAAAAGGTGTGCGGTTACATTCCGCGAAAGCGCAAACCAAAAAAATGATAAAACCAAGAGGCTGATAAACTACGTTCCAAAAATTCCAATGGCTGCCGATTCCACCCGCTTGTTGTAACGTGATTTCCCTGAGACTCAGCGTCCCAGTCATTAAGATCAACGCGATAATTGAAAGCCCCATAGCAATTTCGTAGCTGATCATCTGCGCTGACGCGCGAATGGCGCCTAACAATGAAAATTTATTATTCGAAGACCAGCCACCAATCATAATTCCATAAACGCCAATCGACACCACACCAAATACATAAAGTATCCCGATGTTGAGATCGGCAATCTGAAGAGCATATTCTTTGCCTCCTAAAAAGACCGTGTTGCCCCATGGAATTACAACACCTGCCATCAACGCGGTAAGCATGGCAATGCAAGGGCCAAGAACGAACAGTACTTTATTCGAGACATTGGGAATGATCTCTTCTTTAAAAAAGAATTTCGCACCATCGGCTAAGGGTTGAAGCAGTCCAAATGGACCTGCTCGATCGGGGCCGATTCGATCTTGTAAAAAGGCCGCTACTTTTCTTTCGGCATAAGTAGAATAGGCGGCTACTGCCAACGTGATTATGAAAATCACCAAAACTAAAATTCCCTTGTACGTTAGAAATGCGATCATTTTTTAGTTAAAAGTTAATCGTTAAAAGTCAATTGGCGTTTCTATTCACTAATAACCATTAACTATGAATTTCATTCTCGGGCAATTGTTTTCCTCTTTGAAATTCAAGTTGCCGCTCCACTTCTTTTTTTAATTTTTGAAGATCAATTTTTTCGTAATGGTTTTGGGCGATAACTGAATGCCGGTCAATATGCCTCGGGCCTTCCACTGTCCAATCGCTCACCTTCTTATGCTCAAAACGGCATTCGTTGCAAATATATTCTTTTACTTCACCATATTGATCTTTTCGCGCAGTGACACGGAGTACTTCATCGCCTTTCATCCACAACACAACCTTGCCAGAACATTTGGTACAATTGCGATGCGCATCTTTTGGATCGGTAAACCAGACCCGGCTTTTGAACCGGAAAGTTCTATCTGTTAAAGCGCCCACCGGACAAACATCTATCATGTTACCAGAGAAATCATTGTCCACTGCTTTTTGAATGTAGGTGCTGATCTCAGCACGGTCCCCTCGGCCAATCACGCCATGCACACGTTCATTGGTGAGTTGGTCAGCCACATACGTGCACCGGTAGCACAAAATGCAACGGGTCATGTGCAATTTAATCTTATCTCCAATATCAATTTTTTCAAAAGTCCTCCGTTCTCCTTCGTAGCGAGTAGTCGAGGCACCGTGTTCGTAGGCTAAGTTTTGCAGATCGCATTCTCCCGCCTGATCGCATATAGGGCAATCGAGCGGATGATTTAAAAGCAAAAATTCTACCACCCCTTTTCTCGCTTCTAAAACTTCAGGCGAGGTTAAATTCTGAACCACCATGCCATCGCCAACAGGTGTGCGGCACGAGGCCACCAGCTTGGGCATAGGTCGGGGGTCTTTCGTAGAACCTTGAGCCACTTTAACTAAGCATACTCTACATTTCCCCCCTGTCTCTTTCAGGGAAGAATAATAGCACATAGCGGGCGGCACCAAAGCACCACCGATCTGCCGTGCTGCATTTAAGATCGATGTACCGTCTGGTACTTCTACTTCAACTCCGTCTATAGTTAACTTAGCCACTTTAAATCGTTAATAGTTAATTGTTATCCGTTAATAGTTATCAGTTAATCGAGCGTAGACCTCGGAAGGTTCTTCAACTTTAGATGATTTAGCCTTTACTAAATAGTTTATATAACCATTGAGCATCGCGAGGGAATCATCTATTTCATTCCTAACGTCATTAAACACATCATCAGAAATATACATTTCTTCTTTAGCAGAAATAAGAGGATCAATCAATTCAAAGATTGATCCTCTTGCTTGTCTACAATATTGAATATTTTCTTGATAGTGGAATCTGCCAAATCCTTCGGCTATTTGTGCCGGTGCGGATCTTGATGAACGACTCCTTTGATCCGTTAATCTATATTTTTCTTCAGCGGGAAAAGTTTTAACTAAAGCCGAAATCCTCCTTCTCAGCGAAGCAGTTTTCTTCCAGCAATTAAGTTCTTCAAAACTTTTCATCTCACTATTAACTATTAACTATTAACCATTAACTAATAACGACTCCTGCACCACCGCCTCCTCAAACTCTTTCCTAAAATGCCTTACCGCACTGGCCACTGGCCAAGCCGCTGCATCTCCTAAAGGGCAAATAGTATTACCTTCAATTTTCTTTGCCACATCTACCAAAATATCAATGTCTTCTTTCTTGCCATGCCCATGATGCAAGCGATGTAATATCTTTTCCATCCAACCTGTACCCTCACGGCAAGGGCTGCACTGTCCGCACGATTCATGATGATAAAACCGGGCAAAAGTGTAAAGATTTTTTACGATGTCTGTTGTCTCGTCCATCACAATAAATCCTCCCGAGCCGAGCATTGTGCCTGTTGCAAAACCACCATCGGATAAAGATTCATAACTCATTAAGCGCGGTTCACCTTTGGCCGTGGTCAAAATCAATTCCGTTGGTAATATGGGTACCGATGAACCTCCAGCAACAACAGCTTTCAAACGCCTATCTTTCCAAACTCCGCCACAATACTCTTCGGAAAATATAAACTCTTCAACGGGTAACCCCAATTCGATTTCATAAACACCAGGCTTATTAATATGCCCACTGGCCGAGATTAACTTAGTGCCTGTGCTCTTTCCAATTCCAATCTTAGCATATTCATCGCCACCCATGTTTACTATTGGGACAACTGCAGCAATTGTTTCCACATTGTTCACCACTGTAGGAGAAGCATATAATCCAGCTATGGCCGGGAAAGGAGGCTTCAACCTGGGATTTCCGCGTTTACCTTCGAGCGATTCCAGCAACGCAGTTTCTTCACCGCAGATGTAAGCTCCAGCGCCAGGATGAACATACAAATCCAATGAAAAATCTGTTCCTAAAATATTTTTTCCGAGAAAGCCTTTTGCATAAGCTTCATCAATAGCTTTCTCCAAAATCTGAAGAACATACATGTACTCACCCCTGATGTAGATAAAAGAAGTATTGGCACCAAGTGCATAACTTGAAGTAATCATCCCCTCTATCAAGAGGTGAGGAATTTTCTCCATCAAATACCGATCCTTAAAAGTTCCCGGTTCGCTCTCGTCAGCATTGCAAACCATGTATCTTGGTTTAGTCGATTTCCTATCAAGGAAACTCCATTTCATACCTGTTGGAAAACCAGCTCCACCTCTCCCGCGCATTCCAGACCTTTTGACTTCGTCAGTCACTGCATCAGGTGTCATTGTCTTCAAGGCTTTCTCCACAGAAGCATATCCACCTTTCTTCCGATAGACCTCAAAGGTTTCAATGCCGGGTACGTCAATATGTTCTAAAAGCAATTTTCTTCCCATGCCTTTTAATTCAAAATTGGAAATTCAAGATTCAAGATTTACTTCAAGTGACCTCAGGTATGAACTTGACTCCCCATTTGTTCTTAGTTTTTCAATCAACTCGTCCACTTTATCGGTTGTCAGATTTTCGTAAAAATTTGCCCCACACTGCAGCATCGGTGCCGTTCCACAAGACCCCAGACATTCTACGGTTTTTAATGTGAACATGCCATCCGATGTAGTCTCCCCTACTTCGATATTTAATTTTTCTTTTATGTGCTGAACAATCTCTTCCGATCCCCGTAACCAGCAAGAGCTAGTTTGGCAAACTTCAATCAAACATTTCCCCACAGGTTTCATGTTGTACATCGAATAAAAAGTGGCTACTTCATAAACCTCAATGGGTTTAATTGTTAATAAAGAAGCGACATAATCCATCACCGCTTGACTAAGCCATCCATCAAATTCAGATTGCGCTAAATGTAGTAAAGGGAGCAATGCCGACTTCTGCTTCCCTTGCGGGTAACGGGCAATGATTTTATTTGCCCTTGTCAATGCTTGTTCCGAAAATTTTATTTCCATTATTCGTTCTGTTATTCGTTAATAGTTAATCATGGTACCACCTGTTAAATAACTATTAACCATTTACTATTAACTCTTCTACGCATCAAGTTCTCCTGCAATCACGTTCATACTACTCATTGTCAAGATCGCGTCCGACAACATTGAGCCTTGAATTATTTCTGGGTAAGCCTGATAATAAATAAAGCAAGGTCTGCGAAGATGCAACCGGAATGGTGTGCGGCCTCCATCGCTGATCAAATAAAATCCCAACTCTCCATTGCCCCCCTCTATACAATGATAGATTTCACCCTTAGGGATATCCGACTCACCCATTACAATTTTAAAATGATAAATAAGTGCCTCCATATTATTATAGACAGCTTCCTTTGGAGGCAAATAAAATTCAGGTACGTTCGCGTGGAAAGGGCCTTTCGGCAATTTTTTTATGGCCTGCTTGATAATACTCAAACTCTGCCACATTTCTTCATTGCGTACCATGAAGCGATCGTATACATCTCCATTTTTTCCTACCGGAATAACAAAGTCAAAATCTTCGTAGGAAGAATAGGGATTCATCACGCGCACATCATAATCAATACCGGCAGCACGAAGATTCGGGCCAGAAAAGCTATAATTTAAAGCACGTTCGGCACTGATACCTCCACACCCAATGGTGCGATCCATGAAAATTCGATTACGGCTAAGTAAGTTTTCCAATTCTTTTAAAACGACCGGAAACTCAACTAAAAATGTATTGATCTTCTCCCACACCTTTGGAGAAAAATCCCGTTCGAAACCCCCGATCCGATCAATGTTTGTTGTAAGACGAGCGCCACAAATTTCCTCATAAATCTCGTAAATCTTTTCGCGCTGTTGAAACACATAAAAATAGCCGGTGGCCGCTCCCGTATCCACTCCGATAACTGTATTGCAAATAATATGGTCAGAAATGCGAGCCAATTCCATGATGATCACACGCAGATATTGAACTCTTTTTGGGATTTCAACATCCAATAATTTTTCTACCGCCATGTGCCAACCAATATTGTTAAGTGGCGATGAACAATAGTTCATCCGGTCAGTAATAGGTGTGATCTGGTTATAAGGCCGGTGCTCAGCCAGCTTTTCAAAAGCACGGTGAATATACCCAATGGTTGGTTCCGAATCTACAATCACCTCACCATCCATCTTCAGCACATTTTGAAAGATGCCATGCGTAGCAGGATGTGTTGGACCGAGGTTAAGGTAAGAATATTGCTTTTCTTCCTTTTCAATTTTTGGCGCTATCTCATCAGTTACATCCATCATCGTCCAAACATTAAGTCGTTTTTATCTTCACGGGTCTGGTCTTCGAGCGGATATTCTTTTCGCAGCGGGAATATCAGCATGTCTTCGACATTCAAAATTCTTTTCAGATTTGGATGGCCTTCGAAAATAACACCAAAAAAATCATAGGTTTCTCGCTCGGGCCAGTTCGCTGCAGAGAAGACTGGAGTAAGGGTATTTACCTCTGGTTTCTCAGCAGGCAAAAATATTTTTAGTCGAATGCGTTGGTTCGTGGAAAGGTTGTGGAGTTGGTACATCACCGCGATTTGGTTTTGGTCGGGGTAATGAATTCCACAGAGCGTAGTAAGGTATTGAAATTTAGTCTCTTCGTGATGGTAGAGAAGGCTAATGACTTCAACAATTTTCTCTTTTTTTAATATGATCGTGAAGAAATCCTTGATCATTCCAGCTTCGATCACCTCCCCCTCAAATTTATCGTTGATGGCAGAGAGGATTTTCTCTTGTGCGGCTGCTTCCATCATTCGATGCCGAATTTGTTCAACATCGCCTTGTATTCTGCCGAATCACGCCTTCTTAACGATTCGGTCTCAACCAAATGCTGTATTTTCATAAACCCATCAATTATTTGTTCGGGGCGCGGAGGACACCCTGGCACATACACGTCAACGGGGATTATTCTGTCAATTCCTTGTAATACACTGTAAGTATCAAAAATACCTCCACTAGAGGCACATGCACCAACTGATATTACCCAACGAGGCTCAGCCATTTGTTCATAAACCTGACGTAAAACAGGCCCCATTTTTTTGGCAATCGTTCCCATTACCATGAGTAAGTCTGCTTGTCGTGGTGAGAAGCTCAATCGCTCAGACCCAAACCTAGCCAGATCATAATTTGCTCCCATGGTTGCCATGAACTCAATGCCACAGCATGACGTGGCAAAGGGCAAGGGCCAGATGGAATTTTTTCTAGCCAGACCAATTACTTTATCTAACCGGGTAGCAAAAAAGCCTGGCCCTTCGTGGCCATCCGGTTTTTCACCAACATTAATTTTCGCTATAGCTTCCATAGTTTTAATCCTCCCATTTCAACGCCCCCTTCTTCAATAAATAGAAAAAACCGATTAATAGAAATCCAATAAACAAAATCATTTCAATGAAACCAACCTTGCCCAATGACTTAAAGTTCACTGCCCAAGGGTACATAAAAATTACTTCGACATCAAACAACACAAAAAGTATCGCTACTAAAAAATATTTAATATTGAAAGGAAGGCGGGCATTGCCTTTCGACTCGATGCCGCACTCAAAGGCATCTAATTTTATTTTAGTCTTCCGCATGGGGCCGAGCAAGTGCGTACCCAGAATGGTTGTCCCTACAAAACCGAGGGCAACCAAAAACATTAATCCAATAGGAAGATATTGTACTAAACTCGAATTATCCATAAGTCAAATAAATACAGCCAAATTTCAGCTATTTTTATTGATTAATAGAACTTTCGCAAGATAAATTTTAATCAAATAAATCAATCGTTTGTAAAACGTTATAAGGCTTTAAGCAAAAAAGCCCTTGCTTTGAACAAGGGCTTTAATACTAACTGGACTTTCGGCCTTATAATTTGCCTGAAAGTTCTTTGCTTGCTTTGAATTTTGCTACTTTCTTAGCTTTGATTTTGATGGTTGCTCCGGTGGCCGGATTGCGACCGTTACGAGCTGCTCTTTTGGCAACAGAGAATGTTCCGAATCCAACTAAGATCAGCTTACCACCAGACTTTAATGTTTTGGTTACGCCAGTCATAAAAGAATCCAATGCCGCTGCGGCTTGTACTTTAGTGATCTCTGCATCTTCGGCAATTTTGCTTACTAGTTCTGCTTTGTTCATAATGTTTGTTGAATTTGTGGTTTAGATTTCAGCCGGCAAAGATAGAGGCTTTTTCAGCCCATCAAATTATTTTGAGGCCATTATTACATAATGCCATGCTCCTGAACCCCAATATTTACAGGCAATTACAGCGGTTAACGCAAAATGCTTTTCATATAAATCTGATAATCAAATCACAACAAGCATAATTTGTTTTAATACGTTAACTATTGTGGACAACATTTACAGCACAAAGTTTTCTACAAAGTAGCCATATCAATAACAAATCGATACCGAACATCCCCTTTTACCATTCTTACATAGGCATTTTCAATTTCTTTGATGGGGATGATTTCAATTTCAGAAGTGATATTATGAGTGGCGCAATAGTCAAGCATCTCCTGTGTTTCCTTTAGTCCACCAATAAGAGATCCCGCGAGCGACCTCCTCCCACCAATAAGGCTGAACGCACGAACAGGTACCGCCTCCGGAGGTACACCTACCAATACCATAGTGCCATTGACTCTTAATAAATTCAGAAAGAAATTATAATCATGCTGGGCAGAAATTGTATTGAGAATAAAATCAAAACTCTCTTTCACCTTTTTTATTTGCCCTTCGTCTTTGGTTACCACAAAATGATGGGCGCCTAACTTTTTAGCGTCTTTTTCTTTGGAAGCGGTTGTGCTTAACACCGTAACCTCAGCACCAAATGAAGCCGCGAATTTCACTGCCATGTGCCCAAGGCCGCCTAATCCAACTACAGCCACCTTATGTCCTTTTCCAACTTTCCAATGGCGAAGGGGCGAATAGGTGGTAATGCCGGCACATAATAAAGGAGCTACGCCTTCAAGTTTCAGTTTGTCAGAAACCTTTAGGGTAAATTTTTCATCGACTACAATTTGATTGGAATAGCCTCCATAAGTGGGCGTCTTCCGATCCATCTCGAGACTATTATACGTAGCCACCGAGTGCACTTCACAAAATTGCTCCAAGTCAGCTTTACAATTGGAACAACTACGACATGAATCAACAAGGCATCCAACTCCAACCATATCGCCAATTTTAAAGTTTTTAACTTCACTTCCTACCTTTGAAACTTTTCCGACAATTTCATGGCCTGGAACCATGGGAAAAATAGATCCGCCCCATTCATCCCTGATCTGATGAAGATCAGAGTGGCAAACGCCACAATATAAAATATCGATTTGAACATCAGTGGGCCCTGGCTCTCTACGCTGAAAATTGAAGGGTGCCAAGGGTGATTTGGCATTTTGTGCTGCGTAACCTTTTACAAGTATCATTTTTTTGGTGGGTTTATTAGATTTTAAAAACCATTTAACCACCAAGTGACTGAGAATGTTCCTGCCAAATTGCCATTTTCAAATTTCGTTTCTGCCGGTTATGTCATTATTTTTCATCTTTGTCCGCCTTTTTAAGCAAAACTGGCTATCGAATCACCAAAAATCGGAATGGCACTATTTTCGCAACGGGGTTCACGACATAAATGTTAAACCAAATCTCAATTATTTACTATGGCAAAAATCAACTTTAAACCCAATGAAGACCGGGTGCTTGTAGAGGCTGCGGCCGCAGAAACTAAGACCTCAAGTGGGCTATACATCCCCGATACGGCAAAGGAAAAACCCGTGCAGGGCAAGGTAATCGCAATTGGCGATGGAATCAAAGACAAACCGGTTACAGTGAAAGTAGGAGACAAAGTCCTTTATGGAAAATACTCCGGCACCGAGATCACGATCGAAGGCAAAGAATATTTGATCATGCGCAATTCCGACATCTTCGGAACAGTTTAATTTTTTTTTTAACAACTCTAACTTATAAATACAATGGCTAAAGAAATAACATTCGATACCAATGCCCGCGATAGAATAAAAAAGGGTGTGGATAAATTGGCAAATGCCGTAAAGGTTACCCTCGGACCAAAAGGTCGTAACGTAATCCTCGACAAAAAATTTGGTGCCCCAACTGTTACCAAAGATGGTGTGTCTGTTGCTAAGGAAATTGAATTGAAAGATCCTATCGAAAACATGGGCGCGCAGCTCGTGAAAGAGGTAGCTTCTAAAACTGCAGATGCAGCCGGGGATGGTACTACTACCGCAACGGTGTTAGCACAATCCATCTATGCTCACGGAATTAAGAACGTGGCCGCTGGCGCTAATCCGATGGATTTGAAAAGGGGCATCGAAAAGGCCGTAACAGCCGTTGTCGAAAGTCTTAAAAAACAATCCAAGAACATCAAAGGATCTCAAGAAATCACACAAGTAGCTACCATCTCTTCCAACAATGATCATGAAATTGGCAAAATGATTGCCACTGCCATGGAAAAAGTGGGTAAAGACGGAGTAATCACTGTGGAAGAAGCGAAAGGAACCGAAACAGAAGTAAAGACTGTTGAAGGCATGCAATTCGATCGCGGTTACCTCTCTCCCTATTTTGTGACCAACACAGAGAAAATGGAAGCGGAGCTTGAGAATCCTTACATCCTGATCTACGACAAGAAAATCACTTCGATGAAGGAATTACTTCCAATCCTGGAAGCATCTGTGCAAACCGGAAAACCACTGTTAATTATTGCAGAAGAAATAGAAGGCGAAGCATTGGCCACACTGGTGGTTAATAAGATCCGTGGCGCACTCCGTGTGGCTGCTGTAAAAGCCCCTGGATTTGGCGATCGCAGAAAAGCGATGTTGGAAGACATTGCCATCCTTACAGGTGGTAAAGTGATCTCAGAAGAAACAGGTATGAAACTCGAAGACGCAAAGTTGGAATACCTTGGCCGCGCTGAAAAAATCAGCATCGACAAAGACAACACAACCATTGTAAACGGTGCTGGCAAGAAATCAGAGATCACTGGCCGTGTCAGCCAGATCAAGGCTCAAATCGAAACCACTACTTCTGATTACGACAAGGAAAAATTGCAAGAGCGTCTGGCAAAAATTTCTGGCGGTGTTGCGATCCTTTACATTGGAGCAGCCACTGAAGTGGAAATGAAAGAAAAGAAAGATCGCGTTGACGATGCATTGCATGCAACCCGTGCCGCTGTTCAGGAAGGAATTATCCCTGGTGGTGGTGTAGCATACATTCGCGCTATTGAAGCGTTGAAAGACTTGAAAACTGACAACGAAGATCAGTCAACAGGTGTAAATATTGTTCGCCTTGCCTTAGAATCTCCACTCCGTACTATTGCTGAAAATGCAGGCCAAGAAGGCTCTGTAATCGTCAACAAAGTTCGTGATGGCAAAAAAGACTTCGGATACAATGCCAGCGACAACAAATTTGAAGAGTTTTTTGCAGCGGGTATCATTGACCCTACTAAAGTAGCTCGTCTTGCTTTGGAAAATGCAGCTTCTATCGCTGGACTGCTTTTGACGACCGAAGCGGTTGTGAGTGAAATCCAGGAAGAAAAGGATTCAGCACCAGCTATGCCTCCCGGAGGCGGCATGGGCGGAATGATGTAATTCCTCTGTCATATTTATATAAGAAGGCTTTACGGAAACGTAAAGCCTTTTTTTTAAATTTGAGGATACAAATAAAAACGCATGGTATTACATAAAAACTTTCAAGATTTCATCCTGTTCCTGTATATCCACATGGCCTTGGCTGATACTATCCTTCATCCGAGCGAAGAAAAAGTTATTCTTGAAAAAATGACTAAGTTGTTTCCCCAGGAAAACGATCCAAAAAAGAAGTATGATTTGGCAGTGGCAGAGTACCGAGATTTAGAACAATCGATGGCCATGGAGGTAATTCATGATTCATTCAAATTTTTTGAAAAGATAACATTTGCCCAGAAATACAAAGTCTACACCGAAATGTATGATATCATCAATGCGGATGGTAAGGTAGAGGAATCGGAAAAAATTGCACTTGATGCACTAAAGGACATTATTAATATAAACGCTGAGATGCGGCAAGCATGAAGGCTATGACCTTCTTTAAAAGAGGGGCAGTTAATCAATAAATACATTTTTCCGTAACCAACTCAAAATCAGAAAGTAATAAAGTCATCACGAAAATTTGGTTAATCCTGATAAAATCCTGTAATAAAGTATTAGTTTAGCACTTTAACTTCTTATTGCTAACTTTTATGGTATTCGATTTAGAAATGATCAAAAAGCTATATGCTGCCATTCCAGGTCGCATTGCTAAGGCAAGAAAAGTGGTGAATAAGCCACTGACGCTTTCAGAAAAGATATTGTATACTCACCTTCATACAGACCAGAAGCTTGAGAATTTTGGAAGGGGGAAATCATATGTGGATTTTTCGCCTGACCGAGTTGCGATGCAAGATGCAACTGCTCAAATGGCGTTATTGCAGTTTATGTCTGCTGGAATACCAAAAGTGGCGGTCCCATCCACGGTTCATTGTGACCACCTTATTGTAGCTAAAGTTGATGCCCAAAACGATTTGCAAATCGCCAACTCAGAAAGCAGGGAAGTTTTTGATTTTCTTTCTTCCGTATCTACAAAATATGGTCTTGGCTTCTGGAAACCAGGTGCTGGGATTATTCACCAGGTCGTACTTGAAAATTATGCTTTCCCCGGAGGGATGATGATTGGCACTGACTCCCACACAGTGAATGCAGGAGGTTTGGGTATGGTAGCCATTGGTGTAGGCGGAGCAGATGCTGTTGATGTTATGAGCGATATGCCATGGGAACTGAGATTCCCAAAACTAATCGGGATAAAACTGACCGGAAAACTTAATGGCTGGACTGCAGCCAAAGATGTGATTCTGAAAGTAGCCGGAATACTTACCGTGAAGGGTGGAACAGGTGCCATTGTGGAATATTTTGGAGAGGGGGCAACGTCAATGAGTTGCACGGGCAAAGGCACCATTTGTAACATGGGTGCTGAAATTGGCGCGACCACTTCCACCTTTGGTTATGATCGTTCAATGGAGCGTTACCTCACAGCCACAGGAAGAGGGGAAGTGGCCAAATTAGCCAATAAAATCAAAGAACATTTGACGGGAGACCCCGAAGTCTATAAAAATCCTGAAAAGTATTTTGACCAAGTCATCGAAATCAACCTTTCAGAATTAGAGCCATACATCAATGGTCCATTTACCCCGGATTTGGCAACACCCATCTCTAAAATGAAAGAAGCGGCCGAGAAAAATGGCTGGCCTTTAAAGGTAGAGGTAGGGTTGATAGGCTCCTGTACAAACTCCTCCTATGAAGATATTTCTCGTGCTGCAAGTTTAGCTAAACAAGTAGCCGATAAAGGCCTGAAAACCAAGGCAATGTTCACAATAACTCCAGGTTCTGAACAAGTAAGATACACCATTGAGCGCGATGGTTTTATTGAGACATTCAATAAAATCGGGGCAAAAGTTTTTGCTAATGCCTGTGGGCCATGCATCGGTATGTGGAGCCGTGTTGGCGCAGAGCGTAAAGAGCGGAATACGATTATTCATTCTTTTAATAGAAATTTCCAATCACGCAATGATGGAAACCCAAATACATGTGCATTTGTAGCATCCCCAGAAATCGTAACGGCCATTGCTATCGCAGGAAACTTGGGCTTTAATCCAATTACCGACATGCTCACGAATGAGCAAGGCCAGCAAGTGAAACTCAATCCTCCTACTGGGGATGAGTTGCCTACGAAAGGCTTTGATGTGAAAGATCCTGGGTTCATCGCTCCTGCAAAAGACGGAAGCAAGGTTGAAGTGAAAGTGGATCCAGGTTCTGATCGATTACAATTGCTTGAACCTTTCAAGGCTTGGGAAAAAACGGATTTAACTCGCCTAAGGCTACTCATCAAAGCAAAAGGTAAATGTACTACCGATCATATTTCCATGGCCGGAAAATGGCTGAAATACAGAGGCCACCTCGACAACATTTCAAATAATTTATTAATTGGAGCTACCAATTTTTATAATGAGAAAATCAATAGTGTGCGCAATGGCCTTACCGGTCATTACGATGAAGTGCCCATCGTACAAAGGGCCTATAAGGCTGCGGGGATTGGAGCAATCGTAGTAGGAGACGAAAATTACGGAGAAGGGTCATCGCGCGAACATGCCGCAATGGAGCCGCGCCACCTTGGCGTACGGGCTATTTTGGTAAAATCATTTGCGCGCATTCACGAAACAAATTTAAAAAAACAGGGAATGTTGGCATTAACTTTTGCAGACAAAGCGGATTACGATAAAATTCGAGAAGACGATATCTTTGATATCACAGGTTTGATGAGTTTTGCTCCTGAAAAACAACTTACGGTAGTCATTCATCACAGCGATGGAAAGATCGAAAGGATTTTAGTTAATCATACTTATAATAAAAATCAGATCGAATGGTTCAAGGCCGGCTCTGCTTTGAATGCCATGGCGAAAATGAAACCTAAAGTTGCCAAGAAAGCACCAACGAAAAAATTAGCTGCGAAAAGAGCGAAGCCAGTAGCAAAAATTCCTGCTACAAAGATCAAGAAAAAAGTAGCTAAGAAAGTCGTGAAAAAAACCGCTAAGAAATCGTCCGCGAAAAAGGCGATTAAAAAATCAGCGAAGAAGGTTGCAAAAAAGGCTACAAAGAAGAAAAAGTAAGCGATCTAAATTCGGTTGGAAGATATTCCGTTCATAACACTTGTATGTGCAACCCGCAATTATACCATCGTGACCTTCGGCTTTCGCAATGGTTAATGCCGTTCATATTTGTTTCGGTAGGAGAAACATTCCGCCTGAAGAAATGGGCGAAGAGTCACCCGAACAAACGACCATTGTGCGCTCATCCTTCCTGTCTTCCACACTTGGACACCCATTTTAGATCTGCTATAATTCAACTTAAACTGCCAATCTGTCACTAAGTTTGTATTTTTTATTAAATTTGCAGTCCGTTTATTAAGGAGATGCAGAATTTGATCGAAGACTTGGATATTTTAGGCAGTACTGTTGAGCATACCGAGGAAGTCAAAACGACTCAGGATTCTCATAAAGGAAACAAAAGAAAGCTGTACATTGAAAGCTATGGCTGCCAGATGAATTTTTCTGACAGCGAAATCGTAGCCTCTATTTTACAAGGTGAAGGCTATGATACTACCGCTGATATTACGCAAGCAGATTTGGTCTTTTTGAACACGTGTTCAATCCGCGAAAAAGCTGAACAAACTGTTCGCTTCCGGCTCAACCATATCAATGGTTTTAAAAAGAAAAAACCCGAGCTAATCGTTGGGGTACTCGGTTGCATGGCCGAACGATTGAAAACCAAATTGCTAGAAGAGGAAAAAATTGTTGACCTGGTGGCCGGCCCTGATTCCTATCGCGATCTACCTCATCTGATTTCTAAAGTTGATGAGGGGGCAAAAGCCGTGAATACCTTTTTATCAAAAGAAGAGACCTATGCGGATATTAGCCCAATTCGGTTGAATTCTAATGGCGTTACTGCTTTCATCTCCATCATGCGTGGGTGCGACAACATGTGCGCGTTTTGCGTGGTGCCTTTTACACGTGGACGTGAACGTAGCCGCAACCCTCATTCGATTATCAAGGAAGCGGAAGATTTATTTGCAAAGGGATATCGCGAAGTAACCTTGTTGGGCCAAAATGTGGATTCTTACAAATGGAGCCAAGAAGAAAATAACAAAGCGCGATTGGAAAAGAAGGAGATCAGCAGCGTGGTGAATTTCGCAGGTCTTCTAGAAATGGTCGCCTTGGTTCATCCGGATTTGCGCGTTCGGTTTTCTACCTCCCACCCTAAAGACATTACGAATGAAGTGTTGCATACCATGGCGCGGCATGAAAACATTTGCAAAAATATTCACCTACCCATCCAAAGCGGAAGCAGCCGCGTGCTTGAATTAATGAATCGCGGTTACTCTCGAGAATGGTATTTGGATCGTGTCAAGAACATTCGTCAAATTCTTGGAGAAGATTGTGGAATCACCTCCGATATGATTGCCGGATTCTGTACCGAAACTGAAGAAGACCATCGCGAAACACTTTCGATAATGGACGAAGTAAAATACGATTACTCTTTTATGTTCTATTACTCTGAACGGCCGGGAACGCTTGCCGCTAAAAAATATCCGGATGATATTTCTCTGGAAACTAAAAAAAGACGGCTCGATGAGATCATCAAAAAGCAATCGGAGATTTCACGTTTTCGGTATGGTCAAGACACAAACAAAATCCATAAAGTTTTGATTGAAGGAACTTCCAAGCGCTCTGAAGATTTTTTGCAAGGACGAAACACGGCTAACAAGGTTGTGATTTTTCCAAAGGAAAATAAAAGCAAAGGCGAGTACGTCAATGTATTGGTAGAACGTTCAACCCAAGGTACGTTATTCGGAAAGATGGTAAACTGATTATGACGAGCACAGAAACAGAAGTACAAAATATAAAGCAACGATTTGGCATCATCGGCAATGCGCCCCTTCTTAACCATGCGGTGAGAGTGGCCATGCAAGTGGCGCCCACGGACATGTCCGTGTTGATCAATGGCGAAAGCGGCAGCGGCAAAGAATCTTTTTCGAAAATTATACATAACCTTAGCCACCGTAAACACGGCCAGTTCATTGCTATCAATTGTGGTTCGATACCAGAAGGAACAATCGACTCGGAATTATTTGGGCATGAAAAAGGTTCATTTACAGGCGCTCACGAGGCTCGCAAAGGATACTTTGAAGTAACCAATGGGGGCACCTTATTTTTAGATGAAATTGGCGAGATGCCTTTGAGTACCCAAGCTCGGCTTTTGCGTGTACTTGAATATGGTGAGTTTATCAAAGTGGGCGCATCAAAAGTTATGAAGACTGATGTGCGCGTAGTTGCGGCCACCAATGTGAACCTGATGAATAAAGTTTCTGAAGGTCGCTTTCGCGAAGATCTTTATTACCGGCTAAATTCTGTGCCCATTTATGTTCCTCCTTTGCGCGAACGTGATAAAGACGTGGAATTGCTTTTTAGAAAATTTGCCACCGACTTCGCAGAAAAATACAAGGTAAAACCAATTGCCCTGACGGAAGAGGCCAAGGTTGTATTATTGAAATACCGTTTTCCGGGAAACATCCGCCAACTCAAAAATTTAGTTGAGCAAATTTCTGTTCTTTCGCCCGAACAAAAGGAAATAGATGCCACTACCCTCTCCCATTACATTCCCAAAGAATCAAACTTACCGGCTGTTATTAATGGGCAGCACGGAAAAGACCTCTCTGAACGCGACATCTTGTACAAAGTCTTATTCGATTTGAAAAAAGATGTAACAGAAGTAAAGAAGATGGTGCTAGAAATCCTTTCTGATCCAGGCCAGGCCCAGCAAATTTTGAAGAACAACACCCATTTGTTTGAAGGCCTTCAGGAAACTAAAACGCCACCCGATCATGCTGTGGTTTTAAATATCAAGGCTGCACAAAACCAAACCGAGACAGAAGAGGAAGAAGTACAGGATATCTCCCATGAAGCGGAAGACGATTCGCTCTCCATTCAAAAAAAAGAGAAAGAATTGATTGTAAAAGCATTGAGCAAAAATAAGAACAAGCGAAAATATGCGGCACGAGATTTGGGGATCTCCGAAAGAACCCTTTATCGAAAAATAAAAGAATACGATCTCGAGAAATAGCAATGAAGAAGATCTCCCTCTATACTTTCGCCCTATTGACAGGCCTCCTAATTATCTTATCAGGATGCATAAAATATTCCCTTTCAGGGGCTTCTACCAATGCCAAAAGCATCCAAGTCGATCCATTTTATAATAATACTGAGCTTGCTGCTGCTAATTTTGGCCAAACGTTCACTAACCGTGTTAAAGATTACTTTCAACAGAACTCAAGTTTACAGGTAGTCCCAACAAACGGAGAACTACAGATTGATGGCACTATTGTAACGTACGCCACCGCACCAATCGCCCCACAGGCCAGTACAGGAACGGGCACGGCTACGACACCAAACTATGGCGCCCAAACTCGCTTGACGATTGCCGTAAAAGTAAATTATGTAGATTCGGCTGACCCAAAAAATAACTTCAAAGACCGAAATTTCAGCTTTTATGCTGATTTTGATAATACGCAAGGAGACTTCTTTTCCTTGCAGGAAGGGCTTGAGAAAAAAATTCTCGACCAAATTATGATCGATATTTTCAATGCCACCATTGCAACCTGGTAAGGGAGGCGTATCTCCAAAATGAGGCATAGCGAATTAAATTTAGGGCCGAATTTTTTATACTTATTGAAACCATAATTCTATAGATAAGGCGTGTTTCCTTAAGCCTCCACAATTCCTGCACTCTTTACCAATTTCAGTGATTGATTTTTGCCTACCTTTATATTGAGTGTTGAAGTACACGATTGCTTATTCATCTTTAATGAAGGCTTTAGGGATTTTTAGTTTAACTTTTCCTACTAAAATATTAAACCGTCTTCATTTGTTGCTTGAATTTTATCACATTCAGTTCTCAATGCCTTATTTAATTTCAGTTTGGTATGAAAGCAAACATAAGAGTAAAACGCAGGGATTTCATCAAGCTTTCGGTGCTTTCTGGCACCGGGCTTTTTCTTGGCTGCGTTCCCACTTCTGGCAATGACCTAGAGATCAAAAATCTATCGCTCGAAGACGAAAATCTGGGCACCGCGGTGAATCAATATATTTTTATTGACACCGCTGGAGTAGTTACGCTTTTTAATCATAGGCCCGAGATGGGTCAGGGGACCTTTACGTCTATCCCCATGATTCTGGCAGAGGAACTTGAAGTTAATTTGGATAGCGTGATCATTCAACAATCGCCAGCAGACCGTCAAAAATATGGCGATCAGATGGTGGTTGGCAGTAGAAGTATTCAAGGTAATTTTGATCTGATGCGGAAGATGGGCGCTTCGGCCAGAGAAATGTTGGTGCAAGCGGCTGCCAAAAAATGGAAAACACCCATTGATGATTGTTATGCGGAACTGGGAACGGTGATAAACAGAAAAACTAATGCAAAATTCAGTTATGGTGAATTAGTGGAGGATGCCGGTCAACTTGCGCCTCCTGCAAGTCTGAAACTGAAAGATCCAAAGGAATATAAAATTATCGGTCAACCCATGCCGCGAAGAGATGTGGCCACCAAGATTGACGGTTCCGCAAAATATGGCATCGACTTTTCCGTTCCCGGAATGCTTTATGCCTCAATTGAACGTTCTCCTGTTTTTCTTGGTAAAATAGTAAGCATTGATGACACAGCTGCCAAGGCAGTTTCTGGTGTAAAGCATGTCCTAAAAACAAGTAGAGAGGTATTCGGGAAAGTACGAGAAGGAATAGCCGTAGTGGCCGACAGTTATTGGGCTGCTACGCAAGGGAGAAAGGCATTAAAGATTACCTGGAACAACGGTGATCTGGAAAAATGGTCAACACAAAAAATAAAAGAAAACTACAAAGCTGCGTCCAGTCAACCAGGAGAAAATTTATATGAGAAAGGTGCACCAGAAAAAGAGTTAAATGGAAATGTGATTGAAGCAGCTTACGAAACTCCGTACCAATCGCATGCACCCATGGAACCAATGAACTGCATCGTGCAAGTTGAAAAAGACAAGTGCGAATTTTGGGGATCAACTCAAAATCCAAATGGTGTGCGCTCCTTTTTGGCTAAGAAATACAATCTGCAAGAAGAAAAGGTAACTATCAATTATACCTTTATGGGGGGTGGTTTCGGTAGAAGATCAATGACCGATGTGGCCGAGGAAGCGGCTGACCTTTCCAAACAAACCGGAGCTCCTGTAAAAGTGATTTGGAGTCGGGAAGATGATACCACACAAGGTCCTTACCGCGCCTGTTCACTCAATGTGTGCAAAGGAAAACTTGATAATAAAGGTAACCCGGTTGCTATAGAACATAAAATAATTTGCCAGGATATCCGAAACCAATCGGGCAACGACATGAAGGCCACCCGTGGAATTATGGGCGGAGTGAATACAGAATATGCCATCCCTAATTTTTCAGTGAAAGGTGTGCTAAGAAAATTCTATATTCCCATTAGCTACTGGCGGTCGGTGTATCATTCCACTAATTGCTTCGCGCATGAGTCATTCATTGATGAGATGGCCTATGCGGCCAAGAAAGACCCGATTGATTTCAGGCTTGAAATGTTAACCGATCACAAAAGATACACCCAAGTACTGAAAACGGTTGCCGAAAAAACGGACTGGTATAGCCCGCGCAAAAAAGATACGGGCAAAGGTGTGTCTATCGTTGAGCGTTCCGGGGCTTTTGTAGCGTTGGTGATTGAAATACAACGGATGGCTGGAAAAGTAAAGCCGGTGAAGATTACGGCCGCCATTGATTGTGGTACTTATGTTAATCCCGAAATTGTAAAAGCACAGACTGAAGGTTCCATCATCATGGGATTAACAGCTACCTACAAAAGTGCCATCACCTTTGAAAAAGGAAGTGTCGTTGAAAAGAATTTCGATACTTATAAAATGTTAGGTATTGAAGAATGTCCGGAGATTGAAGTGCACGTCATCAAAAGCACTGAGCCTCCCGAAGGGGCAGGCGAATCAGGTCTAGCTAATGTGGCGCCCTCCTTGACCAATGCTATTTTTGATCTCACGAAAAAACGGATCAGGGTCTTACCGTTTAATTTGGAAGAGGTTTAATAAGAACAGGCTTTCCGTCTATTGATTCCAGCCATAATTTGAAGTCATTATTGCATTTCAATCATACTATCTTTCAATGACCAACAACTCACTCCCCAAATGATGGATTGATTATTCTCAAGTTATAAACTAAAATTATTCATACTTTGTGCCTTGAATTTGGCTATCCAAAATTTAATCCTAGACCATGAGCGATTCCATTAAGGCCAAAAGCCTTTCCTCCATAATCACCGCATCTTCGGTTGGTACACTTATCGAATGGTACGACTTTTACATTTTTGGAAGTCTTTCTACGGTAATCTCCTTACAATTTTTTCCTAAATCAAACCCAACCGCTGCGTTGCTTTTTACCTTGGCAACTTTTGCAGCGGGCTTTGTAGTGCGACCTTTTGGGGCGTTGGTTTTCGGAAGATTAGGAGACAAAGCCGGACGTAAGCACACCTTTTTGTTGACGTTGATTTTGATGGGAAGTTCCACGTTCCTGATTGGGCTGGTGCCTAACTATGAAACGATTGGTTTGTTCGCCCCGCTTTTAGTATTGATTCTTCGGTTAGTGCAAGGGCTTGCTCTCGGAGGAGAATACGGTGGAGCCGCTACGTATGTCGCAGAACATGCGCCTGCAAACCAACGCGGATTTTATACCAGTTTTATTCAGACCACCGCTACGCTTGGTTTGTTTGTGTCCCTTGGCGTGATCCTTTCCGTTCGCCAATCCATGGAGCCGGAAGCATTCAATAGTTTCGGCTGGCGAATTCCTTTTTTAGCTTCCGCAATTTTGGTAGCCATCTCCATTTACATTCGGATGCAAATGGGGGAGTCACCTTTGTTTGCGAAGATAAAGGCCGAGGGAAAACTTTCTAAAAACCCGATCAGGGAAAGTTTCGGTAAAAAAGAGAATTTGAAGATTGTCTTAATTGCTTTGTTCGGTGCTACTGCAGGCCAGGGAGTGATATGGTATACCGGGCAATTTTATGCACTATCCTTTATTCAAAAGACCTGCAACATTGAATTTGTTCAATCGAATTACATCATTGCCACAGCCTTGGTGATTGCTACGCCTTTGTTTATTTTCTTCGGATGGTGGAGCGACCGTGTGGGACGGAAATACATCATTATGGCGGGAATGTTTTTGGGTGTGGTATGTTATCGTCCGATTTACCAAAAAATGTTTGACCTGACGGATCTTAGTAAGAAGACGGAATTTCAAAGCTCAATGTCCATCGAACGAACAAGATCATTTACGGCAGCAGGCGACACCGTTGTCAAAAGTACATTGAATCATTTGTATTCAGATAAGACCATTCTGATGGAAACGAAAAAACGCATGGTGACAAAAACCAATATCATTACCGAAGAAATCAAAAAAGAAACGCTGCTATCAGGTAACACGTATTGGTGGATGGTGGCGTTGATTACCATTCAAGTCATTTTTGTGACGATGGTATACGGTCCCATTGCAGCCTTTTTGGTGGAATTGTTTCATACCAAGATACGATACACCTCCATGTCCTTGCCCTACCATATTGGCAACGGAATTTTTGGAGGGCTTGTACCTTTGATTGCCACCAGCCTTTATGAATTCAGCAAAACGGAATCTAATCCGGCTGGTGATCCGATTGCCGGACTGTGGTATCCAATCATTGTGGCCGGAGTTTGTTTTATTGTTGGGATGATTTTCTTGAGTAATAAGAAAAGCGCAGAGATCATTGACTGAACTTACATTTTTTTGGTACTTTTAATGTATTAATTCAACATCATGAAATTTTTGATTGAAATTGACAAAAAGAAAGCTCTAGGAAGAAGAGCGATGACACTTTTGAAAGATTTAGCCAAGAAGGAAAATGGTGTCAAGATCCATCATTCTCCAATAAAAGATCTTGACGAAGATTCAAAAATGGTAAAACGAATGTTACGGGCTCGCAAATCTGGCTTTATTGACACAGAAGATTTTCTGGTCAAGCTGAAATCTCAACTATGATCGTTAAGATTAGCAAAACATTTGACAAAGACATCTCAAGAATCAAAAACAAGAACCTAAAGCAAGCCGTCTTTGATATTATCAAACTTACTCAACAGGCTCCCAATCTCCATGAGATACCTCAACTCAAAAAATTAAAGGGGCACAAAGATTTCTTTAGAATTCGATTGGGTCGTTGGCATAGCCATTACCAAAGGAATAGTCGAATTTTTAATACTTGACCATCGAAAAGATATTTATAAACGATTTCCATAGTGGCAAAAAAATCTACCTGGACCACCATCGGAAAACGGAAGATAGAACTCTCTAATCTGGAGAAAGTGCTGTTCCCGGAAGATGGTATTGTCAAAGCGGAGGTGATTGAATATTATTTGAAGATCGCCCCTACCCTATTAACCCATGTTAAAGGCCGTGCGCTCACGTTGATTCGTTTTCCCGATGGCGTGGGTGGCGAAATGTTTTATCAAAAAAACAGACCGGAGTGGGCTCCTGATTGGATTGAGTTTGAAGTGCTGGGCAAAGAAAAGAAAGACTACATCATCGCGACTGAGCCCGCTTCGCTCGTATGGCTTGCCAACCTTGCCGCACTTGAATTGCACCAACTTCATAGCCGAAAACCACTTTACGCTTTTCCTGATTACATGGTATTTGATCTCGATCCACCCGAGGGATATACTTTCTCTAAAATCACTGAAATCGCGTATGATTTAAAATTGTACGTGGAGGAATTCGGCTACACCGCGTTTGTGAAAACCACCGGAGGGAAAGGAGTGCACATCTGTTGTCCGCTCGAACCGAAGGCTGACTTTCATGCCGTGTTTGAAGCCGCCCAGTTGATTGCCACTCCATTTGTTGAAAAGAATTCTTCTACCACTACACTCCACATCAAAAAAGAGGCACGCAAAGGTCGGGTGTTGATTGATATTTACAGAATCCGCTCCGGCCAAAGTATTGTGTCGCCTTACAGTCTGCGCGGAAGAAATGGAGCTCCGGTTTCTATGCCACTTTCGTGGGAAGAACTTTCAAAGCTGAAAGACCCAAAAGAACACAACATTAGGAATGCCGTTGAGAAAGTCTTGCGCGATGGAGATGCATGGGAAGGGATGGATGCCTATGCCGTGGAGATTCATACGCAAAGAAAGAAAACAGTTGTTAAAGTACTGCCCGTAAACAAAAAAAGAAAGACACCAGCGCAATTAGAATCCTACGAGAAAAAACGCGACTTCAAAAAAACATCCGAACCCAAACCGCAGTTTGACATTAGTGGAGGAAATAATTTTGTAGTCCATCGACATCATGCCACCAACTTGCACTATGATCTGCGTCTTGAACAAGATGGTGTACTGAAATCATGGGCCGTGCCGAGAGGATTGCCACCCCATCCGGGCGTAAAAAGGTTAGCCGTGCAAACGGAAGATCATCCGATGAAGTACTTGACCTTCGATGGCAAAATCCCAAAAGGCCAATACGGTGGTGGCGACATGTGGATTTATGCACTCGGAAAATACCAAATTACCAAAGACAAGAAAGACGGATTTTATTTTCGGTTGAGCAGCAAAGAAATGTCCGGTGAATACCGGATTTATAAAATCAAGAACAAAGAATTTTTGTTGGAGCGTGTGGACGAACCTCAACTAAATTATTTGCACACCAACATCGACCCGATGCTTTCAAGCAGTGCAAACCAGCCACCTTCTGGTGACGAATACATTTACGAAGTAAAGTGGGATGGCATTCGGGCACTTATCACCGTGGAAGATGGTCAAGTACAAATCAAAAGTCGAAACAAGAATGACATCACTAAACAATTTCCTGAATTGACCGATGCCAAAACCTTTCGTGCCACCTGTGGCGTGTTCGATGCCGAGATTGTTTGCCTCGATAATACAGGCCGACCGGAATTCAAGCGCGTGATCAGCCGCCTACAAAGTTGGGGTGATTCCAACATTCAAAAGCTTAGCAAGACCAACCCTGTGTATTGTTACATTTTCGATTGCCTATATCTTGACGGTAGAAGTTTGGTGAACGAGCCTTTGCTGAAACGAAGAGAGTGGTTGAAAGATGCCGTTCACACCAATGCTGCTTTTCGCATCAGCGACATTGAAGAAGACGGCCAGATGTTGCTCGATGCAGCGCGTGCACATTCTCTCGAAGGTATTATGGCCAAGCGCAAAGACAGCAAGTACCTGCCCGGTAAACGCACCGATGCATGGGTAAAAATAAAAATCCGAAACACACGCGAGGTGGTGATCATCGGCTACAATCCCGGCAAGGGCAACCGTGCCAGCTCCTTTGGTGGACTGCATATTGCCGAGCGCGATGGCGAGGAATTGATTTATCGTGGCAAAGTAGGCAGCGGCTTTGACGATGATGCACTAAAAGAAATATTTGCGGGCATCGAAAAATTGAAAGAAATAAAAAAGCCCATTCCACAAAAAACATTGGACGACAGAACCAGCAAATGGGTAGAACCAAAATTGATGGCCGAAGTGACCTATGCGTCACTCACCCCCGACAAAATTTTCCGCGAGCCGGTGTTTGTGAGGATGAGGCCTGATTTGGGTCGATGAATTAGATTTACGTGTTCTACCCTTAAAAGTGTAGACCACGTTTCTGTTTTAAACTCTAGCGAAGGCTATTTATATTTAACCGTTTCTGAATAAATGGCCATTTACTTCACCTTGATTTGTTGCGCAATCTCGTGCACCCATAACGTATACATTTTTCCCGAAGGGTGGAGACCATCCGCGGCTACCAATTCCAGGTCTCCTATTCCTTGCCGCGATATTGGAGTGATGTTAACATACTTCACCTTATATTGATCAGAAATCCGTTTGTTCACCTCATTGAAGAGATCAATTTCTTTGGAAATCTTCTCTTTGTTCTTTAGCCCGTAAGGTGTAAAGCCATGATCTGGAATGGAGACAACAAACACCTTTTCTTTATCTCCCTTAGCAAGGCGAATTGCAGTTTTCAGTAGCGCTTCAAATTCCTCTTCATACTGATCGATTGACCTATTTTGATATTGGTTGTTTACGCCAATCAATAACGAAACCAAATCAAAAGATTCTTTGAGTTGAGCAATGTTGATGGCATTGAGCAAATTATCAGTACGCCATCCGGTTGTTGCAATAATCGTTGTAGAAACCTCCAAACCAAAATCCCCTGAAAGGCAGGCAGCCAATTGAATAGGCCACGTTTCGTCTTCCAAAACGCCTTCACCAATCGTGTATGAATCTCCGAGTGCTAGGTATTTGATAGATGGTGAAAAACCCTCGTCTTTAGTCACATTTTGTTAATAAGGGAATGCATTCAGTTTTTTAATTCGATGAAAAGACAAGCGTAATCGCATAGGTACTTGCCGGGCTAACTGTGTTGTCAACAAAAGAATAGGTGACCGTTAGGCTGGTCGCTGTTATTTGAGTAACAGTTAGGGAACCGGCATATTCCAAAATCATATAACCCAAAAAAGGCTCGGACGTTGATTGAAGTTGAGTATTGGTTGCATTCACCAAAGCATCCACCAATAAAGTTTTACCATCATCCGTAAACGCCCAGTTTCCACTCTCTACAGTGGTAGGATCTCCTGACGTACACGAGCTGGCTCCTTCTGCCTGTGCATAACTTTGAGATGTGTTGTAAGAAAATAAGAATGTATTGTCAGCCTCACACGCGGGTATACCGGTAGATGGGGTGGCAGTCTGCGCTGCGCCACCATTTATACTTTGGGAAATCGAAATGATTTTCCATGTTTTACTGGCACCTTTTGTGCCTGCCAAAAGAAGGGAGTTTGTTTCACCAACAGTAGGTGGGGTAGTCTCTTTTTTGGTACAAGAGGTGATTACGATAACGGCAAGAAATACAAGTAAACTTTTCTGGATTGATTTCATTTTTATATATTTTCTATAGGAGGCAAAATTAAATTAAAGGTTTAAAACGCAAACTTATTTTAGTTGTTAGTTTTGTAGTTAGGAGAGGTGCCAGAGTGGCCGAATGGGACGGTCTCGAAAACCGTTTGGCGCGTTTCGCGCCACGTGGGTTCGACTCCCACCCTCTCCGCATTTCTTATTTCCAATTCCCGTTTCACCCTAGATTACGTTTACAGCTTAATATCACGTTTAATGCGCCCAAAAGGTTGGTAAGGGTCTTAGTCGTTTAAATTAATTTCTATAAATCTATCCGATGTAATCCAGACCGTAGCCTCCACTGATATAAAACTGTTAGCAAGGCAGCCCATAAATTCGTAGATTGGATTTCAATCGATTTAAACTTAACTACCATGAAGCCATCGCTAACACGTAAAGAATTTATGAAACTCGCAGCCACTACCGCATTGGCCATTCCTGCAGCCAGTTTATTGGGTCGGAATCCGATATTTGAGGATATATCAGTAGCCCACCCGTATTCGGCTCACCCGGGACTGCAGCTCTATACGTTGCGCGAAAAGTTCGCTAAAGACCCTGAAGGCACCTTAAAAAAAGTGGCACAAATTGGCTATAAAGACCTTGAATTTTTTGATCCTGCAAAACTTTCTATGGCCAGCCAAGTAAAAAACCTCGGCATGAAAATCATAAGCACGCACTTTCAGCCGGGATATGTCACTGGCAATTGGGCAAACCCGGAAAATCCGCCCAAGGAAAAATTGGAAGATATTATTGAACTGTGTGCAAAAGCGGGAGTCAAAAATCTGGGTGTAGGATTTCTTTACCCTGCCGATCGAAAAAGCCTTGACACCTATAAGAGCTTCGCAGAAAAAGCCAACAAAGCCGGTGAAAAATCTAAGGCGGCTGGCGTACAACTCTATTACCATAACCACAGCTTTGAATTTAAGCCGACCGATGGCACAACTCCATTGGAGGCTATGCTCGCTATCCTCGATAAAGATTTAGTAAAATTGGAACTAGATGTGTTCTGGACTTCGGTGTCAGGAAATAATCCTACCGAGTGGATCCAAAAATTAAAAGGGAGGATAAAGTTCCTTCATCTGAAAGATTTAAAGAAAGATACCCCGCAGGATTTCACTACCTCCGATGTGAAACCAGAAGCCTTTGTGGCTTTGGGGGAAGGAGTAGTTGATTTCAAAAGCGTGTTAGCAGCAGCCCACGCTACAGACATTCCGTTCACGTTTGTTGAGCAGGATCATTCTGCGGTCGATCCCTTCGATAGCATTGCGAAAAGTCTTGCGTATTTGAAAAAACTAGCGCTTTGATTAAATTCAGGAAAGGTTAGTGGCCGCTAACGAATCAAGATAAACGTAGCTGTTTGAATGCTTTCTAAGAATGCTTGCGGGACAATCACTTGTGATTTCTCCCTCAAGCATTTTTGTTATGATCTCAGCCTTCTTTGATCCATTAGCAATTAGGAGAACCATTTTGGTTTGCCTGATATGTTGAAAACCTAAAGTGATTCCTTCTTTTATTTCAACACGCTCTTTGAAATATTTCTGCCCAACCTTTTGGGTAACTTCATCCAATTGGATCACATGCGAATACAATTCAGTGGAAACCCCAGGCTCATTAAAACCAACGTGGCCATTTATGCCTATCCCTACGAGCATCAAATCAATTCCTCCAAGATCTTGAATGATATCGTCCATCGCTGCGCATTCAGATTTTATATCGCTGGTTAGTGCATCAAACAGATGAATACGATCAGACGAAATCGCTAAAGGCCCAAACAAATTCTTGGTCAGGAAATACTTACAGCTTCCGGAATTATCAGGAGGGATGCCAACCCATTCATCCAAGGCGACAAAATGGGTCATAGAAAAATCCATTCGCACTGCTTTTGCCTTTTCAACAAGAAGTTGGTAAGTCCTCAAAGGGCTGTCTCCGGTAGCGAGACAAAGTACGGATTCCGGTTTACGGGCAACTTGACTGAGTATTGCATCGGCAACAGCTTGCGATTGCGTTTCGTACGAATCAAATATTAGTAATTTCATTTTTCATATTTAATAGAATTCACCAACTCCATTGCATTGGGGCTTTTTCCGTGCTGTACATAATAACTTGAAGTTGCGTGACCCAAGAATAGACAAGTGTAGGATGGAAAATCCATCAATAATCCGGCACAATACCCGGCATTGAAATTATCACCCGCTCCTGTGGAAAGTTTGGGATTAGCAACAAAAAAACTATTCCGCTGGTGAAATCCTGACTGATCCCATACCATCGCCCGTTTGGAATAATGAATTACCAGCGAATGGATGGACAAAAGATCAAACAGCTTTTCGCCAAGAGTTTCAATATCATTTCCTTCGGATTTTTGTTGGGTCAATACTTCATATAGTTTACTCGCTTCGTTCAAGTTCAATCCTAACACGACATTCCAGTAAACAGAAAACTCCTTTAATAAATCAATGGCTTCAAGGATGCTGGCATCTGATTTTCTTGAGCAATCGGCCAGGTCGACAAATGCAAATAACTTTTTCCGGATCGGTTTCTTTTGTAAAATATCTTTGATCAAACCCTTCCAGATCAAATTAGAATTTTTGATTTCGCTCCAGTTAAGCAGACAAACCAAATCCGTTTCCATAAAGACCTTTGAAAGCTCTTCAATCCCAATCATTTCTATTAGGGTATTCCAGTCCACCTGATTGAGGTCACCCATTTTTGCCATCAGAATTTTCGCCCCATTAAACTCCATTGCTGTGGTGTATCCTGGGTTGGCAAAACTGAGTGCCGTGCAGTTTGAAGGCATTTGCAAAAACACTTCGTGTACTCTTGGATAACCCAACGTGCCAACACAGAATTGGCTCGAACCAAATTGCGCAAGCGCATTGGCCATGATGGGCATATTCCCCCCAATTTTTGTAGTCTTCTCTTCAAGTTCCATCGCAAAATTCTTATCGCTTTTCCCGACAATATAATTGCCAAACTCGCGAATGGTTTTAAAATACATTGTGCCCTCGCTTTCATCGACAGACTGAATCACTTTAACGACCTCATCCACAAAGCCATCGAACCCCAACGTAATTCGTTTATTTTTTAGCAAATGGATTTTGCCGCGTAGATTTTCCTCAAATAATTGATCCATGGCTATGCCAATTAATAAATTAACTTTTGATACTGATGTAAATTAATAACTTTAACATGAATTAGCCCATTTGGACTACCGTTGTCGAACGAATTTCAATAAAAAATCATGATTAAAATTATCATTCTTTCTACGTTACTAATCCCTCAAATGATTTTCGCACAAAAAGAAATCCCGCTGTATGAAGGCGTCATTCCCAATTCACAAAAGCCAAAGATACCCTTAGACACTGCGCTTACGAAAGCACCCTTTGGAGAAACAACAATAGACATTCTTCACGGGGTTATCCATCCGACACTTACTATTTACCTTCCTGAGAAAAGTAAAGCCACAGGCATCTCAGTGATCATCTGTCCAGGTGGAGGTTATCAGGTTTTAGCAATGAGTCATGAAGGCCACGATATTGCCAGGCGACTAACCAAAGAAGGGATTGCAGCATTTGTTTTGAAATACCGGCTGCCAAAAGGAGGAATTATGATTGACAAAACCATCGGCCCCTTGCAAGATGCGCAACGTGCCATTCAACTGGTTAGGGAAAATGCGGTAAAATGGAATATCAATCCTCAAAAAATAGGGATCTTGGGTTCCTCTGCGGGTGGTCACCTTGCCGCTACTGCAGGAACCCATTGGGAAACTTCCAAGATTGACAATCCCAAGAAGATAAGCCTTCGCCCCGACTTCATGGTGTTAAATTATCCGGTGATCAGTTTCACCGATAGCCTTACGCACGGAAGCTCGCGCGTTTCTTTAGTTGGCCCCGATTCCATTCCCGAAGAGTTGTCGATGAGTTATGAAGCGCTTGGCATCGATGAATCTGTAATCCGTTTTTACTCAAACGAGCTACAGGTAAACGAGAAAACACCCGGCACGTTTATTACCACTTCCATGGCTGATCAAGCGGTTCCGCCTGCCAACTCTTTATATTTTGTTGCCGCACTACAACAACACAATGTACCCGTTGAATTGTTTTTATACACCAATGGCGAACATGGTTACGGCATGATTAACCCGACAGCTAAAGTGCAATGGATAGACCAATGCATTATGTGGATGAAAAAAGAGAAATGGAAGAAATAAGGGGGATACGCCTGTCAGCAAATATGTAATTATCTCATTTACTCATCGCCAAGAAAACGCCATTGGTCCAACCAAACCCATCTTGATTGGGGTACTCTCCCCCACTGGCTTCACCGTCCTGATTCCATACATCATACTTCTCTGTCATCTTTCCTGTTTTGTGATAGACCTTTAGATTAGCATTGATCCAACTGGATTTTAGCCGATTGGCAGAATCTTCGAACCCATAGTTTTGAAGTCCTTTGTAAACAATCCATTGAAGCGGTGCCCAGCCGTTAGGGGCATCCCATTGCTGACCACTAAATTCAAATGTCGTGGTCATGCCACCGGTCTTAAGAAAATCTTGCAGGAGAATTTTCTCAACGCCCACGGCTTGATCAGCAGAAGCCATTTCAAAAAACAAGGGAAAAGCAGCTGCTAACGTCCGCTGTCCTTTTTGTTCTTGCTCTTTAAAATCATAATCAAAAAAGAATTGATGTTCTTTATTCCAGCAATACTTTTTTATAGCCGTTTTACGCTGATTGGCTAAAGTAAAATATCCATTTGACTTAACACTATTTCCTGAATGTAGATAGGCTTCAGCCAATGTCTTTTCTAAATTGAAAAGAAGGCAATTCAAGTCGACAGGAATAATATCTGTGGTATGAATAGTAGCAAAGGATTTCGCATCTTTAAACCATCGACTGCTAAAGTCCCATCCTGATTCTGCGGCCGCGCGCAGGTGACGAAAAAGTTCCTCAGGCTGCTGTGTCGACTGGTGAGAAAGTTCGACATCTTCTTTAAATGCCTCTGGACGGGGAGTCATATTTTCATCCCAATACCGGTTAAGTACCGATCCATCGGCCATTCTAACAACCCGATGTTCAGCAAGATGAGTTGTAGAAAGAATTTCCAAGCCCTTCATCCAAAATTGATATTCCCTTTCAAGAACAGCCAAATATTTTGCGAGTACTCCAACAGGTTCTTCTTTGCCCGATTTGGCTTTTTCCTCGTTCAATAGGTTTACCATGAGCGAAAAAAAAGGCGGTTGAGAGCGTCCTAAAAAATACGTACGGTTTCCATTCGGTATGTATCCCACTTTCTCGATAAGAAAAGAAAAATTATCAACCATGTTTTGGATCAGATCAATTCGACCCGACTCACGAAGGCCAAGCATCGTGAAGTAACTATCCCAATAATAAATTTCACGAAACCGTCCGCCCGGCACAATGTAAGAATGAGGCAAGGGAATTAATGAGCCTGCTTCTTCATCCGGTTTCCTGGTCAACACATTCCAGAGTGCAGAAATGTGCTCTTGTGGAGATTTATTTGGATCACTTTTGTAATCGGAAGAATAGGCTTTTGGAAATTTAAAATTGTGACGAACAAATTTTTTCAAATCAAAACCAGATGCTTTCCTCTCACTTAGATAATCGGCATTGATTTCATCAAGGGGTCTGTTAGGAATACAATCCGGAAAGGTTTTTCCATCACCCAGCACATTTTGCATTTGTACTTCCTCAAAAAGAGAACCGAGCTCGTGAATTTGTGTGATCATGATTAATGTCCTGCAGTTGTATTGAATTCGACTTTCGCATCTGAATTCTTCTGTATGCGATTAAAGAAATAAAGACAAACAATTAAAATTCCGATAGGCACCAATGAAAAATAAAAAGCCGTTTGCCCACCAAAGGCCTGAAAAATATGCCCCGTGATAATTGAACCTGTTGTGCCACCTAGCGCTGAAAAAATGACGATCAAACCAGACATCGGGCCATGTTGTCGGGCAGGAAGCGTACTTAATATCACCGAATTAATAGCCGGGTAAATTGGTGCAATGAACAAACCGATCAAAGGGAATACAAATGCACCCAGAGGGGCGGATCCCCAACCGGTAACAATATGATCAGTAGACGATTTTGCTAATGGAATAGCCAGTAAAACCAAGGCAGCAGCTGCCATCAGGCAAAGAATTAGAACAAAAAACCAATGAACCCTTCGCAACGCAAAGCCAGCACCAAACCTACCCACCGCAGTGGATGCTGCTAATATACTTGCCATTTGTATGCTCAGCGTAGAAGGTAAATTCAACACCTTACTGTTAAATGTGGGAAGCCAACTCATGATACTTTGCTCAATAAGCACGTAAGTAAATGCACTGATAATGAATACTAAAACAAGAGGTTGGATTGCCAGCTTGATCATGTCTGCAAAGTCTTCCATCATGGACTTGGATTCACCACCTGTCACCTGCGTTTCATCCAATTGGGCGGTAAACAAAAGTAAAAATGCCACGCCCACAATACCCGCCAGAAGATAATAAACATTGAGCCAGGAAGTGGATTGAAGGTTATTATCGTCCACAAAAGCACTGAAAATAAAATAGCCAGTCAAAATTCCGACCATAAAAAAAGACTCAATAAAATTCATAAAACTGGCGTGTTCTTTTTTATCCCTCGTTACAATTCCTATCGTGGCATAAACCGAAACTTTGATCAACGCAAAGGAGGTGCCAGTCACGGCAAACAATACTTTGGTCATGACAAAACTGCCCATGCTTGGCATCAACATGCAAGCGATGCCAACAAATGCAAGGGCAATAAGCATCGCCCGCTTATATCCTATTCGCGTAATAAAGGATGCCACCAAAAATGAAACCAAGGCAATGCTTAAATCCTTGAAAGCCTCCAGCACACTGGCTGAAGACTCCGATACATCAAAGTTGTGTTGAACTTGGAGGATTACCGTACCTACACTATTCAACAGAATAGCTAGAACAAAATAATTAAGAAAGAGAGAGAGTTTTATCTTCCAGTTGGTCATGCCGAAGGAGTTATGTGTTCGTTAAACAAATCTAACCACTTTCATTAGGAATCAAATTTTTTGGTTTGATTAATTGCCTTTATAAGACTTTCAAAATAGCTTCGAGTATTGATGACAAATCGACTCGCCTGTTAAACAGAGACTCAAGGGGTCACAGGAGGGGTTCAAAAGGCCGAGGGACGTATGCGGTAAAGGATTTTCAAAACACAAGAATCCTGCAGGGATGAACTTATGGCAATAGAATGGAAAAGCAAAAGCTCATAAATCCCGTAGGGATGGCCCAACCGGAATAATTATCCGAAAATAAAAATAATTTAAAAAAGCTATGGCCAACACGTACTCGCAATTAGATATTCATTGTGTATTTGCAGTCAAGGGACGAGAAAATATTATTACGGCAAATTTTCGTGATGAATTACATCGATACATGTCAGGTGTTTTAAAAAAGGATGGCTCGTTTCCATTGGCGGTAAATGGTTGGAAGGATCACATACACACCTTTTTTGAACTACCCGCAGCAATGGCGGTATCCGATCAGATGCGAATGCTGAAGGCAACATCGTCAAAATGGATCAACGATAACAACCTTGTAAAAGGCCGTCCTTACAGGACTTGTTTTTTCGCCCAAATTATTTCCCTTCTACCATATGGCCGTCCCGCTGGGACTCGCCATAATTCCTTATGAAATGATCAACCATAATTAAAATGATGGAAACCAATAAATCATCACTAAAATTCAATTAATTTACACGACTTAAAATTGACACCAAGTCTCGCCTACCAAAATCTCACTTTATGAATAAGCAACTAATACTTTGGTCCATCACGGTAAGCCTTGGCGGATTTTTATTTGGTATGGATGTAGCCGTAATTTCGGGAGCTGAACAGCATATTCAAAAGCTCTGGAATCTGAATACATTACAACACGGTCTTGCTGTGGCAATGGCACTTTATGGTACGGTTATCGGTGCGGGCTTTGGTGGATTTCCGAGCGATAAATTCGGTCGCAAACCTACCTTGCAATGGATTGCCTTTCTCTTTCTGATCTCTTCCCTAGGTGCTGCGTTGGCCAATAATGTAAATGTTTTTATGTTGTTCCGTTTCCTGGGCGGCTTGAGTATTGGAGCCTCCTCGGTAGTTGCACCCATTTATATTTCTGAAATCGCTCCACCGAAATTTAGAGGTCGAATGGGCATTTCTTTCCAATTGAATATTGTCATTGGGATTTTAGTGGCTTACGTTTCCAACTACCTACTTAGTGGAGGGGTTGACGATTGGCGTTGGATGTTAGGCGTGGTCGCTATTCCTTCGCTTCTCTTTTTTATCATGCTCTTCATCACACCAGAAACACCACGTTGGCTAATTTTGTACAAGGGTGATATTGACAAGGCAAAAAAAATAATCGCCTACACCAACCCTGATGTGGAAAAAGAGGTTGCAGAAATTCTTCAATCGAAAACTGACTCAAAGGGTGCAATTGACCATCTGTTTTCAAAAAAATTCACAATACCCCTTTTGCTTGCTTTTCTAATCGCAGCTTTCAATCAACTATCGGGAATCAACGCCATCATTTACTACTCCCCGCGCATTTTTGAGATGACTGGATTGGGTGCAGAAAGTGCTTTGATTTCCTCCGCAGGAATTGGCTTAGTCAATCTGATTTTCACCGTTCTTGGATGGATGCTCATCGACCGTTTTGGCCGAAGGGTGCTGATGTATATTGGCTCTGTAGGTTATCTTGTCTCGCTGAGTTTGATAGCCCTGGCATTTTTCAATCAGTCATTTGCCAACGTACCCATTTACATGTTTGCCTTTATTGCTGCGCATGCTGTGGGGCAAGGTTCCGTCATTTGGGTATTCATCTCTGAAATATTTCCTAATTCTGTCAGGGCATCTGGTATGGCTTGGGGAGCGCTTACACATTGGGTCTTTGCAGCTATTGTGGCCAATGTTTTCCCCTATTTTTCTCAACAATTGGGAGGGGGAATCATCTTCTCTTTCTTCGCATTTATGATGATCTTTCAATTACTTTACGTTTGGCTGCTGATGCCAGAAACCAAAGGGGTTTCATTAGAAGACCTACAAAAGCGTTTGATTAAATAACGCGGCATGAAACTAAAAAGTAAAATCGGCTTAGGTCATTCCTCAATTATTGCTACTTATAGCTTATTGATTCTTTTTACTCTTGCTTTAGTCAATTGCGCGCAATCTGATAAAGCAAAATCCAGTTCTTACCATGAACAGCATCGACCTCAATTTCATTTCTCCCCAGAAAAAGGATGGATGAATGACCCCAACGGGCTCGTCTATCATAACGGAACCTATCATCTCTTTTACCAATACTTTCCAGACAGCACCGTTTGGGGGCCAATGCATTGGGGACATGCCACAAGCACAGACTTAGTGCGTTGGAAAAATTTACCCATTGCTCTTTATCCGGATTCGTTGGGCTATATATTCTCCGGCAGTGCAGTAGTTGATCAAGGAAATTCCACCGGTTTTCAGCAAGGCAAAGAAAAACCGTTGGTCGCTATTTTCACTTATCATGACATAGAAAAAGAGAAGGCAGGAAGAATTGATCGCGAGTCACAGGGGATCGCTTATAGTAATGACAATGGAAACACGTGGATAAAATATACAGGAAATCCGGTATTAAAAAACAAAGGCGATCAGGATTTTCGAGACCCTAAAGTGTTTTGGTATGATTCCACCAAGAAATGGATTATGCCTTTGGCTGTTGGCGATCACCTGGAAATCTTCTCTTCGCCAAATATTAAAGACTGGGCTAAAGAAAGTGAATTCGGCAAAAATGAAGGCTCGCATGGAGGCGTATGGGAGTGTCCAGACTTGTTTCCATTAAAAACAAAAAAGGGGAAAGAAAAATGGATTCTTATCCAAAACATTGGTCGAGGCAGTGTGAACGGTGGCTCAGGAACGCAATACTTCGTTGGGAAGTTTGACGGTAAAAATTTTACTAATGAAAACACCCCATCAACTACTTTGTGGTTTGACTATGGGGCCGACAACTACGCTGGCGTTACCTGGAATAGTGCCCCTGACAACAGACGAGTATTCATCGGCTGGATGTCCAACTGGGATGATTACGCCACCATCGTTCCCGCCTCAACGTGGCGAAGCGCAACAACACTGCCGCGAGATCTTTCTTTAATTGAGACCACAGAAGGAACAAGGATTGCTCAAAATCCGATCATTGAGCTCGAACAGTTGAGAAAGGCTAAAACAGAAATCTCACCACGCGCTTTTTCTGATTCATTGACTATTGAAAGTCCATTCGTGCAAAAAGAATTATTACTCCACTTCGATCTTGTCCATTCCACCTCAAAAGTTTTGGGCTTTACCATAAGCAATTCAGTTCATGAAAAGGTTATCATAGGCTTTGATAGAGCCACAAGTGAATTTTTTATTGATAGAACGCATTCAGGTAAAATCAGCTTCTCCAAAAAGTTCGCAAAAAAACATATCGCTCCCTTTAAAGCAGAACGATTAATGACTATCCATGCCTTTCTTGATGCCACCTCTGTTGAGCTTTTTGTGGATGGCGGCCAATTGGCAATGACGGAATTATTTTTCCCCAATGAGGACTACAAAAATTTGACCTTATTCAGCTCTGAAGGAAAAACAGAATTACTAAAGGCAGAGGTCTTTGAATTGAAGTCTATTTGGAACGATGAAAAATAAATCAGAAAAATAATTCCATGGAAAAATCGGGTGATTACGTTTGCTGCTTCGGGGAAATGCTTTGGGATCTTCTGCCTTCGGGGAAGTTACCCGGTGGTGCCCCCATGAATGTAGCGTTACATTTAAGAAATCTTGGTATGGATGTAGCCATGGTTAGCCGGGTTGGCGTTGATGCGCTCGGCCATGAGATCGTTGATTTTGTAAAGCAAAAGAACTGTGTAACCGACTGGATTCAGAGCGATAACCAATACCCCACAGGTATTGTTGAAGTGAATGTATCTAATCGCACTGCTGTAACTTATAATATAGTTCATCCCGTTGCGTGGGATTTCATTGCAGTCACTCCTGAAGCCCTGGCCGTTTCAAAAAATGCTTACGCCTTCGTTTATGGAACCTTAGCCTGTCGGGATAGCCATTCGCGCGAAACGCTGCTGACATTACTCGATAACTCTACCGCTTTAAAAATTTACGATGTTAACCTTCGTCCACCACATTACACGAAAGAATTGATTGAAGTGCTCCTACAAAAAGCAGACATTGTAAAAATGAATGAGGAAGAATTGGAAATCGTTTTCAACTGGATGGCCGCTTCCGATTTACCAATTGATCAAAAAGCCGAAAGGGTTAAGACAAAATTCGGGTTACAGGCTGTCATCATAACAATGGGAGGAAATGGCGCCTTGTTTATTGATGATAGTGGACTTCATCGTTCCAAAGTTTTTAAGGTAGATGTGGTTGATACTATTGGAAGTGGTGATTCTTTCCTTGCAGGAATGATCAAAAACCTTCACTTGAAAAATTCTCCGGAACATTCCCTTAATTATGCCTGTGCATTAGGTGCAATGGTAGCTGCCCATCATGGTGCGAATCCACCAATTAAGGAAAGTGAAGTATTATCGTTGATGAATTCCTAAAACCTAGGCCAAATAAGACTTCAACAATTTACTGCGGTAGCCGTGGCGTAGTTTACGGGTCGCTTTCTCTTTAATCTGACGGACCCGTTCGCGGGTGAGTGAAAACTTATCACCGATCTCCTCCAGGGTCATCGACTGAGAGCCGTTTAATCCAAAATAAGAGGCAATCACTTCCGATTCTCTTTCAGTCAACGTAGAAAGTGAGCGTGCTATTTCCTGCCGCAACGAACTATTCATTAATCCTTGGTCAGGAGTTTCTTCGCTGTCGTTCTCCAATACATCTAACAATGAATTTTCTTCTCCTTGCACGAAAGGTGCATTCACTGAAATCGACCGTCCGGATAGCCGTTGATTGTTCTCCACTTCCTCTGCACTCATATCGAGCACCTTAGCCAATTCCTCAGCGGATGGCTCACGCTCATATTTTTGTTCGAGTTCGGAGAATGCCCTGGAAATTTTGTTCAAAGAACCTACCCTATTCAAAGGAAGGCGAACAATACGGGATTGTTCCGCCAATGCTTGCATGATCGATTGACGAATCCACCAAACCGCATAGGAAATAAATTTAAAACCACGTGTTTCATCAAATCGGGAGGCGGCTTTGATCAAACCCACATTTCCCTCGTTAATCAAATCACCCAATGACATACCATTATTCTGATACTGCTTGGCTACCGATACCACAAAACGCAAATTCGCTTTTGCCAATTTCTCCAACGCCACCTGATCACCATCGCGAATGCGTTTCGCTAATTCGACTTCTTGCTCTGCCGTGATCAATTCTACTTTAGCTATTTCCGACAAATATTTATCCAACGATTGATTTTCGCGGTTCGTAATCTGTTTTACAATCTTAAGTTGTCTCATGGATACTTTAATTCAATGCAAATTTAATTAGACAAACCCATTTTTCGCAAATAAATTAAATGCGAAACAAAAGCCTTAGCCATGCTGGTATATTCATGGTAGGCTACATTAAATTCAATACACGTTTCTTTGACAAGCTTGCTGATTTGGGGATAATGGATATGACTTACCCTTGGGAAAAGATGATGTTCTACCTGAAAATTCAATCCTCCCAACAGCCAAAACAATAACTTGCTCGATGTGCCAAAATTTGAAGTGGTTCCAATTTGATGAACGGCCCATTCTTTCTCAATTTTTGATTCTGTAGGAAAGTCAGTGATTTCGACAACATGTGCCAACTGAAACACAATGCTGATAAAGAGTCCGGTCACGAACGTAACAATCACAAATCCAACTATTGCCTTCAGCCAGCCGATCATGATGATTGGCAACCCGATATAGACAAATACATATAAAACCTTAGTGGTCCAAAAAACCAATTGCTCTTTTAAGGACAGCGATTTGGGAGCCATGTTAGCCACAATTTTGCGGCTGAAATATTTTACAAAATCATCATAAAAAACCCAGGCCATATAAGAAACTCCGTACAATACAAACCAATAAATATACTGATAACGATGGGCCGCATGTTTAGGTTGATTGGGATGCAAACGCATAAATGGCTCGACATCAATATCGGAGTCAATACCCTCAATATTGGTAAATGTATGATGATTGACATTGTGTTTTACTTTCCAGAAATGGGTGTTTCCACCTAGCGCATTAAGGAAATAGGCTGCTATTGAATTCAACCAATTATGCTTGGAAAAGCTTTGATGTCCCCCTTCGTGCATCACGTTAAAACCCAGAACAGCAAGGTCAAAACCTAGTAAAACAGCTAGAAAAACTGAAATCCAAACGGGCGGATTTACAAAAACTAGAACGAAATATAAAACCACGCCCGCTAAAACCTGTATTCCACTTTTCAAGTACAGCTTGTGCTCACCTGTACGTTCTAGCTTATTCACTAAAAAATAGAGATCAACTTTTGCTTTCAGTACGTTGAAAAATGAATTTTGGGTTTTATCGGGCGCAAGGTTTTGCATTAAAAATAGAATTTAAGTTTATGCTACTACTTCTACGCGAACAGCATTCATGCCTTTTCTTCCACGTTCAGTTTCATAACGAACATTGTCATTGTCTTTGATCTTGTCGATCAAGCCTGATTCGTGCACAAAGATATCTTCGCTGCCATCGTTGGGGGTGATGAATCCAAATCCTTTAGTGTTGTTAAAGAATTTTACTTTTCCTTCTTTCATGGTGATAAAAATTAATTGTTGAATTGTTAAAAAAATTATTTGAGTTCTGTTTTACTTTTTCCTGAAGGTAATTCGGGTGGTGTAGCGGTTATGTTTCCAAATTCATCTACATAGGCCATCATGTTTTCAAGACCGCCACCTGAAGACTTCTTTTTTCGTTCATTTTTCTTTTCGATTTTCTCTTCTTTCTTCTTTTTTCGAATCAGTTCCTTTTGCTTCTTTATGTAGGCGTTATTCGATTTGGCCATTGGTTTTCAATTTTAGTTGACAAAAGTGAACGCCTTCCCTCCTTTGCCTGCTCTTCCTGTTCGGCCAATACGGTGAATATAACTGTCAAAATCACGAGGTTGTTGATAGTTAATCACATGAGTCACTTCCGATATATCTAAACCACGCGCAGCTACATCCGTAGCAATTAACACCTGTATTTTTCCAGATTTAAAATCATTCAGGGCTTTAAGCCTGTAATTTTGCGATTTATTACCATGAATTTCATCTACTTTTATTCCAGACTGGTGTAATGTCTTTCTAACGGTACTAACACCCCTTTTAGTTTCAGCAAATACAATAACTTTTTGAAAAGAATGATCGCGCACCATTTTCAGTAGCACCTCCATCTTGCTTTCCCCCGCACCTACCCGAACAATTTCCTGGTCGATATGGTCACCCGTTGTTTTTCCTTTATTGATACGCACTTCTACAGGGTGTCGAAGAAGTTCTTGGATTAATTTCTTTTGATTTTGCTCTTCTGTGGCCGAAAAAAGGATGGTCTGCTTACGATTATTCATCGCCTTTACGATAAATTGAATATCCCTCGAAAAACCCATATCCAACAAACGATCGAATTCGTCCAAAATTAGGGTATTGAAATGATTGAACCGAAGTGCCCCTTGACGAGCCAAATCGGTTAACCGACCTGGAGTGCCAATAACAATATGAACAGGCTTGCGTAAGGTGGCAATATCACGGCCAACACTTGTGCCCCCAATAAAGCAACAGCTAAAAAGGGAAAGGCCTTTGACGATACTCTTAAATTCTTCTTCAACCTGAACGGCCAATTCACGAGTTGGAACGACAACCAAGGCTTGAAATGCAGGTTTTGAGCCAATGAGCTTATGCACAATAGGTATCAAGAACGCACCGGTTTTTCCAGTTCCAGTCTGAGCAATTCCCATTAAATCATGGTCTGTCAAAATCGCTTCTAGCGTTTTGTCTTGTATTTCAGTAGGACGCAAATAGCCTTTTGCCATCAAATTACTCTTTATTCGGGCATCAACTGGTAAATCCTGAATCGTCCTGGCAGACTCATACCGGGCCTCGGTTAAAGGCATAGCTTTTTTTATAAATAAATGCGGATCAAGGGTGCTGACAGGCTGTTGACCTCTTCCCCTCGCGGGCTGACTTCTTCTTCCTTGATTATTACCTTCTCTTCTCTTCGTGGTGTTGTGTTTTACAAAATTCATTTTTAGTTGTTAATCGTTAAAATCAAGCAGACATACGGCAACAGTCACTCTTTCGTTTTAAAGAAAGGGTTAAAAGCAGTCGAAAATTCGTGCTTGTGATTTTCAGCTAAAATAATTGGGTGTAGAAAGAGCTCTTAAAAAATAAAAAGAGGTAAGGCTTGCTATAACGTAATGATTCTGCTAAAAACGTTGCAAAGCTACGCCTGATATCGTTAATAACCTAATTGCAATTCAACGGAGCCGTGGATAACGCACAAGCAACATAAATTAGCTAATAATCCGCGAGTTTAAAATTTAAAACAACTATCTTTCGGAAAATTTACTAATGAATTTTATGAGTTTCAATTTAGCTGAAAGCAAGCCCTACGCTCCGGTTTGGAATAAATACCGCCCTGCCCTACTCAAATTGATGGTGGAATCAGCCAATGAACCTCAAGAGTACAAACTCTATAGCCACGAATTCAAAGCCATGAACCCTAAAGAGAAAGGGTTTAGTTTTACGTTACAAGTATTTCAGGGCAAGGCCTTGAACAATATTAGGAAATCTCCAATAGCCCAAGATTTGCTTGGCATATTAGAACAATCTAAAAAAGCTTCTGAATTGATGAGCGTAAATTCGTACGAATTTACGCTCGACAAGCAATTTGTTCTTCGGGTTATAAAAAAAGAGGGGGAATCCTGATTTCTATATTCCTCCATAGAAAATTATATTTTTCAAACGATTACGCCTAGAATCCTTGATCGTTTCGTATGGAATGGGTGTTTCGTTAGCCCAATAATCACTATCTTACCAACCAAAATACAATTCTGGATTTATGGCAAAAGGTTTGCTCATCGATATGGACGGGGTAATTTATAGTGGCAACTCACTTATCCCTGGCGCCAATGTTTTCATCGAAAACCTATTGCAGGAAAATATCCCATTCATGTTCATGACCAATAATAGTCAGCGAACACGATTGGATGCTGCCCGTAAATTAGGGTTACTAGGAATAAAAGTGAAGGAAGAGCACGTGTATACCAGTGCCATGGCGACCGGAAAATTTCTGGCAAGCCAAATCCCTAATGGCACTGCCTATGTGCTGGGAGAGGGTGGACTACTGTCAAGTCTTCACGAAAATGGCATTTCGTTGGTCAATACTG
>JADEYI010000339.1_pt1 | contig 71988 bp, 130 predicted proteins | sample 8542331 | NCBI WGS metagenome assembly JADEYI01 (sample SAMN16510988, study PRJNA670497) | mine drainage metagenome | isolation source: biofilm near Copperflume 1 | place: Germany: Marsberg coppermine Kilianstollen | collected 2018-02 | reverse complement strand
ACAATAAAAACATTAAAAAGGAAAAATTGTTTCGGCACAAATAAGAAAAATGTTGTAAGGGACAATGGGGGCCTCGGTATAAACCAGAGAAGGCCTTGTGCTTTTAGGTGAGGCCCCCCCCCCCCCCCCCTCCCCTCTCCTTGCATGCAATTAGGCACATGCCGCCAGCTGTCGCCTTACCATAATTGGTACCTATACTCTGCGCTGTGCTGACACTTAGATGCATCTTAGGGGATAGGATGAGTCTCGTGTCTGTGAACCCCATGACAGCTCTTTCTGCGCTAGCAAGGCGGCAGCTTGGGTGGGTTGTGGCGCCGGCTGAGGAAAGCAAAGTGATGTTTTGTCGGCTGCGCGCGCAGGGGTACGGTGGGCTACACGATGCCCGAGGCCATCGATCCGGCGCACAAAGTCACCGGTGGCGAGATGGACGCGTACGCCATCGCCGCGGTGGGGGCGTCACTGCTCTCCGGCAAGCACAGATTCTTTCAGCTGAAGGCGCTGTACGAGCAGCTGCCGGAGAGTGAGGTGACGCGCGTGCGTGAGGCGCTGCGGAAGGCCGGCCACAATCTGACCTGCAAGCACCGGCAGCTCGCGATGGCGCAGTATATGGGCTTCATCACTCTGGTGCGCCTCCCTCTTGCTTTCCGCTGCCCTTGTCTGCCTGCAAGATCATCACCTGAGACTGCAGTTTTCAATACTGCAGCGAAGTCTGGTTAGAGACATGCTGTGGCTGTGATGCTTGCTTGGCAGACTCTTCCTGCCCACCATCTTCAATACTGCTGCAGTCGTTTGATTTCAGGCTGCCAGTGATGACCCTTTCCTTGTAGGCCCCAGGGAAGTTGGATGTTGATGGGGAATGTCCTGACCTGAGTTGCTGGCATTGCAGGCGGTCCAGTCACCGCGGCAGCTGCCGCCCTGCGCCGACAAGTGGATCCAGCACATGACCGCGGCGCTGGCACCTGTGAAGGACCCAGCCTCGAGGAGCAGCTTCAGCCTGGAACACACTCGGCGCATCACCATGGAATGCCTGGCAGAGCTGCAGAAGGACGGGAAGGAGGGCTGGCGCGGGCTGTACAAGGCAAAGGCGGCCGCACCCGCCCCGACCGCCGCCCCGGCCCCGACCGCCGCCCCGGCCCCGGCCGCAGCCGCCGCCCCGGCCGCACAGGCCGCACCAGCCGCAGCCTCCAGTGCTGCCAACCTCCCACAGGGCTTCCTGGACAGCCTGTGCAGGCTCATCGGCTGAGCTGACAGGGCCCTGGCAACCGCTGCATTTCCTGTATCTTAGACTGCCAAGCATGGGATGGCAAATTGCAGCTAAGTCAGCCTGATGACTGGGCGCTGCCCGGGTGACTCACTCTGGGTGGAATGCGTGAAGGGTCCTCATGGAGGGGGTTTTAAAACCTTTAGGACGTTGAGATGCCGGAAAAATCAGCTTTGCCACAATGTTGAGCGCAGTGTTGTAAAGGTTGTACCGATACAGTTGCATGCTGCCTGTACTTGACTGGGCGGCTGCATGTTGTCTGCCCGTTGGTTGCCTTTGAGGTTGCTGTTTTTTGGAATGCTGGAGGTTGAGCCAGCACAACTGTACGTCATTGTTCTGTTCTTGGAGAAGGGTTGGAAGGAGTTGCACCAGGCAGTATGCCTGCAATCAGAAGCCAGTGTCTCGCCATATTGTATGACATTTAATACATTTATATGAGACATCACATCAAATTTTATGTGTGGTTGGTGCTGCTCAGTCTAGAGGCAGTCCGGCATTTGGGCATGCACGAACAGCATATATGACACCAACACACAGGAAGTACGGAGGGTGCTTTGGGCAGATTAACCAAAATCTCAAGGCAGAACAATTGGAAATCAAATGACCGGGGTTGCATAGCATTGAAGGGAATGGAAAGGTGTCCAATGCAATGCATCAATTGATGAATGGGATGTATACTGGTGCTAGAAGCAAGATGAAGCTTCTCAAGTCCACTCGAGGCACCAGCATGTGTAAGAAGCTCCACGCAATTTTGTACCATCATTTACACCAGTAATCTTCACCACCAAGAGGCCCAGCAACACATCATCTTGTACCAGAAGGTCGGCCACTGTCTGTCGCAGCGCGGGTGCACAGAAGTCTGTCGATCTTGCCAATCAGTGTCTGTCATGATCTTGACAGGCACGCCTCACCCTCTGCTTGTGTCACTGAGCTCAAATGTACCTCACAGACATGTTCCCTGCCTGGTCACGTGGCTGACAGCTGTCAGCTAGTACCTGCTGGAAAAGAGGTGCTGGCACACGTTACCTAACATGATAGCCTAAGCAGCTTCCAGGGACATTGACTGACCACCCCACATGCTGTCCAGATCATACAATTCCCGGGCGCCCTCCTCAAAGACATGTGCCACGACACTCCCACAATCCACCACTAGCCACTGAGAGTTGGAAGAAGAGTCAGTCCCCAATCCTTCCACAGATGGGACAATCCCTGGTGCCACCTCTTTGCACCGCTGCTTCAGCTGTGCACACGAAGCACCCCAATGAGCACTTGCAGAACGAGCACAACACTTAAAGATGACAAACCAGAAAAATCTGCTGCTGCACCAGAAACTCACTCACTGCTGGAAGCACCAAGCTGCTCTTTCTTGATGCATTTGGCTAAAAACAGATACTTGAAGGGCAGAGCCAATCTGAGACGCCTTGCAAATCAGGAAGTCTAGTAGAAAAAGGGCAGGCTCACCTGGTAGACAATTGCTTGCGCAGCAGTTTGTGCATGGAGTTTGGACCGGGCAGTGGCAATCACAAATTCATCCGTGAAGTCACAGTCCCTCTGCCGCACATCCAGCACACGCACATCGTCTGTCTTTGCTTCTCTCAGCATCTCAGCTACCTGCGTCCATGGAGTGTCATTTAGGAAAATCCCTGGTATTCCCGTGTTGTCTCCTTCAATACAGTGGGAATCATTATCAAGAGTGCTCACGAGGATAATAGCAATAAGCGCACGAGGCAGACCTCTTCGCCAGTGACAACATGCGCATATGGATGCACAGTGTGGGTCTCTCCTGATTCCAGGAGTTCGTCCTCCCATCTGCTGCATCATGACCAGGAGGTAAGCTGCACTAACAGGCAGCACATATCAAAATTGAGACATGCAGACCACAGGAGGTGCACATGCACGGAGTGCTTTGCTTGCCTGTGCTGTGCCCCAGTTTGGCTTGTTGAGCGTTCCTCCAGGATGGCTGACCACAGGCGATCGATCAGAAGTGGCTTGGATCCAGAGGTCTTCAATCCTACTTGAGCCAGGATGGGCCGGATATCCACAATCTGCACCGACACAGCTTGTCACCCCTCTGTTATTTGGTGTTCGGGGCTGACACGGAGACGGTATAATCTTCCAATGAGGGCACGGCGCACCCTCAGGTCCGACAGGTCCTTAGAAGACTGAATGGGCCCCTCGAGGTTGGATCTTTGTTTCAGGGCATCATGCACTGCTTTTAAAGCGCTCTGTGCGTCAAGCTGGCGTGCATGGTCACTGCCTTGAGCTTCAGATCCACTCTGGATGCGATCCATCTCGCGCTGTTCCTGCTCCCTCGTTTCCCTGGCCTCCTGAGCCATCAGCAAATGCCGCAACGCTGGATTCTCTTCAACAGCAGTTCCTGGCGGAGGCCAGACGAGAGTGTCCTGTTCCTGGCCCGCATCTGCAGTCAAGCAAATGGAAGTTCAGTGATAGCAATCCTTCACCTGAGGATACTGAGACAAAGATTGAGGGAACAGGAGAATATTTGCATGCTCGCTACCTGTGCTATAGGCTGCACTATAGGTCTTCAATGCTGCATGGCTCAGCGATGAAGTTGACAATTTGTTGGAGCCGAGACCAGTGAGCTTGATCGCAGATCGCAAAAACATCTGAATGAATGCACTCAGCACAAGCGAGAGCAGATCCAATCGCTCAAGTTTATCATAAGCTACGCAATCCCGATACTTCTGTCAAAACGCCGGATCCAAAGACTTCTTGATTGAGAATTGAAGCGTTTTCGTGAATTGAGCGTTGATCGCGCCCCAAGCGTACATCGCCGATCCATGAGGGCCAAGGCCCTAGGGTTACTAATCGCTACTGCTGGAAGCTAGCTACGAAACTGTCAATTTCCATTGGAATTGAGACACAATCTCTAGGATCAGGACGACTGTGGTTGTTATACATACGAATTAAAAGTTATTTAACAAGTCCTCGCGACACGAGCATAAAAGACATCGAGGGCGCGCTTACTAATGTCCTTGTACTAGTCTTTTTTTTTTACACGATCGGATCCCTCTTTTGAAAATGCATACATCGCATCTGGGATACAGTATCTCCGCTGCACATCGGGCAATGCGTTGAAGACGATCAATTCCATGTCTTCCAACAGCCATCTATGTAGTCATGGAACTGCAAGGTCCTGATGGAGGACGAATGGGAAAGAGAGGATCCTGGCTGGCGATTGGGAGTCTTGCAACTTAAGGTATTTAAATTCTTGAATGTCTGTTGATGCCCAGTAGTTCCTGAACCGCACCATTCTGGGTCCCTAATTCTTGCACCTTCCCTGTCCTTGGCCCTACTCATTGCTAGGTGTTGACCCTGGATGAATGTGCCAGGCGCTTTTATGGAGGCAATACTTGCTGAAGAGGAGGTCCCTTGCCAGCACAATCGTGGAGCTGCTATCCCCAATCGTTCTCATCAGTCTCTTGGTGCGGTCCATGCTAGCTAATATGCATTTGTATTTGTACGGAAGATGTCTCTTGTACACTCAGCATATGGAGTTGCATTTGATGGCTCCTCTGCTTGCAAAAGTGAGTCATCTCACGATCCAAGGTTGGCACAGGTGATCGCATACACCCAAGTGACGCCGGATCACTTCCCGGCCAAGATCTACGTGGAGGAGACAGCAGATGCGCTCCGCAACCTTACCGCCCCTTTCCAGCACGCGCCGGCGCTCCGCAGCAACTGCTCGGATCTGCTGCATAGCATGGCAGCGGCCGGAAAAGTGGGCGGCGCAGGCTGGCAGCCTAGCGCTGCTGATGTGGCGGCGGTGGAGAGCTGCCTGGGTGAGGTCAGCACTGCTGACACCTCCAGCACCACCGCCGCCCTCAGCAGCGCGGCCGTGAAGCTGCTCCAAGCCTTCATCGACAGCAACGGGTGCGCGTCGGCCGCGTTTTGTGCACCCCATAGACATGCATGTGCTTCCTAGAGAGCCCCAAATCTCCTTGTCACGAACGCACCTGCTTGTGCGCGCAGTCAGCACCACAAAGATCAATTTCATACGGAGATCTTTTCAAAGTGTGCCTGGTGTGTGTGCAGGCCGATACCGGTGCCGACGCTGGATGAGTTTGTGCTGCTCCACAAGGTGCTGCAGACAGCGGTGCAATCAGATCCCAGCATCCTGGGGCTGCTGCGAGGAGCCAAGCGCAGCTTTGGGTGGAATGTGCTCGGTGAGCCCCACTCAATCTCCTCCACAAATGCTCACCTTCCTCTCTGCAGTTGCAGTGGGATCCAACAGACTTGAAGGGTTCTGGTGGCCCTGAAATGCTGCTTGATTGAACGAGTGTCATGGCAGGTAATCTGGTGGATATGGGAAAGTTGGCGTTTGCTCCTGCAACGCCCGAGGTGCTACAGCTGGCTGCGCACCTGCGCCGCTCCCACGAGCTTTTCGCAGACGTGTTCCATGGCGTGTTCAGGTATCTCTTACAACGCTGCCCACAAGCTGCCTGGCTCTGCTTTTCTGAAGCGTGGCATGGTAGCACTTGGATCTGACAGAATGGCGTCATCACAGTGTTTTGGGTCACAAAGTGTCATGGTGCACAAATGCAGGACTGAGAGCGATGCGGAGGATTATGTAGCTAGCGAGACTGAGCGTCTCTGGGCCCTGGTTGTCTTCAACAGCGGGCCGTCCGCCGTCGGCTCTGGTATGTGTTCCATCTTTGCTCACGTGCATTGTATATGCAAAGCATGTCTGAAGAGAGCTTTTGATGCTTTTCATGCTTGTGAAGCTTGACAAATGTGCTATCACACTGCAGACTACACGATCAGGATGAATTTCACCACCGTGCCGCGGACGTGGGTGCCTATCAATCGCTGGAGGCATGACGTGTCCATACACTACAAGGTCAGCACCACTCCCACACAGTGGTTCCTCACTTCCCAGAACAACCCACGCCAGCCGTCACTTATTACTCTGCCAACTTGAGAAAGTCCTTGTCCTTCCATGGAGTGTCCTTTTGTTGCAGCAAAACTTTGCATGCGAGGGCATGAATCAAGTGTTCAAGCCTTGTATCAGGAGTGGAGGGGTTTCACCCTGTGGGCTGTCTGCTGCAGTATAAAGTAAAGGGTGTTTTCTGCCATGCAGGAGTACTACACCTCCGGCTTCCTCTCGCTGCAGTCGGCGATCGACGCGTACACCCTCGGCCTGCCCGCCTCGCTGGAGGCCAGCCTGGACACCGGCTCCGGCGACTCGCCGTCCCCGGCCCCGGCCGCGCCGCAGGCTTGGACGGCGTGGGGCGGCGTGTTTCCAACAGCCGAGTACGTGCACAATGACTTCTACGACGCTGTGGGGCCCATGCTGGGCCTGCTCATGTCCCTGAGCCTGGTGTACCCGTTGAGCATGCTGGTGCGCGGAGTGGTGGAAGAGCGCGAGCGCCGCCTCAAGGAGACCATGTGTATCATGGGGCTGCAGGGTGCGCTCCGCCTGCTGTCATTCTGCACTTGGAGGTCCTACAGCAGAGAATACAACAGAAGGTTTGCAGAAGTTACAGCCCAGCTGGCTGCATGTGAGAATGTAGATCATCATGGATTCAGCATTACCCGCGGTAGTATGCAAGGGCAGTACAATTCAATCTACTTGTTTGCCAGGCTCTACTCCCTTTCAGTAGTTCAGTGAGAGACAGTGCAAGATATTATCCCAACTTGGGACAATAAAAGAAAAGAAGTGAAGAAGGAGTCGTAGAAGAAGGTCTCCAGGAGTTGACCAAGGTGCATGTGTTTTGCTGGCAGGCTGGGTGCTGCACGCGGCCTGGATGATCACATACGCGGTCATCCTGCTGGTCATCTGCGTGGCGGTTACTATCGTCTGCTGCACCTCATTCCTGCGACACACAGATCCAGTCCTGCTCTTCATCCTCTTTGCCTTTTTCGCTGCCAGCGAGCTGGCATTTGGCCTCATGGTGGCTGCCTTCTTCAACAACGCCAAGATTGCCGGCATCGTGGCACCGCTCGCACACTTTGCCTGCCTGCTGCCGCGCTACATCTTCTTCCGCGTAGAAGCCCCTCAGGTGGGCTGTCTGCTGTTTTCGAGACCCTTCTTACAATGCAGGAGCCATGCCTTCAGGCAAAAAGTATTAGCTGGCAGACCAATGCACAAAAGCGGTCTTTCTTGCGACTGTGCTGATGCATGTCTGAAGCTTAATAGAAAGCATATGGTGAGATAGTAGGCACAGGTGTGTCAGAATTCCTTTGTAGATCAAAGGCACACTACCAGCATGGAGTACAGCGAGTGCAGCAGGATGCGTCACCCGCTGAGTCATAATTAGGCGGGCCACGGGAGAGTTCTTCATGATCAGTCCTAAAATGCTATCGGTTGCAGCAATGTTCCTCCTGAATGTCAGCAATTCTGCGCGCAGCAGCTTGTGCCGAGGCTTTAGCTCTGGGGGCTGAATACACATTATGAGCGGATGGCTGCAATTTGGGCGCTGAGGGTACTGTCTGTTGTGTGGCAGGCCGTGGTGGGCAAGGTGTTTGTGAGCTTTCTGAGCCCATCGGCGTTCACCTTTGCAGCGGACTTGATTGGCGAGTACGAGGGGTCCGGGCAGGGGCTGCACTGGTCCAACATGTGGAGCGACCCTTTCCCCATGGGCGCCATCCTCTTCATGCTGGCCGCAGATGTCAAGCTCTACTCCCTGCTGGCCTGGTGAGTGGGGCTGAATAAACTGAAGACTGAAAGAAATGTGGGGTTGCAAACGCATGTTACAGGGCACTATTTATTGCAAATCGAAAAAGTTTTTGACATGGAACTAGAGCACGATTCCCTGTAACTGGCAATTGACCCTGACACTTCTTGTAGTGTACGAAAGGAAAAAGATGTCAAGCCCTCTGCTGTATTTTACCGTCTCTCTGCTTGCCAAAGTCCAATGCTGACCGGAAAAACTTGCATTTTCTTGTTGTGTTGGAATTCATAAGGCAAGTGACAAGGTCGGATCTAGCATCACGTTTGCATGTGCAGGTATCTTGAGAAGGTGCTGCCGTCGCCGTACGGGCCGAGGCTGCCGTGGTGGTTCCCATGCAGCCACTCCTACTGGGCCACGGGGGATGTGGAGGACAATCTCAACGTGGCTGCTGCCCTGAAACAATCACTTACTAGTGTCAAACAGCTCCTGCGGCTGAATCGTGACCAGGAGGAGGCAGTGTCTTACCAGCAGGTGCTCAAGCACACTGCTCATGACACTGTGAACGTGTCTATACAGTGTGAGGAGTGCCACAGTGTCATGGGCGCTTGGGAGTGTCTCAGAATATAAATGTGCACGCTGTGGAATGCAGGTGGATCTGGAAGGGGACAACACAGACATGGGGATGAGGCCGCCTGCGGATGTTGAGGCAGGCAATGGTTCTGGCTCAGATGGCGCTGCTGTGGGCCCCCCCACGTTGGCCCAGATGACCAATCTGCGCAAGGTGATCTGGCCTCCCCTGCTTGGGCAGCAGTCTCTCTTATGAGAAGTTTGAATGTGCTTGTATTTTTCCTTCACCTTGTCAGATTTAGGGATATGGTTCTCAAGGGCAGATGCTCAAGGGCAGAGTAAGGGCTGATACTGAAGAAATGGTCTGCTATCTGCAGGTGTATGGCCAGCATGTGGCAGTCCACAATCTGTCACTCCACCTGCGCATGGGCGAGGTCACAGCACTGCTGGGTCACAACGGAGCCGGTGCGCATTTGCTTGATTCCCCTCCTTTTTTCCGCCACCATGGCATGCCCATGTTCCTCCTTTGCACCGGAGCTATATTGGCTGTTTCTGGCTGAAGCTAGTCTTGCACACAGCATGCCGGTATCCTTGCCAAGGACAAGCAGGTATGCTTGCTTGGCAAGGGTCTCTCGGCCTTGCTCTCAGGCCATGAAAGCCTGTGGCGCCCTCGGCCACAGTGTGCTGCTCCAATCACCATGATAATATATTTATGCACTCTGCGCGCAGGGAAGACGACAGCGGTGGGAATGCTGACGGGGCTGCTGCGGCCGACGGCGGGCGGCTGCACGGTGATGGGTCACGACGTGATGCGGGCGGCGGCGCACGCGCGGCAGCACATCGGCTACTGCCCGCAGGCGAACGTGCTGTTTGGCAGCCTTACCGTGTGGGAGCACCTGCTGCTCTTCTGCGCCATCAAGGGCCTCTCCGGCGGCGCCTTCAGCCAGGCTGCTGACGCTGCCAGTGCCCAGATCATCGAGGTGACTGATTGTTTCCTAATCGAATAAACCCTGCCGGACGCTCGCGTGTGTGCCAGTAAAGAAAACCACGCCAGATTCTACAGCAGAGACATGGAGAGCTTTGTTAGACAGCCTTGCAATGCCCTTGACCATATGTCTACTGCATGACTGCTTTGTTTGGATATGGTGCCTGTTGGAGTGGATCCCAGGCCTCAGAGATTATGTTTGATTAGCTATGATTGATGCTGATGGGTAGATATCTTCTGCATGCAGGCGGTGGGTTTGCAGGACAAGAGGGATTGCAAGGCAAACGCTCTCTCCGGTGGCATGAAGCGCAAGCTGCAGGTTGCACTTGCCCTCCTTGGCAGCTCCAAAGTCGTCCTCCTTGGTAAGCAGCCTTCATAAGCAGTGCTGCCATTCTTTTTGGTGTACATCTATTGCTTCATTATGGGGACCTATTGGAGCCACCCGAGCCACCTCAAATGTCTAACGGGCAGTCTTGCCCTGTCCAATTCTCCCACATGCAGAGCAGGCAGTCAAGGCTCTGAAAGCCATGTTGACACTGATTGGAAACTGTGGGACAGATGAGCCTACAAGCGGAGTGGATCCATCGTCGAGGAGGGCGCTGTGGAGCATCCTGTCCAAGTACAAGAAGGGACGGGCCATGCTGCTGACCACGCACTTCATGGACGAGGCCGACCTGCTGTCTGACAGCGTGGCCATCATGGCTCAGGGGCGGCTGCAGTGCTGGGGGCCTTCCCTTCTCCTCAAGCAGCAATACAGCAGCGGGTGAGCTTTCTGGCTCTGTTGCTTTTCGGCCAATCGACTTCAGGTCGATTGTCTTTGAGATCAGTTGCTGAGATGGAATAGATATAATAACATAATGGAATAAACACCCCTGAGAGATGGGGTGATGAATGAAACCAAGGGTGATCAGCAACAAACCCATCAGGGTCGATGGGCCTCGCGGCCGCTGCGGGCGCCACTTCTTACCTCTATCTCCCCTTTGCCGGTATGATATCCTCGGAAGTTGCACAAGACTTGTTGTCCCAGTGACGTAACACTGCTGTTGCCAGGTACACACTCACCATGAACACTTCGTTGAGGGCGGACGCGCCGCCAGACAGGGCAGGGATTCACAGCCTCCTCACAAGCCATGCCCCGAGCGCCCAGATTCTGCGGTCTTCTGGGTCCGAGCTGGTGCGCACATACCTCCAAGACCTCCATCGTTACATCCAGTGCAGTAATGCAAAAATCTGCCATAGTGCATGCGCCTCAGCAGGCGTGAAAGGAATGCTCATTACCACTTCCTCTCAAGGGTATTGTAATGAGCAGTCAGAGCCATCCCTTACTCGTTTTGTAGGGAGCCCGCTCACAAAAAGCCAATGCCTCTTATTTCAGGCTGTTTGTGCGACACCGTCTTCCTGACAAGCGTGCTCTTGTTTCCTTGAGCGCAGGTGTACCAGCTGCCAATGGAGTGGAGGGGACGTTTTGCAGACATGCTGGAGGCGCTGGAGGCGCGCAGCGGTGAGCTGGGGGTGACACACTACGCGGTGTCCATGCCCACGCTCGAGGAAGTCTTCCTGCGCTGCACCGCCGAGTCCCACCAGCGCGACGGCAATCCCTCCGCCGCCGACTCCGCCGCCGCTGACGGCCGCTGTGAAATCACGCTGACGCCGCAAACTAAACAATCCCAGTCCAGCACCTCTCCCGACAGCGCTGGTTCTTTGGCGGCAGGTAACAGCGGGCAAGCAGGGTTGACTCAATCACCAGCTAGCAGCGATGGGAGCGGTGCAGGCGTGGAAGCTGGCGGTAGCCGGCCGGCATCGAGCAACGGGGGAGAGGCGGGCGCAGCCGAGGAAGCCGAGGGCCCGTCGGCGCCGCTGCCGATCAGCAGGGATGACTCAGCTGAGGCGCTGTCGTCCGTGCTGGCGGCTGGGGAGGAGGCAGACGGCGATCAGCCGAGCGCCAAGACTCCGGAGAGGAGCAGCCAGGTGGCCGGCACCAGCAGGCAGCGCAACCAGGACACCCCTTTGACAGGGACTGCTGAGGAGGCGGCGGGCAAGGGAGAGGATGCAGAAGTGAGTGCGGTGCGTACTACAGCGGATTGCGCGGCCGCAGGTGTGAGCGTGAATGGGACCGGGGAGGTGCACTGTATAGAGGAAGTGCTGGAGGAGGTGCCGCTGCATGACCCTGCGCCAAAGCAGCGGGGGAGGAGGGAACGGGCGTGCGTGGCCTTCAGGGAAATGCTGCGCAAGCGCGCCATCATCGCCGGTAAGACTGCTCATGCCTCATGCCCTCTCCTCCTGTTGCAAACACCATGGGTGCCCCTTTGAGTTGTGAAGTCAGCTCCAGGGATGACAGGGTTACTTTGAGCTTTTTTTAAGAAGGCTTCAGAGCCTTCCCCACAACCGAGCACAGGCAATGTACCTGGTTGACAGCTGTAATGTGATTTTCAAGTCACATTCAGTGGTCCAAGTCATGCACAGTGCTGACATGGCATTCGACCGTGGAATCAACCAATGTAGCAACATGCTGACTGGACCGGCTGACCTGCGCAGGGCGGGACAAGAAGGGGATGCTGTTCCAGCTGCTGCTGCCGGTGGCAGCCATCTGCCTCGTGCTGGCCATCCTGAAGGTCAACATTGATCCCTCCTCGCCCACCATCACCCTCGACTTCACCTCCATGCTGCAGCGAGACCCTGTCATCGTCGCCAACGCGCCTCTCGGCCTCGCCCCCTGTATTATAAAGGGCGCGCCCAGCGACCGGCCAGACACGGGCCCCTGCGGCAGCGCCCTGCACTTCAGGCACGCACCGTCACTTGCAGCTTTTGCTTGCAGTAACGGCAGTGATATGTTTGTTTGTCGTGTATACCTCCCTTCCCGGTCAATTCCTGCATGCAGAGGAGGCAAAGTGCCAGCTGCTCGGCTTGTGCACCTCCTCTTCCGGTCAGGACATTCAGAGGGGGAGGCATTGTGGGGCAAAAATAATTTGAACTCTTCAATCAACATTGTGAGGAGGTTATAGCTAAATGCGTCTGATGCGGTGCAGGCCGACGGCCGCCAACGACAGCATGCAGCTGTCGCAGCAGCTGCTCAAAGACAAGGCGGCGGGGGCGGCCGCGCAGTACGGGGCGCTCGTTTTTGACGACCCCGTTATCCGCCACATACCCGACGCGCTGCGCGATCTCAATCAAAGCATCAGCAATGTGGGCACGGGGCAGCTGCTGAACATGCTGCCCCTTCTGGGCAGCTTCCTGCCCGCCAGGCTGCCCACAGCGGGCAGCGGGCAGCTGGGCGCCGGGCTGCTTCCCCAGCTGAGCACGCCTGAGAGCCGAGTCGTCTCGCGCCTGATCAGGCGCTTCCAGGACCACCCAGGTCCGTCGATTCCCACAGCCTCCACTTTAAGTCTGCATTCTTCTTTCCGCACCGTGCCTGTGGCAGGAAAAGCGCATAATAGTAAAAATAAAATTAATAATGTTCAAAGATTGAGCAGAAGTTCAACAGAAGAAACAAGACAAAATAAATTCTTAACATTAGTAATAACACATAATACCTTTGTTGGCCGAGAACCACATGTGTAATGGGAGGGCGTGCATGGATGATAATTGTATGACTGGTCTCTCTGCTAGTATCATCCACCTCTGACAAATTGCAATGGAGCACATAATCCTCTCCTGCCAAGCTAAAGTGACGGAAGCGCATCACAGGTTTTAGGGAGACTGGGCACGACAACGCCCAGCAGAGTGTGTAAGAAGGATTTTAGATGAAAGCTATATGTGGCTGCAATTTGATGCTTGAATATGGGCAATGCACAGGCAGGCTTATGGTGAAGGATGACAGGATGCTATCTTTGATGCGCAGGGGTGATGCTGCTGCACAACTCGTCCAGCTACCACTCGCTGCCGGCGCTGCTGTCGGGGCTGCACGGCTCGCTGGGGGCCCTGGAGGTGGCCAGGACCGGCAACGCCAGCGCGGTCGCCCCGGCCTTCACGGTCAAGTCGCACCCGCTGCCTCTGTCCTCCGAGGAGTCTGTCAAACTGGACAGCCTGCTCACGGTGAGGCCTGTCCTCGAATCCTTCATATGCTACACTCATGTGATATGATGGTTTTTATTATGATTGATTCTCTATATTATTGACCCTTTGCTTGAATGCCTCTTCATATAGTTGCCTCTTCATGTGTCCAGAGAAGCTGACCTGGAAGCGCCTTCCCAGCATGTCTACAACGGAACGCAAGCTGAACAGAAATTACAGCTCCTTACAGGGCAAGCAATGTCAAGGCAGGGTTGCAGTCTAGCCTAAGATATGTGCAGTAATGTATTGTGATATAATGAGTTGTGCAGGTGTTGGCGGCGCTGTTTGTGCTGGTGCCGCTATGCTACCTGAGCGGTGCGTTTGCCATCAGCCCGGTAGTGGAGGAGGCGTCGCAGGCGCACCACCTGCAGCTGCTCTCCGGCTGCCCGCCCCTCATCTACTGGGCCGGCACCTATGTGAGACCCCACATCCCCGCTCTTTCTTTCTGAGATTAAGGCTTGTTTTGGCATCAAGCTGTGTAAGAATGAGCTTGCTCCGTTTTCATGATTGAATTAATGAATGAATGAAAATAAACCTCAGTGAATGAAGTGAACATGAAAGAATGGAGGAATGAGTCAATTTCAAGGCTTGTTTCTGCATGAAGCCTCGTGAGAGCGTCTGTGAGCCTGCACCGCACCCCTCGATGGTGTCCTTGGTATCACACGTCCATCATGGATATCAGTCAGATACAGTGGAAACCCACAAGCCCCATTGATGTGATTTCTGCCTTGCATTGCCAGGGTGAGAAGCCCCTTCAAACGGAATCTCCCGTCCCGGCAATGTCTGGCAAAGAAACCACTTATCAGCTTGCTTCCTTTGCTATGGGCAAGTCAACAAACCTGTCTGCACAGATGAAGAATCAACCCATTGATCTGGGTGCAGGTGTGGGACATGGGTACATATGTGGTTGTGGCGCTGCTCTCACTGGGGGTTTTTGCGGCGTACGGCGACCGCGCAACAGTGGGCAGCGTGGAGCAGGCGCTCGGCACCTTCGGCCTGCTTCTTGCTTATGGCGCAGCCGTCATCCCGCTCGCCTACTGCTACTCCTTCTCCTTCTCCTCCCCCTCCGCGGCTCAGGCACGCCCCCAAATGCTTTTACTAAACACTTTTGTGGGGACAATTTGCCGCAGCCACCTTACAGCATGCCACACCCAATGAATGTACGCAGTATGGACGGATTACAAGCGGCTGATGATGTAGCGCTCAAACTAAAGCACTCACTTTGTAAAAACTCATTTATTGAACAGGATTCCAGGGCTTTCCTGCACGCTCAAAGCTATTGTTTCGGCTTTACGCAACCCCAAAATTGGCCCACTTCACTGGGAAAGTGGGCTTTTTGGGCTGCAACAAAGTAAATTCTGATCCAGCAGTCAACCTCCTGCACTTAATTGACCTGTCATATGATCATCCAGCAGGCGCAAAAATATTACTTATTGTGGGATTACTTTGAGCACTACAGGAGACTTTTGTGTGGTACAGGTCTCGGTGGCGGCGCTGTCATTCACGCTGGGCTTTGTGGCGGTGACTGGCTCGTACGTGATGCGGCTCATCCCCAAGACGCAGGCGCTGCAGGCCGTGCTGGTGCACATCTTCCGCGTGCAGCCGCCCTTCCTGCTGGGCGAGGGGCTGATTGAGCTCACCCGCTTCAATTTCGAGAAGGACCTCGCACGCGCGCGCTTTGGCGCGGATGCGCCGGCCGGTGATGGGACGGCCGCCTCGGACTCCGCCATGCAGCAGACCACAGGCGGGTTTGGAGTATATCGATTGAGCACCATTCAACACCATCGAGCAGACCAATGTTGACTTGATAAGTAGTTGGCTTGGCATGCTTCTGCAACAGTAAACATGAGATGCTCAAATCATTACCAGTGGCAGCTGACAAGGCGACCTTGCTGCTAAATGGCTCACATGATGGAATGCCTATTGCCTTAGCTTACGGGAAGCTGCTGACTTGCACAGGAGGCCAGATGGATCTGGACTATGGGAGGGTGGTGGACTGGGACACACTGGGACGCCCTCTAACACTGCTGGTCCTGGAGGCGCTCTTCTATTTTGCTCTGGCGCTGTTGCTGGATCATAACAATCGCCATGGCACATCCCTCTGCTCCACCCTCCGCTCTTACACGTTCTGGTGGGCAACCTTCTCCTGGCACCTTCTGTCCGGCCACTGTTGACAAAAAATGTGTTGCTGCCCCTGCACCAGCTCCTGGCATGTCCTGTGCTACTGGAATGCTTCATCATCTGCAGAGCGTGGAATGCCTCGCTCATGGCATCATTCCTTGGGTACTTAGCTTTGATGACCTCCATTATTTCTCATCGGTGGGTCTGTACCCGTGCAGAGGCTGGCATGCAGAGCTGAGGGGTGTGGTCCCTTGTGTGCAGGGCGGTGGGAGTAGGCAGGGGCCAGTTCAAGAAGCTGTTGAGGGGGCGGGACGGCAGTGGGGAGTATGTGCATGTTGGGGAGGGGAATGGGGCTGTGCAGATGACCGACATGGAGGGTGCGGCTGCAAATGGGGCTGCTGCAGAAAGCGCCCCAGAGCAGTGGGATGAGGAAGCACAGGCCCTGGTTCTTACCGTGCAGGTGCGGCCGATCCTTAAATCCGTGATGATATCTTACCATCCCGCATTAGAAGTAGTTGTCAAGTCTGCCACTAGAGCCATCGATCCCCACTAGATATCTTGCAAGCTGCAGAACAATTTCGGATCAACAAGAGTTGCTGATTTTCCGTGGTGTTTGAGGTTTTTGGTCATGCTTGTGGCAGGCTGCCGAGGAGGGGGCGGGGGCGGATGTGAGGGAGGATGATGACGTGGCAGCAGAGAGGGAACGCATCACGACAGGCGGAGCCAGGGGGGACAGCCTGTGCCTGCGCAACCTGCGCAAGGTCTACGAGGGCGAACCTCCCAAGGTACCAGCACTAGTATAGAAAAGGGACAAATCCGCTGTTGATATTTTGTCGATTGATGGGCCTGCCTGGCTGAACCTCATCCGGCTGCATCCGATCTTGTTGCCGGCAAGTGCAGATTATGTTTGAGCTGTAGAAGGGATCTTGCTCATTCCTTGGTGTCCATGCACACAGGTGGCGGTGCACGATCTGTGCCTGGGAGTGCCTCCTGGGGAGCGCTTTGGCCTGCTGGGTCCCAACGGAGCAGGTGCACCTCCCAACACACTGCCTGCCTTGCTTCCTTGCGTGCCATCACAACGCTGCATCCTGCAAAAACCGAAAGTACCTCCTTTTTGTGTATTAGAAGAAAATGCACGTTCTCCAGCTATTGCTGTATGCACAAGGGATATTCACAATAACGTTGCTCTCTATTGAGATGTTGATCACATGAGAAATTGATCACGTGATGTTGCACGCCTGAACCTGTAACGCTCTGGAAGTCATCAAATATCCCCTTGTCGAATCCTTCTCTTTGCACGCTCACAGGCAAGACGACGACGCTGGCGCTGCTGACGGGGCGGGCGCGCGCGACCGGCGGTGACGCACTTGTCAATGGCACGAGCGTGATGGGCGAAGGCGCTGCGACCGGCCGCGCGCTGCTGGGCTTCTGCCCGCAGCAGGACCCTCTGCTAGAGCTGCTCTCCGCGCGCGAACACCTCTCCCTCTACGCCCGTCTCAAGGCACGGCCCAGATCTTGACACCTGTCGTCCACCTGTCACCCGCTCTGTCCACGACGCCAGCTTCTGCAGGCTCCAAATTGTGTGCCATGCTTGACACACGACACGACTCACCTAGAGCAGATGCTGCGCAATCTTCAAATCTGAAGAGTTCCTGCTTTCTTCTAGCCGTGCCAAAGATCAAAGTTTGCTCACCGATCTTGTGTTTTAGTACTGGGTGGTCTGTGCAGGGGGTGGCGGAGGGTGAGGTGGCGGCTGAGGTGGCGCGGGTGCTGACGCGCGTGGCGCTGCCGGCTGAGATGGCGGCGCGGCCGGCCGGGGAGTACAGCGGCGGCAGCCGGCGAAAGCTCGCGCTCGGCATCGCACTCGTTGGCGGCGTCGACGCCGTTCTCCTGGACGAGCCCTCGTCGGGCATGGTGAGCCATCACAAGCCTGGGAATTTTTTGATTTTTCCTAGTAATCATGAGATAACTATGAGCCTGGTCCAGCAAACTTGCTCCCGTAAAAGGAATATTTAAAGGCCTTGAGATTGCCAAGAGATTCAAATTCAGATGCACCCTTCATGGAGGCTATATGCAGCAGTGTGCCTGAGCTGCCATTGTCCTCCCTGACGCCAGAAACAAATTTATTGCAATATAGGAAATATAGTGTGCTGGAACAGCTGATCTCTCGAGCAAGCCTCTACTTGCATCCTTCCTTTATTGTTTAGGCTGAGCGCTGAGTGCTGTGACAGGACCCCGGCGCGCGGAGGGCGATGTGGAGCTTCATCATAGAGGCCACTGGTTCACGCGATGGCGCATCCGTCGGCGGTGCCAGGTCAGACGGCTTGGCTGTGGTGCTGACCACTCACAGCATGGAGGAGTGCGAGGCCCTCTGCACCCGCGTCGGCATCATGCACCAGGTGTTCACCCGCACTCGGCCTTGTCAATTCTTTTCCCGATGTCTTGTACTGTTCTTGAGGGCTTGACAAGAAGTGCTGCTGACTATCACCACAGGGTGACTGTGCGATTTCAGCCTGAGGAGAAGCTGTCGCGAGGTGCTCATGAAGCTGTACACCAACCTTCATTCTGAACTTTGCCATAATGGATTCAGCGCCAATTCTGATTGATTCTGAGCTGAGTCTATCTGCGCTGTGGCAGGGGCGGCTGCGGTGCCTGGGCTCAAGCTCGCACCTGAAGCTGCGCTTCGGCGGCGGCTATCTACTGGAGGTGCACGCTGCGGACGATGACATGGCGCAGGCTCGGCTGGCCGCCTACGTGGCGCGCGAGCTCGGCGGCGAGGAGACCGAGGACCGCCACTTCAGCCGCGCCAAGTTCCGGCTGCCCGCGCGCGGCCAGGTGACTAATGACACTCTTATGTTATTGACCCCATCAGTGATCTATCTGCATCGCTTCACGGGCATCGGTGCCCTGATCTTGCCTGCCTTGGTAAGACCTGCTGGCGCTTGGAATCTTATTCTTCCCTGGGGCAGGGATCGACAAGACCCACTGGAGCATGCAGTCAAATCTTGTGCAGCTTTCCTCGAGAGCAGCATTGCCAGCAGGTCCCATACTGGTGCTATGAGGTCCTGGAAAGGCCTGTCTCTGCAGAAATGAATGGTCTGGTGTCAGCTTGACTGAGCGGTGCTGTGTTTCATGCTGCACAGTCGATGGCGCGGGTGTTTCGGGCGATGGAGGCTGCAAAGGCAGATCTTGGAGTGCAGGCGTACGGCCTCTCCATGCCCACGCTGGAACAGGTGTTCCTGTCAGTGGTGGGCGAGAACCTGCAGGGCTGATGCTACCATGTGAGGCTGTGTGCACTGCTCAATGGTGCTGCGCTCTCTTTTCGGGACAGGACGGATGCAGTGCTTGCTAGCACACTGCCCTTTGCCGCGCTGCATTGATGCGTGGGAGCAGAGGGCGCAGGCATCATGGCACATGTTGGCAGTGCAGCCGTTCAAGTTGAGAGTTGGGCTGAGCTGCGTTGTGCTGCACGTGGTGTGCGTATTTATTTCTTGGATTACGTGAGAAAGCTCGTCAGGGCAGGAGGGCGAGGCATGCAAGGCTTGTCCGGGCAGTGATAGTCTGGCATGTGTTGCGCAACATATGGTGGCCACCTTGGATTGCAATGCAGAAGTTTAATAGCTGAAGCCTCATCATGGCAATTATTTGTATCACTTGACCCTTGAGGATCCCATTAAGATAGGTAGTTGCCAGCGGCAAGAGGCTGTATTTTTTACTATGCGAATCAATGCCTGTTGAAGCAAAGGGATGAAGCAAGTCTTACATGTTGCAGAGTACACTTCTTCGATACAATGATTGCCCTTTGCATCTGTGTCCCGGGATGAGTTTCACCCCGTTGCTGGATCAACATGTAAAGGCTTCCAAGCGAGGCTTGCTTTGTCTGGTCCCCTACTTTGCTTCCAACATGTCCACTCTGGGCTCCTTAATGTCTTGACCCGACATGATTATACACCGCAGCCTCTGCATGCGTATTCTGGTGCATCCTTGACCTTATGATCATGACACAACCCTGCCAGCTGCATGTTTGTCAGCGCTGAGCATCATTCATTCCTGGTCTCAACTTGCTGCTGTGCGGCACATGCACCAACGTTATCTCTTGTGCAAAGATCTCTGTGAGCTAATTAAAATTACAAATTTTGGAGGTCAGGCATGCGCAAGAACGTGTCTGTGCCAGCTCATCGATTGTGCACGCTGTTGGATCTGGTGCTTGATGACAGAGACAAGAACTTATCATAGGAATGCCTGTGCAGGAGGAAACGAACGAGAGGGATCATTTATTGATTGGCGACATCAAGGCTGTACTCTGCACCTGCGCCGTGACAAAAATCAGGTGCTCATCTGCCAACGTGCCCTGCATTGCCTTGCCTCCTGCCCATGTCGATTTGTGCAGCAAGCAGCATAGCCCATCACCCTGCAACAGATGTGCAAGGACCCACGACCCATGTGAACCCATCAGCCGATCCCATTGCCAAGTACAGTGCTTGCCAAGGATGGCAGCTTCCAACTGCTGTCTGCTCCCTTAGGAAGATCTTTCTCGTGTGACATGGACAGGTGCTTCTAGTGAGGTCTAGACAGCACCAGGAGCTGCACACTGGGGGGGCGAATACTTTCCACTGGAGGTGCATGCAGCAGATGATACAGCAGCACAGGGTGCTCTTGTTGCGCCAGATAGAGGCCGCTACAGTGGTGTCGCCTGATGGATGGATGCCACTGCTGAGTGCTGAAGTGCAACCTTATGCATATGGAGGCCGTTGGAATTGGTGGTGCAAAACGATATCAAGACAGTCTCAACAAAGTGATATGCTGCCATGTGCAAGCTGAGAAGCACACTGATGGCTCTCAACAAAAGGCTTTGTGAAAAGACCGGTCTGAAATGGGTGATTACATGTTGCTGGTGTTTCATCAACCAATGGTCATTAGTTGCTTGCCATGGCACTGCGTTCAACAGCTTTCAGTGTTTCCAATTAACCTCCTTTTGATGCAATTGTCTGCCCACAGTTGTTGATATTCCGGGCATTGTTTCACACATGTTCAGGCCTCGAGACATAAGGTCCTGCAGTACTTGCATTGTCTTAAACTTAAAAGCGGCAGATCAATACTGCCTCTCGTCTGAGCAATGCCATCCATCTTGCCAGCCCGATCCAACCCCTTCCCAGCTCAACATGCAACAGCACAGGACATTGCTGGCTTGATCTCGAATTGAATGCAGCAACTCAAAGGCACTCATCTCCCAACTTGATGCCCCAACAGACAGAAAACCAGCCAACGGTTCCACACGTCAACAGGAAACCTGAAAATTATCAAAAGCCGGACTCTTTGACAGCTCAAACTCGAGCGCTCCCAACAAGCTTTGAGGTCTTGTAAATACACAACATGCAGACTGAAACATCTGTGGCCGCTTCAATACAATGAGCAACGTGCAGGCCCCCTGCCCACTGTGCAGGCAGTTAAAGACTGCAGCTGTACAAAACTGAACACTGCTGCGCATACTATCATCCTGCTGTGACTAAAAGAGAAGCTGATCTGCCAGCATCTGAGGGCTCTTCATTATGGGCAACTTCAGCCTGCCCAGAGTGAGTCATCGGCGGCGCCAGCTCATCAGGCTGACTAAAGCTGAATAAAGCTGAGCGCTGCCCTCCCATGCGTGGCAGTCTGAGATACAAGAAATGCAGCGATTGCCAGGGCCCTGTCAGCTCAGCCAACGAGCCTGCACAGGCTGCCCAGGATGCCCTGTGGGAGGGTGGCAACACTGATGGCATCCGCGGCCGGGGCGGCGGCTGCGGCCGGGGCGGCGGTCGGGGCGGGTGCGGCCGCCTTTGCCTTGTACAGCCCGCGCCAGCCCTCCTTCCCGTCCTTCTGCAGCTCTGCCAGGCATTCCATGGTGATGCGCCGAGTGTGTTCCAGGCTGAAGCTGCTCCTCGAGGCTGGGTCCTTCACAGGTGCCAGCGCCGCGGTCATGTGCTGGATCCACTTGTCGGCGCAGGGCGGCAGCTGCCGTGGTGACTGGACCGCCTGCAATGCCAGCAACTCGGGTCAGAACATTTTCCATCAACAAACGGCTTCCCTGGGGCCTACAAGGAAAGGGTCATCACTGGCAGCCTGAAAACAAACGACTGCAGCAGTATTGAAGATGGTGGGCAGGAAGAGTCTGCCAAGCAAGTATCAAAGCAACAGCATGTCTCTAACCAGACTTCGCTGCATTATAGAAATCTGCAATCTCAGGTGATGATCTTGCAGGCAGGCAAGGGGAGAGGAAAGCAAGAGGCAGGCGCACCAGAGTGATGAAGCCCATATACTGCGCCATCGCGAACTGCCGGTGCTCGCAGGTCAGAATGTGGCCGGCCTTCCGCAGCGCCTCACGCACGCGCGTCACCTCACTCTCCGGCAGCTGCTCGTACAGCGCCTTCAGCTGAAAGAATCTGTGCTTGCCGGAGAGCAGTGACGCCCCCACCGCGGCGATGGCGTACGCGTCCATGTCGCCGCCGGTGCATTTGTGCGCCGGGTCGATGGCCTCGGGCATCGTGGAGCCCACCGTGCCCCTGCGCGCGCAGCCGACAAAACATCAGTTTGCTTTCCTCAACCAGTGCCACAACCCACCCAAGATGCCGCCTTGCTCGCGCAAAAAATAGCTGTGTTGGGGTTCACAGACACGAGATTTATCCTATCCCCTTAGATGCATCGAAGTGTCAGCACAGCGCAGAGTATAGGTACCAAATATGGCGCAGACGGAAGTGGGGCGACAGCTGGCGGCATGTGCCTATCTGCATGCAAGGAGAGGGGGGGGTCCGCACCTGAAGCTGACAGGCTTCTCGCAGTAGACAGCCAGGCCCCAGTCGCCCATGACGATGCTGTCGTCCTTGCGAACAAACACATTCTCCGGCTTAATGTCGTAGTTGAAGATGCCCATGCCGTTTGCATGTATCATCCCGTCGCAGGCCTGTATGACGTAGTGCAGCTGCTGCTGTAGCGGCAGCGTGTCGCGGTCGGTACCACGCCTACAGAACAGCAGCTCTCAGCATGTGTTGTCAGGCGGCCTCAGTGCAACCTGCTCTGGAAGAGGGCCTTCCCTCTGAAAGACAGGGAGAGGGCACACGTTTGGAAACACGGTGCGCTGCATGCTCATGGCACACAGGCAAGGTGCATGCCAACAGGAAGTAGTCAGGCAGCTACACATGCCACCGGCCAGACTCAATGACACAAGGGCCAACGAGAATGGGCTTGCGCGCACCTGGAGATAGTGTGCAGATCGCCCTTCCCAAACCACTCCATCACCATGCCCTGCGGCCCCTCCTCATCCTCCAGCAAGACTAGCGGCCGCAGGATGTGCGGATGATTCATCCTCATCATCGCCTTTGCCTCGTGCATGAGCACGTCCTGCTGGCCCGCAAGGGCCATCTTCATTGCCACGGGCAGGCAGCCCTTCTTGACAGCCCCGTAGCCGCCCTTAGCCACGTGCCGCCATGCCACACCGCTCTGTGCGCACTGCATTGCACAGCGCAGGAGCAGTCATTCAATCAGTCATATCTCCTAAGGACTGACTCACGCCTGACTCTTATTTCCAGGGTCAGCGCCCAGCATGACATCTTGGAAATTGCTTTGGCAACACCAGTGAGATGGTCCTGCCTCATGGTACGAAGATGACACAAGGAGGAATGATCTACTCCTGCTGACATTTCTCAGCAAGCTGCGACAGGCAATTGAGAAGCAACATTGTGCAGATCAATCAGAAGCAGTCCACGCTCTGGCAGCACTCCAGGTGGGGCTGTTTGTGCATTTGAGCTAACGGCAATAGAACAGATGAATCCAGGCCCTTACCGGTGGGAGGATCGGCAGCTGTTGTGTGTTGGCCAGCATTCCCTTGCGCCGGTCATGGTCGGCCTTGAGCTGCGCATTCTCCTTGGCCTGCAAGACGGCGCACGTTTTTTACTGCACATCAAGCAGTGGTTACATACACCCGCTCTTGCGACTCTAGCGCATGTCCTATTTTGGCTTGCTGACATCAGCAGCTATGTCATTCCTGGCATGTGCCAAAAGGCATGCTGACATCAGCAACAACAGGCGCATCAAGCGCCTCTGGCGCTGATATACACAGCATCGGCCAGCCAGGGAATGGGGAAGTCAAGTGGACGTGGGCTCACCAGTCTTTCCCTGTCGGCCTGTGCAAGCTCCTTCTGCAGGTTGGCGTTGTGGAGATTGAATCTCAGGTTGTCATTTTCTCCCTGCAGGTCTTCCTCCTGTCCTTCCTTTGACTGCACCATCACACACGCTGATCAGCTTGATCAGCTTATGATCCGACAATTTCCAACGCATGCAAAGCCGGCCAGCCTCCTGTCAGGCACCTTATTAAGGCGAGCTGAACAGGACATTCCTTCCTCTCACTGCGCATGCATTGAGAATCCAGCGAGGGGGTTGCATGGAGCTCACCGGCGGGGAAGGCGCGGGTCGTGTGGGGATGTCACTGCAGCCAGGCAATGACAGCGAGGCAGCAGCCGGCTGACGCTGTGTGGATGCACACAGTCCCAGGGTAGAAGGAAGCTCGTGGGCAGCAGAATGGCCCATTGAAGAAGGGGAGAGGCTGAGCGTGTCGGGCAGCTCGGCAGAGGCTTCCTTGTGCACTGCAGGCGCGTAGAGGCCCAGGCTGAAGGGGAGCTCTTCTGCAGCGACGTGCTGCTCTGGTGCTGCACAGAGGCCCAGGGTGGTTGGTAGCTGAACAGCAGCGGGCGGGTGCTGTGCTGCATCGTAGAGGCCCAGGCTGAAGGGGAGCTCTTCTGCAGCGACGTGCTGCTCTGGTGCTGCACAGAGGCCCAGGGTGGTTGGTAGCTGAACAGCAGCGGGCGGGTGCTGTGCTGCATCGTAGAGGCCCAGGCTGAAGGGGAGCTCTCCTGCAGCAATGTGCTGCTCTGGAGAGGTGCAGAGGCCGGGGCTGCCTGGCAGCGCGGCAGTGCGGGGCTCACACTCTGGAGAGGAATCCAGCAGCCTGAAGCTCGGGGGCAGCGCGGCTGTTGTGGGAGCGCGCGGTGGAGATTGATCCAGGCCTGGCTGTTCTGTGGCTGCATGCTCACACGCCTGTGAAGCGGTCAGAATTCGGGTGGAGGGCGGCAGCGGCGAGTCGTGAGTCTGCACAACACATCCACAGACATGTAAGCGGTGTCACCAGCGTATGTCATCGCACGACTCAATGCAAGACAGCCACATGCAAGCACCAGCACCGGACCCACCACCTTCAATGCAGGTCAACTCTTACTGCAAGATGCATGCTCAAATAAAGGCGTGAGCTCTCACCTGTTCATCTGCTGTGGCTGCAGCTTGTGCTGGCACTTCCAGCAGCCCCTCAGAAGCCTGTGTTGTCTCCACAGAATGTGTTGATGCCTGGAATCCCTCCTCTTCCACCACCGGGGGCTCCTGCACCTCTGCAGCCGGGACCTCTGTCGCCGGTGCTTCCTCCACTTCCTCATCCGACTGCGCCAGCACAGCCTCTCATCAACTTTGCACACTGAACCCTTCCATGCAGCACCAAAGACAACCTCTAGCGCCTGATAGAGCGAGCAGCCTGCTTCAAGTTTGGCGGCAGTGAAGAAGGCCACAACAGTACAAAAGCTTGCGTGCCACAGGAGAGGATTGCGTGGACCTCACCTCCGGGAATTCTGCCGGGCAGCGTGGACTCTGGTTGGGTGGAGAGTCCTGTGCTTCGCGCAGCTTCTCCGCCACCAGGAGCTGCACAAGTAGATCGAGGATCAGGCCAAAAATGGTTTTTTCAAGGTGGTCAACCTCCTTGGCGGCGCCGTTTACGGGTATCAAAAACATTGAACACTGCAAAATGAATCTTCTGGAGGTCCCTGATGGTCCGTGCTCACCTTGGTTTGGCACGCAACAAGCGCCTTCACGTAGTCGCCAAGCACGGCCTCCGCCTCAGCGGCTCTTTGGGTCCGCTGGCGGAGGCGAGACTGGCAAATGGAGAGGTCTCTGTGTTGGGCCGCGACGGAGGTCTCTGATCAGCACATCGCTGTTTGACAGCGCAGCCTGCAGCTTGGCGACTTCGTTGTTGCTTTGGTAGAGGGCAGCTTGTGTGACCTGGAGGATGCTCTGCGCCTCGGATAGAGCACCCTCACATTCTGCCACCCTTCTCAAGCACTGGGTTTGTGACGCTGCAGAGCCATTTTGCCTGCTTGTACGGGCGAAAGCAGCACGGGGTGCCATCGCCAAGTTCTGATTGCTGCAAACAAACGATTCGAGAACCAAAGATTGCAAGCCAGATACTTGTAGCCAAAAGCTTTGGGAGCAATATCCAGCAAAAAAAACTTTTGGTTTTTGCATCTGCAGGCTGACCCTTCGGCAGTTTGGACTCGGCGGTAGCCTCTCTTCTCATAATCAATCCGGAGGTTCCGTAACTCTTTCTCGTAACCGCTTCGGGAACAGTCTTGCAACATCAGTGGAGCAGGAAGTCTGCCAGTCAAGAGAATTTCTAATACAGTGACCTTATAGAAGTCCGGCGTTGGTTGGTACCGAGTTTTAGTGCAGCAGGCAATGCCCGAAAAAATAAGTAGCCTGGTTGAGATGGGAGTAACGAGATCGTGTCGTGTCGACAGGCTGTAGCCCTTATAAAATGAAGCGAGAGATGTGTCCATCAGAGAATGCTCTCAAGCGTTCTGCTTTCTCAACAGATTAGAATGGTTTTGGCCAGCATTGTTGGCAAAACGAGCATTAATACGTAGAACACAAGCAGCACTTCATAAAATAATTTGGAGTAAGCAAGAACATGGATTTACTTGCAGTACAACTTGGAGCTCAGGGATGGGCAGATGCTTAGCAGGTACAGTCCAGAATGCTTTCATCATTATTGGGCTTGATATCACATGGAAAGTTGACGATAATGCCAGGCACGGCCAAGCATGTGGACAGTTGTTTAGAAGGCCTCCTCTCCAGCAGGCGCAAGACCACAGTTTACTCATACATTACATATGGTAATCAAATAGATCATGACACTAGGCCAAGGAGTCTCAAAGCTGCTACAGCTAAATAAGGCCTGAACCCATAAGGGAGTCAAAACAACGATTGTTCACGCTACTACGGCTGTGGCCGGCGCTGCAGCAGATATTGGACATTACACTGCCTACCCACCATCTAAGTGGCAAGTAGCATGAAAGCATGCAGGGCTTCAAGGCAGTGTCTGGCATGCTCCATGTCTCGAAGGTTCTCACTGCAGGGCACGGCTGCCGGCTACACAGAGTGTCCAATCCACCCCAGGATGGAGGCGCACTCAAACACGCCAATCACAATCTCAATGACAATGAGCCAGATCACAATCCACTCCAGCCGCGCAGTGTGGCTGTTGTTCTGGTGGGTTCGCAACATGTCGAGCATTTCTCCCAGCACCTACGCGCACGCGGCGCGAGGGTCAGAAACCAACCGCCAACGCCTCATCACCCTTTCACCCTCCCAGCTCTATTAGCTCATCCACCCCCTATATCACGCACCCAGGGGGATCTACATCTAGACATAGACCCCCCTGACCCACCGGGACGGGGGCCGCCGAGGGCTTACTAAGGAAAATGGTGGCCGGGCCCGACGATGCCGAGCGTGCCTAGGACTTCAAAGACGCCAATGACAGCACAGATGAGGATGAGCCAGATGACAATCCATTCCAGGTAGGAGGCATGCGAGGTCTCGTTCACATCGCTGACTAGCTCCAGCATGTCGTGCAGCACCTGCTCCCACACCTGCCATGTGAGAGGGCGCCCGCCTGACTCCCACACACATGCACCCCGCCTGACTGCCCCTTCCTTGACTGCCCCCTCCTACTGGAGTGCTTCACACATAGAGCAAGCAGCCCTATCTCTTCCTGAACCTCAAGGCAATCTCACCCAACCAAGCAAGACCAGCCTAAGCCAGAAGCCCTGGGCTGCAGGAAAACAGCTTTCTGCTTAGCTTAGCTTCCTGCAAACCTCATCGCCCGCAAGCAAGCCACTATCACAAATCACTACGCGCCCTGGGGCTCCAATCTTCAGAAACCAGGCCACTGCATTTCAGTACCTAGCTTTGCATGTAAAGGAGCAAATACAAACACCGCATGCATCTTGTGTCGGCATCAGCAAATGCCATGTATGCTTTTACGTTGGGGGAAAAAAGGAGGTGAGAAGGGGCGCGCACCGAGAAGCGGTTGTTGAGGACTTCAACGCGGTCATCGAGCTCCATGTACTCGCAGATGCGCTTGTACAGCGTCTGCATGATGTCCGGCGCGCTCCAGAAGAACTCCGGCGTGTCCAGCACCGTGCTCAGCAGATTCACCGCCGCTCGCTGGATGAATACCTGCCACACACCCAGCCACCACTTCATACAAGCCTGCTGCTTTGCCCTGACATCCGCTGAGGAGCTGCGTTTCGGGTCGGCCATTCAACTCCCAGAGCCGGAGTTTCCTCAGAGTTTCCCCATCTATGGACCACACCGTGGCACGCATATGGAGTCTTCATTGGCGAGGCACGATGGATGCAACAGGATGGGCAGAAGCAAGGCATCCTGGTGCTCACTTCTGCAACACTGCGGCGACTAATGATGACCTAATGAAGTGCGTTCAGAACATGTAGCTGAGGAGGAGGATCAAATAGCATGGGCGCACCTTGCCGATCAGCTGGGCGATGGCTTTCCTGGACATGGTGACCTTGCCTGCAAACAGTGCACATGGTCCAGTCAGCACAACACTTGCCCGTTCTGTGCATTTAGCAGGGGCTGAATGCATGGTAATGGACAGAGCAAGACTGGAGGTGTACCGGTGGAAGCCAGGGACTCAGGTAGGTCCTTGGTGGAGGCCACAATCTCGAGCACCCGCTCCTCGAAAACACAGAGCTTTGTCGACTGCGACAGCGCGTACGAAATGGACAGCTTGATGGAGTGATCACCTGCGGTCACATCAGCAAATGGATCATCCAGACTTGTCCAAGTCAGACATGACATATTCGCAAAAAGATGAAGTGTTGGTGCATAAGGAGAGGGTGATAGCAGGCGCACCAGATAGCCTGTAATTGAGAGTGATGGTGTCGTTCTGGATGTGGCCACCACCCTCGTTGGCTGTGTACTTGACATCAAACTCGTCGATTTCTACCTCCCTGACTGGCAAGGGGTCCACTTCGCACGGCACCACCAGGTTTTTGAGCACATCTTGCTCCTGGCCCACATGCAAGGAGCCTCAGAAAAAACATTCTGAAGCCATACTGTGGACATTGCAAATGCCAGGTTCCAAGCCCAGATCAGCAAAAGGACGAAGGGCACACCTGCTTGGGTGTGAGATTCCAGAAGGAGACACAGCCGTAGTCAAAATAGAAGATGTCCCCTGTCGGCTGTTCTGACTCCAGAGAGGAGTACTGGCCATACAGGACATCAGGATATCTGCTGACAAGCCACCTGGGCCCCCTGGCCTCCAGCTTCTTCTCCAGCATCTTGCGATCCAGGCTCTCCGCTATGCAGTACACGCTTATTCTCTGCTTCGGGGCCGTCGATATCCGGTCATTGATATTCAAGTCCTGCTCATGCACACCCCCAGCACATTAACAGTGGACTGCACACTTCCACACTGAAGTTGTCAAGAGGTCCTGCAGAAGAGAATGATAGAAGGAAACGTGTTGAAGAGACTGGCGATTATGGGGAACTCACCTCGAACAAGGAAGGGGGAACTTCCAGCTGAGGAGGCGGCAGCTCGAGCTCTTCAAGCTCTTCAGGGAGCGAGACAAACTTCTCCTTTGACCTGGCTCCAGGCGCGGGCTGCATACAGCAGGGCACTTCACACCTAATTCATAGAGACCATGCATATCCAGTAGGTTCCAAGCTCTCAGTTCAGGTATGCTAAAGCATGTTCCTGCATATACCTGGCCAGGCGCTAATGTGCGCTTGGCAGCCATCTGGCGCCGCTGCAAATCAGGCCCAGGGGAGACTTTTCTGCTCAGCGATGGCCCTGGCCCTGAGGCAGGGTCCTGAGATGGCAGAGGGACATACCCAGGTCGTGCAGGCTGCTTCCCGGCAGATTTACTTCTTTGCATCATAGTGCAGGGTAAAAGTCGTCGTTGGATATGTGACTGGTAAAGAGAAATGGTCATCTATTGAAGCCTAATCTTAATGCCTGACCCAGGTGTGGGCACAGGCAATCAGCACACGTTCTAAAGTCTAGTTTGAGGTGTGGATGAGTGATCTGCTCCGTCATTCGCGCACAAATCCTCGCTCAAGCGATTTTGTGAGTTTGCACAGGGATCAAATCGAATGTTGCAGCACTGCAAGGGCCCATCATCAAGTGACCTGTCCAAGAAAAGTATTGCTGAAATACAGGGCGATCACTGGTCGACAGCCGCCATGTGCCCTTAGCTACTTGAATTCGAGTAGTCTTGTGTCTGCAATGTCGGTACCTGCGCTGTACACGGAATTTGGGGCCAATGAGTTGCACGGTGGAGCGCTGGACTATAAGCGTGCCGCCCCTTCCCTTCAGGGGAATTGACCTGAAGACAAATTCGGGAGCTGGAATACGTAAACGTCCATGTGACCGGCGTGATTTGACGCTCAACAGGCTTTTATCCGTGATTGAGTCGCATTGGGGAGCTCTCAGAGTGTCAGTTGTGGATTGAGTGCTTTTTTTACTGATCCGTGGAAATTGTCGAATTAGAAGAGCTTCAAATCTGCGCATTGGGCCAAAATGGCGACAGGTGCGGATCTGCGTCTCGAATTCCTGCAATAGGATACCTTCATCCGCTGTTCGAATTTCTCTTGTTATCATAGGTGTAAAATTGTCCAAGCGCGCAGCACCGCATCCTTTGGACCCCTTGAGCGCCGAGGAGGTCATAGCTGCAGCTGCAGTCTGCCGTGCCTATGTTGTCGAAAAGGGCCTCGAGCCTCACCGGTTCAACACTATCACGTTGAAGGTCAGTGCGTTGCTGAGGATGTTGTTATTTGCTCGCCTAATATTCTTAGATTTGCTCAAGTATTGGATGCCATTGAAAACCTCGAAGACGGCATCTGCTCGAGCCCGAACCGTTTTCACCTCCATGCTGAGATCTTTGAAATATGTTGAGTAGTAAAACCAGCCTTGGAACTTTGATGAGAGCTATAGAGGTCTAACGTGCTTCGGGAGACTGCTGCCACACAAGGTTGTACTCATCCAGTTCCTCACTTGCAGGAGCCGTTCAAAGCGGAGCAATTGGCTTTCGAGCGCGATGGCAAATATCCGACCCGCATGGCTTCGGTTACCATGACCAAGCCACCCAAGTCGTACCCAATCGAGATGGAGCTCAACCTGGAGGAGGGATCTGTTGTCTCCTACAAGACAGTGAGCACAAGTCTCCCATGCATTACACGAAAAAGAATGTGCTGCCTCACACACCGTGCAGAAGTACTTGTCAGTGGTGCATCCCCGTTGAAACCACTCCCAAAGTGGACTGTTGCCATGTCCGACAGCTTACATCGGCAATACAGTCCGTTATTGACAATCATAACAACTGACAGGTGGAAGGGGTGCAAGTTGCAATCATCTACGATGACTTCTATGAGGTCGGCGAGACGCTGTTCAAGTCTGACGCGAAGCTGCAGGCGCTCTGCAAAGACTTTGGCATCGATGACATGGACGAGGTGGCAGTCGACACCTGGCCAAGTGCGCTTCCATTTTCTCCCTGCAACTGCCTGCATCATTACAGACCTCTTCCAAAGTATAGCCAGGCTTTCACGATGAAGTGTTGGCACAAATTAGCGTGTGCGTGTGTGCAGGCTCGCCATAGTATTGAGGTGTTGAGAAGACTTGTCTGGCATAACACGTGAGGGCCATTCGGGGCTGTGCGCAGTCCTGCATGGTTTCGAGGTGTTGAAGATGAGTTGTCTGGTGTTAGAAGTGAGGGGCTGATTCGGCATGTGTGCGGTCCTGCCATACTACGCAGGTGTCTAATGAAGCAAATGTCTAGTGAAGTGTCTGCATAGTGAGTGAGGGGTGAATTGGGGTGTGATTGCGCAGTCCACCCAGTGGATCGCGAGATGGGCTCGGAGCACCGCATGTTCATGGGGCTGATGTACTGGCGCTCGTGCGCGGAGGACAACCAGTACGCGCACCCGCTGCCCTGGGTGCCAATCTTGGACGTGGAGACCCGCATGGTGCGCTCTCTATACCTTCCTTACACCCATTTGTTCAGCCCCCTGAGTGGACGAGGAAAGGCCACCGCCAGTCAAGCCACACTGTCCTTTAACCCTTTGCGCAACTCTCTGAGTGGAGAACGAAGGGCTGCCTCGGAAAGACCCACAGCAATCCGCAATTCTGCTGTGCTGCCACGATGCCATCCATTCATATGCGCAGCCGTCTGAGCAAAGGAGAAAGTACTGCCTTGCAAGAATGCACGGCAGTGGTGAAGTTTGCAGCACTCCCATACATCCAGAATCCAATTGCCTACCCCCCACACGATTTCTGTCCTAGCCAAGTAACACACTCTTATGCTCACAAGGGTGCAGCACAACTCCATTGCGCAGGCTGCAGGCTCTCCTGTGAGGATATTTTTCTGGTTGAACCTTTCCGAGGCATGGCAGTCTTGAGCGTCAAAATGCTCTTGCAGCAGCTGCCGCTTCCGCGGGTGCAAAGTTTTGTGGCTCAGCAATGAGTGCAATTTTGGTGCTGTGCAGGTGGTGCGCATAGAGTGTGCCTGGAAGGGGACGCCGCCCTTCCCCAAGATGAATTCCAACTATGACCACCGTGTGCTCGAGGTGCTGCCTCGCACCGACATCAAGCCCCTGGACATCGTGCAGCCCGAAGGCCCCTCCTTCAGGGTGCGCTCGCCTACCCTGCTCTGCTTTCAGCATGGGTGCTGCAAAATTTTATCCCAATGTATGGTGTGATGGTCATTCAAGGAGAAGGTTGGAAAAATGGATTTGGGCATGGTATCGCTGCAATATATTGATCTTTTTGCAGCCTGAATGCTGATGTTGCAGCAACAAACATTGATTTGATTGATATTTTGACCCTAAAATCCGAATGAGCACTACAGTCTGTTACGCCAGCAAGACAGATTATTCAAGGTCACTATAAAGATGACATGCACACTATGACAGTGTGTACAGCCCCTTCTCCTTACCATGCCGCTGGCTCTTGCTTGACATTTGCATGCCGAGTTTCTCTGTAAATCATCTCGTGTGCTAGTGGCTGACATGGTGATAGTGCTTGGCCCGGGCTTGCGGGGGCGGTAATCATACTGGGTCTTGCTTGGATCTGGCGAATCCTACAAGGGGTGGGATCGGGTCAGCCTTTACTTGCAGCCTGTCTGCAGGACGCACCTTGCCACCTGGCAGAAAAAGCGTGTAAGAAAAATAATAGTATGTGGTTGTGGCTCAGGCCTGACGTGGGCTGTCCTGTATTACAGGTGGAGGGCAACCTGGTAAAGTGGCAGAAGTGGCAGATTCGCGTGTCCTTCAACTGGCGTGAGGGCCTGGTGCTCCACAACGTGGGCTATGAGGACGAGGGCCGCCTGCGCCCAATCATGCACCGCGCATCCATCGCCGAGATGGCCGTCCCCTATGCCGAGGCCCAGGCGCGGCCCCAATGCACATTCGAATTCAAATTTGAAAGTGACAGCTGAGGTAGTTCCCAGGGCAGGAGACCCTAGATCAAGGAGACTCACCTGAGCCTCAAGTTATTCAGCTCGACTCTAGATGTCATTGGAGTTCCTTGTCTCCAGCTTGATCAGGCTCATCACATTCCTGAAGTTCATGACCTGAGAAGTTGAACGCTGGAACATGCAGCTGAGGCTGTGTAAGCCGGGCGCTTCTACGTGTCACTGGCATTATCAGGGTAGTCAACGTGCTGAGTGTCCTGTCGCTCACAAACTTCATTGCTGACTTGGTAGAAAGACAGGGTTATTGTCCAAGGGGTGAGTCATGGGGGTGTCTTGCTGCAACAGGAGCCGCACCACAGGAGGCTGGCTTTTGACCTGGGGGACGTGGGCATTGGACAGCTGACTAATAGTCTGGAGCTGGGCTGCGACTGCCTCGGCCACATTCACTACTTCAACGCCGTGCTCAACAACAGCAAGGGTCAGCCTCCCAATCTCTTTACCACCGCATTGGTCGCTATTACTATGAACGTTATTATTATCATAATCTTTATCATTATTCTTATTCACCATACTCTTATTCTTATCACACCCTTCCCTGCTAGAGGCAAGGTGCGTGAGCAGCTTGTCTGCACTGGTCACTGTTGACCCTGCGCCAAAAAAAAGCTATGGGAAAGTGCAGAAATTGCCAGGGGTATTGCTCACGCATGCGAATCTTCTCCCCGCGGGAACAAATCTTTCGGAGGGTGGTCTTGATAGCATGATACCTCTCGTCCCGAGAGAATGGATTCCATCCTTAGATGCCCCCTCCTGCTTGTCTTCACATGTTCCTCCTCTCCTGCTCTTCTATTAGTCACATCTGCTGGATTGTGTGTTTGTGTTCTACAGCATCAATGACAGGATGCATGCATTGCATGCTTGCCGGGCAGATGCTTGCCGTTGTCACGAGGCTGTGCAGTCCTGGTGAGGTTCCCCACTTCTTGGATTGCAGGTGAGCCGTATGTGATAAAGAAGGCGATCTGCGTGCACGAGGAGGACGCCGGCATCATATGGAAGCACACCGAGCTGCGCACGATGCACCCTGAAGTGCGCCGCGGCCGCAAACTTGTCATCTCTTTCATCGCCACCGTGGGTGAGATCCCCTTGCCCTCCGCACCCTCTACTTCCTGACTCTTGTCCTACCCGTGAGATCCATCAGCCCACATGCTCCCATGAGCTTGTCATGTGCGTTACTGTTGCCTCGATTGAAGTACAAAGTCACTTTTGAGCTCCCGTCAAGGAATGCTGCATTGCTTACTGAAGTCCTGGAACCTGCGGCAGGGGCCCTACGCCGATATTAGCTCTGGTAAAATGCAATATCACGGCTTCTGCTCAGTATTATTAGTAGTTTGATTTATTGGTAGTATGCAAGGGGTGCCGAAAGACTGACACTTCTCTGGTGCTGCTCTTTTCGCAGCCAATTACGAGTACGGCTTCTACTGGCACTTTGGCCAGGACGGGGCCATCCAGCATGAGGTGAAGCTGACAGGCGAGGTCTCCACCACGCTAGCATCGCCTGAGGACGCCGAGGATCCGCGCTTCGGCACTCTCGTGCTGCCCAATGTTCTGGCCGCTCATCACCAGCATCTATTCTGTGCGCGCCTCGACATGGCCGTCGACGACCCCGATGGCGGCCGCGGCCTTATCGTGTCCGAGGCGCGTTCCCTCCCTCGCTCAATAGTTTCATGTCCTTGGTCAGGCGCATTCCCTCCTTCGCTCTTCAATTAAGTATAGTTGGTCTGGCGCGTTCCCTCCTTCGCCCCTTAATCAAATATTATTGGTCAAGCGCGTTTCCTCCATCGCTCCCTTATAACTATAGCATTTCCCTTGGATTGCTGCCTTCCGGGAGCTTGTGAGTATCTCTGCTGGCAAAAGGAGGTGTGTGGCTCCTCGATTGCCCCGCTCCCATGAATCAAGCATTAATCAAGGGGTTGGAAAAGTATTTTAACGGGTTTGGGAAGGGGCCCAGGGTACCATATGTGGAGGGCTGTCTGTCCTGTATCTGCTCCACCTGACATTTTAATCCGGAGAGATTGCATGCACGAAAGTCAGTGCGAGCACCAAATCTAGCGAGGAAGGCCTGACATAAAATCTTGTGGTGCATGTGCAGGTGGACACGGTGTCAATGCCGGCGGGTGCTGACAACCCGTGGGGCAGCGCCTTCATGAAGCAGGAGACGGACCTGACCAACGAGGCCAAGGCGGCGCGCGTCGTCGACTCCACCAAGGCGCGCATCTGGAAGATCAAGAACCCCGCCGTGCGCCACGTCTACTCAGGCACGCCCTCCGCCCCTGCTCACCCCCTGTGCCAGTCCAGTCAGTTGGTCATTCACATAGCCTCCAACCAGCTGAGAGCCATGTCAATACCTGAATGGTTTGGGAGCCAGCACTCAGCTTGATACTGTAACTACCCACGCGAAATTAGCAACACCAACAAGAAACGAGATTTCCGTGCCATCTTGAATCAAGTATGGCAAATTTATCTGACCCCCTGGCCCAGCCAGTCAACATCCTGATCTCTTTTGCCCTCTGTCGCGCGTTCTGTGGGGGCCTTTGCCTTGCAATCTTGCACCATTAATATGCATTATAGAACGGAGAGGAGGGAAGGCGCCCAAGGTAAAAGTCTTAGTAGCGGATGATACAATGCGGAAAGTCTGGGAGTGAAATTGTCGGATTTGTCATGCAGGGCATGCGGCATCGTACAAGCTGGTGCCGGCCAACACGCAGCTGCTGCTGGGCCTGCCAACCTGCACCGCCGCCGAGCGCGCCAGTTTCGCCACAAAGAGCTTGTGGGTGACGCCGTACGACGAGGCCGAGAGGTACCCCGGTGGAGACTACCCCATGCAGAATGTCACCACCGGCGGCCTCTCCCAGTGGACCAAGAAGGTGACTCCCCGCATATATATTTTTATTTCGTTTGGGTTTTGACCCTAGCCCCTGCAAATAGGGTGCACCCACTGATTGAGCATTACTGAGGCGGCCCCTGCCTACGACTGGATCTTAAGTAAGAGGGTGGAAAACAGGGGGAAAACTGTGGATGTCAAGGCAGCATGAGCACCAGAGACATGAGAATAGGCTGCCGTTTGAGAGTGAATACTATACAGAAGCAGTACCATGATTTGTAAACTGACTCTGTCAGAGGCAGAAGCGGGTTTCCCTTGCTTAGCTGCATGCCTTGTGAAGCTCAGCCTTGACAGGTGTGTTTGAGGCCGCCTGCTCCTTTCAAGTAATGTGCTTGTGATTGTACTTGTTCTTTGGCGCCTGTGCTGAGTGTGTGTGTGTGCATGCTGACACAGGGCCGCTCCATCGCCAGTGGGAACGACCCGGTCGTGTGGCATGTCTTCAGTGAGTAGCCCATCCATCTTGACTCTGTTGGTGGTCACCCATGCTTGCACGCTTTCCACAGCCTTGCCCATACCACCATGCCCCACGAACCCCATGCACAACAACTTGCAACATCAGCCCCTGGAGCAGCCATATGGAATAATGTTTTTCAAAGTATGATGAAAATTATTACAGCGTTGAAACGGTGGCCAACGTGCCAGTTTGACCCAGCCTTCTCTTGCAATGGATACGGGGCTGCAGCAATCAAGACCATGCATGATCTGTAGAACTTATTAAGGGCGGGGATTCTTGGCAGCAGTTTCTCTGCAGTGCTGCCTGAAAGGGTTTGGCCTTAGGTGGCCGGAATCGTGTTTTACCAATAACCATACGAGAGAGTATGGCTGAGAAAGAACGGTGCATGCAGGCGCGACGCATTTGGTGCGCCCAGAGGATTTCCCGGTGATGCCCGTGGAGACTGTCGGCTTCCACCTGAAGCCGGTCTCCTTCTTCAAGCACAACCCGGCGCTCGACCTGCCGCGCACCGTCAACGCCGCATCCAAGCTCGCCGGCTCCTGCTGCGCCGCCAACGGCCAGGTGCCCATCAGTGCTGCAGAACACAAACACACAATCCAGCAGGGTGACTATTAGTAGAGCGAGGATGTGACCCACTTCAATTGAGACATCGTCCGGCCCAAATGGGCCGTCTAGATTGGACGGGCCAAAGGGAGGGGCATCCAAGGGATTCCAGCTAAGCCACCGCCAAACACTCTCTTGCACACCGTTGCCGACGCTCCCTTTCTCTGAGGGCCGGACTCTTTCTCTGAGGGCTGTCTTTGCGATGCTTTGGCCCCTAAAGCCTCAGACGGGGGACTCTTGCACGGTGGTGCCGGGGTGGCCAAATTGGGAGTAGGAGTCTGCCCTCTTGAATCTGCATCATAGCTGTACGCCAATCAGCATCCATATTTAGTGGTTTGCAGACGCACCCCTGTTTTTTGGACTCTGCCCTTTTGTTTGGGATCGTAGAGGCCTCCAGAGGCAGCTCAGGGCGCATGGGAGTTATTAGTAGCTTTGTACGACGTGCGGATGCTTGCCGACATAGTCATGTGCTGCTTCATTTGGCAGCTGTACCGCTGCGTCCTCTGTGCACGATTATTGCATTGGTTTGTCCATCAGATCCTGATGAGCACAGAATGTGCTGCAGGCAAATGGCGTTGCCAATGGGCACACCAACGGCTACTCAAACGGCCACACGAATGGACACACCAACGGCCATGCTGAGGAGTGATCAAGTCGTCTGTAACTGTTGAACGCCGCTGCGGCAGAGGTTCACGTTTTCAGTATGGGAAGACTGTGAAATACTTCTGTATTTCCAGTACGGGGGACAGCTTTAGGTTCTTTTGTATTGTATATGTATTACATACACCCCAGGGCTGTATGTCCTGTACAGCACTGGGCTGGGGAGCGTGCATTTGGGCAGTCCCTGTGATTTTTTACTTATTTTATGCCTTGTTGCTGACTCAGTCTCAGAGACTTGCAGTCTAGCATGGCTTTGCAATCCCTCACGAAGTTGCACCTGCGCTAGGCAGCCAGACAATTCTATTTGATGGGCCCTTGCCTGAAAGGAGCCCAATGTGCTGCATGCAGTTTCAAACGACCGTGGCCACGGCCTTGCTAGCTAGTAGGCATTGACACCTAATTAGGAGGCATTGACACCATGTGACTAGTGACTGTATTGAACAAGCATTGCAATTGAGGCCTTGCGCAATATATTAATATTGCCAGTCTTCAATTGCCATTCGCCTTAGCCATTCCCATTCTTATATGAAGTGTATAATATTTGTAACAATCAGATCGTGGAATGACGGATAGGCATGCATTGCACACACTTCGCTGAGCAAGAGATTTTATGCACACGCATGAGCAGCCTTACGCTTTGCATGAAAGAGGCCTGGCTTGTACCGCAGCTCCAAAATAAAGGATGAGTGCAAATAATGGCCGAGGATTGGGCGCACAGTCTTCTGCGGATCCTTGAGTCATTTACACAGAACCTTTGCAATCACACAGGTGGCGAGAGGCCCACAAGCCAGCATGTTTGCACGCTTCACACAACACCACTGGAGAGCAGTAGCAAGACTTTTTTTTTTCTGTGCATGCACAACGGAAGGAATCCGGGGGTGTTCTATATTGCAACTGGGTCGTTGGTGATGGGTGCGTAATGGTTCTCATGACTTATTCAGCCTCGCATTTGTTGCAACTTCCTATGTTGCCGCGGCGGTTGTGGGGAAGTCATCCTCGTAAATGTTCTCCGCCATCTGCCACACCTGCAGCAACAGTGATCACTCGTCTTCAGAGATACAGTCCTGTACAGCAGACGGCAGCAGTATTGAATTGGATCACACAGAACAATGGCCCCATCTGCGGTCATAAGTGGAATATGAATGCTTGCATATTCCTAAGGAACTGGAGGGAAAATATCAAAAAATCAAAAATTTCCAAATCTGATTGGTGAGGGCAAGTAGCAGGCAGGTGCTGACCTGGAGGATGTTGTCTTCGGCGACTGAGGCGACCACCCAGTCATCGGAGGGGTTCCAGGCAAAGTCAGAGACCTTGGAGGTATGGCCCCCGTGGATGAACAGCAGCTCAGGCGGCCCGTCCTCTGCGTCCTCCGGCGACTGTGCCCACAATCATTTATTCTCAAAGTCGAAATCAAAAACCTTCAAATTTGAATTCAAACTTGGGTCATGAACCATCCAATGTTTGCAAATTGGAGGCAGCAGTGGAATGGTCTTGCACCCTGCACCCTGCCTCATGCAAGGTTCACGAAAGCGGGGCTGGCGTGGACCAGGCACTCTCTCAATGAGCCAGTGTCAGTGTGAGCTGTTTCCGGACGAGGGGACTCACACGGCACCAGAGCTTCTAATCCTGAGCCAGGACTAGAAACTTTGACGCGAGTGTGGGCACCCTCACCCGCCACTGCACGACAGATCTCACTGCAATGCCGATGGGTGGAATGAATTGCACACATTCCACACACAGACGCCTGAGCGCAACAGCTCCCACTTCCATGCAGATGGGCGGCATGGTCTTTGCGCAAAACTCACACACATAGAGGCCGGTGCACAGCAGGCCAATGAAGCGAGAGCCCTACACCAGAGGGTCCAAACCAAGCATGACATTTCGGTGCTGGGGAAAGATCCTCAAGAAAATAAGAACAGCGTCTCTTTTGTAAGGGGCAGGCATGCAGCGGCGCACCTGTTCCTCGCCGATGCGCGAGAGGTCCCAGACCATGAGGCGGCGGTCGGCGCCGCATGAGGCGAGGATGGTCTCGTTCTTGGGGCTCCACCCGATCTGGAACACCTCCTCGTTGTGGTGCTCAAACGTGTGCAGCGGCCGCCGCAGGTTGCGCAGGTCGTGCAGCGCCACCTGCGCGCACATGTCGCCACATGCTCCCATTAGTAATCGTACTGGCAGGGGAGTCGCGCCCATATCTAGAAACCGCCATGCTCCTCTACTAATGGTTGACATGCTCCCAAGTTACTAATGTCACAAAGCTGTCATGTGGACCGGGCCTATTTTGCCTATTTTGCAGGTACCATTGTACATTGAGCTGGTTGCACAGAACTGCCCATGGAGACATCGAGAATTGATCACAAAATGGTTGGAAGGTATGCATAGACAGGCTGGACCAGCATCTGTAGGAGTGCCCATGATTGGAGCAAGGACTACAATGGGTGAATGGGTGTCTCAAAATGCGGAAGGCACAATTGAAGTTGCAGCGCGCACCGTTTTGTCGGCTGATCCAGTTGCCAGCACGAACTCGTTGAAGGGGTTGAAGCCGAGGCAGTTGACCTCCGCCTCATGCGCCATCACCGCCTGACCCACAGCTGCAATTCCAGGGACACAATTGTTGTAAACTTTATGCTAATCTTAATTACGCACATTTTGTTACAAAGTGTCCACTAGATATCTATGCATGCGCAACAGAGATGCATCACAATATATATGGGTGGATAGAGTGGATTGCTGCCATGAAGCAGGGGGAGTTGGATAAAAAAAGGTGCAAGCACCTTGTTGCCGCGTGTCCCACACGATGAGCTGCTTGTCGTCTCCCACAGAGCCAAAGATGTTGGAGCTGTGGTTGTGCCACGCCACATCCTGTCACACCCACTCACACCGCTCACATCTCCGCCATACACTCTCAGACAGATCAGCAAGCAACGCCGAACAGATATCCGTGCATCTCACAGCAGGACAAGCTAGACATGTACTCAAAATTCATAATCTGCAAGTCAAGCTGGCACCTGAAGGGTCCAGTGGATTACAAAACGATGTCAAAAAATAAGTCATACTCCAAAAAGTCAAAAAATTGTCAAAAACATAATCAGGCCCGAGAAGTCTTCAAAACCCTACCTCCACAACGCCGCTGTGGTCTCTGAAGATCTGGCGAGCGTCGAGCGTGCTGACTCCCTTGGTGGCCGCGCAGATGTCCCACAGGCAGATCTGCGCATCGTCCGACCCCGACAGAAGGTGCCCCTCCAGAAAGGGGCTCCACGCCAACCCATACCTGTGACAGAGCCTCACGAGTGAAAATTTGTAGTCTGGAAGGCTTGATCTTGGAAAGGCGTCCATGCACCTCGAATGGCTGATCAGCATGCAGGCATTGCAGGCCTAATACGCACACCAGACAGCAGAGAGGGCACAACAGCGGCATGCATCTCAAAGTGCAGCTGACCTCCTCCTTTACTGTATCCGTACCTAGAATTGCGCAAAGGCAATGCGCAGAGAGACCAAAGCGTTGCAACATTCTGCTCAAGTATGCAACTGATGAAATAGGTCATGGCAATGTGAGACGCACCCCTCTGTTCTGTGACCTGTGAGTCTGAGGTCCGGGGCACATATGCCGTTGGGGGAGGGCTTGGAGGGGTGTTTGGTATAGTCGAAGACAAAGACCTCCGCCGAGACTGTCTTGGTTGCGATGAGGAAGGGGTTCTGCGGCATGTACCGTGCCCGATTCACCTCCCCCTCATGGTTGATCTGCTGCACCACCTGCGAATGCCAGACATATTCTTATGTAGACTCGCAATGATACAGTGTGTTGTCAGACCAAGCCACGCCATACAATGCCTAAGTACTGCCCTGACTGGTATGAGGCAGTTTTGTGGCGCTGACAGCTGAATGTCCTTATACTATGCTTGGACTGCTGATCCTCCAGGCTGCTGTCCAAAACAAATCTCCAATTTCAACCTAAGAAGCAGCCAAATTAGGAAAGGCCGTCCTTGATTTCTCAGCCTGATGACGTCCAGTGCCTCTGTATTCAAAAGTTGTGTTGTCCTCACCTGCACTCGGCCTGTGGCTGCGCCAAAGCCGCCCACCTCCCCTCTCTCCTCGTCATACTGCGCAGCCTCGGCCTCTGAGTCAGACGTGGGCAGTGCCACCTCAGCGATCATTAGGTAATTCTGCTCACCCTCGCTGGTGTGCGTGCCCAAAATCAGCCGCTGCTTTGCTGACTTCTTGTCTTTGTCCACTGTCTTCTCCTGCAGCAAGCCAAGGCATGAATGTCGATGCGTCAAATCTTGATTCAGATTAATGCAGCTACTGCATGTGCATATCGCCATCGTCAATGCTCGTCTTCAAGAGAAAAATTCATCACTGCTGAACCCTTGCAATTTTGCTTCCTCATAAAAAATCTGATGAGGTCGTTCGTGGTGGTCTTGCAAAGCCAGATACAGACATCACGAGGGCAACTGCACGTAAAAACCGCAAAAGGGTCTCACCGGGAGCCACTGCACTGTAAGACTGGGCCACTCCAGAGCATGTGTGATGACCAGATCTGCAGCACAGGATTATCTCCCTCATATCCCATACAGCTGTGTGAAAAACACGTAGAAGATGGTAAAAAATTACCATGCTTGCAGATGCCATATTTCACACAACTCTCGTGACAACGGTAGACCCTGTAACAAAAGATTATCTCACTGCTGGAGGACCCCAGAATGAGACTCACCATACAAGAACGGTGTGTTCTTCTTCCATATTTTGTATTCTTCATTAACTAGCCTCTCCTCCATTTCATCGGGGTAATCTTCTTCTTCTCGTGCCATATCGCAGCCCTTTGATGCTGATGGCGGATGTACTCGAAAGTGCAGTAACAAGGTTCTTTTCGACCCCCAATATGCGTGAATAACAACCACCTTCTCTTTCTAAGACATTATACGCACATATTCGAGCTCAGAGTGAAAGAAATGTCAATCCGCGGTTTCTTGAGAGCCTGATATCACCCCGACCCTCTATCCACCCTGCTAAATTTTTAAAACCCTATTTGACAAGGAGAAGCTGCAGGAGGAGATGAGGAAGCTGCGCTTTCACTATCGACCCCGTTCCGGCACTGGAAGTTCTTCCGTCAGGTGAAACCAAATCAGTTTGTACCAGCAGAACCAACGTAGTCCTGCATGTGTACATTATAGATCTAATCGAAGCTCAAATCGGGAAGAGTTGGGTTTCGCGACTGCAGAGGAGCTTTCGAACCGACTCGAAACAGTGCTTTCTCGTTTGTCTCTGGATAGACGTTTGATAATCAGATATTGTTTCTTGGGTGGTTTTGCTCCGATCAACTTTGATGATGCCGATGAATACGATGGGGGCATGAGACGTCTTTAGTACAGCCTGGATGCAAGATCATATTTGGGTAGGACCCCAACCTTTTTTTGAGCTTAGTACATGACGATGGCAATCACCTGCAGATAATATTCTCCCTGTAAATTGACATTCTAAATATACTTCCATGTTGTAGAGGTCTATACTGTACGGCTGCGCTCCATGCTAGAGGGTGGTAGAAGACGATGGCTCTGGACAGCTGTTGCAGCATGGCTAGCCGTGGGAGTGCACAGCCAGGCAGACCTTCCAATCTGCGAGGTATCTCGTCCCATGTTACTTACAGCTTCGAATGTGCTCCATCATGAAACGTGGGTTTCTGAATAGATCGTATTTTACGGTCTTCTAGAGCGGATAATTGATCCTTCTGTTGTGACCTGCAGGGGCGCAAGATCTATGTGCTCGACTTGGGCATCTTTGCAGAGCAGCAGGGAATGCCGGCGTGCAATCCAGACACAACGTTTCGAGTAGACCCCATCACAAATGTGCCCTTCTTGCACGATGACCCTCAGGTGTGCCAATAACCCCTCTCCTCCACATTTAAGCTCTTGCACAGATTTATGCAGGGCATGTGCAATCTGTTGCATGGGTCTACACGATATCTCTTCCTCCTCCCTTCTGGCACTTGGCCACAATGCTGTGAAGGGCTGTAAGGTTAAATTTGACAGAGCTACAGCTGAAAATATGGGCCCTGACTGGCGGGTGGCGGTCTAAGTACTGAACACCGTCCCCACGGTAAAATGGGTCTCGCCTGGGTCTGGCGAGCCCATCCAGGGGTAGGATAGGTGGCAGCCTTCAGCTGCAATTTGTCTGCAGACACACCTTGCCTCAGGCAGGAAGAGCGTGTATTAAAGAACAAAAAGCTGAGATTGCATGCATGCCAATGCAGGTGAAGAATGCATACCTCCCACAGTATCTTGGGCAGTATTCTGGACCCTGGCATCTGGCGCAGGCGATCAGAGGCAGCCCCTATGTGACCACAGACCTGGACGCGGCAGACATCGTATATGTGTACGACTACTGCTACTACACCTGGTGGCTCAGCTTTGTGCACAGCAACGGCCGCGTGCAGCGCGAGGACGCCACCCCAGGAGACCACCTCCTCAAAGGCTACCAGGTGGGCCAAGCTCTCAAAGCGCTCCCGTTCACTGTGCAGATTGGTCCAACCGTGAGTTGCTACATTATATCAAGCGCCCTTGGGGTCTTGGTGCTGTGTGACTTGGTCTGGCTTTGCATGCCAAAGCCGTGAGTGCCTTTCAAGGTTCCAGAGGGGCAGTTCGATTGTATCTGCCCTTCTTCAGCGCCCCTTTTAGCGGGTGTAGTTGATCAAAACTCAAATATCAGGCTGGATAGCTGCTGCTGGGGTGCATTGAAGAGGGACCAGTTATGCGTCACGGCTCCATAGATCGAGAATCCTGGAAACGTTTGAGTGAGGCATGACACAGACAACAAAGCAACAACACTTCTAGCACTCGAGCAGACGTAGCCGGAGTGTAGCCTGAGGAAACGCCCCATGTCCCGTGCGCAGGCGCTGATTCAGACGCCTCGGTGGAAGCGGCGGGAGGGCGCGGACTTTGTGTTCTACGACCCGCACCCGGGTTTCGGCACGGGCCGCGCGGAGATGCCGGTGCTGGATATGGTGTGCAACACCTTCCGCAACGCGATGCACATCGTGGCCGAGCGCACCCAGCGCAACGTATGCCAGCACTACTGGACCATGGCCCCCAAGCTCCTCATTGTGCCCTACGTCCCTGCCACATCCGACATAGCGCGGCCCCTCAAGGCGCGCGCACATTTCTGTTTCATTTGGTCTCTCCCCACCTTCTGTTGCTCTGGACCCTAAGGCTCAGATGACTTTTAAGTAGTGCACTATAGACATGGAACTAAAGGCAGGGATGCTAGGAGACAGTCCTGGCTCGGTCGATTGGGCACCTCAAACCTGATTGCCATGCAAAGGTGCTGATCCCTGCTCCGGAGCGTTGCAAATGCATTGGCAAGGCCTCTGAAACGCCTTGTTTGATGCCAGTGACAGTGATGCTGCACATTTCCTGGGCATGTATACTTGACCATGGGCACCAGAGCTGGAGAATCATGAAGGGTGTTCAAGCGATGTAATGATTGATCATGTTTGCGTGGGATTGGCGCAGGGGTTCCAGATGAAGGTGACGCCTCTGAACGAGCGCCACATAATGCTGTGGTTCCGCACCAAGTGCCTGCCCTACATCATGGAGGGTCAGGGGCGCTACGTCAACGGCCACCGCTTCTGCCACCACGTGGCAATCGCTCTGGGCAAGGCCGGCATCGACGTCGACGTCTCCTGCACTGACCGCCAGCTTGGCGGCCGCCCGCTGCCCTTCCGCAGGTGCGCCGCATTCCCTCTCTCCGGCTGCTCTATAAGCCATGTGACCCTTGAAGGGGGGAATCTTATTGTTGGTTGCCCTGTAGGAGCTGCCGTCTCCAGCACTTTCCCATGTGAAGCTGCTGCTAGTCCCACCCATGACCTCATAGCTTTGAATGTCATTGCTCAAAGGCTTGCATCACCCAAAATACTTACATGAGTGAGGAGCAGCTGCTTCAATTTCATGAAGATACCCACCCTCAACAGCCTTTCGCGCACAGGACAGGCTGCGAGATAGCCTGCTTCCAGAGAGCGTTGTCCCGGCCAGCAACGGTTACTTAATATCTCTCACCGTATATATTCCCCCGGCGCAGCATAATGGAGCGCATGCGCAACGCGACGTTCTGCCTGACAATGCCGGGGGACAGCGCCTCAACGCGGCGGCTGAGCGAGACCATAATGGCAGGATGCATCCCCGTCTTTGTCGGGCCCCCCTACGCCAGCATGCCGATGGCGGAGCACGTGCGCTACCGGGATTTCAGCGTCTTCTTTAACGTGTCGGACTATAGCGGCTGGCTGCAGGACAAGATGGAATGGGTCATCCACCCCAGTATTCGGCCGTACCACGTCCTGAACCCCTGGACCTGGATCCCCGAGCTGGAGGTGATTGCCCCATCTCCTTTGTGGCATCTTTGGGGTCCAATCTGGATGGAAGATGCACGGCAACAGCTTGCCCAATGCTGTGCACATATACCAATGCACGTGTATGTCCATTGTTGTTGGGATGTGAGGCTCGCAAGTATGAAATATAAGGGTCGCCCATTTTTCTCGAGTCACTTGTAATCCTGCTTGGTGCTCGCACTGCCGTCTATGTCTTGCATTGTGTCTTGCTTCTATCCGCCCAGGACCCAAAAGGAGCAGACTTAAGCTTTCATGTGGGACAGACTAGTTCTTGACATGCACAGACATCCCAATTCGTTCGTATTCACTTTGCAGCTCATTGAGCGGCTGTTGGCAGTGTCACTGAAGTCCAAGACTTCTACTGTTGTGATTGTGATTGGCAGATGTGCTCGAGTCGCTGCCCTTTGGCAACCATCCAGCCCAAGCTGCAGGGTGCAAGAGGCCGGTGCCAGTAAGAGTACAGCAAAAACCGAATGCGTGCTGTGGTGCATGCGTGCAGGTGACTGACGTGGCGATCAAGGTGGACAATGTGTCGTCCATAGCGGGGCACCTGCGCTACATGGACAAAAAAGAGATCCTGCACAAGATGGAAGTTCTGGCAGTGGAGCGGCAGAAGTTCTCCTTCCAGCCCTTTGTCACAGGGCCCTTCTCCGCCATCAACATCATCATGTCCAGCATGTGCAACATCTCCAAGATTCAAACTTGAACCATGATTTCATATTTGAAAGCATGTTTGACATCTCAGGGAGATCTCCCCTGGGATTGGGCTCACGCCTTTAGTGAGCCCGATATCCCAATGATATGGGCGGGTTTTCGGTCCGCCCACAAATTTCTGCGACGATGACTGCCAAAGTTACTAGGCAGGCCAGAAATCCCTGGGATTGCCCAGAGAAGTGAAAAGTGCTGTCGGGGCAGCTACTGTTAATCACCCTGCTGCCCAAATCCTGATGCGAGTGGGAGCAACTGTTTCAGTCCACTGAGGGGGCTCTGTTTTCAGTGATTATGAGGCCTAGGAGAGGGGCACCGGATAAGGGAAAGGTGGCTTCTGTTGCCGCACTGCTGTATGTGTTGCAGGAGCGGGTTTGAAAGCTGTAGGTGTGGCTTTGAAGCAGGCTGTGTATTCAGTGCATAGAAGGGTGAGTGGTCACAGGTCATGTCAGCTACTGCCAGTGCTTCCTGGCATTGTTAGGCAATGTGCAGCAGTTTTGTCTAAAGATGTCCTTTGGCATGTAGAGCCTGCTTGATTTGCTGCAAGTATGTTGGGACAGGTGCTAATCTTCTATCATAGGCACTCTTCAGCTGAGGAAGAAGCGGGACATGTTCTGCTCACCTCAGCTGAGGGTGTCACCAGAAGAAGGAACTCGTTGCTTGAGAAGCAACTCGAAGTCTGATCAGAGTATGATGACAGTGGGTTCTACCAAAATGTCACTCAGTCAGATAATGTAGATATATTGATAGTACCAATTGGTGGCGAATCGCAGTCTCAAGGCTTGAAAGAGCTCATGTTCCAGATAGTCCACCCGCTCCAAGATCTAGATCTGGATCATGCATGCGCATCTAGAATTCTGAGTTCGAACTGTTGCGCATGCATCAATGCAGTCATGCCAATTGACTCGTGGCCTAACGCTACTGGGCCTGGTTTCAGCTATTTGGCCAGATGCACGTACTCAGAGGCCACTGGCATATCGCCAGCGCTGCGCAAAGGTTCAAGGAGAGGACAATTCGAAATTGAAGGTTGCGCATGCGCATGCTACACACACCTTGCCTACAGAGGATGTAGAGCAGTGTCACGTGAAGAGTGGCCCATTGTACAATAGGTGCAAGGTTTATAGGACGAGCACCTGGCTGGCGTAGTGATCATGACAGTGATGAGTCACCCTATGACTCTGCCAGTTTCCTTGGACATGCAAAGCATCTGAGCTCTCCTTCACTTCCTGTGCTTTCCGTCCGAACAATCGCAAGGTGTTTTATTTGAGTCTCACAATGGCGGCCAATCCACCTCTGCTACGAGCGTTCGACAACAGTTTGGTGCCCACCCCATACGCAATGGAAGCGATCGCTCTGGCACGAGGAGGGATCGAGTTCACTGTGGATGAAGTCCGCACCTCCAATGGAAAGTGAGTAATTTTGGGCACTGTCTTGATACTGAGCTGGGATTTGCTTTGCTCATTGCTGTTTCTAACAGTTTGGCAACTTAGTGGCGTTTGGACTACGACCTAGGTGGTCTGCGAAAGGCGTCATCTTCCTGACAAATATGCGCTTGATATTTGTCGCCAGAGATGCTGATGCCAACTCAGGTGCGCCCTCTAGATCGCAGCAGTTGGGCTATTCGGTACTTCAAGGATGTCTACTGCTTAACCGAGTACTGACGTTCTATTCCGCAGGGCTGGTGGCTTTTGAGCTCCCTTTGGCCTACATCACCAACGACAAGTTCAAGCAGCCCGTCTTCGGATGCAACAACCTGGCAGGTGAGCCATCCTTTCCTGTAGCCGATTGTTTCAGCTGCACTCTGCTGTTTCAACCTGTGTGAAGCACCGTGTGCTGTAAGCAGGGAAGTGTTGGCCTGCTGTTCCTGGAGGAGGGCCATCAGGGACTCTCCCCCCACACAACTTTGCCATCTACTTCAAAGAGGGCGGAGTCGGGACGTTTCTGCCGCTCTATTTCAACTTCTTGGAGTACGTCAAGTTCATGCAGCAGCGAATGAATGCCAGCAGTGCACCCACAGCTCCCGCGCCACCCCAAGACACGCGAGAAATATTGTCCAAAGCGTGAGTCTTCCAAGCCAATCTCTCTGTGCCTCTGGACAGTACATGAGTGTCCTTTGCTTCCCCTTGGCTTCACATCGGAGCCTGACTGCATGCCATGCAAAGCAATCGTATGGTTTGCATCAGCATTTGCTGAGGCTCTTTGGTGTGCTAATCCACAGCTTTGTGGATCCGAACGATCCATCCAAGGTGTTCCTGACATCTCCGGTCGATGAGTCTCAGAGGATCCCCACAGCGCCGCAGTACGCACCAAACTACAGCGACACAAAGGATGAGCGCTACCAAGACATGGGGCTGAGGCCCTGAGAAGTACAGCTGAGAACGCCAATTGAAGTGTCTTCATGTGCTTTCTGCCAGCTGGAGCGCGCCCCTGGAATACATATCATGATGGCTTTGAGAGTGGTCCGTGCAGTAGGTAGCCGCAGGGTGGTCTGCTTGGCAGATGCCGGTGAAACTTTATGTATGATAGAGAGTGTACACCACGTGTTCAGCAGTGTATTTTGCAGTGAAGGTTCATAGAGCGGCTCCTTTCTGCGTCTCTCTATATAGCATAGTGTGTGTCCTGAATATCCTCCCCACACTGCCTTCTCGGTGCAAACCGTTGACAGGAATTTGCCGTTGCAACAATTATGGGACATTATGGGACATCATGCTGGTGGTCTACAACGCTGTGCTGAAATGAAGTATTAAATATCTTTAAATGATTATTTACTAAATATAATTCTGGTTGAGCCAAGTGATTATCTCAATGTTCTCGTAAGCTTGAAGCTGACAATCGTCGTCAGGTGGACTTTGCATGACAAGAAACACACGATTGCAGCTGGCCTCTGTGCAAACATGATGAAACGTGTTCCCTGAAATCCACTCTCACTTGCCCACGTGTGCTCAAGCTAAAACACTTAAGCGTCAGTCCACACAAGTCAAGACCCTGCAGATGGTTGCATGCGCATCTACCTCGTGCCAACCTTCACACAATCGTCATTGTAAACTCTGCCACCGTCCTTGTGTCTCTCCACAATTTATGGCGCAAAGCCTGCTCTACGCAGCTCTCTCAAACAGACGTCCCAAAACTGTTTCTTCCCACGATCAACCATGCAGTAGATCACCCACGCTGACTCATACGCCCATGCACCCCCTCAGACATCCCACTGCCGCCACTCCCCATCTGCCACCACAGCGAGTCCAAAGAAGAAGGTTTCTGCTCTTCTTGTGATCCCCTTCTAGGCGCTCACAGGGGCAGTCAGCGCATCGCTGGGCGATGCCTCTCCAAGGCTGCTCACAGGGCAGCCAGATGAGTGCTGGGCGCTCAAAGGACAGCCGGATGAGTGCTCTCTCCAAGGGCGCTCAGAGGGCAGCCAAGGGCGTGTTGGGTGAGATGTCACCAAGGGTGGATACGGCAACAGCCTCTTCTGGCGCGCCGCCGTCCCCGTCATCGTCGTCGGTGTCGGAGCTGGTGGATTGCGTGGTGAAGGCGCAGACGTGCAGCGTGGACAGCGTGTTTACGGAGCGGGACCAGGAGCGCAGGATTCCGTAGTACGCCATCGCCATCACTGGGAGTGATTTCACTAGCGACCCAGAACTCACCACCAGCAGCACCTGCGCTAGAAGTTGCAGGCTCAAATCCCGTACATCCTGATTTTAATTTCTATACCAAATGCGCAGAGAGCACGCCTTCATTGGTTACAACATTTCAATTTACATTCTTGGCTGCTGTATGCCGGGCGTGCGTGCATGTTTGTCTGACAGGGTCCACTGGCACCATTGCATTGTGTCTCTGCAAATCCCTTTTGCTGTACGTGCGCATGGGAGACTACCAATCCGTTTGTTCTCCCATCATTTCCTGCTCACCAAGCGACATTGGCCCAGCTTGTGCAGCTTATCCCCAGGCGATTCAGGGCAACTGCCACATTGGAGAAGTTCTCCACATGACAGGCATGGAGAGCTTGCATGCAGTAAAGCCAAAGACAGCTCACAAAGCTGGCGTCGTGAGCTGCAGTGGCAATTCAGAATGAGAAAGGTGTGATGAGGCAGTGGGGAGTGACCTGCTGCAGCACGGATCCGACGCTCTTGCCGGTCTGCGCGCCGACGACGTCGATGGCGGCCTTGCCCTTGGTGCGGCTCTGCTCGTCCAGCCCTATGTACACCATCTCCTCCGCCGGCTTGAACATGCTGAACTTGGCGCCCTTCGCAAACACCTGCCACACAAACACACACCCCATCAATCACCATTAGCTTTACGGCTGCAGTACTCTCGCCGTAATCACCCACATGTTCTTCCCTCGCATCCGGAGCTGAGCCCTGTGCATTTCAGATTGCACTGCAGGCTCTCTTTGCAGACCTGCCGCCTTTCCAAAATCGCCAGGGGCATGTCTCTGGGCCGGGAAATGCCTGGGCAAATTACCCCTCCAAAGTGTGCACCATCCAAAACAGCAGAAATTGCAGGCAGGCAAGAATGAACACTGACAGAGCCAGCAGTGCAGAGCGCACCTGCAGGACGGCTCCGACCATGACGAGGGCGCGCAGAGCGGCGGTGCCGACGAGGGATGGGCCGGGGTGGGCGACGTTGTAGAGGACGCAGCCCACGAAGAAGGGCAGCCCCGTCCACAGCATGAAGGCCGGCGTCGCGCCTGCCACCCCCCGCCACTTCCAGCGCGCGAAGAGCGCCGGGCTGGCAAACATCAGCGTCCCCGTCACTATACCCGTCCAGGTGGCCACCTCCCCCAGGAAAGCCTGCCCAGACATGCACCCCCACGCATCATTCCCTCTGTCTTGTGCCCACCAGGGGACTCCATATAAAAAAGTCAAGAGTCCCTGGCCCCACACATGGTTCTCTAGATTAACTCGACTGTCAAGCAGCAGAGGATACTAATGCATGCAAGCTTAGGCTGCCTGTGACTGCACCGGCACAAACATGGCTTGCACACGAAGCAAGAAGGCTAGGCTGCATGATGCAAGGGGCCCGAGAGAAAAGCAGAGGGCACTAGCAGTTAGCAACCCGATAGAAGAGGGGTTGGGAGGGTACGCTCACCGAGTAGGCTGCGGGGGAGGGATGCAGCATGTGGAGGTGGCTCTTCCAAGCGATCTCGATCAGGTTGGTGCTCAGCCCCTGCGCCAGCGCCATCACAGCCAGGCACCGGATTTGCGGCGACTTGGTCAGAAACACCACCGCCTCACGTATCGACAGCTTCTTCTTGCCGCCGCCCGCCTCCGCCAAGGATCCTGCACCTGTATACCACACAGAAGATAAGCATTCATCCAGGCTGCATCGGTCAGCGGCAGTAGCAAGTGCTGGTTGACAAGGCCCAAAGAGAATCCAGCCGCTTCAGCTTCCTCTCTGTTTTGAGCCCAAACGGATATCTAGTTAAAACTGGGGAGTGCTAATCCCGACCATCATCAGCAATCCTGTCATACGAGAGGACATCTGCACAGAGGGTGTCCCTAGCACGAAGCAGACAGGTACATGTGGCTCGAAAAACCCAAATTATCGATAACTATCACTCATCCACGCCCGTTTAGAGTCATCCAGAGGGACGCACCCTGCGGCGCAGCGCCGCTGGTGCTGGCTTCACTGCCGGCGCGCAGCCTGCTTGAGGCGTCCGCCTGCAACTCCAAAAGAGCCCCGTTCTGCTGCTGCGCTCCGGAGGAGGACGGCTGCGCGCCGTCGTGGGATGCAGCACGCAGTGTGGGCTTTGCGTCAAGGGGCGGGATTTCGGGGTCGGGGGAAATGTTGCTGGGGAAGCGCGTGGTGATGTAGGCGTGCAGCGCCAGCACTATGAAGCTGAATGTGATTATCAGCGCCATGATGGCCTGCAGCAGCACCAACCCACAACCAGCCTCAGCACCACCTCAGCCTTGTGTCATACCATGTTCCAGAATTTGGCATGGAGCGGTCTGCAAATTTTGGTTTTTAGGCGTAGGTAACAGTGTGTCTGTTCAGGTACTGATGGGTTTGTGGTAGTGAGCCATCGTCACAGAGCCGCCGATCACAAAAGCTTGAGGTGAAAAGCTTGAGGTCTCCTCTATCTGCATGTGCCTCACGGCTCTGCACATGCGCAGGGATGACAGGCATCAGGGGGCGCGCCTGCAGCTGGACGGCGTAGGAGAGGCGAGATTCGGAAAAGGTGGCGAACATGGAGAGCGCCTTGCCGGACAGCGTCTGGCCGATGTTGGCGCCGATGCCGAAGAGCGGGTAGAGCAGAGGCGCCTCGCGCATCGTGGTCATCTCGTTGGCCAGCCCCCAGAAGAGCAGGCTCAGCACCACATCCCCCCACATCTCCGCTCCCACATAGAACGTAGTGAACATCCAGTTCCGCACCTGCCACATGCACACTAAATCTAAACACCCGAAAAGCGCTACTCCCACTGAGTACGAGGTTGTATTGCCCACTGGCAGATGGCAACCTAGGGATGCACCCTTCTCTTCAACACCAGCATTGGAAGAGGCATGTGGTCACTTCAGTGCATCAACCAAAGATGTTCAAGACGACAACAATCGGCAAGCCTGCTATGCATTCGTTTGACCAGGATCTGTGCAGCAATTGAGGGAGTACACAGTAAGAGGTTAGTTGGGCTAGAGGGGAGTCTCACCATGCCCACAGCGCCTGCCAGGCCGGATGGGAGGCCCTCCAGAACGCTCTCCGCCAGGCCATGGAAGTGCATCGCCTCGTGGGACGGGTACAGGAACCCGAACGCCACAAACCACACCATGAACAGCCCCACCACTATATTGAACAGCGCCCCCCGCGAGAAGCGCTGCGTCGCAAAACTGTACAGCACCTGCAAGAAAAAGGCCTGGATGTGAGGCTTCTGGATACATGTCAGCGTGGGGCTGTGTCATGTCAGCATGCACCAGGTCAGATGGAATATAGACAGTCTGCAGCAGGAAGGGGTCGGCCATAGCGTGGGAACTTGAGGCTCACCAGGAAGACGAAGGAGGCGGGCCATACAGCGTAGACTGCAGCAAACAACACAGCAAGGAGTCAGTGGTGCAGAGCATTAAGACCCACATGATTGTTGCAAGTTGTGCTGGCTGGTGTGAGGGATAAGTGATGGACAGCAGGTAACAGGAGGCAGGAATGCACCTGTCAAAAATGGTATGACTTCTGTTCCGCCTCCGACAGCAGTGATCACTAGAGAGCTACCTAACCTGCAAATGTGCAAGTGAACCTGTCAACTTCTGAAGGGAACTGGACAAGGAATTGAGAGTGCTATTCATCCTTACAGGTTTAAAAGAGACTGATGAGGAGTACTTACGAATCTAGCAGAGTATTGATGAACCTGCGAACAAGAAAGTAGAGTCAGTGAGGTTCAGAAGGCTCCAAACCGTCATGACAATGCATGCAGGGCTGACTTGGGTGGACCAGCAATTGAGACGGGATACAAAACGAAATTCGCCAGAAGCGTATGGGAGCGCACGATAAAAAGAAGAACCTGCGCCAACCAAGACACATGGCTTGAGCAACGGACAACAATCCAACCAGGAGGCAGTGTGACTCGCAAGCTGTCCAAAGCACAGGACGAGGAAAATCATGTAAAATTTGTTGGATCTTCAGAAACGCACAGTGTGACCATTGGCAAGAATTTTGGATTGTAGAATGCTGCTGTCTGCAGTCTTGTACTGGCAATAGCGGCCTGGTAATTCCTGGAAATGCCTGCCAGTCCAGATCGAGCCCACTGCAAGGGTCCTGATGCGCTCGTATCTGTTTCGGCATTTGTGCTAGAGTCGAAATTGGCACTGCTAGCCGCTGCTGACACACACTGAGCCTGGTGATTGAGTCGCTGTCTGTGCAGTAGCAGTGGTGTTGTGCGCTGCTGCGTGAACTGACGTGCATTGGAGCGTACAAAAACTTCAGGATTCCTATGTGCTCGAAGATTGCTGAAATTGGTGCTTCGCTTAAATGAAAGTTGTGGAGGCAGCAATATGACATTACTGTGATACCCAAGGTCGCTGGCACCGAGCCTCAAGAACATCATATAATTGCTTTATTCGTGCTCCACATGACAACAGCACGCGAAATCAGTTTGTAAAGGCACTTCCCAAATTTCTGGCACCTCTGCTTTTGAGCGATTGCATTTTCGCACGTGCCGTTTTGGATATGGAGGGCGACGTGGCAACAATGCCCTTCCTGAGGAAGCATGCATGCGCTTTCCTCATTCATTCAAGCAGCATCTGTGACCCAATCTAATGCTGGAGCTTGATAGCAATAGCGTGGTATGCTAATTGCTGGGCTCGGACGCGGCCACCGGCATGCGCATGCGTGCACCGGCATACATGCATGCATGCACCGCCTATTATAATTGGGCTAAATATAATTACAAGTACTACTAGTAGTGCACTTTGCAATCAACATTACAGAAGTGTTTCCATTGATTGCTCCCGTGTCGGCGCCAAAAAGGCATGCCGATGGGCAACAAACTGCGCAGTGCCGCATGCCAGTCGTTGTGCCCTTTGATATAAATATATACGTACACTTTGTAAGTTTCAACTTAGGTACAAGCCGGTACAAATTAGTACAACGTTGCAACAGTTGGTACCATCTCTTCCACAACGCGAGGAGCACAATCTCTGCCTGACAAGTACGGCACCTTGTCTCACCGTAAACAGCGTGTGAGAGCTTTTAGACCTTTGGTGTAAAGCCAAAACCGCATCACATGCCATGCAATGCTAGCAGATGCATCTGGGGCATGCTCATCTCAGACACATCAACATAGCAGTCACGGTGACATCCATCTGCCATCAAGAGGACGTCGGCGGTGCAGGGGGCTTGCAGTGCGGCCTGTGCTGGCGCCAGTGTGCTTTCTGGCAGGAGCGGCTGCAGTAAGGACTTCGGCATACTGAGCAGCGCAGCTGCCCGGTGCCCTCGGTGCTTTGCTTTTTGGGGCAGTCGGGATGCATGCATGAGCGCACTTGCCCTGAACCCCCCCAACACACCCCTCAATACATGCACAGCCCAAGAATCGGGCCATTGAAGACACAAGGCCAAGCACATGTCACCTATGAATTTAGGCGTGAGGTTCCCTACTCTTGTTTGATCAGAGAATGCGAGACAACAGCGTCGGACCAGAGCAACAAGAACTCACCTTCATGGTGAGCATCTTGGGTGCCGAAAATCATCCTGATGAGCGGGTGCGCGGGCTCTTCCTTCCTCAGATCTGCCAGGTTCTGTAAGAGCTCGCGCACTTGCAAATGGCTGGGCAGCCACTTCTGGGGGTTCACCCCCGGCCCTGTGTTCCCAGGGAGAGGCTCCAGCATGCCATTGCTCAAGACTGCAGAGGCAGCACAGAGAGCACTCGCATTCGAAATCACAACCAAAGAGGAGCCTGATCAAGCAACTGTGGCCACTCACTGACCCAGCTCTGACCAGGGTGGTTGCTGCAGAAATGCTTTGGCAGATCTGTCACTACATTTGCAATCGAGAGCTAGATCTGATCTCAGCGGCATCTTGTGGCACAAAAACTTGATGGAAACTGTTGAGTCAATGAGCTGATTATTGCTGTGACATCAGATGGGCATCAGGAGATGGCTCACCTTTACGCTGACGGAGTCTGCCCAGCACAGCCCGAGCGGCCGCCATGGATTCTGCCCCATGCATCTCAACATGGTTGACGAGCTGCTCCTCGTAGGTGTCCCCAGAGGGGCTCCGGTATGCAATGTACAGCTCGTCTCCAGCAGCAAGCGGTCGGGGAACGCCATCCAACAGAGACACAAGCACATCCATGGATCCTGGAGCTCTGCTTGCGCTTGCGCCAGCACCCCTGCGGCGTTCCCAAGCTCAGCACTTTTGACCTTTGACAGCTGAAAACCTTGTAGGTGAATTGATTATGCTCAGTGATTTCAGGTGCGTCATGGAGATACATCAAGAAGGGGAGGCTCACATCTCGAACGACAGCCCGGCGCTCTCGTGATTCGCCACCGGGCACAAAGCCGGCCTGATGTGGCCATGCGCCTCGTCATCACCATCGTACATTCTTCTCGCCAACACCTGGCGCAACGCATTTGTGCATCAGCAACATGTGGTCCTTGTTGAGCCCCGTTCAGAAGGGTCTTATACAAAACTTAGCCAGGGGGTATGCCTCTGTACAGCATGCATGGCTTGACATGGCTGGCACATCCAAGAATAACCCAGTATTTGTACTCGGGTCATTGGTGGATGACATGCGTGGTTGCACCCAGGGCGGCCTCTTCGGTTCAATAGATGGAAGATAAGGACTCCAGACTCACATGAGCCAAGCACCACATGACATCTTTGACTGTCACCCCGAGCGCTTTTCCAAGAGGGATATCCCTCACAACGGTCTTGACAGCATTATTGAACAGCGCCCGCTCAATGTCCACCATCGCCACAATCCTTTCAATCTCATGCGATTGCATTCCTGCTCGTGCACAAATGCTTCAGAAAATTGTCTCCTTGGATTGTGTGACCTCGTCCATGGTGCTTTAGGTGTCATGCTGCTCATACATCTGCGGCGCACCACCAGAATGTTCATACCAGGGTAAAAGGGGTAGAGGTACTAGCTCGAAACATGCAACAGGAGCACATGATAAACATGCTGCTCCTGACTAAATCTCTGCTAGGTCTGAGCTCAGCAAATTCGCTTGCTCTGCATCAGCGGAACTGGTAATGTACCCACCAAGTTCTTGCAGGATCTGCCGGACTTCAGCATTCTCCTTGGTGAAAAAGAATGGGGTCTCCTTGGGTAGGGACCTGATATAAGGGTAGAAGGGCGATTGCCGACCCCTGTTGCGCTCCCATGCAAGGCTGATGGCAAGGCAAACGTCATTGTTGGCAATGCTATAACCATATGGCTCAAAGTCCTGCATGACAACACCCGGACTTTCAGCCCCGGAAGACTCACACGATTAGAGATGCAACATTCAACGGTGATGTCTAAGCAGAATTAGAGTTGTCATGGCGTGGGGCTGTAAAGCTACGCACCGTGAGCTTCTTTTCACACCCATAGTCCAGAAGGACTTGCTGCAGCATTTCAAAGGCATCCACGTTGTGGATCCGGAAGCTTATGGGATTCACAATGAGAGGCTGCGTGGAAACAGTCTGCAAATCGATGGCATCTTTCGCCATCCAAACCCTGTACCAAATCGTTCCAGATCACTTGAAGTTTCTCACAAGGGAAGGGTCTGGAAGGTCACCAGGCAGTCTCTCTAGACAAGTAGAGCTAGAAAAGCGACTTGTTTCCTCTTTGTCCTCGGAGATGCCCCCAAGTACAAATTAGGGTGCACGTATCCTCCGTTTTCCATGATCCAGGAACGCAGCAGATCATCGTCCGAGACATCATCAGGCCAAAGGGTTCTGGCAGATTCTGCAAATTTACAGCCCATAGTAAGTTTTGGTAAGATTTCTCATACACCGAATCTAAGAGATCAAAAAAAATTGACATCCGCAGCTGAGTGACATGTGCGTGGTCTCACCTCTTTTGTTCCAGCTCTCCAGGAAAGCAGCATGCTTTACATCGCGCTTCACCAGCTTGTAGGCGTTGTACGTCCACTGTTGCGTTTAGGAACGATAAAAATTTTATATATGCCTGATATGTCTTGAAAGGCCCCCTTGCCATTGCATGGTCCTCTTTTTCCGAGGTTTGTACGCAGACCGGTTTGCTTGCTAAGAACGATGCCGGAGTCGAAACTTCATAGAAACAGCAAAAGATCAAATGAAAGAAATGTGCGCACCATGTATTGAGCCATCCTCATGCCCACTTCTTCATTGGTGCGCGCCGAGGAAGACATCTCTGTCTGTTACGGAATAAACCTGTAACGTCTCTTGGGGAAGCACAGATCGGCTTGAACGTAGGCTTCTTTGCGTACTGTGGAGATGTGTAGTATGTTATGGGGACTAGGATTATCAGGAGACTGAGTAAACTCACTTGCAGTCAAGATCTCCCACACTCCTCGTACGATCTGGCGTCACCAGAACAGGCAACAAGGCCTCTGCATGCTGCCTATCATGCAGCCAAAAGCATGTAAGGAAAACTTCCTTTCGCATGCCTCTCATCATAGGCTGAACATGTCCCACAAACACACTAAAACCCACTTAACAAAATCCTATAATGAACGAGCCTCCAGCATGAGCAAAGTGGCTATTTCGAATGGTGGTACCGGTTTCCTTCAAACTTTGACTGCTGTCACAGCATACGGTATGGGATCTAAAAGCAGTCACTTCAGTTGAGAGCGTCAGCATGTCGATATGATGTGCAGCAAAGCACTGTGCTAGCAATGTGCGCAACCACTTGCAAGCTTTACAATTTTGCAACTAACTGTCCGAACACTTATACAACACCAGAAGCCCCTCACAATGGCACCACTCAGAAGCTTTGTATCTTATAAGGCCACGCCTAGGTCTGAATCCCCTCAATGTTGGTAGGTCATCAACAGACTGTCTCTCTGCGGATCTCTTGTCAATCGAGCCTAGCTGCAAACAATGACCTTCCCATCATCACTGAGCCAGACCAGCCAGTACTGGTCCACAGAAAATGAGCCAGCGGTGTGGGAGCACCAAATTATTGCAGCCAAGACAATCATCCGCGCCGCCGACTGAGCCGCCTGCAGCAGTGACACAATAAGATTAGGACCTCTGCACAAGTAGTGATCCAAGCAAGAAATGCTAAGAATGCCGTGCCATGCCTGAACTCATCTCTGGAATGCAATTTTTGCAATGGAGCAATTTCCCTGTGCCAAATGCTTGAAAGATTTCTTTGTGTGTGGTGTCCGTGGCAGGCAACTGAAAGTGTGGGTGGGCACAGAGCACTTCTGAGAAAAAAAAAACTCTAGTCCAACTCTCATTGAACTCAAACACTCCCGGTGACAGAATAAGAGAAGACAGAGTGCAGACCACGAAGGCAGTGCGAGCGCCAAAATAGGGACAGAGGGCTGTCTCGCAGTGTTACCAAATTGCACGGGACAATACAACAATCTCCAAGATTAAATTCCAGAGGGGAGGTGGGGTTGCGCACCAGGCCATGGGGTCGTTGTAGCGGTCGTAGAGGGGTTCGATGCGCTCTCCGCGCTTGCGGCGCGACAGCTTCTGGTGGTCGGCGGCCTTGAAGAAACGGGGGGCCAGCTCGACGAGCCATTTGGGGTCGATGGCGCACACTTCGCGCATGTACTCCTTGGACGTCAGCACCAGCTCGTGGTAGATGACCCAGTCCGGCTGCCGCTGGAACAGCGCTGAGGACGGGTGGATGAACACTGGAGTCTGCTCCACCACCGTTTTGTACCCCTGTGATACAAAGAAAATACGCTCACCCCTTTTGCAATTGTATCACAATGAAAATACGCCCAACCCTTGTACCCTATTTAATAAAGAGAAAACCCCCACCCATTGTGCAATAGTATTGTGAACAAATCACGATCGACCCTTGTATCCCTGTTTCACAGAAGAAAAAATCCAGGGGTGAGCTGGTCAACCTCCTACTTGTTGCTTCCTAGACGCCCTCGGCACTTCCTGTGATGTTTTGTGAATAAAGCAAGCACCTGAGCGGCAATGACTGCAGTCATCTGTGGTGATGATTACCCATCGTTTATCGACTGCCTCTGCATTGCTGGTCGCTCTCTAACCAGCAATCAACAGAGCCAGAAGAGATAATTATGGATGACCGCCGCCATCAATGACCGCATTCATGCACACTCAGACGTTTGCTGACTGGGCTCTCTACTTGCTGAATCAGGTGACACAAAGAACAGGACTGCTACCAAGCTGACATGCAGAATGCGGAGGAGGGGTGGAAGGCAAAGAGGGCAAACCTCTTGGGGATCCTTGCGGGCGGCGTGGAAGAAGAAGCCGGAGCAGACGGCCTGGCGGATGCGGTTGAAGTTGGCGCCCGCTGACACCAGGTCCAGCTTGTACCGGTCCATGATCTGCAGCAGCTGCTTCCGCACATCCTGCACACCCACGCACCACAACTTTTAGGCTGACTGCTCTGATCGCCCGCTCTTGCACTTGTTGGCTGCCAGCACCGTCTGGCAAAATTTCTACACTCCAATGAAGCTGCAAATGCGGCAGTACATCTGCAGGCAACTCAGCACCGAAGATCATATTAGACACACTCCTCACATGAGGGACACCAATGTGCCTGGCTACTCACAAGTGCCTGCCTGGATTCCAAAACTAGCACACACCCATCACCCATGCAACAGTAGATGCGGTCTCTAAACATGGCATTCGAGCTGGGCCGCACCTGGGCGCGGCGCAGGGAGCGCTCCTGGATGAAGTTTTCATAGGCCCAGGGCTTGGAGAACTTGGAGGCCTTCCATGCCTCGTACACGGCCAGCAGCGTGAGGTGGTCGCCCTCCGGCTGGAAGAACTTGGCCTTCTTCTGGTCCGCCTGCGCCTGCTTCTCGCGCGGCCGGTAGAATATGTTCTGCGCGCTCAGCATCCCGATGATCTGCGCCCCAGCATTGTGAGACCGTCAGGAAACTCCACCAAGTGAGTGCGAACAGTACAACCGGTGATGTGTCTGAAACAGTAATTTTGCTTTTGTCATCCATGCAGACCTGCAAATCTTGAAAACCTGACACCGCTACGGAAAACATGTCACAGCAAAGAAGGTACAGCCCAATGATATCTGTCTGCTCCTACCACTTGACACTGAAGCATACAGACGAATTCCATACTCTTAACCCTCCAGGAGGTGGCACCGACAAGCCGCAAAAAGTTCCAGGACTGCAACAGCAAGGCCAGGACAGCCAGACACACCGTGAGGATCTCCTCGGAGCAGCCCAGATCCACGGATGCAATGAGCATCTTTGACACCGGCGGGTCGAGCGGGAACTCGGCCATCTTGCGGCCCAGCCGCGTGAGCATCCCCTCCTCATCCAGTGCTCCCAGGTTGTACAGCATCTCCAGCGCACTCACCAAGGTCGCCGGCGGCGGTGGGTCCATGAAGTCGAAGGCCAACAGGTCGTTGATGCCCATCGCCTTCAGCGTCAGCACTGTCATGCCTGCGCAGCATGCATGGCTCAGCCTTTTGATTTTGTGTCTCCTGGGGCCTAGGTAGCTGCCAGGGAGCCCAATCCCCTCCGCAGAGTGCCAATCAGGTCCTCTCAGGACAAACAAAGCAGACGACACAGCAGGAGAGATGGGAAGCAGGATGTTGTGCCAGGACGCTTAGGAGATGGTTCTGCGCTGCGCCTTGCTCATCAATGGAAGAGAGTGCCATGTAGATAGCCTAAGAGGAACTCGAGTACAGAGGCGTACCCAGGTTTGTGCGCTGGATCTCAGGCACGGAGAGTGGTAGCATCTCGCTCTTGTAGGCGGCCTCGGTGTACAGGCGGTACGTCTTGCCCGGCCCTGTGCGGCCGGCGCGGCCGGCGCGCTGCTTAGCGGAGGCCTGGCTGATGGGCGCCACCACCAGCGAGTCCATGCCAATCTTGGGATTGTACACCTGCACACGCCAAATTATACTCATTCCCTGCCCCTCACAGGAATTCTTGATTTGTCTCCTTCCAGGAACGGCCTGCTCTTTGGCATGGCTGCACTCAAAAAAATCGTGCTCCCACATGCAGCTCTGTGGAACCGTTGTCAAAGCAATTGCACCAGCAAATTTGTGCAAGGGTAACCTTTTACGCTGGCAAGCAGGCAGGTGAATCAAGGTGCTAATTTTCATCATCTGGGACTCCAGACAATGCATGCCAGGAAGCTGGTGACCTGGCTACGCAATAGCCCACTGCTCGTGTGTGCATGATGGGCCGGAATTTACAGTGTTGTGTTCCTGGGCTGCAGGTGTCTTGTACTTTCTTGCATATACACAGCAAGGCAACAACTTCCCCCTTCTTGGCGCTCGCCTACATTGCATGTCCTTGCATGATCTTGATTTCTGGGGGACAGGCGCACCTTCTGCTTGGCGAAACCGGGGTCGACGACGTAATAGATGCCATCGATGGTGAGGGAGGCCTCGGCGATGTTGGTGGCGATGACAACCTTGCGCGTGCCGGAGGGCGCCGGCTCGAAGATGCGCGTCTGCATCTCCGACGGCAGGTTGCTGTACACCGGCAGGATGACCAGCTCCGGCACCGCAGGCCCCAGGCTCTTCACGCGTTCGTACAGGATCTGCGCCGCCGTGTCGATCTCCTCCTGTTTGAACGCCAGAGCCACGTCATCCTTTGAACCTGAGAGGATGCAGCTGGAGGCTTACAAGCCCCAGGCAGAGTCACAGCCGGAAATGTGTCACAGTTTGCATCACATGCAATGCAGCTGTGTTCTCAAGAACCAGCCTGTGGATGACAAACACCCCATGCAGCAAAGCCTGTACATTGCCTGTCCAGGTCAGTGGCATCTGTGCATGGGCCAATTGGCACCCCACAGTCTTATTCCTGGGGGCTTGAGCTGCAATGACAACGGCATCCTGCGGCACCAAGTCGGCAGGCGTAGCGCACAACCTGACAAAATGCGCTCACCTCACAACTGCACAGCGGATTGTTCGCCTCCAAGACAAGAGCCACGCAAAGAGAGCTATCTGTGATATCCTGCGAAAGGGAGCACAAAAGGAGGTCTTGTGCTCGCACCTGCCCGGTGAGGAAGAGGAGGATGTCCCCTTCTGGCTCTGTGAGGTGGATCTGCATGACGGTGATGAGGGCAGCGTCCATGTAGTCCTGCTCTGGCGAGCGCGCGTACAGGATCTCCACCGGGTAGGTACGCCCGGGGATCGTGAAAATTGGGCAGCCGAAGAAATAGGCGCTGAACTTGTCTGCGTCCAGCGTTGCGGACGTCACAATGAGCTTCAGGTCGGGCCGCCGTTCAATGATGCCCTGCATGGGAAGAGCAACAATCAGCTTTCCCGCGCTCTGCGCCATTAGCGCCAGCCCATACAATGGCCGCACCATAGGTGAATAAGGGCCAAATCCATGCAGTTCTGGGGCAGCAAGCCGCTGCGGGAATATGCCGCGCCCAACATGCATGAAGAAAGCTCTCCCGTATAGCTCTCCCGTTGAAACCCAGCAGGTCAACCAGAAGGAAGGCTGCACAGGGATCAACAGTAGACGCATCTGGCTGGCAGCAGGGGGCTTTCGTCCACTCTTGCACAAAACAAGGCAGAGGGTGGAGACATGCCTTGAGGAGGCCAAAAAGGACGTCTGTGTTGATGGTGCGCTCGTGGGCCTCGTCCAGCATGATCACTGAGTACTGACTCATCTTGTCGTCCAGCAGCGCCTCTCGCAGCAGCATGCCGTCCGTCATGTACTTGATCACCGTCTCCGAGCTGGTGCAGTCCTCAAACCGGATCGCGTACCCTACCTGCACAACATGGAGCATCCTTGCAAGCCATTGGGGAAAAGTTGCAGTCAGCTCACAGCGTGTCCTACTTCTGCTCCTGGCATTTGAAAACGTGCTGCCTAGGTCCCGGCGCACTTGCATGCGGCTATTACAATTTCACGCAGGTGCACACGCAACTTCTAGTCTGGTCTTGGAATGCATATTGCTTGTGAACCAGCGCGAGGAGTACAGATGGATGCGATGTGCATCAAGAATGGCAGCACTGAGTGAAGGAAAAGAGCAAAGTAGCAGCACTGCGCAGGAGAAGGAGGGCAACTGGGCCAAGAAATAGCCAGAGTAGCATAGTGATTCTTACCTCCTCGCCCAGGCGGCATCCCACTTCCTCAGCGACGCGCTTGGCAACGCTCATGGCAGCCACGCGGCGCGGCTGAGTGCACCCAATCTTCCCTCTTGCCGTGTAGCCCGCCTCTGCCAGGTACTGTGTCATCTGCGTCGTCTTTCCCGACCCGGTCTCCCCAATCACCACCAGCACCTGCGGTAGTCCCCAGCCAGAGCCTTGTCAGCTTTCCCTTGCACCACGCCTGCAGCTGGCCGCTAAGACAACACATGAGGCAGCAAGGCACCTGTGCTTCCACTGGAGGAATGGCAGCTGCAGCCTTTTTATTTGTCCCAGCGTTGATAAGAAAGCATGCTCTGCGATGGGTCAAACTTTGCATGCGCCGCACAATGCAGCACATGATGACATGTGTTCATTTACATGTGATATGGATCGTGGGTGGAAAGCTAGACCAGAGTTGGAGTGCATGTCCGTGCAGGTGGGACCAATGCATGTGCACGGAGAGGAGGCCAGTCATGTGCGGGGGGATTTTGGGTGCGTGCCTGGTTGGTGTTGACGGCTTCGATGAGCTGGTCGCGCAGCTTGAAGATGGGCAGGCTCTCGCGCTGCTCCTTGATGGGCCGCACGTCGTTGAAGCCAAAGGTGGGCGCCTTGCCCAGCGCCTTGGTCTTCCACTCCGGCACCTCAAACCCACCCAGCCCAATGCCGCGCAGCTCCTGCATTCAGCCACGCGATTGTCAGCATTCAGCCTTGTCACGCAACCACAAGGGCTCCGTGACACTCCTATCCCTTTTGACGAGGAATGCCAGCAGCCGCTCAGGTGTGACTATTTGGCCTCGTCACATAAATGGAAGCAAGTAATCCTGGCCATGACTGCAACAGATGATGACGGAGCTTATCAAAGGCAGGAAGGTGGAGTGATGCTCACGCGAAAAATCAGTCCCGCACTTTGGAGATGTGCTGTCATGTACAAGTGTACTGAAATTGTGGCCAACACTGCAACAGATCGTTGAGGAGGTAGTGCAAAGTAGAGGGATAGCATAGCATACCTGGGCAAGGTGGCGCTCGCCGGCTTCGGGCAGGGGGTCTTCCCAGGGCCGGGAGAGGTCCTTGGGGATGGCTTCCAGCAGCGTGCGCTGCTGCTGCTCCCGCAGTTCCCTGCGCTCCTTGGACAGCGCTGATTGCGTCATGGCCGCCCTCTGCATGCCCACAACCTCCTCTCAGCACCAGCGCTCATTGTTACACATGTTGCCCTACAAGGAACCCGGTTCTCATGAAAGAGAATCAATGCACTGCCTTTCAATGATGCAAGAGCAAGCTGTTGGCGAGGCTTCAAGTGGGTGACCCTACAGTAACGCTCATGAGACAGAAGATCCATGCATCGACGTGATGACACGACATGTGCATGAGCTGCATGTCGAACACAAATGGAATGGCGCACTTGGAGGCTGCCGTCAGGGTTGGCGACGATCTTGACAGGGGAGACCTCTACACCGCTCTTTGCACTCTGGCCCTTCAAAAATTCGGGCTCCTCGTCGTTTATGTCGATCTCAAACTCCTCCTCCACGTCATCGTCCACATGCATCAACCCCTGGACAGTGCGCCAGCAAACTCCTCAGTTGTTACTTAATTGATCACAAGTTTACACTCAGGAAAAATTTCAGCATGCACAGCTCAAAGTTATGATCTTTGAAACACTGTCCAGAGAGAAGCCAACCAATGAACTTGGCATGCATAGCTCAATGTTCAATCTTGGAGATGCTGTGCGCGGATAGCACCCACCTGGCCTTCCTCGTCAAAGGTGGGGTACTCAGTGACGTCCAGCACGCCGGCTTTGATGAGCTGAGTCACCTCCCAGCGCTCCGGGGACGTCAGGCGCTTGCGCGGCCGGCCGACTGCCGCCGGCTCATCGCTCATCTGTCAGCACCCAAAGGCTTCAGCACCAACATCCACAAAATAAGGCCTGCTCCACCCCGCATGACTCTAAAACGCACTGGAAAACAAGAACTCTATAAAGCAGGAAACGCCAGAAAGGAGGATCTACGCCATGGACCTTGCAGGCATGCACCGACAAACAGGAGGCTGCAGCTCTGCTCTCAGGGCCCACCTTGATGCCGGAGAGGCCACGCAGGCCCTGGTTGGGAGCGGCAGAGCCCGTGGGCCCAGTGGGATTGATGCCATCGGCGCCCACGCGCGCGCCGGGCAGCAGGTCTTGCCCTGTGGCCTGGTCCACGTCGCGCATGCTGAGGCCCATGCGCTGCCCCGTCAGAGTGATCACCTTCACCCACACCTCCTGCCCCCTCTTCACCACGTCCTTCGCGCTGCCGGCCCTGGACAAACACACAAGAAATCCACCCCATCTTAGTCCCTTGATGTTGCAGCCCGGCAAACACCTGTAAGAGTAACATTGTTCCCTGAAAGATACAAAGAATAACCAGTAGGCCTCAACTGCAGCTTTTCGGTCCGCCCTGGATTGCTAAGCACGAAATTGCAGACGAAGGATGATGAGAAGGTGAAACTCACAACCATGCATGCCTTGGAGAGACCTTCCGGCAACAGGTCGCTTCTCTCATGAATGGGTTGAAGGAATGAATTCCAGCAGAATTCACCTCGTCTTTGAAATGTTGGACAGGTGCACCAGGCCCTCGCTGCGCTGCTGCACGCCCTGGACCTCCACGAAACAGCCAAAGTCCATGACATTGGTCACGCGGCCCCGGTACACGCCATACTGCTCAGGCTTCTCCGGAAGGCTCGGTGGCGGCGGCGGCGGCGGCAGATTCCTCGACTTGCGCTCATCTGGACTCCTTCGCCTCCTATCCCTGTCGCCACAGCCCAATATACCGTATTCTAAGTCTCTTGTTGATATGTGAACCCCAACCCAATGGGAATTGCGCGCCGCATAGTATTTTTGTCATCACTGGGCGACTTTGGAGCTATTCGGGTAGAGATTCTCCCACGCAATATATTGTCAATATGCTAGACTTCACAGAATCTATAACAAACCTGTGCATTTCAAGACAAGAGACGGCAAGGGAGGAACACTGTGCTACCTGTGTCTGTCAGGGCTGCGGCTTCTGCTGTGGCGCTGCCTGCGCTTTCGGTCATCCCTGTGTCTGTCCCAATCAGGGCTCTCGCTGCGTTCCCTCCTGCGCCCTTGCCCCTTGCTGCTGTCATGTCTGCGCTCATCTCCCCTCCTGTCCCGCTCCTCCCGCTCAACGGCCTTGCCATTGGAGGGCTCGGCCTCTTTGTGAGCCTTCATACGGCCCTCAGCAATGATATCTTCTTCCATTTGCTTTGCCCGCTCCCTACAGATCCCGTTTACGCCCTTCAGCATCCAGACAAGAGAACAAGAACACCTGATTATTGTGGGCATCCCTCGTGTCAAGCTGGAAAGCAGTCGGTGAGCAGCAACCTTACCTGGTGTCAGGTAACGCCAGAGCACTGAATTTTTCTTCTGTCTCTGTCGCTGCCGGCTTGCCATTCTGCCTCTTTCCTCCAGGCTGAGACCCACCACAGGACTGTTAGCCTCTAAGAATATTGGACGCCACCTTTCGACCAACACGCTGAAAGCTTTTCCGCATGTCTGGATGATCGCGTCAGAAATAGCTCACCTTCAACCGCTGGATGATGTTCCACAGTGTCTCCACCAGGGAGGTTGGCATTTCCGCTCCATTATCCACCAGGGCCTGTAGAAGCAAACAATTTGACAGGGTTATACAATCTCTAACAAATATGGTTGCCAACTTCTTCAGAAACTTACACCAAACGCAGCAAATAAAGCTCACCTGTCCAAATTGCTTAGAAGAAGTCTTGTCCTTTGAAAGCTCGACGATGAACTCTGCGAGAGTCTTCTCAGATATTCCCAAATGATTCTCGAGTTCTGCAGAAGAAGTCACGATGATCAGCATCATACTCTGAAATTATACTCCTTGCACTAGTTTCCCTTACCATATATTAGCCCTGCTCGTCAAAGCCAAAGCCCTATATTCGGCGGTAATGTAAAATCACTGCAGTCCTACCTGTCGTGATTTTGTTCACCAGCGCCAATCGTTGCAGTTCTTTCAGCTGCTCCATCCTGCTGATGACAGCCCTCCTCTGCCAAAGGCAACCACCCAGTACTAGCGCGACATAGCTTCTAGTAGCTCAGCTTAACTAATCTATGCCAGATCAAGGACGTACAATTTCAAAGAGCATGCGCATTTGTATTCCTTCTACAGAAAATTGAAGGAAAGCAGTCCTGCAGCGCCTCGGCGTAAAAGAATTGCCCTGCGTATCTGTGTCGCGCTATCAGGCCTGCAAAGCGAACGAAAGACACCTTCAGAACATCCGAGTCAGATCTCAATCATGTATGGGTATCACAGTGCATTTCCATTGCCAAACAGGGGACGGCGGGAACAAAGTAGCCCGTCCTGGAAGCAGTATGACCTCCTGATGTCTGGAGACGCCGAGGAGGCCTTTAAGAACATCCAGGGTGCTGCTGAAAGACTTGACGCGACATTCGCCTGCGGCGGAACTGCAATATGCTCACAGCCTATCAAGATCATCTTTGGGGACGGTGGTGGCGCACCAAAGGTGTAAAGTACATTTAGAAATTGCTGCACGTACAAGTCTAAGTCACTGGGAACACACCCGTGACCGTAGCACTCTTTTATGAAATTCCACGGCCGACAATAATATGCGTAGCTTGCTGTGTTACAGATGATGAGCTTGGAGCTGCCAGCAGAGGGAGCCTGTGAGAAGACATTGGCAGAACTGACCAATGTCTGTTCTGCTGCAACCTTTGGAAAGATCGTGCCTGAAGATCCCTCAGGTAACCACCAACAAAGATCTGGATACAGTACGAGGCATATCTTTTCCTTGCAGAATATCGGCTGGTGGCTCACACTCAACGTTACATGACCAGGTGGTGCCGATGTGCTGGACCCTAGCTACAGGAAAGCATTGAAGCTGGATCCTGATAGCTTTGCCACCAATATTGATCTGGCTGAGCTTGGGATCTTGCACCAGATCAAAACAATCCTGGCCCCCGATGCTGCATACCTCAAGGCAGAGCTTTACAAGCTGAACATGTGCGTACCAAGACATACAAGCATGCCTTCTTGACTGAACTCTGTGTCCTGTCCCTAAAGACCATTTGCTGTGCAAAGCATGCAATTCGTGATTGCCTTGTCGTGGTGGGTACAGCTATCAGACTGGAGATTTCTTCAAGCCCCATGTTGACACACCCAGAGATGAGCACATGGTGGGAGATCTGGTGCCACTGGAACTCACTTCAATCATGCAAATACATCATTGGTTTCACCACATAACGTCATGATCCACACTCAGGTGTGCATGTGCTGGTTGCAGCTTGGCTCCCTGGTGATTGTGCTTCCCAGCATTCACACAGGAGGGGCGCTGACTGTGGAGCACAATGGTGTAGTGCACAAATTTGACAACTCCCTTGAGTCGGTGCCGGCTGAACCGCTGCTGCAGTGGGGCGCCTTCTACTCTGACTGCAAGCACGAGGTGCACGAAGTCACCAGTGGAGCCCGCATCACACTCACCTACAACCTCATCTCCGAGCTGCCCAGCAACCTGCCATTGAAGGTGCGGCATCTCCTTTTGACCACATGGTGCCCCTCTCTCTGTGAAAACCTTCTTTCTTGCACCCCTCATCGCCGACAGCATTGCAGTCTGTCAAGAATCTCATTCATGACAGCTTGCCTACTATTTTTGCAAGCTCTGTGGGCAAGCAATGGGTGCCGCGCTCGCTGAGTCAGTGGCTCCGATAACGAGTGAGAAGTGACATACAGCAATTGGTGCAGGATGTGGACATCAGTGGCTTGGCTTTGTGCCAGAAGCTGAAGGCCGCCCTGGACACTCCAGGCTTCTTGGAAGAGGGAAGAGGGAAGGCACGCTGGCATTCGGCTGCCAGCATGCATATGCACACAACAGCAGATTCACCCCGCCCAGCTGTATTGAGGAGCGGCTGAAGGGCGCTGATGCATGCTTATTTGCTGTGGCAATGGATCTCGGCCTGTCAGTCCAAGTGCAGCCAATCTACAGAAAGAGAAGTTACCAAGCCGGGTGAGACTGTCATTGAGCTCAGAGCACACAGGATCCAAAAATAATAATTTGTTGGGCAATCCATCTCCTTTCGAGAATTTGCAAAAGAGCGCCTGGCAACGGATACTCCTGCAACAACAACGGCAAATATATATGCAACTGAGACATCTCATTGTCATATCTGCAGGGAATCAGAGTCGGACTCTGAGGTCGAGGCTGACAGTGTCGGAGATATATACACTGGTCAAGAATTTGGATGCTATGCCAATTATGACATCACAAACCTGGACGACATTCTGAGCGTGAAGAGAGCCAACAAAAGGGACAGCCTCATCTGGCTCCAAGGCTTGGCGCACCGAGAGATTGCTGAAACTTACATGGGCCAGCATCAAGGTGATAGGCCGAGCTGCAGAAGAGGACCATGTTTGGTGGAAAAGCTAAAAAGGATCTAATTGTCCATGACAGTTGCGTCAGTAACATGTGATATCCAAGAAAATCTCCATCACCTTCCATCAGCCACCTGCACTGACAGCCTTACATGTTGCTGCAGCGCCGCGGGGCCGGGAATTTAAGACTGTTGATTATCTGTACAGCTACGCTGCGATCCTGATAGATGTCCCTTCCGCCGCACAGCGCATATTCGGAGCAGCTTCTGGGACAGATTTGATAGGAGTCAAGCGGAAACTTGAGGAGGTTGTTGAGCCCTTGACATCTCTGGCCTCGAAGGCGGCCTTAGAGCCCATCCAGCATGCTGCCAGTGGCCTGAACGCGACGTTCGCTCTTGGCGGCACTGTCAAGTGCACTCAGCCTGTCTGCATCCTCTTCCCATCGGCGAGTCTAGAGGCAGAGGTGAGAGAGAGCACATAATTCATGCCTGGCAACAATCCGTAGTATAGGCTACAGTATGCCCAATGCTGCCAAAAGTCCATCTGTGATAACGCTGAAAAGGTTATTTGCAGGCCATAATGGTGAGAGAGTGTTGGTCACTGTCGACCAGGTGAAGAGCTTGGCGCTGTCACCAGAGCGTGGCTCTGAGGAGGCATTGCTGAACGCGATCAGAATGTTCTCCAATGCCAGCATTCGCATGAGCACGCCTGGTGAGCTGTCCTGAGTGGTTGTGCTACCAATTGTTTCTTTCATTTTATACATTGGAGGCGCTACATGCATCATGGGTGAAAGCTTTGCGTTGTTTAGAAGGTCATGCAGATGTACCCGACTCTAAAGCCGGATGGGTCCTGGAGGCATCCAGCTTTGTCACCAACATTGATTTGGCAGAGCTGGGGATCCTGCACCAGATCAAAACACTGATGGCGCCTGAAGCTGCGGACGTACGAGCAGAGCTCGCCAGCCTCAACATGTCAGTCAGTCAGTCGGTTACATCTATTCCAGCCACCTCAGGCTGATCAGATGT
>JADEYI010000338.1_pt1 | contig 72199 bp, 66 predicted proteins | sample 8542331 | NCBI WGS metagenome assembly JADEYI01 (sample SAMN16510988, study PRJNA670497) | mine drainage metagenome | isolation source: biofilm near Copperflume 1 | place: Germany: Marsberg coppermine Kilianstollen | collected 2018-02 | reverse complement strand
TCTATATAGTTCAGCAGGTCATCCCAGGCGTCTTCATCGAAGGCCTGTGTGGGATCTGTCGGGACGGGCAATGTCGTCATGGCAAACAGTTCCTTCCTGTGGCGCGCGAAGTTTACCCTAACATGGGTGGTGCACGGGCGGCATGGGATAAGCGACAGCAGAGGTCCGCGTGTCTTTCTGCACCGGAATTTCAGATGCCTGCGGGATGTCGAAGGGGGCAGATGGACGCCCTAACGTGGCTCAGAGTTTGTGGGTTTCCAGGGGATAGCCCCGATCCTTATAGAAGCGGTAGCGTTCCCGGCCCTGGGTGCGGCTGTCGTCGCTGGCGTCCAGGATTTCCGCCAGGCGTTCGAATCGGCTGAAAAAACCCGGCACTTTCGCGCTCAGGTTGATGAGCAGGTGGAAATCGTCCGCCGGTTCCTGGCCGAAACCCAGGTGAACCGGTGCCTGGGCATCCTCGCCGGCGAGACAATGGGGCAGAAAACTGCGATCGCGGAAAGTCCACATGAGATTATCCAGTTCCTGGGCTTCGGCTTCCGAAGCCAGGTGCACGAAGCTGCGGTGGCCCAGGCCGAAAGCTTTCTCCGCCAGTTTGCAGGTGAACAGCGCGCGGCTACGGGGGTTGCTGTCAGCGAGCACGTAGAAGTCAACCTGGGTCATGCCGGCTCCGCCGCTCTCGCGAGTTTTCCGCGGCGTCCTTTGCTTTGCGAGGCGGACGAGGACAAGCGCATCACGAATTTAGGTGCATTCCAGCAGATATTGCACCAGCAATGGTACCGGCCGTCCGGTGGCGCCTTTTTCCGCGCCGTTCTTCCAGGCGGTGCCGGCGATATCCAGATGCGCCCAACGCATGTCTTTGGTGAAACGCGACAAATAGCAGGCGGCAGTAATGGCGCCGCCCTCGCGTCCCGCCACGTTGGCAAAATCCGCGAAATTGCTCTTCAAGCCGTCCTGATAATCATCGTATAAAGGCAACTGCCAGGCGCGGTCGGCGGATTTCTCGCCGGCGTTCCATAATTCCTTCACCAGGCTGTCGTCATTGCCGAACAGACCGGACACTACATTGCCCAAGGCGATCACACAGGCACCGGTAAGCGTGGCCATGTCCACGATGGCGGCGGGTTTGAAGCGCTGCGCATAGGTGAGTGCATCGCACAGAATCAGCCGTCCTTCCGCGTCGGTGTTCAGGATTTCCACCGTCTGACCGGACATGGTTTTGACGATGTCCGCTGGCTTGACGGCATTACCGTCCGGCAGATTTTCCGAACTAGGGACCACGCCCACCAGATTGATTTTGAGACCCAACTGCATGACCGCCTTGAGGGCGCCGAACACGCAGGCGGCGCCGCACATGTCGAACTTCATTTCGTCCATGGCGGCGGACGGCTTGATCGAGATTCCGCCGGAATCGAAGGTGATGCCCTTGCCGACGAGCACTTGGGGTTTTGCGTTCTTGGCGCCGCCGCGGTATTCCATGATGATGAGTTTCGCAGGCTGGCGGCTGCCGCGCGATACCGCCAGTAATGCGCCCATGCCGAGTTTTTCCATCTGCGCTTCTTCCAGCACCGTGACTTTCAATTTGCCGCCCTTGCCGAATTTGCGCGCTTCATTGGCCAGGTAACTGGGCGTGCAGATATTCGGCGGCAGGTTGCCCAGGTCTTTTGCCAGCGACACACCGGCGGCGATGGCGATGCCGTCGCGTAATCCGCGTTCCGCGGCACGCAATTCTTCGCGACTGGCCACCAGCAGAGCCAGCTTTAGCAGCGTCGGTTTATGGTTGTCCTTCTTGCCCTTGCACCGGTCAAAACGGTAATTGGCCTCCTCGGCAACCTCCACCGCATGCCGGGCGCGTTGATAGGCATCGGTGTCGCGCACCGCAAGCAACGACAGTGTGCTGGTTGCTTGCTTGACGCCGTTATCGTTGAGTGCGCGCACCGTTTGGTGCATGGCTTTACGGTAGGTTGGCAGCTTGAAATCCTTTTCCATGCCGAGTCCCACCAACAGCAGGCGTTCGGCGGCTATTCCCGGCACCTGGAACAAAAGCAGGGTCTGGCCGCTGCGGCCTTCGAGAGCGCCGCCCTTGATGAGTTTGCTGAGATAGCCGTGGCTGGCTTTATCGATGGTTTGGGCCGCCGCCGTCAGTTTGCCGCCGGCAAACACCCCGGCGACCAGGCAAGCGGACTGCAACTGATCGGGCTTGGCGTTTTCTACTGAAAATTGCATGCGTGTCTTCCTTTGCGGCAGCCAGGGTCATGGCTGGTTGGCGTAGGCTTAAAAGCCATGTCGGAAACTGTTACCCTTGGCATACGTTCGTTGAAGCTTTAGTCTGCGTTGGTGATGTCTCTGAGGTGGTTTCTGCGCCGGTGCTTATTCCCGATCACGCGACCGGGAATAACGCGGGCGTTAGTTTAACGCATCATGTGCAACGCCGGCATCACCGAGGGCAACATTGACACGCATTATTGACCGCTATCTTGTCCGCGAGACCGTGCTTACTTGGGCAGCGGTGACCGTCATCCTCATGCTGATCCTGCTCAGCAACCGCTTCGCGCTGCTGCTGGGGGATGCGGCCGCCGGCCAACTGCCGCAGGACACGGTATTCGAGCTGCTGGGGCTCGCTTCGGTCAGCTATTTCATCGTGGTCATACCGGTCGCGTTGTTTCTGGGAGTGATGCTGGCTCTGGGGCGTCTGTACCGCGACAACGAGATGACCACGCTCCTGGCTTGCGGTGTGAGCCCGGGACAGGTTTACCGGCCGCTGATGGTCATTGCCCTGATTCTTGCCGTCATTCTTGCCGGCCTGTCGTTGGAAGTGGCGCCCTGGGCGGCGCGGCTCTCCACCATTATCAAAACTTACGGCCGGCATAATGCTCAGCTGGGCAGCTTCGAATCCGGGCGCTTCAAGGTGGATCAAAACGGCCGCGGCGTGCTGTATGCGGCGGCCGTGAGCCGCGACGGGCATGAATTGCAGAATGTGTTCATGGAAGGGCCAAACGGTGAGCGTCAGGACGTGATCTCCGCCAGTAGTGGTACCCGTCAGGTAAGCGGCGATAGTGGCGCCGGCATGCTGGTGCTGCATGACGGTTATCGTTACGACGGCACGCCGGGCCAGGCGGATTTCCGTATCGTGCAGTTCGCCGAGCATGGCATCCGCATTTCGCCTGCCGAGCCCAGCCTGGGCCCGGAAGGCTACGCCGCAATGCCCACACGCCGGCTGTTGAACGACTCCGATATAGCCGCGGTTTCGGAATTCCAGTGGCGTTTGTCGGTACCGCTGTCTGCGCTGTTGCTCACCCTGCTGGCGGTGCCGTTGGCGCGCACTTCACCGCGCCAGGGCCGCTATGGCAAATTGTTCGCTGCCATTCTCGCCTATCTGATCTATTCAAACCTGGTGGGTATCGCACGAGTATGGTTGGAAAGGAATATTCTGCCCAGGAGCATCGGTATCTGGTGGGTGCCGGTGCTACTGTTGCTGGCGACACTCGTGCTGCTTTATCAGCAGTATGGCTGGCGCGGCCTGTTTTTCCCGCAACGGGGAGTTGTTCATGCGGGTGATTGACCGTCACATCGCCGTACAGGTAATCGTTAGCACCTTGCTGGTGCTGCTGGTACTGACCACTCTCGCCAGTCTTATCACTTTCGTGGGCGAGTTCAATAGCGTGGGGCGGGGGCACTACTCGCTGATGGATGCGGGGCTTTACACGCTGCTTTACATTCCCTCGCAGGCCTACAATATGTTTGTAGTGGCGGTGTTGCTGGGCGCCATGCTGGGTCTCGGCGATCTCGCCACCCATAACGAGCTTATGGTAATGCGTACCGCCGGCCTGTCGGTGGCGCGATTGGGACTTTCCGCCATGGCCGGGGGTATCGTGTTGTTGGTGTTGTGCGTAGTGCTGGGGGAATTCATTGCACCGCCGGCGCAGCGTTATGCCGAAAACCGGCGTTCGCAGTTGTTGTACAACCAGACCAATGTGCTGGGGGCCGGCGGCATCTGGGCCAAGGATGGCGAGAGGTTCATGAATATCAGGCAGATGACTGCGCGCAATAGCGCTCAAGGCATCTCTATTTACCATGTTGATGATAAGCACCATTTGCTGAGCATAGCCCAGGCTGATTCGGCGATATTTCATCACGGCACTTGGTTGCTCAAAGATTTGCATGAGACAAAGCTGACACCGGCAGGGGCCACCACGCAGAATCTCCCAAGCCTCGAATGGCACACCTTTCTCGGCCCGGGATTGTTGAGCCTGTTTGTGGTGGACAGCGACAGCCTTTCAGCCCACGGTCTCTACCAATATATCGAATACCTGCGCACCAACGGCATCAATGCCAACCGCTATATCGCCGCGTTCTGGGGCCGAATCGCGCAACCTTTGTCGCTGATGGTGATGCTGCTTTTGGCGTTGCCATTCGTATTCGGACCGTTGCGTTCCGCGACCGCCGGTCAACGGCTCGTGACCGGCATGCTCATCGGCATCGGCTTCTTCGTGTTCAACAGCATGTTTACCCAGAGCGGCGTGGTATTCGGCCTGGATCCGGTACTCACGGCGTGGCTGCCAACGGCGCTGCTGGCCGTTGTCAGCGGCATTGCAGTCAGCCGCATCCGCTGATCGCCAAGAAGTTTGGAATCAGGAACTCGGCAAAAAAATTGCTCGGGCTTACGCCCACAATTTCGAATGCCTAAGCATTGATTGCAAATAAGCAAGACAAGCGGGGGCAGAGCCTACGTCTCTACCCCCGCCGAACAGTCGTCAATTACATACCAGGATCGGTGCCTTTGAGTGCCTCGGTGATATCCGCAGCGTACTGCCGGGTGGCCTTGAGGGTGTCGGCATGCAAAGCCTGCTCCGCGAGAGCTAGCGCACGCATCAACTTGGCATGTTCCTGTGATGTTTTTTTGACATCGTTCAATGCGCCATTTCCCATATCTTTACATGGATTACCCGCGTTAGCATCGAATTGCTTGCCTTTCACACCCACCAGACAATTGATTACATGATGGAAATGCATAACAGCCGTCGCAGTATCAGCAGCGGCCGCGGCCATTTGCGCGTGTGTTGTAGCGGTGGCGATTTCCTGATTGGCCTTGCCGGCGGCAAAACTAATCAGGGGTGTCGCCAATAGCATGAGGGCCGCGAGAGCAAAGGGCAAAATACGTTTATTCATAAATACTTCCTCCGATTGGGACATTTGATCACAGTTGTACACGCCCGCGCACCGGAATTGAGCCGCGCCAGGCGCAGTGCAACATTAAGTATTGCCCATGAATCATACGCGTGAGGCGGATTAGTCTCCATCCCGCGGCCAGGCGCTGCTGGACGCGTAAGCGCGCGTGATTATGTCTGTTTGATTTTGCGGGTTTCGCGCAAGACCACCATACGTGTACCCGAGAGGCGGTCATTCCATGCAAGATGATGCGGATCGAAGGCTGGCCAGACGAAAGCCGCGATCACTAGCATGAATATCCCGATGGCAGTCATGGTATAAAGATTTCTGTGCGGCTGTCCGCCGGCGTTGATGAGAAATTCACAACCCAGCAGCAGCAGCAGCCAGGGAATCAGCAAGGTGAGATAGCGGATCAATGCCCGGTACCAGCCCAGGTGCGTGCCATCCATGCGCACCAACTGCAGGCTCCAGGTGCGCATGCCGAGGGTCTGGCCGCCGTGGGTCCAGAAGCCTGCGAAGAAGGCGTAACCCAGGGCCAGCAGTCCCACCTGGTACATCAGCTTCACGCCGGTGTGATGGGCATAAAAAGCTTCTAATGTGTAGCCAGGTGCAAACGGCATGACGAGCAGGGTCGCCATCATGCAGAGGGCAAGCATGATGAGCAGATCATAGAAACCCGATGCCAGCCGCCGGAACACTCCCGGCGATGCCGGAGCCGGGGAATCCGAAATCGGTTCAGGGGTATGCGGCGTGCTCATGACAGAGGGCATTCCCGCAAACTGGCGCTCCCTACCGGATTCGAACCGGTGTTTAAGCCTTGAGAGGGCTCCGTCCTAGGCCTCTAGACGAAGGGAGCTTGGGTACAAAGGGAGTGGTATTATACGGACGCACCGGATTAGCTCAAGCTCGCCCTCAAGAAGCGCCCCTGCAAACAATCACACGTGAATCTCCAGGAAACCTCCACCCTGTCTCCCAATATCGTTCCCCGCGCCGACCACAACATCTCGCGGACCCAGATTTCCGAAAACGCACTTAAAGTGCTGTATCGCCTGAAAACTGCGGGCTATGAGTCGTATTTGGTTGGTGGTGGTGTGCGCGACTTGCTGCTGGGCCGTGAACCCAAGGATTTTGATATTGCCACTGACGCGCGTCCGGAGCAGGTGCACGCGCTGTTCCGCAATTGCCGCATCATCGGCCGGCGCTTCCGGCTCGCGCATGTGCAGTTTGGCGGCGAGATCATCGAGGTGGCCACTTTCCGGGCCAATCAGGACGCGGCCCGCGAGGTGGGCGGTGCTCACAATGATAGCGGCCGCATCCTGCGCGACAACACCTATGGCACGCTGGAACAGGACGCCTTCCGGCGCGACTTCACCGTCAACGCGTTGTATTACGACATCCGTGATTTTTCCCTCAGGGATTACGTCAACGGCATTGCGGATTTACGCGCCGGTACTTTGCGGCTCATCGGCGAGCCGCAAATCCGCTATCGTGAAGATCCGGTACGCATGCTGCGGGCAGTGCGGTTCGCCGCCAAACTCGGGTTCCGCATCCACCCGGATACGGCAGCGCCGATTTCTGCGCTTTCAACGCTGCTGGATGGCATCCCGCCGGCGCGCTTGTTCGAGGAAATTCTTAAATTATTTCTGTACGGGTTTGGTCTGCAATCCTTCGAGAGTTTGCGGCACTTTGGGCTGTTTGCCCGCTTGTTTTCGCGCACGGATGCGATTTTGGATACCGAAGAACAGGGCTTCCCTCACACCTTCATTGCTGAGGCGCTCGCCAGCACTGATGCGCGGGTGAATGCGGATAAGTCCGTCACGCCTGCGTTCCTGTTCGCAGCGTTGTTGTGGGAGCCGGTACGCCAGCAGGCGCTGGTTCTGGAAGCGCAGGGCATGCATCCGGGTGAAGCCTTGCGGCGTGCCGCCGATGAAATTCTCCCTGAACAGATCAGCCATGTGGCACTACCGCGACGCTTCGCAACGCCCATGATCGAGATTTACCAGCTGCAGCCGCGTTTTGCACAACGCGACGGCAAACGTCCGTTGCGGCTGCTGGCGCATCCGCGTTTCCGCGCCGCCTATGATTTTCTGATGTTGCGTGCCGCAGCCGGCGAAGTGGATACGGAGCTGGCCCGCTGGTGGACGGAATTCCAGAACGTCGATGCTGCCGGTCAAAGCAGTCTGCTAAACGCAGCACCGGCTGGAGAGCGAGGCCGTTCGCGACGCCGACGGCGGCGCCGTGAGACTTCTCCGTCAGCGTAATGCCGTGAGCGCCGGAGTTTCCGTGTATATCGGTCTCGGCAGCAATCTGGACGGACCTTCCGGGCAAATACAGCGCGCCCTCATGGAACTGGTTGTCCTGCCCCGGACCCGTTTGCTGGCGCACTCACATCTTTATAAGAGCCGACCGCTCGGGCCACAGAATCAACCGGATTACATCAACGCGGTAGCGATGCTGGCAACCGGACTTGCACCACTGGAATTGCTGCACTCTTTATGGAAATTGGAGGAGGGGCATGGGCGCTGGCGCATGAGAGAACGGCGCTGGGGTGCACGCAGTCTGGACCTGGATATCCTTGTTTACGGCGATATCCGTCTGCAGTTACCGGAATTGACGCTGCCGCATCCGGGTGTGCATTTGCGCAGTTTCGTCCTGTATCCTCTCGCAGAATTGGCGCCGGCACTGGTGATTCCCGGTCACGGTCCGGTACAGACGTTGCGCGACCGTTGTCATACACCACCCATCGAGCGCTACGAGGAAGCTGTGAATGAGTGAACCCCAACCCCGCTACCTGGTGGTGGAAGGTCCCATCGGCGTTGGCAAGACCAGTCTTGCCCAGCGCCTGGCTCAAACCTTCGGCGGCGAGCCGTTACTGGAACGCGCTGAGGATAACCCGTTTCTGGAACGCTTTTACCGCGACCCCAGGAACGCCGCGCTGCCGACGCAGTTGTCATTCCTGTTCCAGCGCGCACGCCAATTGCAGCAGCTGCGTCAAGGCGACATTTTCACACCCCTGCGGGTGGCGGATTTCATGCTCGAGAAGGACCGGTTATTCGCGCAACTCAATCTCGATGATGATGAATTAGGGCTCTATGAACAGGTCTATCTGCATCTGACACTGGATTCACCGCTGCCGGATATGGTGGTGTATTTGCAGGCACCGGTGGAAGTTCTCATGCGGCGCGTCGTCCACCGGGGCGTTGGTTATGAACAATTCATCCAGCGGGATTATCTTGAGCGCGTCGCCGGTGCGTACGCGCATTTCTTTCATTATTACAACCGCTCGCCCCTGTTGATCGTGAATGCCGCTGACATAAATCCTGTGGACAGCGAAGAGGACTATGGGCTGCTGGTAAAGGAAATCAGCCGCGTCAAGAGCGGCCGCCACTACTTCAATCCCGGCAAGGGCTAACAACTAATTGAACGACAGCCCGCGGGAAGGGCACATGCAGGTGCTCATGCTTTTCAATCGGGCTAACTGATTGAAAAATGGGGAAAACCGGAAATCACATTTTCGGTTTGGGGGGTGGCAAAGGCCAAGCCGGTCTGTTCCAAGAATCCGCTGGAGCTTGATGTTTAAGCGGCTGCCCGCCATGCTGATGCCAGGTGAGACGGAGTTTGCATGTACACCCAACCTGAAAACCGCAGCCAGGCCGAAAAGTTCACATTGGCGACGCTGGTGAAAATGAAGTCGGCGGGCGAAAAAATCGCTTGCCTAACCGCCTATGACGCGAGTTTCGGGGCGTTGCTGGACAATGCCGGCGTGGACCTGGTGCTGGTCGGCGACTCCCTGGGCAATGTCATCCAGGGTCATGCCACCACCGTGCCCGTGACCATGGATGATATGGTGTATCACAGCCGGCTGGTGGAACGCGGCCTCAAGCGTGCATTCTTCATGGTGGATATGCCGTTCATGAGCTATCCGACGCCGGAGATCGCGCTTAACAATGCGGCGCGCCTCATGCAGGAGGGTGGGGCGCAGATGGTGAAGCTGGAGGGCAGCGGTCACCAGGCGGAAATCGTGCGTTACCTCAACAAAAACGGGGTGCCGGTATGCGCGCATCTGGGCCTGCGTCCCCAGAATGTACACAAGTTAGGCGGCTTCAAGGTGCAGGGGCGCGGTAAAACGGCGGCACGCAAGATGTTGAAAGATGCGCTGCTGCTGGAAAAGGCCGGGGCTGACATCATCCTGCTGGAGCTGGTCCCGCGGAAGCTGGCCGCCGAAATCACCGCCAAGGTGAAGGTGCCGGTCATCGGTATCGGTGCGGGGGGCGAGGTGGACGGCCAGATCCTGGTGCTGTACGACATGCTGGATATCACTCCGGGGCGACGCCCCAGGTTCGCGCGTAATTTCATGGAAGGTGCCGGTGGTCCACGCACCGCTGTGGAGGCGTATGTGAAGGCGGTGCGGGATGGCAGTTACCCCGCGCTTGAGCACAGTTTCGACTGATTCGGGTGATCCTGCATTCCGCCAAGCACAAGCCATGTTGACGTTACACGGCATTATTGAACTTCGCGACTACGTCAAACACTGGCGCATCACCGGCCAGAGAATCGCGTTTGTGCCCACCATGGGGAATCTGCATGCCGGGCATCTGCACCTGGTGGAACGCGCCCACGAATTTGCCGAGCGTGTGGCAGTAAGCATTTTTGTTAATCCTTTGCAGTTCGGTCCCAACGAGGATTTCAAGAATTACCCGCGCACCTTGGAGGCCGATAAAATCCAACTGGCTGCAGCTGGGGTAGATCTGCTGTTCGCGCCATCGTTGGATGAGATGTACGCCTGTGACTGGGAGAAGATTACACGCGTCGAGGTTCCGGGACTCGCCTCAATCCTGGACGGTAAGTTCCGGCCCGGACATTTTGCCGGTATGGCCACGATAGTCGTCAAACTATTTAATATGGTGCAACCGGATGTGGCATTGTTCGGTGAAAAGGATTACCAACAGTTGGTGGTGATTCGCCGCTTGGTGGCGGATTTGTGCATACCAGTGAAAATCGTCGGCGTTCCGACGGTGCGTGGGGCCGACGGCCTGGCCATGAGCTCACGCAATCAATACCTGACCGCCTCGGAACGTGAACTGGCGCCGCTGCTGTTTCGTACGCTCGGTAAATTGGTGCAGGCGCTGAACGATGGCAGACGTGATTTCCAGCGGCTCGAATCCGAAGCCGTGCGCAAGCTTTCCGCGGTCGGTATGCGTCCAGACTATGTGGCTATTCGTGCAGCCGGTACTTTGGCAACGCCGGACGAGGTAACGGGAAATTTCGTGGTGCTGGCCGCTGCCTGGCTGGGTAAAACTCGCCTCATCGATAATATCGAAGTGCATACTACGGTCGCATCGGAACACGTCGGCACTTGAGTACCCGAACAGGAGCAAGGTAAAATATCACACCATCACGCAGACTCTCCTGATCCGCATGCAACTCACCCTGCTTAAAGCCAAACTGCACCGCGCCCGCGTAACCCATGCGGAAGTCGATTATGAAGGTTCCTGTGCCGTTGACGGTAATCTGCTGGATGCCGCCGGCATCCTCGACTACGAGCAGCTCCACATTTATAACGTCAGTAACGGTGAGCGCTTTACCACCTACGCCATTCGTGCAGAAGCCGGTAGCGGTATCATTTCAGTGAATGGCGCCGCCGCGCATCGCGCCGTACCCGGCGATCGCATCATTGTCTGTGTTTATGCACAATTGAGCGCCGCCGAAGCCATCAACTATAGGCCGCGGCTCGTTTATCTCGACGAGCTCAACCAGATCACGCGCACTGCCAACGCCATCCCCATCCAGGCCGCTTGAGCCCGCAACTCTTGCGGGAGGGTGGGGTGCACGTCGTGGTTGACTGCAAAGCCCAAAGGGTTAAGCTGAATTCATCCCTCGCAGTCTAATTATCCATGAGTGCCTCCATCACCCAATCTCCGTCTTCTGGCGCCAGCGCGGATCAATTCCGGCGCAGCGGCTATACGCTGTTGCCGCAGGTCGTCAGCCCCGAAAGCGCCCGGTTGGTAGCCACTTATGCACTGCTGCAGCAGAAATGGCCGGGTTACTACCAGTCTGAGGAAATGTTCCGGGTGGCGCTTGGCCGTTACGCCGATGCACTCAGCGAAGCGCTGTTACTGGAATTGAAACCCGTGGTAGAGCAGGCCACGGGCCTTGAATTGCTGCCCTGTTATTCCTACCTGCGCATCTACGGCAACGGCGCGATATTGCCAAAGCATCTGGACCGGCCCTCCTGCGAGATTAGCACCTCGTTGACACTGGGATTCAGGGCGCCGGCTGCGTGGCCTCTGTGCGTGCATGCGGACGGTGTGGACAAGCCACTGTCGCTGATGCCCGGCGATATGCTCATTTATCGCGGTGCGGATGTGCCCCACTGGCGCGAAACGTTTAGCGGCGAATACTGGGTGCAGACTTTTCTGCATTACGTGGACGCCCATGGACAGTTCACCGATTTCAAATTCGATGGGCGCGAGCGCATCGGCCCCTTCGATAAACTCAGCATGCAACGGAAATTCCAGCGGCCCGCAAGTCTGGGACAGTATGACAAGCCAGCGACTGTGGGTCCGGATGCGCCTTGCCCCTGTGGCAGCGGTCTGCGATTCCGGGATTGTCACGGACGTAAGGTTTGAATTCAGGTGTTGAGGAATTTCATGGCTGAGAAAAAGTCGTATACGTTTTAACAAATTCTGCAATGCGGGGGCTTGCGAAGATCGGGAAAACCACCCCAGCCGATGTGAAGATTCGCATGGATTCAGTTGTACACCACCGGGGTTCCCGTGCCATTTGAATGTGTTTATGCTGTAGAACTTGACGATTGCGCCCGTGTGGAATCCGCATTACATGTCGCTGTGCAGCACCACTGAATTCATGGCGATCAGTTCCTAACCGTCAGCTACCGCCAGCGGCACCAGTGATCTGATAGCGCACGATTTTCAGGACAGGTTTGCCATGAAAATTTTCAATGGGAAGATAAGCCAGTCCTGTCACCGGGTCGACCGCAATGGAATGGGCATCATCACCGACATATCCCTGCCCGAGCTTGCGCAATCCATCCTTGGTGATATGAAACACTGAGATAATCCCACTCTCGCTGGCAACATACAATCGCTTTCTCTGAAGGTCTAGGGCCAAGACATCGGGATCACGTCCGACACGATGGACTGCGGTCACCTGCATGGTGTGAAGGCTCATGACTAGGAGCCGCGCATTGTGATCGCAAGCGATAAAAGCCAGCCGTGCCGGAACGTCGAGCAGCAGACCGTGATTGTGGTGACAGGCCGCCGGCAGTGGATACCGGGCCACGATCTGCTCGGTCACTGGGTCAATGGCCAGCAGTTCGTCAAGGGTTTGCACATTCACGTAAACGCGTCGCGTAACTGGATCATAGACAGTCATGCCCGCTTCACCGCCCAATGAGATAGTGGCGATGCGACGGTTTGTGATGATATCAATAACCGTTTCGGTCCGACCCGACTCGTCCGACACGAACAGCCGCTTCACCGCCGGCACATAGGCGCTGCCATCCGGAAACGTACCCGCCGGAGTTCTGGCCAGCGTCTTCAGTGTGGCGCTGTTCAGTACGACAATGGAGCCGCCGAAAAAGGCCTGATCCCACCAGTGACCGGTCACGCTGACGAACACCCGATGTAGGCCGGGCACCGCCGTGACGCCGGTGGCTTCAGGAAAGCCCCGCAAATCCGCCACCACGGACCGGGTGGTGGTGTTGAACACCACCACCCGGCCAGCCCCCATGTGGGAGATGAAAAGCAGATGCTCCGCCCCATCCAGGCTCTGGTAGTCAAACCGGTTTGTGCCACCGGGTAGCGGGACGTCTGCCACAGTGACCAGGGGCAGCTGTGCTGGCACTGCGACGCCGACAGGTGCCAAGGTCACTGACAACACTACGCCTATCAGACCGGCAATGTGTGTAGTGGTATTTATGATTCGCATAACCCACCCACCAGCTGGCTGGATCAATTGGTTCGCGCCGCCAACACAACCAGCTCACCCGACATCCAGGGTTTGTGATTATCACAGTGGAAAGGAAAGACCCCGGCTTTGTCAGCCTTGAAGCTCACATTCACGGTCTGCAGAGGTGGAATCGAACGATCAATGTTATAAGCCGGCAGCGTGAAGGTATGCAAATCATCGGGTCCGCCTTCCAGATTGCGGAAGGTCAGGGTGACTTCTTCTCCCTGGGTAACGACGATGGTACTGGGCTCAAATCCGTAGGATTCCCCGAATTTTTTGTAGGCCTTGGCGGGACCGCTCTCTCTCGAGACCCAGCGAACCGTATATATATGGACATGGGCCTGTGGCTTTGGCATCGCGGTCCTGGGTCCTGCCGCCTGGGCAGACATCGCGGTTAGACCTAACAAGACTGTTGCGGCCAGTGTCATCGCGGCGGCAACATACCCATATTTGCGTGTTGGGTGCTTTTGCCGTTCAGTAAATACCAATAATCTGTCAGATTGACGCGACATAGTCATACCTCCTACGGAGTGCGTGCTTGTTTTACGGGATGATTGACAGTTTCCAAAGTGGAATCCGGTCAGGTTTTTGAAGTGGCATGTCCTCCTTCTGAATAGGCGGCATACAGGTAATCCAAGGTCTGGCTGATTTCCGTCAGCAGCTCATCATCATCCACGGCTTGAGTGCGCGCCCCGGCCATGACGGCCGCGAAGCCCGCGGCCTCGGGGACGGGGACGCCCCCCACATCCAGGTAATGCACCATGGCACCGAGCCGCGTGATGCCCGGATCGTTTTCCAGCCCGAAGCTGAACGCCAGGACCTCGAAGGTGACACGCGTACCCACGTGGCTGAATTCGGCCCCATCGAAATCGAACCCGATGACATTTTTTGGACATCGGCTGGCGTCTTTGAGCCAGAGGAAACGGCTCTGCAGATCAATAAAACGGCGGATCAGCCAGGCGGAAGCGACGCGATCAATCCAGAGATGCGCCCTCGTCGCCCAAGTCTTGCCCTGATAATCCGTTGGCGCGTGCCGGCGCAGCGCTCCCGCTGCGGCATGCGGTTCGTCCGGTGAGAAACGCGCATTGAGAGCGGCCTCGGCGTCCGCCAAGGCCTGCTCGACTTGGGTCCGGGAAGGACCCGGGAAAAAATCTGTCCCCATCGCCGCAGCAAACTCGCGGCGCAGCACGGCGATGGCGCGGCGCGCCTCAACTTCCGATGCCGAGACCAATTCGCGCTTGAAGGCGTCCAGCCGATGGAGAAGGTCGGCGTATTCCGCGGTGCGGTCAAAAAGACGCGTCAGATCTTCGCCAGGTTCTTCCCCCTCGATGGGATGATATTCAGCGATGTGAGCGGCCCCTCCTGCAGCCTTGATCTCCTGTGCCTGCTCTCGGAAAACGGTCTCGTTCTGCAGAGTCCGGGGCAGAAGGTATACCCCATCGCGCAACGCTGCAGCGCCGGAAGTCTTGAGTGCGCGCCAGACCCGTACGCGGGCCGCCGTATTTTGGCCGGGCAGGCTGGTAATCAGGGTCAGCCAAGCGCTTGCATCATTCATGTAACTGATGATACATATATGTAATGATTGATTCAATTCCTTGGAATCTCTGGGCAAACACGCATGCCTATCCGCACTGAATCCCAGCCTCGACGCGGACTCCAGGGCCGGGTAACCCTGTGGCAAATGTCTCGCTATTTCCTGCGGTTGGGGGCGTTAGGATTTGGTGGTCCCGTGGTCTTGGCCCAGCACATGCGGGGGGATCTGGTGGAGGAGCGCGGCTGGCTCACGGAGACCGAATATGAAGACGGTCTGGCGCTCGCGACCGCCTGTCCCGGACCCCTGGCTTACCAGCTCGGGGTTTACTGCGGCTACGTCCGCTTTAGGATCCGCGGGGCGCTGGCGGTTGCCGCAGGGTTTGCTCTCGCGCCTTTCCTCATCGTGACGGCTGCCGCCGCTCTCTATATGCGTTTCGCCGGTGCCTGGGAGGTCAAGGCGATCTTTTACGGGGTGGCGCCCGTCATTGTCGCGCTCATCTTGAAGGCCTGCTGGCAACTGGGCCGCAAAACCCTCAAGACCCGGCGGCTCGCCTGGCTGTTCGCCGTGGCCGCGGCGGTCATCACTCTCGCCTTCAAACAGGAGCTCATCAGTCTGTTCCTGATTGCGGGCCTACTGGGCTGTCTGGTATTCGCCGGTCCCCGCCCTCCGCCCCAAGGGACAGCGTCCACAGCTGCGTCATCAGCCCATGTGGGTTGGCTGGCCCTGCCGGGTGTCTGGCTGAGCGGTACCACCGGCAAATTATTCGTGTTTTTCTTCAAGACCGGATTTCTGGTGTTCGGCAGCGGCCTGGTCATCGCCCCATTTCTCAAGGTCTATGTCGTGGATCAGTACCATTGGCTGACAGACCGTCAATTCATTGATGCGGTGGCCATCGGCATGATCACCCCCGGTCCCGTGGTAATCACCGCGACGTTTGTCGGCTATGTGCTCAACGGTTTCCAAGGCGGCTTGGCCGCGACGGTGGGGATGTTCGCCCCCTCGGTGCTGTTGACGATTGTGGCCGCACCGCTGCTGAAGCGCTACCGCGCCAACCGCTATCTGCAGGGATTTCTGCAGGGGATTATTTCCGCCGTGGTGGGCGCCCTGTTCGGTACCGGCATCTTGATCGCCATCGCCGCCATCGGAGATGTACTGACAGGTGTTATTGCCATGACCAGCATGGCGGTAATTCTCAAATGGCCCAAGCTGCCTGAAGTCAGCATCGTATCCGTGGGAGCCCTACTGGGATTGGCCGGATATTACTGGCTGCACCCGGTATGAGTCTGAACGATTGGAATGGTCGCGGATGAAGACCTGTAAAGGGCAAGGCGATGCACAATAAAACGCAAAAACGTGATTTTCACGACATCGCGGGCGGGTGGCTGCACACGCTGCGCGGCTGGATTGACGCGCGCTTCCCCATGAGCAAGCTCTGGAACGAGCAGGTGGCCCGGTACTATGCTCCCAAGAACTTCAACTTCTGGTATTTCTTCGGCTCCCTCGCGTTGCTGCTCCTGGTCAATCAGGTGGTCACGGGCATTTTTCTTACCATGAACTACCAACCCTCAGCCACGGAGGCATTTGCTTCGGTGCAGTACATCATGCGCGATGTGAAATGGGGTTGGTTGATCCGCTATATGCATGTGGTTGGTGCCTCCCTGTTCTTCGTGGTGGTGTACCTGCACATGTTCCGCAGTTTGATGTACGGCTCCTACAAGAAGCCGCGCGAACTTTTGTGGATATTCGGCATGTTGATCTATGTGGCGCTGATGGCCGAAGCCTTCACCGGCTACCTGTTGCCCTGGGGGCAGATGTCCTACTGGGGGGCGCAAGTGATCATTTCGCTGTTTGGCGTCATTCCCGGCATCGGTCACGGATTGGAGCAGTGGCTCCGCGGCGACTTTGCAGTTTCCGGCACTACCTTGAACCGTTTCTTCGCGCTGCATATCGTGGTGGTGCCGCTGATGCTGATCGGACTGGTGCTGTTCCACCTGATTGCGCTGCATGAAGTGGGCTCCAACAATCCGGATGGCATCGAGATCAAGGAACACAAGGGACCGGATGGCATTCCGCTGGATGGCATCCCGTTCCATCCGTACTACACCATCAAGGACATCGTCGGGGTAAGCGTGTTTCTGGCGATCTTTGCGGCCATCATCTTTTTCTCGCCCGGTCTGCACGGTTTGTTCCTGGAGCCGGCAAACTCCGTGCCGGCAAATGGGATGCATACGCCGTCAGATATCCGACCACTGTGGTACTTCGGGCCGTTCTTCGCCATCCTGCGCTCCATCCCAAACAAAAGCTTGGGAGTGACCTCGTTAGCGCTGTCCACCCTCTTGCCGTTTTTGTTGCCCTGGATAGATCGTAACCCCGTTAAATCGTTGCGTTATCGTGGCCTCGCCTACTGCGGTCTGGTGATAGTCTTCGGCCTGAGCTTCATTGCTTTGGGTTACATTGGCATGCAACCGGCCAGTCCGTTTTGGGCGGAGATCGGCCAGCGTGTCGCGGAATTGTACTTTCTGTTCTTCGTGCTGTCCCGGATCTATACCCAGCCGCGTTCGCGACAATATTTTGTAATTGCCTTCAGCGTAATCATGGGTATCATTAGTCTCCTGGATAAACTCACGTGGACTTCGAGTGAAGCCACTCTCAAGCTGGTGAGCTGGCTCATACCGGGAACCTACTGCATCATTTTTCTATTATTACCGGCGGCTTTTCCCGTGCTGAATGAGCCCAAGCCGGTCCCAAACAGAGTGACGTTCAAATGAAAAAATCCTTGCTGCCTTTGTGCCGCATCTGTTGCCGGTTGCCGTTCACACACCGGACGACAAACCCATGCCGTTGAACAGCGGTGGTCCCGGTAATCGGCCAGCGTTATGGCCTCTGCTGTTTCTGGTCCTGGGTATGGGCATGATGGACCCCGTCTGGGCCAAGGGCTCGCGCTCAGATGTATCCGATCCGTGCGTGGGTCCCGATTCGCTCCTTGCCCTGCTGGATCGCCCCACCGTGGGGGACAGTGCCTGCGTGGTGAAACCCGGTGATGCGGTCCTGGAGACCGGATGGGCCCGGTACACGCTCTTTGGCCAGAGCGGACATGCATTGGGATATCCGCAAGGGGAACTGCGGTTCGGCCTGCCTGACCAGAATGAATTCGTCTTTCTCCCTCCCAACATCATTCGTCAGATCACGCCCATGCCCGGCGGAGGCAGTCAGACCATTGCGGGGGGAAGTGCTTCGGTCGTGGGGATCAAGCACGAATTCGGCTACAACGCCCGCTGGATCTGGGCGGGCGAGACCCTCTTTACGCTCCCCTCCGGCAGCCCCACCTATGGTTCGGCCGCCACGGGTTATGCGGTCAATGGCATCGTCGGCTACAGCCTCACTTCCTCGGTCGCCTTGACCCTGATGCTCGGGGTGACGCACTTGGCCCAGCCCGCCAACCTGCAAGGGGGCGCGTACTACTGGAGCGTGAATCCGGACCTGGTGCTCACCTGGGAAACCACCGAGAACCTCCAGTTTTATCTGGAGGCCTATGGACAGAATCACACGGGTCCGGGCCAGGGTGCGGGGTACGACGCCGACGGGGGCGTCCAATATCTCATCACCCCCCGCTTTGAGGTGGATGCGGAGATCGGTCAACGGATCTCGGGCAACTTGAGCGGCTGGTCACACTATTTTGGCGTGGGAGCGGGATTTCTGTTCTGATTCATTCAGAAAGCTTCCGGTGTGCGTGATTGTTTCCACACCACTGGCGTCCAGCGTTGCCGGCGGCGGTCTGCGATTCCGGGATTGTCATGGAAGGAATTAAAAAATAGATAAATTGCTTGTGGTGCATGATAGTAATGCCATCGGCATCTGAGATTGTTATTGCGGTTCGATGGCTATCTGACGTATGTTGTTATGAGTCCGTTGTGTTGAAGCTTGATTATCTAGTCAATATTTTTATGTTGATTTAACGCCCAGATCACATGTTCACGCACTAGCTCTGAAGGATGGTCTGCACGCATTTGTAGCGATGCAACAGTTTCTGATGATGTGGGCGCGTTGCCCAGTGCCACGGCGATATTCCTCAACCAGCATTCGTAACCCACGCGCCGTAGCGCACTGCCTTTGGTGCGCTCCAGGAATTCCTCCTCAGTCCAGTTGAACAGTTCCAGCAGCGCTGCATCGTCCAGACCATGGCGTGGCTTGAAATCCTTTTCATCCGTGGGTTTGGCGAATTTGTTCCAGGGACAGAAAAGCTGGCAATCGTCGCAACCGAATACGCGGTTGCCGATGGCCTTGCGGAATTCCACCGGGATGGCGCCCTGGTGCTCGATGGTCAGGTAGGCGATGCAGCGGCGCGCGTCGAGCTGATAGGGTGCGACGATGGCCTGGGTCGGGCAGACATCCATGCAGGCATGGCAGCTGCCGCAATGATTGTCGGCGGGCGCGTCTACCGGCAAGGGCAGGTCGGTGAACAACTCACCCAGGAAAAACCAGGAACCGGCATCCTTGTTGATCAGATTGGTGTGCTTGCCGATCCAGCCCAGGCCGGCATTGCGCGCCAGCGCCTTTTCCAGCACCGGCGCACTGTCGGTGAAGGCACGGTAGCCAAACTTGCCGGCTTCCTGTTCGATGGATGCAGCGAGTTCCTGCAATCGGCCGCGCAGGACTTTGTGGTAATCACGGCCCAGGGCATAGCGGGCGATATAGGCACGATGCTTTTCTTCCAGTAGAGCTTGCGCGTCCGCGGCGTCCTCTGGCCAGTAATCCATACGCACGGAAATCACCCGCAAAGTGCCCGGTACCAATGCTGACGGCCGGCTGCGGCGGGTGCCATGATGTTGCATGTAATGCATTTCGCCGTGGCGCTGCTGTCTGAGCCATTCCAGCAGGTGCCGTTCGTCCTGCGGCAGTTGCACGCCGCTGATGCCGGTTTGCTGGAAGCCCAGCGCCCGCGCCCAGCCGCGGATGCGTTCGGCGAGTGCGTTTAAATCACGGATATCAGTGGCTTGTGGCTGCATGGGCTGCTGAGGTTGGCGTGCTGTATATAATGCTGCCATGCCGGTATTTTCCCAAGCGTTGTACACGGCCGCCCAGGTGCGGGAGCTGGACCGGCACGCCATTGCACAGGGCATTCCTGCAGAAGAACTCATGCGGCGTGCCGGTGCAGCGGCGTGGCAGACGCTCGCAAGCCATTGGCCGGCGGCACGACATATTGTCGTGTTTGCCGGAGCAGGTAACAACGCCGGCGACGGCTATGTGTTGGCTAAGGAAGCACTCGAAGCCAAGCGGCGAGTGACTGTAGTGAATGTCGGCGATACCGCCAAGCTATCCGGTGCGGCGGCTACGGCGCGTGCAAAGTATCTGGCTGTGGGGGTTCAGGAACGGCGATTTTCAGGCGTATTGCCGGATGACGCGGATGTGATCGTGGATGCCTTACTGGGCACGGGCCTGGATCGTTCTTTGCGGGATCAGTGGGCGGAGGCCGTACGACTTATAAACACCGGCGGCAAGCCGGTGTTGGCACTGGATGTTCCTTCAGGGTTGAATTCTGATACCGGCGCCGTCATGGGGATTGCCGTGCAGGCGACCGTAACCGTGACCTTCATCGGCATGAAGGCGGGGATGGTCACCGGAGAAGGACCTGCCTGTGTGGGCGACATTGTGTTGGCGGCGCTGGACATATTTCCACAGGCTTACACGGACATCATACCGGCAGCGCGCTGCATCGGTGAAGCGGAAACGCGCCTGCCGCGCCGTGCGCGCTCGGCGCACAAAGGCCGGTTTGGCCATGTACTGGTGATCGGCGGTGACCACGGGATGGGCGGGGCCGTGCGTCTTACTGCGGAAGCGGCTCTGCGCAGCGGCGCGGGACTGGTAACCGTCGCTACCCGCCCGGCACACGTGGCCTCGTTGTTGGCAGGTTTGCCGGAAGCCATGGTGCATGGTTTGGAAACCGCTGCTGAGGTGCTGCCGCTCATAACACAGGCCACGGTGATCGCTATTGGCCCCGGTCTTGGCCAAGATGACTGGGGCCGCATGCTGCTGGCGCGGGCGTTGGATACGCCGCTGCCGCTGGTGGCGGATGCCGATGCGCTCAATCTGCTGGCCGCCCATCCAATAGTACGCGGTCAGTGGGTGTTGACTCCCCATCCGGGTGAAGCAGGTCGTCTGCTCAAGCAGACCACCGATACAATCCAAGAAGATCGTTACCGCGCAGCGGTGCAGCTGGTTGAGCAATTTCATGCCGTGGTGGTACTCAAGGGTGCCGGTAGCATCGTTGCGGCGGCGGATGAAACGCCGGCGGTGTGTACCTACGGTAACCCGGGGATGGCGGCGCCCGGCATGGGCGATGTGCTTACCGGCGTCATCGCTGCGCTGATTGCCCAGGGTTTTGCGTTACCTGAAGCAGCCCGTATCGGCGTTGCATTGCACGCGCTGGCGGGAGACCGGGCGGCGCAATCCGGCGAGCGCGGTCTCATGGCGCGTGATCTCATCGGTGCTTTGCGCCAGGTGATGAATCGGTGAGTCAATTTAGGGTGGAAGATGCCGTGGCCATGGATGCCCTGGGTGTGCAACTGGGGCGTGCCTTAAGTACCGCGGTGGTGGTGTACCTCACAGGCGAGCTGGGTGCCGGCAAGACTACCTTGGTGCGTGGCGTGTTGCGCGGTCTGGGGTTTACCGGCCGGGTACGCAGTCCGACTTACACACTGATGGAAGGCTACGAATTCCCGGGACGGGTATTCCATCATCTTGACCTTTATCGCATCCGCGATGCCGGCGAACTCGAGTTCTTGGGGGTGCGTGAACTGGATGCTGCGGACCGCTGGGTGTTCGTCGAATGGCCCGAACGGGGCGTAGGCGATCTGCCGCCGCCGGATCTGGAATTGAAGTTTGAGTTGCGGGATGCGGGGCGTCGGGTAGGATTAAATGCCCGCAGCGAACAGGGCCGCAAGCTGGCCGCAGCCTGGCGGACCCTGGTCAAGGCCGCAGCGGTACCAGGCTTGGCGGGTCTGGAGTAGGGCCTCTTCTCAGGTCTCGCTCTAAGATTCTGGCGTATCTCTATAAATTCATTAGTAAAAACTTGAAATTCAGCGGAGATCATGTATAACTACTTGGATGTCCCCCAGCGGTACTGGCATGAAGGTATTACTGACTCTGGCAGTGCTCTGGCCGCTGACGGCACTGGCCGCACCTGCAAATCTGCTGGGGGTGCATTTCACCCCTGTGGGCGGGCATGCGGTCTTGACCTTCGACTTTTCCGGGCCGATAGAGCACCGCATTTTTACCCTCAGCAATCCCAATCGCATTGTCATTGACGTGGATAACGCGCGTTTGGCGACGGCCTTACCGGCGGGGCAAGGCGTAGTCAAGGATTTGCGCAGCGGCATACATGATCAGACCGGTTTGCGCCTGGTGCTGGATCTGAACGCCCGCGCCATACCACGCAGCCTGTTACGCACGAGCGCGACCGGCACCCAGTTGGTAGTGGCGCTATACGCCAACGCTATTTCAACGGATCGTAAACCAGTGCTGACGGCGGCCACCGCGGTCCCCAAGACTGGTCGCGACATCGTGGTTGCGATTGACGCGGGTCACGGCGGCATTGATTCCGGCGCCCGCGGCCGTCATGGGGTTATGGAAAAAACCATCACCCTGCAGATCGCACGCCGGCTCGCCGCGCTGGTGGCCAAGCAGCCTGGTTTTAAACCGTTCCTGACCCGCGACGGCGACTATTATCTGACGCTACGCCAGCGCATTGACCGCGCGCGTGCGGCGCACGCCGATATTTTCATTTCCATTCATTGCGATGCGGCACGTGATCACTACGCCGACGGCGCAACGGTCTACGCGCTTTCCATGCACGGCGCGAGCAGTGAACATGCGCGCCTGCTGGCGGAGCGCGAAAACGATTCCGATCTGCTGGGCGGCGTTTCCCTTTCCGACAAGAGCAGCATGCTGGCTTCGGTGTTGCTGGATCTTTCCCAAACCGCCACCATCGGTGCCAGCCTGGATGTGGGCGGCCGCGTGGCTCAGCGGCTCTCCAGACTTGGTCCCATGCATCGCGATAATGTGCAGCAGGCGGCTTTTGTAGTACTCAAGTCGCCGGATATCCCCTCGATTCTGGTAGAAACTGATTACATCACCAATCCCCAGGAAGAACGCCTGCTCAAGACCTCCAGCTACCAGCAAAAAATTGCCGCAGCCCTGCTAGGGGGCGTGATTAATTACTTTAATCAGTACCCACCGCCCGGCAGCGAACTGGCCATGACAAAAGCACGCCAGCAACGCATTGCACAAGCCGGGGCTGGGCAAGAAACTGCGGATTACAACGCCGCCAGCCGCAATTAACGCGGCCCATAGCCTCTGCATTCTTTCTTCAATAGCTGCAAGCCGTTAAGCTAGCCGCCTGCGCGTTGTAGCGGTGTTCTATGTCCATCCGTTTATTGCCGCCTCAGCTTATCAACCAGATCGCCGCCGGCGAAGTGGTGGAGCGTCCTGCCTCGGTGCTAAAGGAATTGCTGGAAAACAGCCTGGATGCCGGCGCTCTCAACATCAATGTGGAGCTGGAACACGGCGGCGCGCGGTTAATCCGTGTGCGCGATGACGGCGGCGGTATTCCCAGGGAAGAATTGGCGTTGGCGGTGGAGCGTCATGCCACCAGCAAGATCGCGAGTCTTGAGGATCTGGAACGGGTGGTGACGTTGGGCTTTCGCGGCGAAGCGCTACCCAGCGTCGGTGCAGTGGCGAGGTTGAGCTTGACTTCGCGTATTCGTGGAGACGAGCATGGCTGGCGCATCGAGGGCGACGGTCATGGGCGCTATAGCACGCCGGTACCAGCGCCACACCCGGTCGGCACGACTGTAGAGGTGCGGGAGCTTTTCTTTAACACGCCGGCACGGCGAAAATTCCTGCGCAGCGAAGCGACGGAATTCAGTCACGTGGACATGGTGCTGCGGCGCATGGCGTTGGCGCGCATGGATGTGGCGCTGCACGCGCATCACAATAGCCGTGGGGTGTATGCCTTGCCTGCGGCTGATGAGCAGCACCAGCGGGAGCAACGGGTGGGCGTGCTGTTGGGCAAGGAATTTGCCGCACAGGCCCTGCATTTTAGCCATGCCATGTCTGGGTTGATCCTGCGCGGCTGGATCGCCCGGCCCACGTTTTCCCGCAGCCAGCCTGATCTTCAGTATTTCTATGTCAACGGCCGCATGGTGCGCGACAAATTGTTGGCCCACGCGGTCAAGCTTGCCTATCACGATGTGTTGTTCCACGGCCGTCATCCGGCCTATGTGCTCTATCTGGAACTGGATCCGGCGCGCGTGGATGTGAATGCCCATCCGGCCAAGCTCGAAGTGCGTTTCCGGGACGGGCGACTGGTGCATGACTACGTGTTTCGCACGGTGGCAGCGGTACTCAAAGACACTTTGCCCCAGTCGCCGGCGGAGCTCGCGCCGCCCACGGCGTTGCAGGCATATTCTGCCGTGCCCCAAGCGGACATGCGCACACAACGGCCGATGCCGCTGCGCGTGGCCGAGGACATGGCTGCCTATGCAAAACTGCAGCCGGACACATTGAAGCCTGGGGAAGCGCCTGATACCGCCCGCGGCATACCGCCGCTGGGTTTCGCGCTCGCACAGCTGCAGGGCGTCTATATTCTCGCCGCCAGCGCCGATGGCCTGGTATTGGTGGACATGCATGCGGCCCATGAACGCATCACCTATGAGCGCATGAAAGCCTCGCTGGGGTCGGGCCGGGTAGTATCCCAGCCGCTGCTGGTGCCGATGAATGTAAGCGTCAGCCGCCGCGAAGCGGAACACGCGCAATCGGCCGCGGCTGGTCTTGCGGAAGTCGGTTTCATAGTGGAACGCCGTGGTCCGGAAACCCTGGTGATTCGTGAGGTGCCGGCATTGCTCAAGGACCAGGACGCAGCGCAATTGTTGCGGGACCTGCTCGCCGACATGATCGAGCACGGCGGCAGTCGCCGCCTGCATGCCGCACTGGAACATGTGCTTGCCACCCGTGCCTGTCACACTTCGGTGCGTGCACACCGCGAGCTGACGCTTGCAGAGATGAATTCATTGTTGCGAGAGATGGAGCGCACACCGCGGGCCGACCAGTGCAATCATGGCCGTCCCACCTGGAAAAATCTCAGTATGGCGGAATTGGATAAATTGTTCTTACGCGGCCGCTGATAAACCCAATCAGTTATTGCCATGTCTTGCAAGGTTGTCGTCGGGATGTCACGGAATGTATGGATGTCAGGACACGGTCGTGAGGGTTTTAGATGAGCGTTTTACCGTTGCCACCGGCGATTTTTCTCATGGGGCCAACGGCATCGGGCAAGACGGCGCTGGCTGTGGAGCTGGTCAAACATTTCCCCTGCGATATCATCAGTGTGGATTCGGCGATGATCTACCGTGGCATGGATATCGGCACCGCCAAACCGGGTGCGGATATCCTGCGCGTCGCACCCCATCGTCTCATTGATATTCTTGACCCCGTGGAAAGTTATTCCGCGGGCCGGTTTCGTGAGGACGCGCTTGCGGCCATGATGGAGATCGCATCCAGCGGGCGGGTGCCGCTGCTGGTAGGCGGGACCATGCTGTACTTCCACGTCTTGCAACACGGGCTTGCGGAATTGCCAACCGCCGACTCGCGGATACGTGCGGAACTGGACGCGCGCGCCGCCAAGCAGGGCTGGGCGGTTCTGCATGCGGAACTCGCCTGCGTGGACCCAACTGCCGCAGCCCGCATCAACGTCAATGACCCGCAGCGCATCCAGCGGGCCTTGGAGGTTTTTTATCTGACCGGCCGGCCGCTGTCGGAACTGCAGAACGCCGGCACTGTCCAATCCTTGCCCTATCGTCTTATTAAATTGGCGATAACGCCTTCGAGCCGGGCATTGTTGCATGCACGCATTGTGCAACGATTTCATGACATGCTGGCATCGGGATTTGTGAAGGAAGTGGCGGGTTTGCGCGCGCGGGGTGATTTGACAATTACTCATGGGTCCATGCGGTCGGTAGGTTATCGTCAATTGTGGGGATACCTGGAAGGCGCCTGCAGTTTGGAAACGGCGGTGCAACGGGGTATCGTGGCCACGCGCCGCTTTGCCAAACGCCAATTAACCCGGCTGCGCGCAGAAAAGGATGTCAGTTGGCTTCAAAGCGATGCCCCCTGCGTAGTCGAAGACGCACGTGCGCTGTTGGCGCAGGCGCCGGAGACGTGGCTCTGAGGGTGCTGTGTTACAATCTTGCTGTGATTGACAATAGAACTAAGCCGCCCATGAGGCTTACTGATGATGGACATAACTAAAACGAGGAGATAAGCCATGGCCAAAGGTCAGTCCCTGCAAGAACCCTTCTTAAACACGCTGCGGCGGGACAAAGTGCCGGTCTCGATTTATCTTGTCAATGGCATCAAGTTACAAGGACAGGTCGAATCCTTCGATCAGTTCGTCATCCTGCTAAAGAACAGCGTGAGTCAAATGGTGTACAAACATGCCATTTCCACGGTAGTGCCGAGCAGGCATGTGAACATGACGCCCGACGAGGGTGGTGAGGAACCGGGTAGCGAAAGCGCCTGATACACGTACGCTATGCCGAGGCGACGCATTGTTTGAACGTCCGAAGAGCGGTGAACGGGCCGTTCTGGTTCACCTCAATCTCGATCCCGCAACCGGCGACGATCTACTCCAGGAATTCACCGAGCTCGCCAAAACCGCCGGCGCGGAAGTGCGGGCAACAGTGATTGGCAGCCGGCGTGTGCCGGAAGCGCATTTCTTCATTGGTGAAGGCAAGGCTGAGGAGGTGCGCGCCAAGGTGCTCGAAACCCACGCCGATCTGGTGTTGGTAAACCACACGCTCTCGCCCAGCCAGGAACGCAACCTGGAAAAATTCCTCAATTGCAGGGTATTGGACCGCACCGGATTGATTCTTGATATTTTCGCGCAACGTGCGCGCAGTTTCGAAGGCAAGCTGCAGGTGGAACTCGCCCAACACCGGCATCTGGCCACGCGTCTGGTGCGCGGTTGGACGCACTTGGAAAGGCAGCGCGGCGGCAGCATCGGTCTGCGCGGCCCCGGCGAAACCCAATTGGAAACCGACCGGCGGCTCATCGGCAAGCGTATTCAGCAGTTGGTGAAGCGTCTGCAACGCGTGCGCGAACAGCGTGAACAGGGCCGGCGCACACGGGTACGCCGGGCGGTGCCGACCGTTTCGCTGGTGGGGTACACCAACGCCGGCAAGTCCACACTCTTCAACGCACTCACCGGTGCCGAGATGTTCGTTGCCGATCAGTTGTTTGCGACCCTGGACACCACACTGCGTCGTCTGCAACTTGACGGCGGCCCTGAAGCGGTGCTCGCGGATACGGTGGGGTTCATCCGTGAATTGCCCCATGATCTGGTTGCGGCCTTCCGTTCCACTCTCCAGGAAACCGAGGAGGCTGCGTTGCTGCTGCATGTGGTGGATGCCAGCGACCCGCAACGGGACCTATATATTGAAACCGTGAATCAGGTGTTGGCGGAAATCGGTGCGCAGGATATACCGCAACTCGAGGTGTTCAATAAAATCGACGCCACCGGGCAATCCCCGGCGGTCGAAAGCGGCCCGGACGGTCTGCCGCGACGCGTATGGGTTTCGGCCCGCCGTGGCGCCGGCCTGGAACTTCTGGGCAGGGTCATCGCAGAGCGGCTGCGCAGCGAGACCGTGCATGGCTGGCTGCGGCTGGCGCCGGCCAAGAGCCGTGCACGTGCTGCGCTTTTCCAGCTCGGCGCGGTGCGCGGCGAGAAACTGGAACAGGACGGCAGTTATCTGCTGCAGGTGGAATTGCCGCGCAGCGAATATCAGCGTCTTTGCCATCGGGAGGGACTGAGCCCCTCGCTGTTGGCAATTTGATTCAGCGGGTTGTTTTGTTTATCAATCCGCTGATCTGATACGAGTTTGCGACGGAATTTTTAGTTCAGTCAGGCTGATTGAACAATGTAGGAAACCGGAAGGCGCATTTCCGCTTTTCGATCTTGAAAAAGCCAAGATGGGTTATTAAATATTTTATCGGTTACATGGGAGTGTTCCGCCATGGTGTGGAAAGAACCGGGGAAGGACAAGGATCCCTGGAAGAGTACAGAACGACCGCCGGATCTGGAGCGGATGGTGAAAAACCTGCACAAGCGACTCAGCTCGCTGTTCGGCGGCCAGCATCGCTTCCGTGCAACCATATTGTGGTGGCTGTTGCCGGTGATTATCGCGACTTGGCTGCTATCCGGTTTCTACAAGGTGGCACCCGGTGAGCGTGGAATAAATTTCGTGTTTGGCCGCTACACAGGAGTCGTGTCGCCGGGATTGCACTGGCATGCGCCCTGGCCCGCCGGTCATGCGGATATCATCGGCGGCGTGGAAGGTCGGGATTACACGCGCAGTTATAACCGCTTGCTTACCAGCGACGGCGACATTGTGACGGTGGACGCGGTGGTGCAATTTCATGTGGTGGATATGAGCGATTATCTGTTCAATACCGCCAGCGCCGTGGACGCCGGCAAAAGTGCCGATGCCGGCACCAAAACGTTACTCGGCGAGCTGGCGGATGCCGCCATACGCACTGCGGTCGCCCACAGCACCCTGGAGGGTATTCTGGGTGCTGGGCAGGATGCCGTGGAAGCGGATGCGAGCCAACGGTTGAACGCATTTTTGAAGCCTTACAACACCGGTATTGCGGTGACGCGCCTCTCGTTCCAGCATGTCAGCGTTCCCGAAAGCGTGAGCGGCAGCGGTGCCGATGTGAGCACGGCCCAGCGGGAGGCGCAGCAGGCCAAGACCGAGGCTCAGGCCTACGCAAACGAGCTGCAGCCCCAAGTCAAGCGTGCGGCTGATGCCAAAATTGCGGAGGCCGAGCTCTACCGCACCACCTTGGTAAACCAGGCGCAGGCGGACATCGCGGGTTTTGATGCAGTGCTCGCAGCTTACCGTAAGGCGCCGGCACTGACTCGCGACACTTTGTATATGCAGACCATGGAAGAGATTCTCGGCAATGCCAATAAAGTCGTGGTGGATACCCGCAACGGCAATGTGAGCGTGCAAGTGCCCCAAGCTTTCACGCCCGCAAAGCCACCGGCATCCAAAGTACCTACGCCTGAAAAGGCAGCGGCCGGGAGCGCCAGCGCGGCTGTGACCAACGCCAATACTGCACCGACCGCGGCTCCCGCTGCCGGTACGCACAGGGGGAAGCCGTGATGTCGCTGCATCGTTCTCTCGTTAGTTTCATCATCGCCGTCGGCCTATTGATACTCATCAGCCAAAGCGTAAGCATTGTTCGGCAAGGTCAGATGGGCGTGCGCTTGCGCGCCGGCACGGTGAGCGCAACCGGCCTCAAGCCCGGCCTGCATTTCAGGTTGCCTTTCATCGGCCAGATTCTGGGGTTGCACGATCACTGGATCACCCTGGACAGCGGGCATCAGAACGGCGGCCGTTTGAAACTGGTAAGCGCGGACGGCAAGAGCCTGGAAGCGGGCTATGCTGCGGTATGGCGCGTCAGCGATGCCACCGCCTTTTGCCATGCCACCGGCTGCGACGAAAGCAGCGGCGCGCGCCGCATCAACGAGGCACTCACGCCAATGCTGAATAAGCTGTTCGCCGCACATACTGCCGCCGAATTGCTGGTGGACAAGAATGACGCACTGACCGGGGGCTTGCCCGCCCGCCTTGACTCACACTTGCAGGCGCTTGGCGTGACGGTACGGGCGGTTTACATTACGGCGCTCAGCCTGCCGCAGGAGCAACTGTCCACAATATACGAGCGCATGCGTTCAGCCCAATCCGATAACGCCGCGCAGATCCGTGTTCAGGGCACCGCCAGCGCCGATGCCATTCGGGCCAGGGCGGATCAGCAGCGGGCGCTGATGCTTGCGCAGGCGGACATCCAGGCGCAGAAAATTCGCGGCCAGGCGGACGCGGATGCCGCGGCGATTTATGCGCATGCCTATCAGCAGGATCCGGAGTTCTTCCGTTTCTATCTGAGGCTGCAGGCCTACCGGCGCACCCTCAAGAAGAATAACAGCGTGATCGTGCTGGGGCCGGATAGCGGGTTCCTGAGGTACTTCGACGGACTTGAGGCGGCGGTCAAACGACACCACTGATAGGGGGATTGTGCATGTGGCTGGCGTTATTGACTGCGATTGGCCTGATGCTGGTAATAGAAGGCATCCTGCCGTTCCTCAATCCGCGCAGCTTCCGGCAGGCTTTGGCGGCGGTCGCTCAGGCCAATGACCGGGTACTGCGTATTGCCGGTCTGGCGAGCATGATCGTGGGCGTTATTCTGCTGTATCTGGCGCGCAATCTGTTCTGATGGAATCGGGGAGTAGCGGGTGAGCAAAACGGGCAAGAACCTCATCGTCATCGGCACCCAGTGGGGCGACGAGGGCAAAGGCAAGGTGGTGGATTGGCTTACGGACCGGGTGGCGGCGGTGGTGCGCTTCCAGGGCGGACACAATGCCGGTCACACGCTGGTGATCAACGGCGAGAAGACCATCCTCAAGCTGATTCCTTCCGGGGTGTTGCGCGCTAACGTGCAGTGCCTCATCGGCAACGGTGTGGTGCTGTCGCCCACGGCACTGCTGGAAGAAATCAACATGCTGGAAGCCAAGGGTGTGCCGGCGCGCGAGCGCCTGAAGATATCGCCGGCTTGTCCGCTGATCCTGCCGTCCCATGTGGCGCTGGATAAGGCGCGTGAACAGGCCAAGGGCGCCGGCAAGATCGGCACCACCGGCCGCGGCATCGGTCCGGCCTATGAAGACAAGATCGCGCGCCGCGCGGTGCGCGTGGCTGATCTTTTCCACCGCGAGCGCTTCGCCGCCAAACTGGGTGAAGTGCTGGATTACCACAATTTCATCCTCAAGAACTATTTCCACGCGGAGCCGGTGGCCTTCCAGAAAACCCTGGAGGATTATCTGGCGTTGGTGCCGGTGCTGGAACCCATGATCGTGGATATCACGCCTTTGTTGGACGCGCTGCGCCGGCGCGGCGAAAATATGCTGTTCGAAGGCGCCCAGGGCGCGTTGCTGGACGTGGATCACGGCACCTATCCTTACGTCACCTCATCCAACACCACCGCCGGCGGTGCGGCCACCGGCACCGGTCTGGGACCGCTGTATTTCGATCAGGTGCTGGGTATCGTCAAGGCCTACACCACGCGCGTAGGCGAGGGCCCGATGCCCACGGAATTGTTCGACGCCATGGGCGAGCATCTGGCGCGCCGCGGCCATGAATTCGGCTCGGTCACCGGCCGGCCGCGCCGCTGCGGCTGGTTCGACGTGGTGGCGCTGAAGCGTTCAATCATCAACAACAGTGTCACGAGTTTATGTATCACCAAGCTGGATGTGCTGGACGGCCTCGATAGCATCCGTATCTGCGTGGCCTACAAGACATCAAAGGGCGAGGTTACCGTTGCCTCCATGGGTGCGGAAAGCTTCGCGGAGTCGGAGCCGGTGTATGTGGACATGCCCGGCTGGAAAACGTCCACGGTCGGGCTCACGCAATACAGGGAATTGCCGGAAAACGCCCGCGCCTATCTCAAGAAGATCGAGGAACTCATGGGCGTGCCGCTGGATATCATCTCCACCGGCCCGGACCGCGCCCAGACCATCGTATTGAAACATCCGTTTGATTGAGTATCAGTAAAGATAAACGCACAGTGTGGTGTGCTGCATCTCAAATTATTGAATGCAGCATCTGAGCATGAACTGAATGGTTGGTGCCCAGGAGAGGACTCGAACCTCCACGGTGTTACCCGCTAGTACCTGAAACTAGTGCGTCTACCAATTCCGCCACCTGGGCAGGGGCAGGCCAAATACAGCCAATTTGGGAGGGCGGCACTTTACCGACAGCGTCCCATTGTGTCAATGTCACGCTTTACCTAAGTCACTCATTGCATGAAGAAAAAACCAAAATCACAAAAAGCGGCGCGCCGCCCCCACGATCCCTATGCGGAACGCGAGGCGCAGAAGTACGCACGTCCCATCCCCAGCCGCGAAGCGATCCTGCATTGGCTGGAAAAGGCGGGTAAACCACTGCGCTTCGAGCGGCTCTCGCAGGATCTGCATCTCCAGCATACCGACGAACTCGAAGCCCTGAGCCGGCGACTGGCGGCCATGCTGCGGGACGGCCAATTGGTGCAGAACCGCCGTGACGAATACTGCCTGGTGAAACTCCTGCCGCTGGTGGCGGGCACGGTCATCGGCCACCGGGACGGCTTCGGATTTCTGAAGCCCGACGAAGGCGGCGATGACGTGTTTCTGCCGCCGCGCCAGATGCGCACGCTCATGCACGGCGATCGGGCGCTGGTAAGGGTGCAGGGACGGGATGCGCGCGGCCGCACGGAAGGTTCATTGGTGGACGTGCTGGAGCGCAACACCCACGAAGTGGCGGGGCGTTACGTGGAAGAGCATGGCGTGAGCTTCGTGCAGCCGGACAATTCGCGCATCGCCCACACGGTACTGGTGCCCATCACGGAGCGCAACGGCGCCCGTCCCGGCCAGATGGTGGTGGTGGAACTTACGCAACAGCCGGACAAACAAAGTGAACCCATCGGCCGGGTGACACGCATCCTGGGTGAGCGTCATGCGCCGGGCATGGAGGTGGAGCTGGCGGTGCACGCCCATGGATTGCCGCATGACTGGCCGGTGGATGTGCAGCGGGAAATGCGTGCCTTTGATGAATCGGTACCGGAAGCCTCAAAGCAGGGGCGCCTGGATCTGCGCAGCACGCCGCTGGTGACCATCGACGGCGAAGATGCGCGCGATTTCGACGATGCCGTCTATTGCGAACGCAGGGGCGATAGCTTCCGTTTGCTGGTAGCCATCGCCGATGTTTCTCATTACGTGCAGCCCGGCAGCGCGCTGGATCTGGAAGCGCGTAATCGCGGTACTTCGGTGTATTTCCCGGACCGTGTGATTCCCATGCTGCCGGAAGTGCTTTCCAACGGCCTGTGTTCCATCAATCCGATGGTGGATCGTCTCTGCATGGTTTGTGAAATGCAGATAAGCGCGGAAGGCCATATCAGCCGCGCGCATTTTCACGAAGGCTTGATGCATTCGGCGGCGCGCTTTACCTATACACAGGTGGCCGGCATCCTGGTGGATAAGGATGAAAAACTGCGACGCGAGTATGCGCAGCTGTTGCCTCACCTTGAGAACCTGTATAGCGTTTATCATGCCTTGGCCAAAGCACGGGCCAAGCGCGGCGCCATTGATTTCGACAGTACCGAGACGCGCGTGATCTTCGGCGAGGATCGCAAGGTCGCCGCCATCAAACCGTTGGTGCGCAACGACGCTCACAGGCTGATCGAAGAGTGCATGATTGCCGCCAATGTTGAAACGGCGCGCTTTCTGGAGAAACACCAGATACCCACGCTCTTCCGTGTGCACGCCGGTCCGGAGGTGGATGGCCTCAAGGAAGTGCGCCTGTTTCTCGGTAGCCTTGGTCTTTCCCTGGGTGGTGGTCAGAAGCCCGAAGCCACGCACTATGCGAAGCTGCTGGAAAAAGTGAAGGCGCGGCCGGACAAGGCCCTTATCCAAACGGTGCTGCTGCGCTCTTTGTCGCAAGCCGTGTACAGCCCCGGCAATGTCGGCCATTTCGGCCTAGCCCTGGGCCATTATGCGCATTTCACCTCACCTATCCGGCGCTATCCGGACCTGCTGGTGCACCGCGCCATCCGGCATGTGCTGCAGGGCGGCAGCGCCAGGAATTTCCATTATTCCGTGACGCAGATGGAGAACCTGGGCAGTCATTGTTCCATGACCGAGCGGCGTGCCGACGAAGCCGCCCGCGATGCCACGGATTGGCTCAAGGCGGAATACATGCAAGACAAAGTGGGCGAAGAGTTCGAAGGCTTTATTACCAGCGTGCTGCCCTTCGGTTTGTTCGTGCAATTGAAGGAGCTATATGTGGAAGGTTTGATCCACGTGACTTCCCTGCCCAGCGATTATTATTCCCATGACGCGGCTGGCCATCGCATGATCGGCGAGCGCTCTGGCCGCATCTACCGTTTGACGGACCCCATCCGTGTGCGTGTCAGCAATGTGAATTTGGAAGAACACAAGATTGATTTCGAACCGGTCACCGCGACGCATGCAACACGCAGTCAGCGGCCGGTGGCACGTCATTCCAAAAAATCCCGGCGCAAGAAACGCTGAACATGGGCGGCGAAAACCTCGTGTATGGGTTGCATGCGGTCATGGCGCTGTTCGAGCGCCACCGGCCGGTGCGGCAGTTATGGGTGCAGGACAGCCGCCAGGATGCGCGTCTGGATGGATTGCTGGCCAAGGCCGCCGAACAGGGCGTCCCGGTGCAGCGTGTAGCGCGCGATAAACTCGATAAACTCACGGCCGATGGCCGGCATCAGGGGGTGGTGGCGGACGCGGGGGCCGTACAGGCGGGTGACGAGCACGATCTCGAGGCCTTTTTGACCACACTCACATCACCGGCGTTTTTTTTGGTGCTGGACGGCGTGCAGGATCCTCATAATCTGGGTGCTTGTCTGCGCAGCGCCAACGCCGCCGGCGTGCAAGCGGTGATTGCGCCCAAGGACCGGGCGGCGGAGCTGACGCCGGCGGTGCGCAAGGCGGCGGCCGGTGCGGCGGAGATGATTCCGTTTTTCCAGGTGACCAACCTGGCGCGCACCTTGCGCTGGCTCAAGCAACAAAATATCTGGCTGGTGGGCCTGGCGGGCGAGGCGCGTGAAACGCTGTATGAACTGGATCTCAAGGGACCGCTGGCGCTGGTGTTGGGCGCCGAGGGCTCGGGACTTAGGCGTCTGAGCAAGGCGGAATGCGATTTTCTCGCTTGCATCCCCATGGCAGGCGGCGTGGAGAGCCTGAATGTTTCCGTGGCTACCGGGGTGGCGTTGTTTGAGGCCGTCAGGCAGCGCGGCATTCAAAAGTGATTTTTGTGTGGCCCGCGGCCGCGAGCTGTATCAAGATAGCGGGGTTTCGTCCCCGCACGACGAGGCACTTTCCTTGTGCGAACAAGTAAAGTACCCAAAGGAAATCGCCCGGAGAGCGGGCCGCCGGTGACGACGGCTGCCTTGCGCGCTTCGCACGTTAGGGGTTTTGCAGGCGGCCCGTCCTGGCCCGCTGCGAAGGCTCGCCATCCCTGGCTTCGCCCGCTTCGCGGCCTGATCCTCGCGCGCTCCAGTGCTCAGCCCACTCTACGGGTACAGGAAACAAGCGCGCACCATCGGGCATATCTTGCTCTTAGACCTTTTGGGCTCCGCAGAGCCTTGCAGACATGTAAATCGAGTTGAGGCGATAGTGTGTAGGGTGCGTTTGCGCACCATCTTTGTTTAATCTTATCTCCCTTTGAGGGAGACGACTGCATGGATGCAAGAGCTAGAGCAACGCCGGGAGCAGTTGCCGTGGGTGGAGGTGAGGGAAATAAAAATTTCCGGTGCGCAAGCGCACCCTACTTCAAACAGATTTGCCGAAAATGTAGGTCGAGTTGAGGCAATGGCCGAAACCCGACAAATATTCGAACAATATTGTCGGGGTTCGCTTCGCCCACTCCAACCTACATGCCGGTGTTAAGCGCGGTTGCCGCCGTCGCGTTCGGCAATGTCCCGTCCGGCGCGGGCAGTCCCACCGTTTTGCAGAACGCCGCGAAGCGCGGGTCGCCCTTGTAGCGCAGTAACAAGGGGTCGTAATGCAGTTGCTGGATGCCGGCGTCGCGATTGGCCCAAGCGCGGTCCAGCCATTTGAATGTGTTGTCCGGATCGCGGCGCACCGCATACACCTCGGCGATCTGGTAAGCCGCATTGCCTGCGTCCTTGTCGATCAGGGTCTTCAATGCGGCATCGGCGGCGGCGCGATCGGGGCCGATCTGCAAAGCCAACGCCATGGCAACCGCTTGCCAAGGTCCCGGCGGTTCCTGTTGCGCGGCGGCCAGCGCGGCCGCGGCGTCGCCGCGCAGGACCTCGATGATCGCCAGTTGCTGGTGGAATTCGCTCGCCGCCGGCCGCAGTGCAATCGCCAGTCGGATCGCTTGCTCAGCCTCGTCGAAACGCCCGATCGTCGACAAATATTGGGAAAGAAAATCGTAGTCGCCTGCGGCTAGCGGGTCAGTGGTCAGCGCCCGCCGGGTCAGGGTGATGGCTTGCGGCAACTGTCCCAGCGTCGCCAGTACGCGTCCCAGATTGTATTTCGCAGTGCTATCGTTGGGTGCCAGCTGCAGCGCGCGCCGGAACTCGGCCTCGGCCCCGCGCCAGTCGAAATCCGCATTGAGCAGCAACCAGCCGCGCGCGGTGTGCGCCGCCGCCATATCCGGCGCGAGTTTCAGCGCGGTATCCGCCGCCGCGCGTGCCTTGGCATTGGCCAGTTGCGCCGGCGTCCCGCCGAGAAATCTGGACGCCAGGTCCGTCCATTCGAATGACAGGTTCGCATAGGCTTGCGCAAAGCGGGGGTCCAGTTCGGCCGCTTGGTTGTAAAAACCGATCGCCTTGCGGGTATCAGCCTCGGTTTGCAGTGCGTCGTAAAAGTTGCCTTGCAGGTAAGCATTGTAGGTCGCGAGATTGCCGCTGGGCGGGCGGTCGCTCTGCACTACCGCGCCGGGGACGGTCAGCAGCTTCACCTTCAGTGCCGTGGCGACGGCATTCGTGATGTCGTCCTGCAGCTTAAACAAGTCCCTATACGGCCGGTCATAGCGCTGCGACCACAGCGTGCTGCCGTCGGCGGCGTTGACCAGCTCGGCGCTGATGCGCACTTCGTCGCCGGCGCGTTGCACGCTGCCTTCCAGCAAATGCGCGACGCCGAGTTTCTCGCCGATGGTTTTGCTGCTGTCCTTGCTGTCGCGGAACTGGAACGAGGAATTGCGACTGATGACCTTCAGGCCGGCGAACTGCGACAGCGCGGTGATCAGGTCCTCCGACAGGCCGTCGGAAAAATATTGTTCATTTTTGTCGCCACTTTCGTTGACCAGCGGCAGCACCGCGATCGACTTGGCGGGAATTACGCTGACTGTTGTGGGTGCTGATGTAGCCACGGCATGTTTAGATACTGCTTCCAACCTTATATAGCGCTCATTGGCATGCCACAGATAGATGCCGGATAGCGTTACCAGCACCACGATCACGATGGCCAGCACCGAACCCACCCGGAAACGCAGCTGCTGCCAGTGGGAGAACTGGTCGGGGTTCTGCTTGGAAGGCGGAATGAACATCCAACCCAGCACCAGAGCCACCGGAAACAGCAGAGCAGCCGCAGCGATGATGTAGCGCACATCGTTCCTCGACAGGCCGATGTCCGGGAACACCGCATTGGCCACCAGGATCAGCACATAGGCGGCCACCGCATAACCGCTCGCCACCCGGAAGATATGGTGGCGCTTGAGGCGCGCCATGAAGCTTAAGCATTCATCCGCCATGGGCGCTGTCCACAGTCTTTGGGTGTTTCATGGTGTTGTCGCTACGGCAGCTGACGTTGCTGCGGGTGCCGGTTTGTATTGGGCGTATTTCTTCAGCAGCGCCTGGAACGCGGGTGTCTTGCGCAGCGGATCCCACACCGGATCCAGTTTGAGACGCTCGATGCTCACGGCGTCGCCCGCCGGCATGGCCATTAGTTTTCGGATCAATCGGATCGCCTTGCCCGGTTGACCCGCATGGGCTTCGATCTGGGCGAGCCCTGCGAGAAATACCGGACCGGAATAGGCATCCTGTGAAATAGGCACCAGCTTTGCTGCGCGGCGGGCGGCGGCGATGGCGTCCCGATCCCGCCCGAGACACGCATCCGCCCAACTGGCTTGCACCAGGTACTGAATCGAGTCCGGCTGCTTTGCCAGTTTGGCGTCCAGCAGGGTTTTGACTTGCCGGCATTCCGACTGGACTGAAGCTTGCCGTCCAGCGACCACCTGGATTGCGATGTGCGCCACATCCCGATACAGGCGTTGTTCCCATGTCCTGGTTGGCGCGGAATCCATATCGTGAAATGCGGCATCAAACTTCCGGTCGAACAGATCCGGGTAGGCACGTACGCCGATTAGGCCATACAACTCGCCAGCTCCAGCGCCACCGGTACGCCATTCCGGTGGGGGATTGATGATCGCGCGTGCGCCCTGAACATTGCCGAAGCCAAACAGGAGAATCTGTACCAGCACGTCCTTGGCATCAGAATAATCGGGATCAATGGCGAGCGATTGTTCCAGTTGTTGTTGCGCTTCCGGGTATTGGCGCAGTTTTGCATAAGTATCGCCATATTCATCCAGCAGGACACGATCGCGCGGCGCAAGCGACACGGCTTGTCTGAAGGTTGCCAATGCCGCTTCAAATTTTCCCTGGCGACGCTGCACAGCGCCAATCCCCAGCCAGGCGTCCAGGTTGTTGGGCGTCAACTGCAAGGCGCGCTGGAATTCCTTAATTGCCTGACGGTATTGGAAAAATCCCCAGTAATAATAATATCCGAGTGCTACATACGCTTCTGACGAATTTGGTGCCAATGTCAGTGCTCGATCTGCCGCACTTTTGGCGTCGGTGAGTGACGCAGTGGTAGGATTCCCAGAAAACCAGTAATCCACCATCAACGTGTGTGCCAGGTGCGCATAGGCCAAAGCGAATTTGGGGTCAAGGGCGATGGCGCGCCGGTAGCCGGCTTCGGCTGCAGCAAATTTGCTGGCATCTTCAGCATCCAATGCTTGCTGTGCGAGAGTTTCAGCTTTTAAAAATGCGTCGTAAGCCGCAGGATTGTGCGTGGGTATGTTTGCCAGGTCCTGCTGCTCGGCGCCGGTGAGTTTGACTTTGAGCGCGTCGGCGATCTGCTGGGCCACTTCGCCTTCCACCCCAAAAATGTTGTCTAGCGTGCGCTGATAGGTTTCAGCCCAAATGTGGTTATCCGAGCGTACGTTGATCAATTGCACGTTGATCAGTACCTGGTTGCCGGCCTTCTGCACGCTGCCTTCCAGGATGGTCGCCACGCCCAGCTGCGAGCCAATCTGCATGAGGTTTTGTGGATGACTGGCATATTGCTGGGTAGATGTGCGGGAAATGACCCTGAGATCGCCAATCTGGGCGAGCTTGGTGAGGATCAGGTCCTGCATGCCATCGGCGAAGTACTGGTTGTTCTTGTCCGAGGACAGGTTCTCGAACGGCAGTACTGCGATGGATTTAGCGGGAATGACCGTGGCCGCGGAGGGCGCCGTAGTGGAGGGGGTAGTCTCGGCCTGGAGAACAGGCATATGCACTTTGGAAAACTGTAAGGCATAAAAACCTGAAATCACCACCAGCGTGATCACGATAGACGTGACCACCGCGCTCAGCTTCCAGTGACGCCGCTGCCAAGAATCGGATTGGGCCGGGCCTTTTGGCTCGATCAATAGCCAGGCCAGCACTGCCACTACCGGGAAACCCAGCAGCAGCACTACTATGACCGTCGGTACTGCACCCGCCCAGCCAAAATACGGAAATGCGCGGCTCACCAGCTGGATCAGGAACCCTACCACCACGGCATAGGTCACCACCACACCATATAAATGGTGCTGTTTTAAGCGCGCGAGGAAGCTTATTGGTGCTTGCGGTACGGGTTTTTTTCTTGCCATCCAACACACCAAAACATAGAAGCAGCTCTACTATAACTTGGAAGCGCTTTTAAGTCTGAATTCAGGGCGCTGATGTAATCCATCCCGTCGGTCCCATGGACAGAGGAGAGCGAGGTCGAGGGCCCGGATATGCACTCTAACCCCATGAATTGCAAGCGATAGCGCGTTCCGGTATAGTGCGCGCACTCCCGCTGAATAGCGGGAACCTTGCTCCACCGCTAGACGGGGAGCCGGACAGTCCGTAAGGAGTTTAGATTGAGACACTATGAAATCGTGTTTCTGGTCCACCCTGACCAGAGCGAACAGGTGCCCGCGATGATCGAGCGTTACCGCTCGATGATCGAGTCGGAAGGCGGCAAAATACACCGCGTCGAGGACTGGGGCCGTCGCCAGCTCGCCTATCCCATCGCCAAGGTCCACAAAGCCCACTATGTTCTGCTGAACATCGAGTGCGGCCAGACCACACTCAATGAACTGGTGAGCATGTTCCGCTTCAACGACGCCGTGTTGCGCCACCTGGTGGTGCGCCGCGAGACCGCCGTCACCGAGCCGTCGCCGCTCATCAAGCCGAAGGAAGACAAGGAAGATCGTATCGAGCGCTTTGATGCGGACGACCGCGATGACGATAACGGCAGCGACGAGGAAACCCGCGCCGAACCGGCGTGATGACCTGAACCGAATACGAGGATAGCAACATGTCACGTTTTTTCCGCAAGCGTAAGTTTTGCCGTTTCACGGCCGAGGGCGTGGAGGAGATTGATTACAAGGACATCGCCACCCTCAAGGCTTACGTCACCGAGACCGGCAAGATCGTGCCGAGCCGTATCACCGGCACGCGCGCTTTCTACCAGCGCCAGTTATCGCTGGCCGTCAAGCGCGCACGTTTCCTGGCGCTGCTGCCCTATACCGACCAGCACTGAGGCGGGAGGCATACCAATGGAAGTCATTCTGCTGCAGAAAGTCGAGAATCTCGGCAACCTGGGCGACAAGGTCAAGGTACGTCCGGGTTACGGCCGCAATTTCCTCATTCCCCAAGGCAAGGCCAAGGCCGCCACCGCAGCCAACATCGCCGAATTCGAGAAACGCCGCACGGAACTCGAGAAGCACGCTGCCGATACCTTTATTTCGGCAACCGCGCGCAAGCGCGAGCTTGAAGGCAAGACCCTGAGCATCACCGCCAAGGCCGGCAATGAAGGCAAATTGTTCGGCTCCGTGGGGACGGTGGATATCGCAGAAGCCCTGACCCAGGGCGGCACCAAGGTGGAACGCAAGGAAGTGCGCATGCCCCAGGGCCCGATCCGGGTTGCCGGTGAACACAAGGTAGAAATCCATCTGCACACCGACGTGAACGTTGAGATCACCATCGTTGTGGTGGCGGAAGAATAAGCTGACTAATATTTAGCCAGTTTGCGCGCGGGGGCTGAGGCCCCCGCATGCGTTTTCAGCAACCATGCGGTTTGCGTTGTCATGAGTTGCAAGCAATGAGTTCACTCACATAGAGTCTAGTCAACACGATATTTTCGTTATCCAACCAGTATGCCGGGAGCCGTTAAAAGTCTAGATACTCACGCCACTGCGGCGCTGGAAGCCATGCGCGTGCCGCCGCATTCGGTGGAGGCGGAGCAGGCGGTGCTCGGCGGACTGATGCTGGACAATGCCACCTGGGAGCAGGTGGCGGACCGTCTGCGGGAAGAGGATTTCTACCGCCAGGATCACCGGCTGCTCTTCCGTGCCATCAGTGAGCTCACCGACAGCAACTCACCGTTTGACGCCGTGACCCTGTCCGAATGGCTGCAGAGCCGCAGCCAATTGGAACAGGCGGGCGGCCTTGCCTATCTCGCCACACTCGCCCGTGACACGCCCACCGCCGCCAACGTGCGCGCATATGCCGATATTGTGCGTGAGCGCTCGGTGTTGCGGCAATTGATCCGCGTGGGCGGCGAGCTGGCGGAAGCCGCTTACCGGCCGGAAGGACGCGGCACCGAGGAATTGATTGATTATGCCGAGCGCCAGGTGTTCGACATCGCCGAACGCGGCGGGCGCCTGCAGCGCAGTTTCGTGAAAATCAACGAGCTGTTGTCCACCGCCGTGGATCGTCTCGATGCGCTGATGCACGCCAACAATCCGGTAACCGGCCTGGCCACCGGTTTGGACAAGTTCGACCGCATGACCGCGGGCTTGCAACCTGGCGACCTGATCATCATCGCGGGGCGTCCGTCCATGGGCAAGACCGCATTTGCCGTCAACATCGCCGAATTCTGTTCCTGTCGTCCCGAGAATCCGGTACCCACAGCCATCTTCAGCATGGAAATGTCCGGCGAACAGCTGGCCATGCGCTTGATTTCCTCTCTGGGAAGGATTGATCAGCAGAAGGTGCGCACCGGCCAGCTGGACCAGACGGACTGGCAACGGGTCAGTTCGGCCATCGCCATCATGTCGAAAGCACCCATGTTCATCGACGACACCGGGGCGCTCACACCCACGGAATTGCGCGCCCGCGCGCGGCGCCTGAAGCGGGAGCACAACCTGGGTCTGATGGTGGTGGATTACCTGCAACTGATGTCGGTGCCCGGCACCCGCGAGAATCGTGCCACCGAGATTTCCGAGATCTGTCGCAGTCTGAAAGCCCTGGCCAAGGAACTGAAAATACCGGTGATTGCCTTGTCGCAGCTCAATCGCAGCCTGGAGCAGCGTCCCGACAAGCGGCCCATCATGTCGGACCTGCGCGAATCCGGTTCCATCGAGCAGGACGCGGACCTGATCGCCTTCATCTACCGCGACGAGGTTTACGACAAGGACAGCCCCGACAAGGGCATGGCGGAAATCATCATCGGTAAGCAGCGTAACGGCCCCATCGGCACGGTACAGGCCACTTTCCTGGGTGCCTACACACGCTTTGAGAATTACATCCCCGAGGATCCGGGGGGGTACACGTGAGCCGCGCCACCGGCGCCGTCATCAATCTTTCCGCGCTGCGCCACAATTTACAGCGCGTGCGTGAGCTGGCACCGCAAGCGCGCATCATGGCGGTGGTGAAAGCCAATGCCTACGGACATGGCATCGTGCCGGTCGCCCGTGCGCTGTCTGCCGCTGATGCGTTTGCGGTCGCCTGTCTGGAGGAGGCCCTGGAAATCCGGCATGCGGGTCTGGCGCATCCCATCGTGTTGCTGGAGGGCGTGTTCAGCGCGGTGGAACTGGAGGAGGCGGCCCATAACGGCTGTGAAGTGGTGGTGCACGATGCCGGCCAACTCGCGCTGCTGGAAGGTTCGCGTCTGCAGCACACCTTGAGCGTCTGGCTCAAGGTGAACAGCGGCATGCATCGCCTGGGATTCCCGCCATCGCAGACACGGGGACTGTGGGAACGACTTGGCAAGGCGCGCGCTGTGCGCAGCCCGGTGCGGCTGATGACGCATCTGGCCTGTGCCGATGAAACCGCCAACCCGCGTACGCGATTGCAGCTGGAAATTTTCGCCGCAGCCACCGCCGGTATCCACACGGAACGCAGCATCGCCAATTCCGCGGGTATTCTCGCCTGGCCGGACAGTCATGCGGACTGGGTGCGGCCGGGAATCCTTTTATACGGCGTTTCGCCATTCACTGGGCGCTGTGGCGCGCAGGAGGGACTGGTGCCCGCCATGACCATGTCCACCACGCTTATTAGCGTGCAGCAGGTGAGCAAAGGCGAGGCGGTGGGCTACGGCGGTGCTTGGGTGGCGCCGGAAGACATGTACATCGGCATCGCTGCCATCGGTTACGGTGACGGTTATCCGCGGCATGCGCCCAACGGCACGCCGGTACTGGTGAATGGGCTACGCGCGTCGCTGGCGGGGCGGGTATCCATGGACATGATCGCGGTGGATTTGCGCGGGCTGCCGCATACCCAAGTGGGCGATTCCGTGGTGCTGTGGGGTCCAGAGTTGCCGGTAGAGGAGATCGCGCGCGCCGCCGGCACTATCCCCTACGAGTTGCTTTGCGGCGTCACTCAGCGGGTGAAATTCGGCGTGGTGGAGGAAAACACAATATCTGCCCGCTCAGCAGCAGGCGCGCACGGTTAAGCCGCTGAATTCGTTGGATTGTCAGGTGTTCAAAAGCGAATAAAAGCCCATCTTTACGCCCGCCAGTTCGATCACGTCGTTGTCACCCAGCTTGCGTGCTTCAGCGCCGATTTCCCTGCCGTTCACCGTGGGGAACCCTTGGCCCTCTCCGCTTTCCACATGCACCACATAGAAACCGTCCGCACGGCGCGTGATGGCGGCCACCTGCACCCCGGGCCGGCCCAGCGTGGTGAGTGCTTTGGTCAGTTCCAGTTCCTTGCCGGCGAAACCGCCGGAGAGCACCTGTAATTTCCCCTTGGGCAGGGCAGTCTTGGTGGTCTCGCCCACGGGAGCGGTGCCGGCTCCTGATTGAGCGATAGCGCGGTTGACGCTGTCGAGGCTTGGCGCCCCCGGCAGGCTTGAGGTTCCTGGTTTGATGACCATGGTGTGCTCGAACTCATCTTCACCTTCCCTGCCGCGGCCACTCAGGTACTTGAGCTGGTGGCGGCCAATGGTGATTACATCGCTATCCTGGAGCGCGTGTTTCTTGATGAGCTTGCCGTTAACGTAAGTGCCGTTGGTGCTGTTGAGATCCTCCAGGAACGAATCCTTGAGGATATTGAGGATCAAGGCGTGATGGCCGCTGACGGCCATGTTGTCTATGTGAATATCATTGTCAGACAGTCGGCCGAGGGTATAGCGTTCCTTCTCGAGCTCGTATTGAGCGAGTTCTTGCCCGTCCAGCGTGAGTATGAGCTTGCCCATGGGTCTGCCTCGTTAGTGTCAGTTCCTGTGAAATGCGATCGGACCGTGCCGACACCTCATGAAAACCAATCGGTAAATCGATCGAAGAAGCCTTTTTTCTCGTTCTCAAACGAAGTGATGGGTTTGGCCAGCACCACCGAAACGTTATCACGACCGCCATTGTCATTCGCCAGCTTTACGAGCTGCTGCACCGCAGTTTCAAGATTATCACTAAACGTATCCACGGTTAAGTGAATATCCGGCTCCGGAACCATATCATGCAGGCCGTCGGTGCAGAATAGGTAAATATCCCCCGGCAGCGCCACGTCTTCCTGCAGGTCCACCTGTACCAGGGGGTCGATACCAAGGGCACGGGTAACCAGATTCTTGTTGAGTGAGCGTCTGGCTTCCTCCAGCGTGTAGAAGCCCCGTGTCACCAGTTCCTGCAGCAGCGAGTGGTCGCTGGTGATCTGCTCAAAATGTCCGCGGCGCAGACGGTAAACCCGCGAATCTCCCACGTGGGCAATGGATACGCGGTTGTTATAGAACAGCGCGGCCACCACCGTGGTACCCATGCCTTCGCATTGCGGCTGGCTTTTGGCGGTATCGTGGATCACTTCGTTGGCCCGCATGATGGCGTTGCGCAGCAGCATGCTTTCATGGGAGTAGCCGCTCTCGCTGATGCCGTGGTGTTTGCATATCTCATCTAGGCCGCTGGTGATGAATTCCTGGATGATTTCCACCGCGATGCCGCTGGCGATCTCGCCGGCTTTATAGCCGCCCATGCCGTCGGCCACCACCACCAAGCCGATCTCCAGGTCGGTAAGGATGGCGTCCTCATTGTTGGGCCGCAGCATGCCTTTGTCCGTGCGGCCCACGAAATCAAGTTTGCCCTGATAACCCATGGCTTGCCTGGTTCCTCTAGTGCGCGATGTTTGCGGTGCAAGCACGCAGGTCGCGAGCGAAGTCCGCACCGTGCTGATAGCGCAGTTCGGGATTTTTCTGCAAGGCCTTGTCCATGAGCGTGTTTACGCAAACCGGCAGATCCGGGCGCACGCTGGTGACCGGCGCGTGCGTCTCGTTGGCGATCTTGAACATGAGCGTAGCCATGGATTCCGCCCGGAACGGCAATTGTCCGGTGAGCATTTGGTAGAGGGTCACGCCCAGAGAGAACAGATCCGAGCGCCCATCCACTTTGCGGCCGGCGAGTTGCTCGGGCGACATATAGGATGGCGTGCCCAGAACCGTGCCGGTTCTGGTCTTGCTGGAATCCGTGATGCGTGCGATGCCGAAGTCCGTGATTTTGATGATACCGGTATCCTGCTCGTACATGATATTGGCCGGCTTCACATCGCGGTGCACCACGTTTTGGGCATCCGCGTAATCAAGGGCCTCGGCCGCTTTGGCGACAATTTCCATCACCACCGTTGCTGGCAGCAAGCTAGCGGGCTTGGTGTACTGCGTCAGGTTCTGACCCTTGAGGAATTCCATGGAGATGTAGGCGAGATCGTGTTCCTCACCGGCATCATAAATGGTGACGATGTTGGGATGATTCAGGCGGCCGGCGGTTTCCGCTTCACGAAAGAAGCGTTGCTTCACTTCTTCCAATTCATCGCCCTCGAATTCCCGTGATAGCGCCAAAGTCTTGATGGCCACCACGCGGTTAATTTTCGGATCGCGACCCTGATAGACCACGCCCATGGCGCCCTTGCCCAATTCCTTTTCCACCCGATAACGCCCCAGCATGGGGTTTTGCAGGTTATCACTCAGAATAAGGGTACCGCTCGTAGTCGTGCTACCACCCATTACCACGCGACCTTCGATTTGCTGCGAACGTTTGAGACGCAGACCCACGTCGCGGAAGCCCGCATCGTAGTCGTTCACATATTTGTAAACCGAGCCAGCCTTGTTGAACTGGCGCTTGCGTTCGTAATCAAGCCCCAGGTTGTAGAGCAGGTCGGCGATGCTGTCGTCCATGGGGCATTTGCGGAATTTCTCGAAGGCCATGTCCAGCTGTCCCTGTCCCTGGAAGGCGAGACCCAGCATCTTGTTGCTCTCGGCACTGTCCGCCTCGGTACGCAGGCGCAGTTTGTCGGTGACGCGGAAAAGTTTGACGGTCATGAACAGATGGCCAGTCACCAGCAGCAAGGCCGGCAGCATCAATTCAATCCACACGAAACGGCTGCGCATGAAGCCGAATTCCACGAGACACAAGGCAATCAGCAGCAGCAGGCTGACGAGTGCACCCCAACCGGGTTTGAGATGCGGCAGTGCAAATGCCAGGTAGGTAATTAGCAGCAGGAATGCGGCCACGGTGACTATGTTCGTCCACGGCGGCACGCTGTAAAAATTCTGCTGCAGAATACTGGAGACCACATTGGCGAGCACCATCACCGGCGCCATGCTGGCGGAGATGGGCGTTGGAAAGCTGTTGCCGATGCCGAACGCGGTGGCACCGATGAGCACAATCTTTCCCTGGAAGGCGGAGGCTGGGATTTTGCCGAGATAGACATCCGCGTAGGAGTACACTGGAAACGGCGGCTCGCCGTTGCTGCCGGTGTAATAAAAGTTGTGCATACGGAAATGTGCATCCGTGCCGATGAAAAGATTGCCCACTTTCACGCCTTGCCCCGGTTGCACTTGCACGTCACCCGGTTGCAGGTTCAGATACTTCATGCTCACGGCCAGGGCCATGGAAGGGTAATAGATGCCGTAATACCGCAGTACCAGGGGCGTGGAACGCAGCGCGCCATCCGCATCCGGAAGATCATCCAGGAAGCCGATGGCGGCGGCCGGTCGTGCGAATGCCGCTTCAGGCGCGGTCATGGATTTGGTGGCGAATGGCTGCTCGGCATCGGTGGGTGTATTGACCACCGGACCGAGGGCATTCTTGAGCAGATAGTCCGGCATCTGGCTGTTGGGGTTACCCAACGGTTCACCCAGGATGAACAGCATTGGGATTACCACGTTGCCAGCGGACTTTATGCTGGCAGCCAATTTGGCATCGGCATTCAGGGTCTGTTCCGCCAGCTGCATCTTGCCGCGCAAAGTGAGCAGATCTTGTTGTACCTGGGGCGGCAATGTCAGGGTGCCGATACCGGGGGCAGGCGTGTTGGCGGTATCGCAGTTGGCGAGGGCAGCCGGCGCATTCGACACGGCAGCGGGGGAGCCGCTGGCCGCGAATGGCGCCAAGATACCGAGGCTCGAGCAATGATCATAGAAATTCACCATGTCGCGGATGAACACGTCGCCCTGATCCACCTGGGGTTCGGACAGGAACAGGGTCAGGCCCACCACCTTGGCATCGGCTTTTGACAACCTATTGATGAGGTCGGCTTGATAATCCCGCGGCCAGGGCCAGCGGCCCAAGGTATTGATGCTGGCTTCGTCGATAGCGATGACGGCAATCTGATTGCCGGGCGCGGCGTGGGTGAGGTTCACACCCAGGTCATAAGCCGCGTTTTCCAGACGCTGGAAGCTACCGGGGAAAAGCACATAGGCGATCAGCAGGAACGCTGTGCCGTAGGCAAATCCCGCGAACCAGTCGCTGGTCCAGATGCGTCGCTTCACCCCATCGCTCACTTATGTAGTTATGTTAACGATTTATCATAATACCTTGAATTTTCTCCATAACGGAAGCAAATCGGATGCCTGGAGGCGCACAGCACGCGTGCTACCATCTTCCCGCCTATACAACGTCAGACAGCTGTCTTCGTGAACAAGACCCGCGTCCTGTATGTTTGCGATGCCTGTGGCGGGCGGTCCCTCAAGTGGGCCGGCCAGTGCCCCGATTGCGATGCCTGGAATACTCTGGTTGAAACCCGCATGCCCGACCGTTCGTCGCCCCGACAAACGGCCAAACTTGCCGGCGGTAATTCTGTGCATTCGCTTGCGGAGCTGGAAGGCCGATCCGAGCCGCGCTTCGGTACCGGACTGGATGAATTAGACCGGGTGCTGGGCGGAGGATTGGTATCCGGTTCCGTGACGCTCATCGGCGGCGATCCCGGCATCGGCAAATCCACCTTGCTGTTGCAGGCGGCGGCCAGCTTGTCTGTCAGCCGGCCGGTACTCTACATCAGCGGCGAGGAATCCCTTGAGCAGGTGAGTTTACGCGCCCGGCGCCTGAGTGTGGCGGAACATCCGTTGCAATTGGCGGCCGAAACCTGCGTGGAACGCATGCTGGAAATCGCGGACAAATTCAAACCCGCCGTCTTGGTGGTGGACTCCATCCAGACCATGTTCACGGAAATCCTGCAATCCGCTCCCGGGGCGGTGGCACAGCTGCGGGAATCAACGGGATTGCTGGTGCGTTTCGCCAAGCACAGCGGCACAGCGATCTTTCTGGTAGGTCACGTCACCAAGGAAGGCGCCATCGCCGGTCCACGGGTGCTGGAGCACATGGTGGATACGGTGCTGTATTTCGAGAATGACGCCGGCAGCCGCTACCGGGTGATCCGCGCGGTCAAGAACCGCTTCGGCGCCGCCAACGAACTGGGTGTGTTTGCCATGACCGAATCCGGTTTGAAGGAAGTCAAGAATCCGTCGGCGATCTTTCTCTCGCGACACGCCGCGCCGGTGAGCGGCAGTGCGGTCACCGTTATCCGCGAAGGCAGCCGTCCCATGCTGATTGAAGTGCAGGCGCTGGTGGATGAAAGCCATCTCGCCAATCCGCGCCGCGTGGCCGTGGGCCTCGATCCCAACCGCCTATCCATGCTATTGGCAGTGCTGCATCGCCATGGCGGAGTCGCCATGTTCGACCGTGATGTGTTCGTGAACGTGGTAGGCGGATTGCGTGTTAACGAAACCGCCGCCGACCTGCCGGTTTTGCTGGCGGCCTTATCCAGTTTTCGCGACCGGCCGTTGCCGAATGACCTGGTGTTATTTGGTGAAGTGGGATTGGCCGGCGAAATCCGGCCGGTATACAACGGCGAAGAACGTCTGCGCGAAGCCGCCAAGCACGGTTTCAAGCGCGCTGTCGTGCCGAAAGGCAATGCACCGCATAAAAAAGCTATTGATGGCATTCAGGTGGTGCAGGTGAGCCGGCTTCAGGAAGCGCTGCATGCGATTTGATTTACTTTGCGTGTCAAGTTGATGAGCACTGAGAAGGTTGACTGTCCTAGGTATGCTGAATTAACGCCGCGCGCTTCACTCGAGAGCAAATCATTAACCAGCGGCATAATTTGTTTCTCTGTAATGCCCCAGCCGTGAGAATCGCAGCGGGACGCCGCTGCTACTTTTTATCCTCGGCCGGTTCAGTCACCGCCGGTTGTATGCGCACGGTCTTCACCGCGCTGCCGCTGGTCTGCACGATCTCCAGGGGATAACCTGCAAGTTTGAGGCTGGTGCCGGGCTGCGGGATGGTTTCCAGGTACTCCAGAATCAGGCCGTTGAGGGTCTTGGGGCCGGTGGTTGGCAGATGCCAGTTCATGGTGCGGTTCAGGGCGCGCACGTTGGCATTGCCGTTTACCAGATAACTGCCATCCGCTTCCTTATATAGGTCCTTCTGTTGGGCAGCCGGATCCGAGGTGAATTCACCCACGATTTCTTCAAGGATATCCTCCAGTGTGACCAGGCCCTGGATATCGCCGTATTCATCCACCACCAGGCCTATGCGCCGTTTAGCCGCCTGGAAATTCAAAATCTGGCGTTGCAGGGGCGTGCCTTCCGGCACGAAATACGCTGCCCGCAGGATTTCGCGCAATTTCTCGCGTGTGGGCTCTTGGTGCATCACCAGATGCAGGAATTCACGTGCGTGCACGAAGCCCAGCACATCGTCAATGCTGTCCTCGTATACGGGCAAGCGCGTATGCTGGCTGGTGCGCAGTTGCGCCATGATTTCATCCCAATCGGCACTGATATCAATTCCGCTGATTTCATTGCGCGGCACCATGATGTCCTCGACGGTGATGCTCTCCAGATCCAGAATGTTCAACAGCATGCGCTGATGGCGCTTGGGAACAAGGCCACCGGCTTCCATCACCACCGAGCGCAATTCTTCCTGGCTCATGGAATGTATCGTTGGGCTGTTGACCAGTACACCAAACAAGCGCAGCACGCCATTCGCCAATAGGTTTACTACCCACACGATGGGATAGAAAACCCGCAACAGCGGCGTCAGAGCGAAAGCCGCGGGAAAGGCAAGCTTTTCCGGGTGCAGAGCCGCCAGGGTTTTCGGTGCCAGGTCGCCGAAGATCAGCAGCAACAGGGCAATCAGGATGGTGGCCACCAGCACAGTGCTGCTACCACCGATGCGTAACGCGATCAGGGTGGCGATCGCCGTGGCAAAGGCATTGGCCAAGGTGCTGCCCAGAAGCACAATGCCAATAACCCGGTCCGGGCGTTTTAATAGATGCTCGGCCAGCAGTGCGCCGCGATGGCCGGCGCGTGCCAGATGACGGAGACGGTAGCGATTGAGGGAAATGAGGCCGGTCTCGGAACCTGAAAAGAATGAAGACAGGATCAGCAGGATGATCAGCGCGGCGACGAGTACCCAAAGCGGAACGTTTCCCAAAGTCCGATCACCTCACTCAGGACATGAGATTCCAGTGCCGATCGAGAATCAGCTCCAGCACCGCCTTACTGCCGAAATACGCCAGCATCAGCACCACGAAACCACCTAGCGTCCAGCGAATCGCGGTGCGGCCGCGCCAGCCGAACCGCCATCTTCCCCATAGCAGAATCGCAAACACCAGCCACGCCAGCAGCGACAGCACAGTCTTGTGCACCAAGTGCTGGGCCATCAGGTTATGCACAAAAATGAAGCCCGCGAACAGCGCCAGTGTCAGCAGGACAAAACCGGCGATGATGAGCTGGAACAGAAAGCGTTCCATGAGCTGCAGCGGCGGCAACGCGCTCCACACGCCGCCCGGCATGCGTCGCCGTAGCCGATGCTCCTGCACTGCCATCAGCATAGCCTGCAGTGCCGCTACCCCCAGCAGGCTGTAGGCTATCAAAGACAGGATGATGTGTGCATCCAAGGGCCAGTCATTTTCAATCACCATGAGCCGGTCGCTGGGAAACAACTCTGCCAGCAGGATGCTGAGGCCGGCCAACGGCAACAGCACCATGCCGAGATTTTCGAAATGCGGTTTGAACAAGGTGGCGAGTGCAATCAGTGCCACTAACCAGCCGACCAGCGAAGCGGCGTTGAAGAACCCCAGGTCCATGCCATGGGGGGTGAAGATCAGTGCGTAGAGCAATAAGGTATGCAACAGAACGGCGGTGACGGCAGCGCTGCCCACGAAACCCCGGCGTTCGCGGATAAACGCCGGCCCGCGCTTGAAGAACGCCAGCAGCAGCGCCAGCGCCGCCACGCAGTAGAGGATCAAATCAATGACAGCCAGACTGGTGAACCGCATACACATCGCTCAGAGTGTGCTTATCCACCGGCGCATCATCGCACAGGCACAGGCGTTGGGTGAAGCCGTGGGGCAATACCGCAAACAACGGCGGCATCCAGGCGTCCTTTGATACCACCCGCCATGCCAGCGGTGGACTTAAAGAGCGTATCTCAAGCCTGGGTCCCGGGAGTTGAATGCCCCGGATGGGTCATGCACCCTTGAGCAAAGAGCGGTGCGATGCCCGAGCTATAATCCGTATTCCGGTTCCAATAGCGCGGCGATCCCATGTTTGAAGCCTTAAGTGCACGTCTCACGCGCACACTCGATATGCTGCGCGGCAGCGGCCGGCTCACGGAAAACAATATCCGCGACGTGCTTCGCGATGTGCGCATGGCGCTTTTGGAAGCGGATGTGGCGCTGCCGGTCGTCAAGGTCTTTATCGAGCAGGTGCGCGCACGGGCATTGGGTGTCGACGTTCTAAAGAGTCTCACGCCGGGTCAGGCGCTCATCAAGATCGTGCACAATGAGCTGGTGGCGGCCATGGGCGGCGACGATGCCCAACTTAATCTCAGCACGCGTCCACCCGTGACGATATTGCTGGTGGGACTGCAGGGCGCCGGCAAGACCACAACGGCGGCCAAGCTGGCGCGTTTCTTGCACGCACGGCTGGATAAGAAAGTCGCGATGGTGAGTGCCGATATTCATCGTCCCGCGGCCCGGGAACAGTTGCAGAAACTGGCGCATGAGATCAGCGTCGGCTATTTCGCGCCGCCAGGCGATGATCCGGTAAAGATTGCGCAAATGGCATTGAACGATGCGCGCAAGCAACTTTACGATGTGCTGATCGTGGATACCGCCGGCCGTCTGCACGTGGACGATGCCATGATGCAAGAAGCGCAGCGCATCCACATGGCGGTGGAGCCCGTGGAAACCCTGTTCGTGGTGGATGCCATGGCCGGGCAGGATGCCGCGAATGCCGCCGCCGTCTTCAGCCAGAGTTTGCCGCTCACCGGTATTGTGCTTACCAAAGCCGATGGCGATGCCCGTGGTGGGGCAGCCCTGTCCGTGAAGCACATCACCGGCACACCCATCAAGTTCCTGGGCATGGGTGAAAAAACCACGGCGTTGGAAGTCTTTTATCCGGAGCGGCTAGCCTCGCGCATTCTCGGTATGGGCGACGTGCTGTCGCTGGTGGAAGAGGCGCACCAAAAAGCCGATCATGAAAAGGCCGGCAAACTTGCCGACAAGCTTAAAAAAGGCAAGGGCTTTGATCTGGAGGATTTCCGCGATCAGTTGCAGCAAATGATGAGCATGGGTGGGCTTACGGCCATGCTCGATAAACTCCCGGGTGCCGGCCGGATTCCGGAACAGGCCAAGGCACAGTTCAATGATCGGGATGTGCGCCGGCAGATCGCCATCATCAATTCCATGACCATCAGGGAGCGACGACGCCCGGAACTCATCAACGGTTCCCGTCGGCGACGCATCGCGCAGGGCTCCGGCACCCAGGTGCAGGAAGTGAACCGGCTGCTCAAACAGTTCGAGCAGCTTTCCCGGGTGATGAAGCAGATGGCGGGCGGCGGCGGCATGGCCCGCCTGCTTCGGAACCTGAAAGGCCGCCTGCCGCCGGGGTTTCCGACCCGGTAATCCGATGCCGGGTGTCTGCAAGTCCTTCTCAGCCCTTCACTTTTGGTCAGAATCCCGTAAAATGCGCAGTCCCCCGGCGGCCGGAACAATCCCGGCCGGTCCGGATTCGCATTCAGAGGATATTGAATTCCATGGTGACCATTCGTTTGACGCGGGGCGGCGCCAAGAAGCGCCCCTTTTATCATGTAATCGTGACCGACAGCCGTTCGGCCCGCGATGGCCATTACATCGAGCGCCTGGGCTTCTTCAACCCCATGGCGGTGAGTCATGAGGAAGTGCTGCGCTTGGACGCGGAGCGCGTCAAGTACTGGCTTTCCAAGGGCGCGCAGCCGTCGGATCGTGTGAGCTATCTCATGAAGGAGCACAAGGTCGCCGTTTGATTCCGGCGCCTGTTTGCGCCATGACCGCAGCGGAATCCCGGCGTATCGTTATCGGCAGGATTGCGGGCCATTTCGGCGTCAAGGGTTGGGTCAAGCTCCAGTCCTGGACCGAACCCCGGGATAAGATCGTTGAATACCGCCCCTGGCTGCTGGAACTCGGCGACCAGTGGCGTGAATGGCAAGTGGCCGAGGGCTGCATCCACGGCAAGGGTGTCATCGCACGTTTGCAAGGTGTGGATAATCGCGAACAGGCGGCGGCCCTGATAGGGGCGAACATTGCGGTGCGCCGCGAGCAATTGGCGGCGACCAAGCCCGGCGAATATTACTGGGCTGATCTGGTGGGTGTGCAGGTGCGGCTGACTGATGGCCGGGTACTGGGCACGGTGAAAAACCTGCTGGCCACCGGCGCCAACGATGTGCTGGTGGTGCAGGGTGCGCGTGAATACTTGATTCCCTTTATTCGCGGACAGGTAATCAAGCAGGTGGATCTGGACGCGCAAGTGATTTGCGTGGACTGGGATCCGGATTTTTAAAAATGAGCGTCTTGGCTATTCAGGTGGTGACGCTTTTTCCGGAAATGCTGGATGCGCTGCTGGCGTTCGGCGTCACCGGACGCGCGGTGCAACGCGGATTGTTGAAAGTACAGGGGTGGAATCCGCGGGATTACACCACCGACAGGCACCGTAGCGTGGACGATCGCCCATTTGGCGGCGGACCGGGCATGGTGATGAAGGTCGAGCCTCTGCGCGCCGCCATCCGCGCGGCGCGGGCGGCAGCCGGTCCGCAAGCGCGGGTGATTTTTTTGAGTCCGCAGGGCAAGCGGTTTGAGCAGCAAGACGCGCAGCGTCTGGCGGCATCGGCAGCCACGGTGCTGGTGGCGGGCCGCTATGAAGGCGTGGATGAACGCGTTATCGAGACCGAGGTGGATGAGGAACTGTCCATCGGCGATTACGTGCTTTCCGGCGGCGAGCTGGCGGCACTGGTGATCATCGACGCGTTGGCGCGACTGTTGCCCGGCGCGTTGAATGATGCGGAGTCCGCGGCCGAAGATTCATTCATGCACGGCTTGCTGGATTATCCGCACTACACCCGGCCGGAGGAAGTCGATGGCCGGCGAGTGCCGCAGGTATTGATGAGCGGTGACCATGCGGCCATCCGCCGCTGGCGCCGGCAGCAGGCCTTGGGCCGCACCTGGCTGCGGCGTCCGGAGCTGCTGGAAAAACTGGAATTGAGCGCGGATGAGCGCGGCTGGTTGGACGAATTCATCCGCACACACGAGAAGCAATGATCATTCGATTCGCGTAAAGGTAAACGGCCATGAACAAGATCATCGAACAGATTGAAAAAGCCCAGCTCAAGGAAATACCGGTATTTTCCCCGGGCGATACCATCGTGGTGCAGGTGAAGGTCAAGGACGGCGAGCGCGAGCGTCTCCAGGCTTTCGAGGGCATGGTGATAGCCAAGAGCAATCGCGGCCTGAACTCCTCTTTCACGGTGCGCAAGGTTTCTCACGGCGAAGGCGTGGAACGCACCTTTCAGACCCACAGCTCCGCCATCGGAGCCATCGAGATAAAGCGCAAGGGCGATGTGCGGCGCGCCAAGCTCTATTACCTGCGGGATCTGTCCGGCAAGGCGGCGCGCATTCGCGAGAAGGTCTGAAGACGGAGAAATTTGTGCTGATACAATAACGGGTGCCGTTGGCACCCGTTGCTTTATAAGCACTGCAGTTCATGAGCATGCACCCTCGCAGTTTTCCGATTCTGTTTGCCGTCGTGCTGCTAACGTCGCTGCCGGCGCATGCTGCCCTCAAGCACCATCAGCATAAAGCTACACCCCAAAAAAGCCAGGCAGCCGCGCCCGCAAAACCGGCATCAGCGCGGCTGCAACCGGCGCCCAACCTGAACGCCACGCCGACATTGCGGGACATCAGCGGGTTCGCATCGGCGGGCGCACCGCATCTGGCTTTGCAATTCATTGACCGCGACCAGCCGGACTTCGCTCAGGACGCGGTGGGTTGGATGACTTGGGAGCGTGAGCGCATCTATCTCTACCAATCCACCGGAAACTGGCAGGCCGTTATCGCGCGTGCGCAGCATTTGCCGGCAGCAATCGGGACGGATTTCCGCCAATGGGGGGCCATGCAGGCGGCCGCGTCCTGGCTGCAACTCGGCAAAGGCCATGAAGCCCGAGAAATTCTGCGTAGACTCATCTGGAGTACACGGTCTCCCCCCGATGATCAGACCTTGAGCCAACTGCGGCAGTTGGTATTGCGCAGCTATCTTACGGACCAGCGTCTCGACGATGCCCAGACGGCGGTGATCCGTTACCGCCAGGACTACCCCCAGGACACGGGCAATTGGCCGCTGCTGGAAGCACGCTTGTTCCTGCGTACCCGACAACCGCAGGCGGCATTGGATGTGCTGCAAGGCAGCAAAGGCACGGACGCCGACATGTTGAGGTTGTTTGCCCTGTTGCGCACGGGCGCGAGCCCGCCGGCCGAAGTCATGCAAAAGGCCGACTCTATCGGCAGCAACAGTAAACTCCCGGTAGCGCAGCGCACGCATGCCTGGTTCATCGCCGCCGAGGCCGCCGAGTCGCTCAACAATCCGGTGGCACGTATCCAGGCATTGCAGAATGGTCTGGGACTGCAACCAGGGCTCCTGGACCAAGATCCGGTGTTCGCAATTACGCCCGACATGCTCTGGGATGCGTATGTGAGTTACGGCGAGGATTTGGGCAATCAGTTGCAACTGGTTGTAGGCGACGATCAGGCTTGGTATCTGGCCGCATCCAATCGCTATGACTCCAGCCCGGTACGCGCCTGCGCCCTGTTCAGCGTGGTAGCCTTCAACGCACCCACTATCCAGCAGCAGGGCGTTGCTCATTGGCAATTCGCCAGCCTCATCCAGAAACAAAAATACGGCGCAGTTGTGCTGCGGCATCTGTATCTGGATTCCAAGCGCTTCAAGACGGTAAGCACTATTCCAGCGGATGTGCGCTACATTCTGGTCAATGACGTGCTGGCAATTCCCGATATCCCTTTGGCTTCCAAGCTTATGCAAGGCCTGGATCAGCCGCCGCCGGACACCGATCCGCTGGCTTGGCAATTGCAGCGCGCGCGGGTGTTCATTTTGGGCGGCCAACCGGATGCGGGCATCCAGGCACTCAAGACTCTATTCGCCGGCGGTGCGCCGGTGGATCCCGGCGAGGTGTTGCCGGTGCTGTTTGATTTGCAGACCATCGGCCGTAACCGGGATGCGATTCCGTTCTTCGAGGCGCTGTTGCAGCCGAATCTGACCTCGGATCAGCAGCGCCAACTGCTGTTCTGGATCGCGGACTCCTATAAAGCCCTGGAGGATTACCCCCAGGCGGCGGAGCTGTATTTGCGTTCTGCAACCCTGGTGGACCCTTACTCCATGGATCAATGGGCCAAAAGTGCGCGTTATCAGGCGGCGCAGATGCTTGCCAAGGCGGGGTATATCGAAGACGCGCGTAACCTCTATCAAGGGTTGTTGAACGCCACCAGCGATCCCTCGCAACAGGCATTGTTGCGGCACGCTATGCAACAACTCATGCTGATGCCCCAGGCCAAGCCGACTCCTAAGCCGTAATGGCGATAACCCGCGTATATCTCCATGTTTGAACCAAACACCCTGCGATATCTTGATGAAGCCCTGGTTATTCTGGATCAGGGTTTTCAGGGGTTGCCGGAATTCACGCCCGCAACGCAGCCGGAGCCTCTGCGTGCAGTATTGCGAGAAATCGCGCAGCGTATGCAGGACAATTTTCCGTATCCCCATCCACTGTACGCCGGTCAGATGCTGAAACCGCCACATCCGGTGGCACGGCTTGCCTATATGCTGGCGCTCTACATCAATCCCAATAACCATGCCTTGGACGGCGGCCGCGCCAGCTCCGCCATGGAGAAAGAAGCGGTCGCTAATATTGCGCACATGTTCGGCTATACAACCCATCTTGGCCATCTGTGCACCAGCGGCACCATCGCCAACCTGGAGGCGCTGTGGGTGGCGCGACAGGCGCGTGCGCAAGGCTTGGTGCTGGCCTCGGAGCAAGCGCATTACACCCACGCACGCATGTGCGAAGTATTGCAGCTACCGTTCAAGAGCGTCGCGGTGGACGCGGCTGGGTGTATGGACATGAACGCGCTTGAGGATGCTCTTAAACATGAATCAGCCGGCACCGTGGTGGCGACGCTCGGTACCACTGCCCTGGGTGCCGTGGATCCGTTGCATGAGATTATGCAATTGCGCGAGCGTTACGGATTTCGCGTGCACGTGGACGCGGCCTATGGCGGCTATTTCACCCTGGCCGACAATCTGGATGGCAGAACACACGCCGCCTTTGAAGCCATGGCGCGGGCGGATTCCATCGTGGTGGATCCCCACAAACACGGTTTGCAGCCCTATGGTTGCGGTTGCGTGCTGTTGAGGAATCCGTCAGAAGGCCGCTTTTACAAACACGAATCCCCCTATACCTATTTCACCTCGGCAGAGTTGCATCTTGGCGAGATCAGCCTGGAATGTTCCCGCCCGGGAGCGGCGGCGGTAGCCTTGTGGGCCACCCAGCAATTGTTGCCGATGGTGCCAGGCGGTGAATTCGCGCGGGGTCTTGAGGCCTCGCGCCGGACGGCACTGGCGTTGCACCGGCATTTGGCAAACAGCGCGCGCTATCTTGCCGGGCCTGCGCCGGAGCTGGATATCGTTGTTTGGACAATGGCGGCGCCGGGCAGGCAGGCCGCCAGCCGGCGCGCTCAAGCGGTATTTGATGGAGCTGCCCAGCGGCAACTGCATCTGGCGCTGTTGCGCGTGCCGAACCAACTGGCCGCCGCCTGGTGGCCGCGGCTGGCACGCGATGCGGAAACCGTTACCGCCTTACGTTCATGCCTGATGAAACCGGAGCACGCGGAGTGGCTGCCGCGCATCATCGAGCGGTTGGATAATACTGCCGCCCGCGAGCCGCTGAGCGCATAATAAAGTACGCGGCCACGCATCAACTTAACCACAAATTCATCTCTTTTAAATCCGGAAGCCCTCATGAGCGATAAGAACTTCTTGGTGCAAATTTTCGGCGGTACCTGGCACCTGTGGGATTTTCTCTGCCGGCTGGTGATAGACCTGGTCATCACTTTTATCGTCATCGCTATCCTGGTGGCGGTGTTCGGTTCACACAGACCTGCGGTGCCCACGTCCGCAGCACTGGTGGTGGACCCGCAGGGCAGTCTGGTGGAACAGTATTCCGGCGATCCCGCGCAGCGCGCCATTGCCAGGTTGCTGGGGCAGAAACAGCGCCCACAGACGCGACTGCGCGATGTGGTTGCGGCTATCGAGCATGCCAAGAATGATCATCGTATCAAGGCGCTGGTATTGGAAACCGATGAGATGGGTGGCGGCGGTTTCCTTGGCGGTGCCGCCTTGAGTGATCTGCAGGATATCGGCCGCGCCATCCGGGATTTCAAGAAGACCGGCAAACCGGTGTTCGCGCTGGGGGATTCCTATAACCAAAGCCAGTATTACCTGGCCTCCATGGCCAACACGGTATTCATTCACCCCCAGGGTCAGGTGTTCTTGCACGGTTACGGCATCTATCAGCCGTACTTCAAGGATGCGCTCGACAAGCTGGGGGTGGAAGTCAACATTTTCCGCGTGGGTAAATACAAGTCCGCGGTGGAACCGCTCATGCTGAACGGCATGTCGCCGGATGCCCGCAGCGACTGGGGCGGGGTTGTGAATCAGCTCTGGAATGCCTATCAGCAGGACGTGACCAAGGCCCGCGGCCTTAAATCGGATGCGCTCAGCAACTATATAAACAACACCGACACGGAGCTGGCGGCGGTAGGCGGCGACAGTGCCGCCCTGGCCCTGAAAACCGGGTTGGTGGATAAAATTGACAGCGAAGATCAGATGGCGGCGGCGGTGACCAAGGTGGTGGGTGAAGCCAATCACACCTTCCGCCAGATTGATTTCCGTAATTATCTGCAAGCCGTGACTGAGGGAGTGCAACGTGCGGCCGGCAATGCGGTGGGAGTCATCGTGGCCGCAGGCGACATTATGCCGGGCGATCAGCCGGCGGGCAGCATCGGCGGTGATTCCACGTCCGAGCTGATCCGCAAGGCGCGCTACGACAATTCCATCAAAGCCGTGGTGCTGCGTGTGGATAGCCCCGGTGGCAGCGCCTTCGCCTCCGATCTCATCCTGCGCCAGATCGAACTCACCAAGGAGGCCGGCAAGCCGGTGATTGTCTCCATGGGTTCCGTGGCTGCGTCCGGTGGCTACTGGATTTCCATGGCCGGTGATGAAATCTACGCCAACCCCACGACGCTCACCGGTTCTATCGGTATCTTTGGCCTGTTCCCGACCTTCCAGAAGACCCTCGCCAAGATCGGCGTGCATTCCGACGGTGTCGGCACCACGCCTCTGAGTGATGCTTTCGACGTTACCCGTCCGATGTCAGTACTCATGCAAAAGGCCTTCCAGCTCGACATTGACAACGGCTACCAGGAATTCATTACCAGGGTGGCACACAACCGGCACATGAGCGTTGCCGAGGTCAACAGCATCGGCCAGGGCCGTGTCTGGACCGGCGAGGATGCCAAGCGTCTCGGTCTGGTGGATAAGTTCGGCAATCTGCAGGACGCCGTGGCGGCGGCCGCCAAGCTCGCCAAGCTCGGATCACATTACTCGGTGCGCTATATCGAGCGGCCCCTGAACCTGACGGATCGGCTGCTCATCGCCATGGCCAACGACAGCGACGCCAGTCTGAATCCAAATCTGGATTTCAGTCTGCTGCCGACGCCGGACTTCAGCGGCACACCTTGGTACGGAGAAATGCTGCGTCTGGCGAACAGTTTCAAGGTGTTCAGCGACCCACGCGGCATATACGCCTATTGCTTTTGCAAACCCCAATAAACCGAAACTTGTGGATGCTCACGCATGTTTGAATTGCAGACAACCCGGGCAGAAAGCAAGAGCGCGTTATATCAGGAACTGAGCGCGCAAGCCCGCAGTCTGCTGCATGCCGAGCACGACCTCATCGCCAATGCCGCCAATCTCTCCGCCTTGCTGTACCACAGCTTGCCGGACGTGAACTGGGTCGGGTTCTATTTCCTCAAGGACGGCGAGCTGGTGGTAGGGCCGTTCCAGGGCAAGCCCGCCTGTGTGCGCATCGCCCTGGGCAAAGGCGTATGCGGCACGGCGGCGTTGAAGCGCGAATCCATCGTGGTACCGGATGTGAACCAATTTCCCGGTCACATCTTCTGCGATGCGGCGTCCCTGTCGGAAGTAGTGGTGCCGTTAATCAGGAATGGTGAATTGTTGGGCGTGCTGGATATTGACAGCCCCAAGCTGGCGCGCTTCGACGAGGAAGATCGGATCAGTTTGGAGAGAATAACGGCGGTTTTTCTGGAAACACTGCGCTAGGTCAAATCAAACTGCCGATGGCTTGACCCATGCGCACGATTGCGCTGGTTTCCAGGCGCGCTTCCCAACGGATACGCCGCTGGCTGAAGAGCAGAATCACCGTCGAGCCCAGGTTGAAGCGCCCCAATTCCGCGCCTTTTTTCAATGTCACTTCATTGTCCTGGTACTTCCAGGCGCGCGCCTGGTTACGGCGCGGCGGTGTGATTTCGCCGGCCCACACGGTTTCGATGCTGCCGACGTTAAGCGCTCCGACCATTACCACACCCATGGGGCCGGCAGCCGTGTCGAAGATCGCAGCCACGCGTTCATTGCGCGCGAACAGGTTAGGCACAGTGCGGGTCGTAGGCGGATTGACACTGAACAGGCGGCCGGGCACATACAGCATGTGCCGCAAGCTGCCGTCCAGCGGCATATGGATGCGGTGGTAATCCCGGGGCGATAGGTACAGCGTTGCGAATTCTCCGCTGGCGAATGTATTCGCCAGTCTCGCATTGCCTGCCAGCAATTCCAGCACGCTAAAGTTTCTGCCCTTGGCTTGGAAAATGCGGCCTTGGCTGATCTCGCCGACCTGGCTTACGCAGCCATCCACCGGGCAGGCAAGGGCTTTTGTTCCGGAGACGACCGGGCGCGCGTCATCCCGCAGCGCACGGGTGAAGAAAGCATTGAAGCAGGGATAGGCACGGTCATCCGGCTCTGCCGCCTCATTCATGTCCACGTCGAAGCGCTGGATAAAACTATGAATAAGCCAATGCTTGACGGCGGGATTCTCCACGCGCGCCAGCCAATGCACCGCGCGTGTGATGGTGTGCTGCGGCAGGGGGTATTGCAATCCGGCCTTCAGCCAATCCGAGAATGAGGTATTTCCTTCCTGCATGGCGCGATTCTTGTTCAGTTCCGGGGTTGGTCATAGCGCACCGGCGCGATGACGGTGAGTGAAGAATGGTCGGAGAAAGTCAGCGTCAATGTCACCAAATCGCCGTCGAACAGGCGCTTCAGGGGTTTGGTGAACAGCAGTTGATAGCCGGCTGGCGTGAATACGAAATTCTTGTGGGCAGGAATGGTTAGATTCGCCGCGGGCTGTCCTTTGTCCACGTCCTCAGCCGTCGCGCTACGTTGAATTACCACTGAATCGAAATCCGGGCTGACGACGCTGACCAGCGTGAGCATTTGGCTGGAAAGATTCTCCAGAGTTAAATAACCGGCCATGACGCTTTCGCCCTGCGGTGCTTCACGAATCCATATATGCGTGGCAACCACGGCCGGGCCATCCGCCTGACTGGCGAACGGCAACACCGTAAAGGTCATGGTTAGCAGTATGAATAATTTACGCAACATCAAGGTCTCCAGGGTAGCGCACAATAGCGCGGTAATCTGCCGTCATGGGTTCGGGAGTCATGGGAGAAATGTAGGTGAAGGTCTTTCTGGCCTGGTTGGTGTTTAAGAACCACCTGTCACGGCCGCAATATAAAGCACCCATGATGGCATGCGCATATGCAAAGTATGCCATGCCAGTATGACGGCCGCCTATTTCGTTTATCATACAAGCGGCATTTTTTAGGGAACTCCATGGAAAGCTACGAGGAAATCAGCGCGCAGCTCCATACCCTGGCGGATTTCGTGCGTTGGGGTGCAAGTGCGTTCAACCGCGCCCGGTTGCATTTCGGTCATGGCACTTACAATGCCGTGGACGAAGCCTTGAATCTGGTTTTGCACGGCGTGCAGCTTGATCACGAGATTCCACCCTGGTTGCTGGAAACGCGGCTTGCGGAAATGGAAAAGCGCGCAGTCTATGAATTGCTGCGCCGGCGGCTGGAGGAACGCAAGCCCTATGCCTATATAACCAAGCATGCGCGTTTTGCCGGGTTGGATTTCTACGTGGATGAACGTGTGCTGGTGCCGCGCTCGCCTATCGCTGAACTGATCGAGAAGGGTTTCGAACCATGGATCGATACTGAACGTGTTGCGCGGGTGCTGGATCTGTGCACCGGCAGCGGCTGTATCGCCATCGCCTGTGCACATGTGTTTCCGGAGGCACAGGTGGATGCCACCGATATCTCCAGTGAAGCGCTGGAAGTGGCACGCATCAACGTGGCACAGTTGGATGTGAAAGACCGGGTCGCGCTGCGCAAACTCGACGTGTTCGATGGGTTGCCGTCGGCACGCTACGACATTATTGTCAGCAATCCGCCCTATGTGGATGCGGAAGACATGCGAAATCTGCCGGACGAACACCAGCAGGAGCCGGCGCTGGGTTTGGCGGCCGGCGCCGATGGATTGAATATCGTGCGGCGCATCCTTGCGGGTGCACCTGATTATCTGGCAGCCGACGGCATACTGGTGGTGGAAGTGGGTAACAGTCGCTGGGCGCTGGAGCAGGAATTTCCGCAAGCACCTTTCACCTGGCTGGAATTCGAACGCGGCCAAGCCGAGGTGTTTCTGCTGACGACGGAGCAGGCGACGGCTATGCAAAAAACCGATAAGCGGGCGCGCCGTGTCCGGTAACACTTTCGGCAAACTCTTCAGCGTTACCAGCTTTGGTGAAAGTCATGGGCCGGCGCTGGGCTGCATCGTGGACGGCTGTCCGCCGGACCTGCGATTGAATGAAGCAGATATTCAACACGATGTGGACCGCCGCCGTTCCGGCACTTCGCGTCATACTTCGCAACGGCATGAAGCGGATCAAGTGAAAATCCTCTCGGGGGTCTTTGAGGGCAAAACCACCGGCACACCGATCGGACTCCTTATAGAAAATACCGATCAGCGTCCCAAAGACTACGAGGCTATCCAGGATAAGTTCCGCCCGGGCCACGCGGACTATACCTATTTGATGAAATACGGCCGCCGCGATTATCGCGGCGGCGGACGCGCCTCGGCGCGGGAGACCGTGATGCGGGTGGCGGCCGGCGCCATCGCCCGCAAATATTTGAGTGAACGCTATGGCGTGGTGATTCGCGGCTGGCTCGCACAATTGGGGCCGCTGGTGCTGGAAGCCAGGAATTTGGACAGTGTGGATGACAATCCATTCTTCTGCCCCGATCCGGCGCGCCTTCCTGAACTGGAAAGCTTCGTGGACACGCTGCGCAAGTCGGGCGATTCAATCGGCGCACGCGTGACGGTGGTGGCGCAGGGCGTACCGCCCGGTTGGGGCGAACCGGTATTCGATAAACTGGACGCCGACATCGCCTCCGCCATGATGGGTATCAACGCCGTGAAAGGCGTGGAGATCGGCAGTGGTTTTGCCGCGGTCACCCAGAAAGGCAGCCAACACCGAGACGAGCTGACGCCGCAGGGATTTCTTTCCAACAACGCGGGCGGGATACTCGGCGGCATTTCCACCGGCCAGGATGTGGTAGTGAATATAGCCGTTAAACCCGCGTCCAGCATCCGGCTCACGGGGCGCAGCATCGATGTGCAGGGCCATGCAGCGGAGATCAGCGTGCACGGCCGGCACGACCCCTGCGTCGGCATCCGCGCCACGCCGATTGCCGAAGCCATGCTGGCGCTTATACTCGTTGATCATGCACTGCGTCAGCGCGCGCAGAATGCCGATGTGATGCCGCCGCTTACGCCGATTCCGGCAAAAATACGTTAATATTGAGTCTGCACCAATGTCCTGGATTATTTTCCGGAGCAAGCGTGGATACATTTGATGTGGCGGTGGTGGGTGTCACCGGCACCGTTGGCGGCAGCATGCTGGAGATTCTGGAAGAACGGAAATTCCCGGTCGGCAAGCTATATGCGTTGGCCAGTGAACGTTCCGCCGGCAAACACGCGGTGTTCAATAATACCCATTTAAAAGTGGAGGATCTGGCAAAGTTCGATTTTTCCAAAGTGCGGATTGCTTTGTTCTCGGCCGGCGCCGCGATATCGGCGGAATATGCACCCAAGGCCGCTGCCACCGGCTGTGTGGTGATAGACAATACTTCGCAATTCCGCTATGAGACGGATATTCCGCTGGTGGTGCCGGAAGTAAATCCTCAGGCCGTGGCGCAATATACGAACCGCGGTATTGTCGCCAACCCCAACTGTTCCACTATCCAGATGCTGGTAGCGCTCAAACCCATCTATGACGCGGTGGGCATTGAGCGTATCAATGTGGCCACCTATCAATCGGTCTCAGGTGCCGGTGCCCGCGCTATCGAAGAGCTGGCAAGGCAGGCGACGCAGCTGCTGAATGGCCAGCCGCTCGCCAACGGCGGCAGATTCTCCAAGCAGATCGCCTTCAACGTAGTGCCGCACATAGACGAGTTTCAGGACAACGGCTATACCCGCGAGGAAATGAAACTGGTCTGGGAGACCCGCAAGATTCTGGGCGACGAATCCATCCGGGTGAATGCCACTGCGGTCAGGGTGCCGGTCTTCTACGGTCATTCCGAGGCGCTGCATATCGAGACCCGGGAGAAGCTCACCGCTGCGCAGGCCCGGGCGCTGCTGCGCCAGGCTCCGGGGGTGGCGGTAGTGGACGAGCGCCGGCCGGGGGGCTACCCCACGGCCGTCACCGAAGCCGCTCACCAGGACGCGGTCTTCGTGGGCCGTATCCGGGAGGACCTGTCTCACCCACGGGGGTTGGACTTATGGGTGGTGGCGGACAACGTCCGCAAGGGTGCGGCTCTCAATAGCATCCAGGTGGCGGAGTTGTTGGTGAAAAGCTATTTATAAGCTATAGTTAGGCCAGTTTTATAAAGAGCATTCTGAGCTGTAAGTGGCATACCGTTATCCAGCCGGGTCTCGATTTAGGGGCGCGAAAGGGGACGGGGAGGTTGGCAGAGGTCATGAGCAAGAAGCTTACATTTGTCCTGGCCTGCGCGCTCGCGGTGTTGCCGTTAGCGGCTAACGCACTTGGCCTCGGCGAGATCAAGCTCAACTCCACGCTGAATCAGCCTTTGAATGCGGACATTCCCATCGTGGGCGCGGCCTCTGATGAGATCAATAGTCTGCACATTAAAGTCGCGAGCGCCGAGCAGTTCCAGCAAGCGGGTATCCCGATGCCGGAGGTGCTCCGCCAGTTGCAATTCCAGATAGTACAAGGTCCAAACGGCACCGCCAGTGTGCACATCACCAGCAGCAAACCGCTGCGCGAACCGTTCCTGGATTTCCTCGCGGATGCCACTTGGGATAACGGTGAGCTTATCCGTGAATACACGGTCTTTCTGAACCCGCCGAATTTTGAGACCACAACCCAGGCGGCGCCGGCGCCGACTGCCACCCAGCCTGCCGCATCTGCGCCGGTGGGAACGGCGGCGGTTCCAACCCCGATGCCAAGCCCCGCCGCCGCAGCGACTCCGGCGCCTATGGCACCTAAACCGGTTCCTCAGCCGCTTGCGGTTGCACCGGTGGTGGCTCCTCCGGCCGCATCCACCGGAAACTCCTCCCTGGGCGGAAATTACGGTCCCATCCGCCGGGGTGAAACGCTATCCGAGATCGCACTCAATATGCGCCCCCAGGGCGTCACCCTTAACCAGATGATGATTGCCATTTACCGCGCCAACCCTGAAGTCTTCATGCGCAACATTGACCTGATGAAGGCGGGTTATGTGTTGCGGATTCCCAGCCTGTCTGATATTCAGGACGTAAGGGTGGCGGAAGCCAATTCTGAAGTACGCACCCAGATTGCTTCTTGGCGCGCCAGCCGTGGACTTGCCGCTACGCATAAGCCGATCAGCGAGACACAACAACCCTCTTTGCAGTTGGTGGCGCCTTCATCGGCATCACGGACCGCCGAGAACCAGGTACCGGGTGCGGGCAAAGGTAATACCGGCGAGGCCACCGAGGCTAATGCAGCCGCTACCACAGCCGAGACTCACTCAACCGGCGCCGGATCGGCATCCACTGCCTCGAATGCGCCCATTGCGGTCGCGAGCAACAGCTTGGCTGCGGTCCAAAGCCAAGCCGGCAAGGAAAACAAGCAGACGGCGGTAACCAAGACCACGCCCCTGACTCCAGAGAAACCGGCAGTCATAAAACCCCTGCCCAAAACGCAAAATGCGGCGCATGCATCCACTTCCTCGTCTGGAAGTTTGCTGGATTCACTGCTCAATCCTTACGTGATTATTGCCATCATCGTCATTATTTTGGTGCTCATCGCCGGCATCTTTATAAAGAAGCGGCGCGCCTCGGATCCTATCGCCAGTAAGCCCGTCAAAATCAGGAAAGCACCGACGGCCGCCGTTGACTGGGAAAAGGAAGAAAAAGCCGGTTTGAAAGATATCACTAACGTCGATTCGGCCACTGGTTCCGACACCGCGCAGGGGAAATCTGCCAGGGAAGCTCATATGGGTGCAACTGCGCCCCACATGACGACCACTAACCTCAAGCTGGATGAATCCGATTTCATCGCGGAAGCGGATTTCCACATGGCCTACGGCCTTTACGATCAGGCAGCGGACGTTCTCAAAAAAGCGTTGCGTCAGGATCCGAACCGGCGCGATCTCAAGATGAAGCTGCTGGAGGTGTACTTCACCGCCGGTGACCGGACTAACTTTGTGGAAACTGCCCGCAGCCTGCGCCAGGAAATGGGCGCATTGCCTGACAAGGATTGGGAAAACATTGCCATCATGGGCCGCCAAGTGGCCGCTGACGAGCCATTGTTCTCCGGCACTGGCGCCCCCCCGGCCAGCTCCGCTGGTACGAGCGTGGATATCCCGCTGGACAGCGGTGGGACCGGTACTGCTGTGCATACGGATCTGGATCCTCTGGCTGGAGCATTTGAGGGCATGCGCCCGGTGACCATGCCGGCCGCCGCACCGTCTGCAGTCGCCGAAGACAATGCTTTGGATTTCTCACTGCCGGATATCGAACCCACACCCAAGAGCAAGAAAACCGCTCCCGCGGTCTCCGATTCGGGCGGTTTGGATATGAAGCCCGCGTCAGGCTCCGGTAGAAAAGCCGGCAAGACCGGCGAATCTACCGTGACAGCGGATTTCGGCACCGATTCCCAGGTGGAATTCGACAAGGCCCTCAAGGAATTGTCGGACTTCGTCAATACCAATGTGCCGCCGCAGGAAGAAGATACACGCAGCGGTGCCGGAACGGGCCAGTCAATGTCGCTGGCGGCGGATGCCGAAGTACCCAGTGCACAAACCGGGATCACCACCGGGGCCGGCGAGGAAACCACCGGGCTCAATGAAATCGGCACCAAGCTGGACCTGGCCCGCGCCTATATTGATATGGGTGATGCCGATGGCGCCAAGAACATCCTGCAGGAAGTATTGGAGGAAGGTGACAGCCAGCAGCAGCAGGAAGCCAAGAAGCTGATGCAGCATCTCGCCTGAGTCAGTTGCCCGGCCGGTTGTAAAGTTGGGCTGTTTTGGCCAGCAGCTAAAATTCCATTGAAGAATATCATCAGCTGCGCGCCATGAGGCAGACAGACGTATTTTTAATTTTACATTTCCGTGCCCACCCTGGTGGGATCTGATGGCGCGCTTGGCATTGGGCCTTGAATACGACGGCACTGCGTTCATGGGTTGGCAGCGGCAATCGCATGCGGGGCGCACCGTGCAGGCCTGTCTCGAAGCCGCCATCGCCAAGGTCGCCGATCATCCCGTGGATGTTGTCTGCGCTGGGCGCACGGATGCGGGTGTGCATGCTACCGGCCAAGTGACACATTTCGATAGCCCGGTACGGCGTCATCCGCGTGGCTGGCTGCTGGGGATTAATTCCAATCTGCCGGCGGACGTGGCGGTGAACTGGATCCAGGATGTACCGGAAGAATTTCATGCGCGCTACCGGGCGTGCGCGCGTCACTATCGATACAGTATCCTCAACCGGCTGACACGACCGGCGATTATGCGATCTCAAATGACATGGGTCCGCCATCAGCTGGATGCAGAGCGCATGCGAACAGCCGCGAAGTTTCTGCTGGGAGAGCATGATTTTTCAGCGTTCCGCGCGGTGGAATGCCAGGCCCGTTCACCGGTGCGCAGCGTGCATCGGCTTGACGTGCGCCGCGAGGGCGATGGAGTGCTGATTGATGTGGTGGCCGACGGGTTTCTGCACCACATGGTTCGCAACATCGTCGGTGTACTGCTTGCCATTGGCGCCGGCAAACAGGATTCAGAATGGGCGCAGCGAGTGCTGGCGGGCCGCGATCGCAGTTTGGGCGGTGTCACCGCGCCACCACAAGGTTTGTGCTTTGCGGCGGTACTGTACCCGGCGGCTTACAACATACCCGTGCCGCAAGGCGCGCTGTTTGATGGCCTTTCTGCTAACCTCAGATCCGCTCTCAACCGGTAAATGGCAGTGCGGATACGCATAAAAATCTGCGGGATGACGCGTTCTCAAGATGTGGAAACTGCTGTGCATCTGGGAGTAGATGCCGTCGGGCTGGTATTTTTCGCTCAAAGCTCCCGCTACGTATCGCTTGAAAAGGCGAAGGTTCTGGCGGATACGGCGCCGGCATTCATCACGGTCACTGGACTTTTCTTGAACTCGACACGTGCAGAGGTGCAGCGGATACTGGATAACGTGCATGTGGACCTTTTGCAATTTCACGGAGAGGAATCGCCGGAATTCTGCCGCAGTTTCGCGCGCCCCTATATCAAGGCGGTGCCCATGGGCGGTCAGGCGGATCTGGCGGACTATGTGCGCCGCTATGGCGATGCCGCGGCACTGCTGCTGGACAGTCATGCGGCCGGTCACAAAGGCGGTACCGGCGTGACCTTCGCCTGGTCCAGTGTGCCGCAGTTGCATGGCCCGCCGATGATTCTCGCCGGCGGCCTGCGCGCGGATAATGTAGCGGCCGCCATCCGCATCGTGCGCCCGTATGGCGTGGATGTTTCCAGCGGCGTGGAAAGCGCGCCGGGCATCAAGGATGCCGCGAAGATGGGCGAATTTGTACGTGAGGTGAATCGTGTCGCAGCCGCTTGAAAAGCCCCGGACGTTCACAGAATCATTACGGCATCTGCCGGATGCCGGCGGTCATTTCGGTCCCTACGGCGGACGCTTTGTGGCTGAAACACTGATGGGCCCGGTGGAGGAGCTGCAGGCGGCCTATGAACGCTGCTGTCGCGATATGGATTTCCAGGGGCAACTGCGGCGCGACCTGCGGGATTTCGTCGGCCGGCCGTCGCCCTTGTATTTCGCGGAACACCTGAGCACCCAGCTCAAGGGCGCGCGCATTTATCTCAAGCGCGAGGATTTGAATCACACCGGCGCCCACAAGATCAACAATGCACTCGGCCAGGCACTGTTGGCTAAGCGCATGGGCAAAACGCGCCTCATCGCCGAAACCGGCGCCGGTCAGCATGGCGTGGCCACCGCCACCGTGGCGGCGCGATTCGGCTTCGAATGTGTGGTGTACATGGGCAGCGAAGACATTCAGCGCCAAGCCGTCAACGTCTACCGCATGCGGCTGTTGGGCGCGACCGTGATTCCGGTCACTTCCGGTTCGCGCACCCTCAAGGATGCGCTCAACGAAGCCATGCGTGACTGGGTGGCACATGTGGACGATACCTTCTATGTCATCGGTACCGTTGCCGGCCCGCATCCTTACCCGATGATGGTGCGTGATTTCCACGCCTGCATCGGCGAAGAAGCCCGTGGCCAGATGCTTGCTGCGGAAGGCCGGTTGCCGGATTCACTCATAGCCTGCGTGGGCGGCGGCTCCAACGCCATCGGCCTGTTTCATGCTTTCCTGGACGATGACGTAAAGTTGTACGGCGTGGAGGCCGGCGGTGCGGGGCTGCACACGGGCAAGCACGCGGCGTCGCTCACGGTCGGCCGGCCCGGTGTGCTGCATGGCAATCGCACTTATCTTCTGGAGGACGAGGCGGGTCAGATTCGCGAGACCCATTCCATCTCCGCCGGACTCGATTATCCCGGTGTCGGTCCGGAGCATGCCTGGCTTAAGGAGATTGGGCGGGTATATTACGATACGGTCACGGATGAAGAAGCGCTGCAGGCTTTCCATCGGCTTACCCGCACCGAAGGCATCATGCCGGCGCTGGAATCCAGTCATGCGCTGGCGTATGCCATGAAACTGGCTCCCGCGATGCCCCAGGAGCATCTCATCATCGTCAACCTGTCCGGCCGCGGCGATAAAGATATTCAGACGGTGGCTTCCCGCGAGGGCATCACGTTATGAGCCGGCTGGCCCCGGTATTCAAGGAACTTAAGCGCGCCGGCCGGAGTGCGCTGGTAACGTACATTACCGCCGGCGATCCGGACGGAAGTGTCAGCGTCCCGCTGATGCATGCGCTGGCAAAAGCCGGCGCCGATGTGCTGGAATTGGGCGTGCCGTTTTCGGATCCAACGGCAGACGGTCCCGTGATCCAGCAGGCCTGCGAACGTGCATTGGCTGCCGGTACCACGCTCGGCAAAGTGCTGGCAATGGTCAAGGAATTTCGCAGGACCGATTCGCATACCCCCCTGGTGCTCATGGGTTATTTGAATCCCATGGAGGCCTTTGGCATCGAAGCCTTCGCCGGAGCCGCGGCTGATGCGGGTGTGGATGGCGTCATCACGGTGGATATGCCGCCAGAAGAGGCGGAACCGCTGGCAGGATTGCTCAAGGCCAAGGGAGTGGATCCGGTTTTCCTATTGGCGCCTACGACCAGTGGTGCACGCCTCGACCGCATCTGCGAAATCGCCTCGGGATTCGTCTATTATGTGGCGCTCAAGGGCGTGACCGGCGCCGCGAGTCTGGATGTACAGGATGTGCAGCAGCGGCTTCAGGTTATTCGCCGCGCAACCCATTTACCGGTGGGCGTGGGCTTCGGTGTGCACGACGCGCAGTCGGCGGCAAAGCTGGCGCAATTCGCGGACGCAGTCGTGGTGGGCAGTGCTATTGTCAACCGCATTGGAGAACACCAAAGCGCACCCCGGGAAATGCTGACGCAGGTGAGCGGATTCGTACACAGCTTACGTCAAGCCATGGATGCCGCGCGTGCATAACGGCCAACCACGGCCATTTATCACTGGACATAGTCAACCATGAACTGGTTCAAGAAAATCGCTCCATCGCGCATCAACACCGAGGAATCCCGTCCGGTGCGGCGCGGTATTCCGGAAGGTTTATGGAGCAAGTGCGAGGAGTGCAATTCCGTGCTCTATCGCGCCGAGTTGGAGCGCAATCTGTATGTATGTCCCAAGTGCGGCCATCACATGCGGCTCACGGCGCGCCAACGGCTGGAGGCGTTCCTGGATCCGGGTTCCGGCGCGGAAATCGGCGCCGGCTTGGAACCGGTAGATATTCTGCGTTTCCGCGATAGCAAGAAATACAAAGATCGCCTGGTCCTGGCGCAGAAAGCTACCGCTGAGAAGGACGCGCTGGTGGCCATGAAGGGGCGTCTCAGGGGCATGCGCATCGTTGTTTGCGCCTTCGAGTTCAAGTTCATGGGCGGTTCCATGGGCTCGGTGGTGGGCGAGCGCTTCGTGCGTGCGGTGGATGCGGC